>Ga0207753_1000472_pt1 | contig 15806 bp, 12 predicted proteins | sample PonA233FremontCA_2_FD_187273 | JGI IMG/M metagenome (GOLD analysis project Ga0207753, IMG submission 187273) | Salt pond sediment microbial community from Fremont, CA, USA - Pond A23 Sediment 3 (SPAdes) | ecosystem: Environmental > Aquatic > Non-marine Saline and Alkaline > Saline | place: USA... | reverse complement strand
CGCGGGCGAGGATTTCACCGTCGAGGAGGGGATCGGCGTCTTCAACCCCGGACTCGTCGAGAAGTACACCGGCGACAAGCAGGTGTTCGACCAGATCAAACGCCGTGAGGGGACCCACGAACTGATGAGTATCCTCCGGGCCCCACATCACTTCTTCCGTGACCATCCCAAACTCGTCTTGCTGGTTACCCTGCCGCTGACAGCACTCATCTACATCGGGCTGGTCGTCGCCGGTAACGTTCCGACGTCGATTGGGGGCATCCAGGATCGACCGGTCTGGGGAACGTTCGTCTGGATGTACATCCCGATCTACGTGAACATGCTCCCGCTGGCGGTCTTCCACGAGTGGAACGTCCTCTCGCGGAAGGCAGTGGTCGGTGACCTCTCGGAGAATCTCAGGAAACTCGCGAGTGCGAACGATACGGGGCTGACCCTGCTGGAGTCGATCAAGAACGTCTCCGAGACTTCCTCGGGGAAACTGTCGACGGAGTTCGAGACGATGCACGCGAAGGTCAACTACGGCACCAGCCTGAAAGACGCGCTCCGGGAGTTCAACAACAAGTACCACCTCCCGCGCCTCTCGCGGACGATCAAACTCATAAGCGAGGCCCAGGAGGCGTCGAGCCAGATCCAGGACGTGCTCTCGACGGCCGCTGTCGCCTCCGAGAACCAGGACCAGATCGCCCGCGAACGGAAGGCACGGACCCGGATGCAGATGGTGATCATCATCATGACCTTCCTGACGCTGCTCGCGGTGATGGGGCTCCTGAAAGTGCAGTTCCTCGACACGATGGCTGCACTCGGCAGCACTGGCTCGGAAAGCGGCGGCGAGGCTGCATCCGGGCAGTTCGGTGCCGATCTCGACACGGGCTATCTCTCGATGGTCTTCTTCCACGCGGTGACCATCCAGGCGATCGTCTCCTCCTTTATCGCGGGCTACATCCGGAGTGTCGATCTGATGGCCGGACTGAAATACGCCGTGGTGCTCGCCACGATCACGCTCATCGTCTGGACTATCGTCGAGCAGATCTCAAGCGCGGGGCAGAGCGAGGAGGCCGCCGCCCTCCTCTTTCTGTTCGGTTCGACTGGGTGGTCGATCTGGGGACCCTCCGTGCGGCGCGAAAGGAACTCACCTGTTGAATCCAAGAGCAATGAATGAACGCGGTCAAACTGCCTACGACTATCTGCTCGGTGTTGTCCTGTTACTCGTGACGATTATCGCGGTCCTCGCCCTGTTTCCACAGCTGCTTGGACCCTTCGTCGATCCGGTGTCGACAGATCAGCAGAAGATGGCAGACAGCCTCTCGGCGGAACTGATCGAGACCAACAGCACGTTCGACAACGAGCGAACGCTCGAGCTGAATACGATCGACGATTCGTACGTCGAGCAGCTCAAAAACCGGACCGGCGTCCCAGAGATTCGGAACGTGAACATCACGGTCCAGAACGGGCCGGGTGACGTGGTCGAACAGGGTGGCGACAGGCGGTACGGGGTTGATGCCGCCGCGACGACAGTCCGACAGATACGGCTGGCCGGGACCGGCGACTGCCGGCATGGCTGTCAACTGGTCGTGAGGGTGTGGTAGTATGCGGGAGATGCAACACAGCCGCGGGCAGGCCTACGTACTCGAAGGGATCGTCGGTGCCGTGATCGTCGTCTCGGCACTACTGCTGGGCCTGCAGGCCGTCGATATCGCCCCGTGGACTGCAAGTGACGAGCGCGCTACAGAGGATATCCGTACGCAGATGGGCGATACGCTCGACGGGGCTCAGGACACCGACGCACTCCGGACTCTCGCCACCTGTCTGGCGCGAGACGACGAGCCCCATCCGAACGTCGCCTCGACGGAGGGAACCACAACGGAGTTCGGTGATGTCCTCGCGAACACGACCGCGGAGAGTTTCAACTACCGGATCTTTCTCGATTACAACACGAGCAGCGGCGTCAAGACGGTCGGTATCGATACGGACTCGCCGCTGCCAAATCAGCCCACGGTGACAGTGTCACGACAGGTTGCACTCTACGACTCCGATGTCGTCCGCGAGAACCCCAGCTGTGTGCCACGGATCGGCGCCGACGGCGAACCGGTCACGCTCGAAGAGGAGTCGGGCGGTATCTACCTGGCGGACCAGGACCCGAACAGTGAACTGTTTGCCGTCGTCAGGATCCGGGTGATCGCATGGTGAGCACTCGTGACGACGACCGCGGGCAGTTGCTCCTCGTCGCGGCGATCGTCGTGGCTGCGGCGGTCCTCGGCGGAGTCGTCCTGCTGAACACTGTCCACTCCTCGCCCGATCTGAGTTCCCAGACGGACGCCCAGAGTGTCATCAACACGGACCGGACTGTCGACCAGATCGAGAACGATCTTCGCGGGCTGTTCATGGCCAACGCTGTCGACGAGAACGGGATACGGCTCCCGTACGCGAACAGCAGGTTCGAGGCCGCCGTCGATGCCTACAACAACGAGTACACGAGACTCATATCGACGAACCAGTCTGCCGTCGCCACGGTCGAACTCAACGCTTCGGAAAGTATCGACGGCGCCGTCGCGTACGCGAACCAGAGTTCGGCAGAGTTCGTGGACGACGGGAACGAGTTCGTCGTGACGGATGCCGACGAACTGCCCCGACTCCGGATTCGTCTAGACGACGTGAGTGACGATCTGCGAGTGCGAATCAACGATTCGGATCCCCTGGGTACCCCTGCTGACGATATCGAGTTCGAGGTCAGTGATAGCGGTGGGATCACGGGCGATATCCAGTGTTCCGGTGCCGACGATGCGCCGATCGAAATCGACCTCGTTCACGGTGCTGGCGAGGTGACTGGTGACGGCGCGTACTGTACTGTTGCGGTCGAGGAAAGCGACTGGGATCTCGACGAGTACAACGTCAAATTCGAGTACGGGACAGCTACGAACGGGACCTACGCCGTTTCGGGCGAAGACGGTGGACCCGCCCTCATCGACTGTGCCGATCCGTGTGAAACCGGCCTCGTCAACCCGGTGTTCGATCTCACCTACCAGAATCCGAACGTGGTCTTCAGTTCGACGTTCACACTCTACGAGAGGGATGACCGATGAAACGAAACAGCCGGATTCTTGACGACGATACACGGGCAGTCTCGATCGCTATCACTCACGCACTGACTGTTGCGATTACGACGGTCCTCGTCTCGGGGCTGTTGATCTCCTCGGGAACGTTGCTGAAGTCACAGGAAGAACGCGTCGGAAATCAACAGCTCTCGGAGATCGGCAGCGATATCGTCTCCTACATCCACGAGTTCGACCGCCTCAACGGGACCGGAACCGAGGTCACTGCCACGGTCCAGCCGAACTATCCGGATCGGATTGTCGGCAGCTACGTCTACAGTATCGAACTCTACGACGACGGGACTGTCGAGGTCCGGTCGAACCGCCTGGGCCAGTCCGCCGATTTCGAGATCGATACCGAGACCGATATCCAAGGTGGCACGGTCACCGGTGGCAACGTCGAAATAAATCTGTGTGACAGCCCACAGCGGATCACACTCGGAGGCTGTGACTGATGAACCGCAGATCACGCGGACGGGCGGTCTCCGATGTCGTCGGGTTCGTGCTGGTGTTCTCGATTATCATAACGGGTGTCGGTCTCGTCTCGGTGACTGGTTTCGATGCCCTCTCGGAGTTTACGAACGAACAGCAAGTCGAGAACAGCGAGCGGGGGATGGAGTCGGCCGCCGCGACGCTTGACAAACTCCACCGCAACGGCGACACCTACCGGCAGTTCGATCTTTCTCTCGGTGGTGGGAGGCTCTGGCTCAACGAAACCGAAATCGATCTCGGCGGCGATATCGATACCAGTACGTTACCTGGCAACGGGACAATCCAGGTCGGCGCACTCGAACACCGGTTCGATCTCTCCCCGGCCGAGGTGAGCATCGTCTACGAGGCCGGCGGACTGTTCCGAACCCGGAGTGCAACGCTTCGGTACGATCCCTCGATCCAGTGTGAAGCCGGACCCGATGTCGATACCACGATCGTCTCGCTCGTCAATCTGACTGCCTCGGATCAGATTCGCGAGTCCGGATCGTATGATTCCGACGTGGCTATCGGGCCGACATCGGTGCCGAACGAGGCTCCGGTGGCTGCCGAAAACGAGTTCGTGAGCTTCCAGGCAAAACTGACCGATCAGCACCGAATCCTCGACACCGATTTCGGCGCTGGCGACGAGATTACCATCGATGTTTCCCAGTCTGCCTCCCCCGAACAGTGGGGGCAGTATCTAGATCAGAGCGGCTGGAACGACGGTGGCGTCGACGACGGTGAGTACAGCTGTGGTGGCGGGACGGTTCTGGTCCGTGTCTCGACGATCGAGCTTTCCCTGCTCGAACGGGAACCGATCTAGCTCGTGGTGGACGGTTCACGCCCGTCTTCCCTCACTGTCCGCGAACGTGGCCGAAAGCCGTCCGAACCATGGCGTTGATGCACTGTAAGCTCCTGTCCGTCCAAATTATCGGATTTAAAAATAGAAAACCGAAGCACTGCGTCTACCTATCAGTCTGTTATCTACTCGTATAATAATCATAGATATTTATAAGTACTTGTATCTTAAATATCGTATAGTTATGTCGGGGAGAGGTCACAGTGGTCCTACTCGCGCTATCTCCGAGATCCTGGGGACAGTGTTGGTTTTTTCGTTCGTCATTGTTATCGCAGTTTCACTGGTATTCGTCGGGTTCTCCATCTTCGACGATGCGACAGAGGACACAGAGGAGCGGGTCGGACAGGATGCAGTCGTCGAGTTCGGAGACCGCGTCGGATCGATCAGTGGCAGTACAGTCGAAAGCGCAACAACGTTTGCAGTCCCGCGGGGAGTTGGGGAGGATCTCCGGGCTGACTCGGATAATGGTCTCTTGCGGATCGAAGTCACGACGAGAGATCCCGATCTGAATGCGAGCGATATCGTCGCAGATAACCTCACGAATACAACCGAGTTCCAACTTGGGACCGTGGCCCACCGCAAAGACACCGGGCCCGAAACGGTGTTCCAGGGCGGGATGGTGTTCGAGCGCGAGGGGAGTACAGTACGGATCCTATCCGAGCCGAATTTCAACTACAACAGTGGCCGTCTCGATTTTTCGTTTACTGGGCTCAGTGATCTCGATTATCTTTCCGAGGGCGACGAGCTATATGCAGAACACAACACCGAAGCCTCGCAAAAGCGCATCGAAGAGATCAACCGGATGATTGCCGAACAGCGGACGATCGGGAACGATATCGACAATCCGATCGGGTACGCCCCAGTCGTAGTCAATCTGACTATCCAGACGGAGTACCCGGATGCGTGGGAGGCCTATGCTAATCGCAAAGATATGCGAGCGGATGGAGTGAGTATTAATTCACGGGACGACAGTATCACGTTCGGGTTCCCGTCAATTAGTGGCACTAACACTACCGGCGCTAACTTCGCGTCGAACGTCATCTATACCGGTGACCACCAGGCTGCACATCTGTACTTCAACAACACACTCGGGACGGTCGGTAATCTGGGTCCCGATGGATTCAACGTAACCGAGGCGGAGGGATGGACCGGTATTCCACAGCTACACCAGGACCAGTACGGGGTTGCAGTGGCCGACGATGGGATGTGGAAGATCGCCTATCTTAAAAGTCAGGGGAGTAGTCTGGAGTGGTACAACGTCTCTACGGCGGTCGGTAAAAATGGCAAGCCCCAGGGTCCCGAAGTAAGCGAACCGGACGCACTGGCTGACGGTCCTGGCAATGGCGGTGGCGGCGCGAGCGAGGACGAATGGGAGTTCAACGACGGCGCGATCGTCTGTACCGTAGTCAACAGGGGAGGGAATCCGAGTGATACGACACTGGAGGATACGATCAACTCGGTTGCAGAGGGCGACTGCAACCAGGGCACTGTGACCGCGTACGAGGCGGACATTCCCGATCAGTCACCGAATTTCGAGGTCCGGAATCTGGATACTGTTCCCAGCTCCGGCAACTACGCGACGGGAGACACGTTCGAAGCGGAATTCGAAGTCGAAAACACCGGCAACGCTTACGACGAGCAGTATCTCTCTCTCGGTGTGGATCTGACGGGCAACGGATCCTACGACCTGGCCGATTACACGCGTGTATCACTGTATCCGGGCAAAAAGACAACGACTCTCGATCTGGAGTTCGAGGTTACCACGGGACTCAACGACGGTCTCGACGCCCGGGTCGTCCCGCAGATCGGGAGTGGTGACTCGGTCGACTTCCAGTACACCGACCAGCCGGAGTTCGAAATCACGAACCTCACCGGTGACCGTACCACAGCACCTGGTGACCGCTACGACGTGACTGCTACCATCGAGAACGACGGCTCGGAGGAAGAGCAGACGCTGACGCTCACAGACCCGGACGGTACCGTCGTCGACACAGAAACAGTCAAACTCGGTAATTCGAACCCCGGTCCGGATACGACGGACGTAGATTTCACCTGGGACGTGCCACTCGATGCCTCGCTCGAATCCGGTGTTGATCTCACTGTCGATACCCTGGACGACAGCGATACGATCGACGTCGAGCGTGAGCCTGCCGCACTCGTCGAAGACGTCACCACGTCGGTCGACACCAGCGCGGATACCGTCACGGTGACTGCGGACATCAGAAATCCGAGCACAGCAGAGCTCCGAAACGCCGACGTCGAGATAGTGCCGGGCGATCTGGCCCGCTCCGCTGGCCCGAGCGACAAGACCGTCACTGTCCCGGGGAAGAGTACGGAGACAGTCACGTTCGACTGGTCGCTGTCAGGGGCCGACATAACTGACTGGGTAACCGTCGAAACGGCCGACGATTCCGGCAAGGACGTAGGGGTCGTCGAGCGGACGGGGAACGTACCGGACTGCAGTACGGTGAGCTACGACGGCGGTGACGGCAGTTCGGGTACTCCATACCAGATCAGCAACGTCGACCAGCTCCAGTGTATCGACGAGGATCTCGATGCCAACTACGAACTCGTCGACGATATCGCGGCACACGGAACCGAGCACTGGAACGGTGGCGACGGCTTCGAGCCGATTGGCGAACAGCCACGGAACAGTAACAGCGCGAATGCGTTCGACGATGATTCCACGTTCGATGGTCGGGGGAACTCGATCGTCGGACTCACGATCGACCGCTACGACGAACCATTCGTCGGCATGTTCTCGATCACGGAGACCTTCGAAACTAGCACCTCGGACGTCGAGGAAGGTGCGATGATCAAAGATGTCGTCCTCGAAGATATCGACGTGCGGGGGATGACCGTCGTCGGCGGTCTCGTGGGCGGCGGTGGCGGACAGTTCAAACGGATCTCGGTCGATGGACGCGTCGAATCCCAGTATCAGCAAGTCGGTGGGATCGTCGGCCACGCACACGACGGCGATCTGACAAATCAACTGGTCTCGACGGCGACCGTGACCGGCAACCATCCAATCGTCATCAACGGGGACTCCAGCAAAAACCACCCGTGGCAGGATACCACGGGGAGTCCAAACCTCGGGATCGGCGGCATTCTGGGTGGGATGGGGTACGACACTGAATTCGATACGGGATACTCCCGTGCGTCCGTCTCCGGTCCGTCTTCGGTCGGTGGGATCACTGGCTGGACATCCAACAACCCCAGTGATCTCAGTCAGATGTACTGGGCTGATGGAACGCTCGATCTCGACGGGGACGTTCGCGTGTTCGAGGAGACGGACAGGGAACCACAGTTCGACGACTCACTCAAGGCTGGTGGGATCGCCGGCCGGATCGGGGAGGTCACTGGTGGTCGCGATACGATCTTCGACAGTGTCTACTCTGCCGGGCCGACCGTCGGGGATGGCGGTGACAACATAAACGACAACAGCATCTCTCTCGATGCCTCGGAGATGACTGGCCCACAGGTTCTCCCGGAAGGCAGGTCCGACTCTTTCTACGACCGGTTCCCCGGTGTCGACGAATCAGATGCCGAGGGAACGATGGCGAATCTCGACTGGGATATCTGGACACCGGTCTACGATGTCGATGAGGACGGAAATATCGTCAACGAAGGCTTGCCGAAATTCCAGTGGCAGGTCGACGGCAAGTTCCTCGTGACGATCACGGACGCCGACAACGTGCAGCCGGGTGTCAACAGTACCGACGTCGACGTCACGGTCGAGAACACCGCCAGCTACCGTCAGGAACAGCCAGTCACGCTACAAAAACCCGACGGGACGGTCGTCGACAGCAAACCTGTCGAACTCGACCCCGGTAAAGAGACTGATATTACGCTCACCTGGGAGACGACATTCCGCGACGAACGCTCCAGTACGACTGTCGACGATCTCCTCGTGAGTAGCCAGGATACACGCGACACTGAAGATGTCACGCTAGCGGCAACAAGTGGGAACATTATCACGGTCGACGACGTCGACACCAACGAGACGGTACGGGCCGGCACCGGTGAACTCGAAGTAGACGTAGACGTCTCGTCAACTGATTCAGATGGGCTCGACGACAAATCCCTGGTCCTGCGTGCCAACGGGAATCTGGTCGCCATCGATACCGAACTCGAAGATAACTCTCACAGTACGACGCTAACGTGGGAGCCACGGACATTCGAAGTCGGCTCCGCAGACGTTTCGGTCCAGATCCTCAACAGCGGTATCGGAGAGTCGAAGGACGTACAGGTGTTGCGCCCGCTCAGATCCACCCTCGGTGACGACGATGTGCCGATCGACGTCGATTTCGATCTGATCACGGTGGGCTAACGATCGACGACAAACGCACGATTTATTCGAGCGCGCGAGGATGCGATTGTATGGAGACGGCCACACGCGTCGACCTCGTCACCCGCCACACACAGGAAGTCGTCACGGACGAAGAACTCGCGACACTGCTCGAAGGGGACTCTCCGTCCGCCTACATCGGCTACGCACCGACCGGCGAGATGCACATCGGCCACTTCACGACGATGCGCAAGCTCGCCGACTTCCTGCAGGCGGGGATCGAGGTCACGGTCCTCATCGCGGATCTCCACGCCCACCTCGACGACGAAAAGAGCCCCTTCGAGTTGCTCGACGCGCGCTCGGAGTACTACGAGGAGGCGATCGAGGGGATGATCGAGGCCGCCGGTGCCGATCCGGCGGATCTTTCCTTCGTTCGCGGGACGGATTTCCAGCTCGACGAGGAGTACACACTCGAACTGTACCGGATGGCCGCGACGACGACGCTCGCTCGCTCACAGCGCGCGGCAAGCGAGGTCGTCCGCGAGAGTGAGAGTCCGACCCTCGGGGGACTCATCTACCCGCTGATGCAGTCGCTGGACGTGAAAGCGCTGGATGCCGACATCGCCTACGGCGGGATCGACCAGCGCGGGATCTACATGCTCTCGCGGGAGATCCTGCCCGACCACGGCGGTGACCAGCCCGTCTGTCTGTTCGCGCCACTGCTCTCGGGGCTCTCGGGCGGGAAGATGAGCGCATCGGACGACGCCTCGAAGGTCAACCTCACCGACTCCCCCGACGCGGTCGACGAGAAGATCAACGACGCCTACTGTCCGATGGGCGAGACCGAGGACAACGGCGTCCTCGAATACATCGAGTACCTCGTCTTTCCGATTCTCGACGAGCGCGACGAGGAGTTTGTCGTGGACCGGCCCGAAGAGTACGGCGGTGACCTCGTCTACGAGAGCTACGATGAACTCGAAGCGGATTTCGTCTCCGAGGAGTTGCACCCGGCAGATCTCAAGGGCGCAGTCGCGGGCTACATCTCCGACGTGATCGATCCGGTCCGCGAGCGCCTCACCAACCAGCCAGAACTGCTCGAAGCGGCCTACCCGGAAACGTACGGTGAGGGTGAGTGACCGACGAGGCGGCCGACGACCAGACAGACGAGGCCGCTGGGATTTCCGATAGTCGCGACCCCAACCGGATCCGGGAGGTGTACGACGAAATTGCGACGCATTTTGCGAAGACCAGAGCCTACCCCTGGCCGGAGGTCGAGGCGTTTCTGGACGATCGCTCCGACGTAGCGGTGGGCCTCGATATCGGCTGTGGCAACGGCCGGCATTCGGCCCTGCTCGCAGAGATCGCAGAGATGGTTCTTGCACTCGACGTGAGTCGCGAACTGCTGCTGGAGGCCAGCGAGCGAATGACGCGGGACGGCTGGACGGCAGAATTGCTCTGTGGGGATGCTGTTGCACTCCCGGTCGAACGCGACTCGGTCGATATCGCCGTCTACGTCGCAACACTCCATCATCTGCCCGACCGTGAGCACCGCATCCGGAGCCTCTCGGAGATTGCACGTGTCCTGAACCCCGGCGGCAACGCGCTCGTCAGTGCGTGGAGTACGGCCCACGACCGATTCGAGGACAGCGACGAGGGGTTCGATACGACGATCGACTGGACACTCCCCGGCGGCGAGACTGTCGAGCGATTCTATCACATCTACGCACCGTCGGAGTTCGAAGCCGATCTCGACGCGAGCGACCTCTCCGTGGTCGAGACGTACGTTTCCAGTGGAAACTGCTACGCAGAAGTTCGGTGCTGATACTGGTGGCTATAATAAACTGAAGAATTTCGACACCGCGTGGGGTAGAATATCTTCACGGATTTATAACCACCAGTATGAGTTGCGTTCGATTCCCGCCGAACGCGATCGACTGGCCGCGGTCACCACGCTTACTGGCTGGCGTCTCCTACTGGGCCTATGACCGGGGAAGTCGTTCCCGAGGCGGTAACTGAACTGGCGGGGCTGATCGGTCCCGAGCGAGACGAGATCATCGCGGAGATGGACGCCCGCGCGGACAGGGAGGGGTTCCCGACCGTCGGGCCCGAGGTAGGGACGTGGCTCACCGTCGTTGCCCGTCTGACCGACGCCGAGCGGATCTTCGAGTTCGGTTCCGGCTTCGGCTACTCGGCGTACTGGTTCGCGCGCGCGGTCGATGCCGACGGAGAGATCGTCCTCACCGAGATCGACGCCGACGAACTCGACTCGGCCCGGGAGTACTTCGAGCGCGCTGGCATCGCCGACCGCGCTTCATTCGAACACGGCGACGCCATCGACATCGTCGACGAGTACGACGGTCCGTTCGATATCGTCCTGATCGACAACGAGAAACAGCGGTACGTGGAGGCCCTTGAGGCTGTGGACGAGAAACTCCGGGCCGGGAGTGTCGTGCTCGCGGACAACGCTATCACTGCCGGGATCATCGACCGTGACGACGTGATTGCCCTGACGGAAGGCCACGAGGTCCGGGATGCGACCGACGCCAGCCGAGGGATCGCCGAGTATCTGCGGTACGTGCGCGACCGCGATGATCTCGAAACGGCACTGCTGCCCCTCGGTGAGGGTGTTGCTGTGAGTGTTGTTACCGAGTGAAGAGTGGGTCGAAGTAGAGCTATCGTTGCTACGAACAGCAAGAGAGCCCCGAGGCTGTCGAGTTGGGGGCGTAGCCGCCACCGAGCCTCGCCCCTTTCTTGCTGTTTCGAACGTTCTCTGCAAAATTCAGTATACCTGATACGCCAACTCAGCTATCCAGTTCGGCCGCAACAGCAGCCGTCTCGAACAGCTCCGGATCCAGCGACAGATCGGTCTGCCGGCTGGCATAGTCCGGGAGCGAGCCGTCCGAGTAGATGAGCACCTTCAGATCGGGGTTGAGATCCTTCGCGACCGAGATGGATGTGGCCTGCTGCATCTCCGTGAGGACGTACGTTTCCACGTCGAGGATGCCGGCCTCTTCGAGTGCCGGCCGGTTCGCGATATCGACACGGACGACCTCGTGGCCCTCCGCTTCGATCGCGTCACCGAGTCCGTGGGGATCGTTGCCTGCGACGATCACCGTGCTCATTTGCTGTCTCCGTGATATCTCTGATACATCTTACTCGTACTCGATCGTTGCCGGCGGTTTGTGTGTCACGTCGTACAGCACACGCGAGACGTTCTCGTTCTCGCCGGTGATCCGCGACTGGATGCGCTGGAGTGTCTCCCAGTCGACCTCCTGGGCGCGGGCTGTCATCCCGTCGCGGGATTCCACCGAGCGCACGGCGACGACCCAGCCGTGGACGCGGTTGTCGCCTTTCACACCGGTCGCTTTGCCGATGACCGCCGCGAGTGCCTGCCACGGCTCGTGTTCTTCGAGTTCCTCCTCGACGACGTGGTTGGCTTCGCGTGCGACGGCGAGTTTCTCCTCGGTGACCTCGCCGAGAATCCGGACAGCCAGTCCCGGCCCCGGGAACGGCATCCGCTCGGCGACGATCTCGTCCAAGTCGAGTTCGCGTGCAACCTCGCGGACCTCGTCTTTGTACAGATCCCGCATCGGTTCGACGATGCCGTCGAAGTCGATCCGTTCGGGCAGGCCACCGACGTTGTGGTGGGATTTGATCGTCCCCTCGCTCTCGATGCGGTCGGGGTAGATCGTCCCCTGTACGAGGAAGTCGGCGTCGACCTCGCGGGCGACCGTCTCGAACTCGCGGATGAACTGCTCGCCGATCGCGTGGCGTTTCTCCTCCGGATCGGTGACGCCTTCGAGAGCATCGAGGAAGCGATCCTTCGCATCGATGATCTGCAGCGAGTCCATGTAGCTGAAGGTCTCGCGGATCTGGTCGGTTTCGCCTTTCCGCATCAGCCCCGTATCCACGTAGACCGGGGTGAGCTGGTCGCCGATGGCGTCGTAGGCCAGCGCGGCGGCCGTCGAGGAGTCGACACCGCCCGAGAGGGCGATCACGGCGTTCGCGTCGCCGACTTCGGAGGCGATCTCGTCGATTTTCTCGTCGATGAATTCGTCGACGTCGACCATCAGTGCTCACCTCCCTGCACCGAGAGTACGCCGTCCAGAAACCCGACGAAGGGTGGGCTCGCCCGGGTCGGCCGAGAGCGGAACTCCGGATGGAACTGTGTCCCCAGGAAGTAGGGGTGATCTGGCAGTTCGAGGATCTCCATCCGTCTGCCAGAGGTGCCCGAGAAGACCAGTCCAGCCGCCTCCAGATCGTCGATGTAGTCGGGGTTGACCTCGTAGCGGTGGCGGTGGCGCTCGGTACAGGTCGTGTCCTCGTAGAGTTCGTGTGCGACCGTTCCGGGTTCGATCTCCGTGACGTGTGAGCCCAGACGCATCGTCCCGCCCATGTCGTCGAGATCTTTCTGTTCCGGCAGGAGATCGATCACCGGGTGGGGTGTGTCCTCGTCGAGTTCGGCAGAGTGAGCGCCTTCGAGGCCGAGCACGTTCCGGGCGTACTCGACGACGGCCATCTGGAATCCGAGACAGAGTCCGAGAAATGGCACGCCATTTTCTCTGGCGTATCGGATCGCCTCGATTTTCCCTTCGGTTCCACGGGAACCGAAGCCGCCGGGGACGACGATGCCGTCCATGTCGGCGAGTGCGCCGTCTGTCCCGCCAGCGAGATTCTCGGAGTGGATCCACTTGCGTTCGACGTTGACTCGCTTTTCCAGCCCGGCGTGTTTGAGCGCCTCGTGAATCGAAATGTAGGCGTCTTCGAGGCCGTACTTGCCGACGAGACCGATCTTGACGGTGCCTTCCTTGTCGCGGGTGACGAGGTCGCGCCACTCCCTGTTTCGGTCACTGTCGGGCAGCGCTTCGTCTGCGAGATTGAGTCGCTCCATGACGTACTCGTCTAGCCCTTCGTCTTCGACCATCAGCGGGACGTGGTAGATATCCTCGACGTCGGGGTTCGAGAAGACGGCATCGCGAGGAACGTCACAGAACAGCGCGATCTTTTCGCGGGTCTCGGCGTCGAGCGGATCGGCACACCGGCCGACGAGAACGTCGGGCTGGAGACCGATCGAGCGCAGTTCCTTGACGCTGTGCTGGGTCGGTTTGGTCTTCTGTTCGCCGTTTTTCGAGTAGGGGACGAGCGTGACGTGTGCAAAGAGAATATCGTCGTCGTCTTGCTCGTGGGCGAACTGGCGGAGTGCTTCGAGGTAGGGCATCCCCTCGATGTCGCCGACGGTGCCGCCGACCTCGACGATGCAGACATCGCTGCCGGCGGCCGCTTCGCGGACCCGGCGTTTGATGTCGTCCGTGATGTGGGGGATGATCTGGACCGTCTTGCCGAGGTAGTCCCCGGCGCGTTCTTTCTCGATGACGTGCTGGTAGACCTTCCCCGTGGTGACGTTGTGGTCGAAGGTCATGTCGATATCGAGGAAGCGCTCGTAGTTGCCCAGATCGAGATCGACTTCGCCCCCGTCTTTGAGGACGTACACTTCTCCGTGCTGGAAGGGGTTCATCGTCCCTGCGTCGACGTTGAGATACGGGTCTATTTTGACCGCCGTGACATCGAACCCGGCGTTGGCGAGCAGGCGTCCGGTGGACGCGGCAGTAATGCCTTTGCCCAGTCCGGACATCACGCCGCCAGTGACGAAAATGAACTTCCGCCCCAGACTCGGATCGTAGCCTGTGTCTGTTTCCGGCATACTGACCGTCTGCTTGGGATCCTCAAAACCGTTACGAACCACCTTTTTCTCGTTCGGGTGCGCTGCGCGCACCGCTCACGAGAAAAACGTGGGCGAAAAAGGCTGCTCGCTCCCGAAGGTCGCTCGCAGAGAACCGCGCCGGAGGCGCGGATGCTGACCGCCAACCGCAACCGTATTGATTGCACCTCCGCGAATACTGCCCGATGGCAGACGCCGAGACGCGGGCGACGCTGTGGGTCATCCTGGCCTCGGCGACGCTGACGGTGATGGCCGGCGCGATCCTCGGTCCCATCGTCCCGGCAATCCAGTCCAGTCTCGGCGTCTCCGAATCGCTCGCCGGCCTCATCATCACCACCCACGGACTGCTCATCGTCGTCGTCAGCCCAGTCGCGGGTGCGATCATCGACCGGGTCGGCCCGCGCCGTCCCTTCGTTCTCGGACTCACGCTGTACGCAGTCGGCGGCGGCGCAGGTCTCGTGATCGACTCCTTCGGTCCCCTCCTCGCATCGCGGGCTGTCCTCGGTGTCGGCGTCGCCTTCGTCTACACCGGGATCACGGTTCTCATCTACGACCTCTACTCGGGCCAGCAGATGGATCGTGCGCTCGGACTGCGCTCCAGTGCGAACAGCCTCGGAGCGGTCACCTGGCCGCTCGTAGGTGGTGCGCTGGGAACACTCTCCTGGCAGGCACCCTTCGCGGTCTACCTGATCGCGCTCCCGCTCGGCGTCCTCGCCGTCGTCACTGTCCCCGAGACAGGACGTAGTAAGCAAAACGATGACGAACCCGACGGAGAGTCGGGACTCTCCGGTGTCGTCGCCGTCTTCCGACGCCAGCCCGCACTCCTCTCGATCTATCTGCTGTATTTCGGCGCGAACGCACTTCTTTACAGCATCGTCGTCTTCTACCCCCAGCTGCTCGAAGGGGTAGGGATCACCTCCTCGTTTCTGGTCGGTCTCTATCTGGCCGCGAACGGCGGCGCGGGTGGGGTCTCGGCCGCGGTCTACGACCGCCTCGTCGCGCGGACCAGCAGACACGTCCTCGTCGCCGCGGCGTTCGTGCTGTGGATCGTCGCCTTCGCGGGTGCAACTGTGGCAAGGTCACCACTGACGGCGATCCCGTCGGTCGTCGCCTTCGGACTCGGCCTCGGACTCGTCTTTCCTTCCTCCTTTGCCTGGGTCGAGGCACTCGCACCCGTCGACCGACAGGGCCAGTTTAGCTCCTATCTCGCCTCTGCCGGCTACACGGGGCAGTTCCTCTCGCCGGTGCTTTTCGGCCCGCTGGTTCCTCGTTTCGGCGTCCGTGGTGTCTTCGGCGCGGCAGCGGTCGTTGCTGTGGCTGCCCTGTTCGTGCTCGAAGTAGCAGTCGGTCGGCGGCGTGAACCCGATCTCACGGCTCGAT
>Ga0207753_1000470_pt1 | contig 15834 bp, 12 predicted proteins | sample PonA233FremontCA_2_FD_187273 | JGI IMG/M metagenome (GOLD analysis project Ga0207753, IMG submission 187273) | Salt pond sediment microbial community from Fremont, CA, USA - Pond A23 Sediment 3 (SPAdes) | ecosystem: Environmental > Aquatic > Non-marine Saline and Alkaline > Saline | place: USA... | reverse complement strand
CATGCCGTACTCCGCCGAAATTAGCCGCCAGCAGCCCACCGCGATCCTGTTTCTGCTCGACCAGTCGGCCTCGATGCAAGAGCCCTTCGGTGGGGCCGAAAAGACGGGCGACGCCGCGCCGAGCCGGGCCCGCGTGCTGGCCGACACGGTGAACGACCTGCTGCAGAACCTGGTGCTGCGGTGTGCCAAGGAGGAGGGCGTGCGCGACTATTTCCACGTCGGAGTCATCGGCTACGGGCAGCGTGTGCAACGCCTCATCCAGCCGACGGAGGAGTACGACCCCGGCACCAGCCTCGTCCCCATCAGCCACCTGGCCGACCGGCCCCAGCGCATGGAGCAGCGCGTGAAGGAGGTGGACGACGGGGACGGGGGCACGACGGAGACCCGGGTGAAGAAGCCCATCTGGTTTGATCCGCATGCCAAGAATGGAACGCCCATGTGCCAGGCGCTCGATTTGGCCGCGCAGTCCGTGCGGGACTGGATCGATCAGCACCCGCACAGCTTTCCGCCCATCGTGCTGAATGTGACCGACGGCGAGGCGACGGATGGCGACCCGCTTCGCTACGCGCAGGAGCTGCGCTCGTTTGCCACCGACGACGGGGAGGTGCTGCTCTTCAACGTGCACCTGTCCGCCTCGGAGGAGGCGCCCGTGGAGCTCCCGTCGAGTGCCGACGAGGTGCCGAGGGATGACGAGTACGCCGAAGTGCTCTTCCAGATGTCCAGCCGCCTGCCCTTCTCCATGCGGTCGGCCGCCGAGCAGGAAGGATACAGCGTGACGCTCGACACACGCGGGTTCGTCTTTAACGCCGACCCGGTGTCACTGGTCACATTTCTGGAGATTGGCACGCGGCCGAGCAACCTGCGGTAGAAAAACGTTGGAGGCTGCCGATGAGTGCGACCCCACAGCCCGGTTCGTCCGCGGAAGCGCCACCGATGGCGGCGCAGGTGTGGGCCCTGCCGAAGGAGGGCGAAGACATGGAGACGTACGAAGATGCGGCCCGGGCCCGGACGGACCACTGGCCGGTTCGGGCGGCCGTGGCCGACGGGGCCACGGAGTCCGCATTTTCCGCGGCCTGGGCCGAGCACCTCACGCAGGGGCTCGTGGACCAGGGGGCGGTAACCCCAGAGGCCCTTCGCGACGCGGTGCCGAACTGGCAGGCCGAGTGGCACGAGTCCATCCGCGAGCGTGTGGAGGCACGGCCCTGGTACGTGGCGGCAAAAGCCGCGGAAGGCGCCTTCGCCGCGCTGCTCGGCCTGTCGCTCCGGGCGAACGGGTCCTGGCGGGCCGTCAGCGTCGGCGACTGCTGCCTGTTTCAGGTGCGGGACGGGGCCCTCGTGCGGAGCTGGCCGTTCGGGGCGGCGGAGGCGTTCACCAACCGCCCGGCCCTCGTGCCAAGTGCGTCGCCCCGGGCGCTGCCTTCTCCGGAGGCGGCCGCCGGAGACTGGGCGCCGGGCGACGCCTTCCTGCTGGCCACCGACGCCGTGGCGGCCTGGCTCCTGGATGCGAACGCCCCGGTCGACCTGGCGGACGTGGAGGCGGGCGACGAGGGGACGTTTCGGGCGGCCGTAGAGCGGGCCCGGGCGGAGGAGGGCCTTCGCAACGACGACACCACGCTTCTCGTGCTCCGCAGTGCCGAGGGGGACGACGCGGACCACTCGTAGGGACCAATCGCCGCGACATGTCGAGCTACCCCACCCCAAGCGAGTACCAGGAGGCCCTCCAGACCCCCGCCGCGACCTTTTCGGACCCCACGCTGCAGGACAGCACGCCTCGTACCAATGCGCTGGGCCTGCCACAGCCCATCACGGGCTCCTTCGCCGCCGTCTTTCCGGTGACCACGGACGCGGGCACCCGGTACGCGGTCAAGTGCTTTCTCGCGAAACGCCCTGACCAAGAGGCCCGCTACGAGGCCGTCGCCGAGGCCCTCGCATCGGTCGACCACGCGGCATTCGTCGACTTCGGGTACCAGCCCGAGGGCCTCACGGTGAAGGGGAAATCGTATCCACTCCTAAAAATGGAGTGGAGCCGGGGCACGACGCTGAACCGGTTCGTAGAGTCGCACCTCGGGCAGCCCGACGTGCTCGATCGCCTTGCCGAGTCGTGGGCGGCGCTGATGTCCGATCTAGAGGCGATGGACCTCGCCCACGGCGACCTTCAACACGGGAATGTGCTGGTGGAAACCGCGGGCGATGCGCTGCGGCTGCGGCTCGTCGACTACGACACGATGTACGTGCCGGCGCTGGAGGGCCGGGTGAGCGCGGAGGTGGGCCACCGCAACTACCAGCACCCGGACCGGACCGACGCCGACTTTGGCCCGTCCCTGGACCGGTTTGCCGGGCTCGTCGTCTACACCGCCCTCCGCGCCTGCGCCATGCGGCCCAGCCTGTGGGACGCGCACGACACCGGCGAGAATCTGCTGTTCCACGACGCCGACTTTTACGCGCCGGAGGAGTCGGTTCTCTTCGAAACGCTCGCGGAGACAGAGCCGCTCCGTGAGCTGGCGGAGGCGCTGCGGACGGCCTGCTACGTGGAGCCCGCCGACGTGCCGCCCCTGTCGGCGGTGCGCGAGGGGCGCCTGGAGCCGAGCCAGGTGTCGGTCTCCCGCTCCCAGGCGCGGCGGGGGCGCGACGCGGTGGAGCGCAGTGCGTTTGCCCGCTGGAGCCTGCCCGCAACGATTGGGATCGGGGGCATCGTGCTCGGACTCATGGCCGCGGGATGGATCCTCGTCGCCACTACGATGCTGCTGGCGGGCGTCGGCGTGGGCAGCGGGCTCGTGGCAACGCGGTACCGCCGCCTCTCGCTCGTCCGGCGCCGGCGCCGGCTGGAGCAGGAGGCCGAGCGCTTCGCCTCCACAATCCGGGAGCTCCGGCGTGAGGTGGACAGCCTGCAGGCGAAACGGGAGGACCTGCGCACGTCCATGGCCACGCGCCGCAAAGAGCGGCTCCGGGAGGTGCAGAAGAAGGCGCTCCACGATCGGCTCAAGCACCATTTCGTGGCGGAGGTGCGGGACGTAGAGGGGCTCACCCACAAGCATGTCGTGCGGCTCAAGGCCGCCAACATCCGAACGGCCTCCGAGGTGACGCCGGAAGCGGTCGATGGGCTCCAGCGCATCAGCGACCGGGCGCGGGCCCGGCTCAAGATGTGGCGGGCGGCGCTGGAGGAGAAGTACGCCGACGAGATTCCCGAGGCGTTGTCCCCGGCCCAGGAGCGGCGCCTCCAGCGCTACGTGGAGCACCGGATCGAGGACCTGAACGATCAGATCGCCCGCACCCGCGAGAAGATTCAGACGCAGCGCACCGAGCGCGAGCGGATCGAAACGCGCCTCGATGAGATGCCGGACCTGAGCGTCGGCCGCTACGTCCGCTATCTGCTCCGACTCGGCACGCTGCCGGAGCGGGCCGAGGGCCCTCCGGACCCCACGCCCCGCCCAGAAGCAGAAGGCGCGACGGAGCGCACCCCCGTTCCGGACCCGATCGAGGACGATCGCTCCTGGTGGAGCCGGGAGTAAGCGACTGACCCGTGCCCCACCGGCCGTTCGCGACTACTCGTCCTCGTCCCAGAGGTCTTCCAGGTCGTCGATCGTCGTATCCGACGGCTCCTCTTCGGGGGCGTCGTCATCGTCGCCACGCACGAGGGCCAGGATGGCGTTGTGCTGGACGATCATGTAGTTCGTGTCGTCGTAGCGCAGGTCGATGGCCTCGTTGCCCATGAAGAAGGCGTAGTCCCCCGGCTCGGCCTGAAGCGGCAGGTACCGGACCGGCGTCTCCGACTCTTTCCAGGTCTCGCTCTCGCTGTACTCGGGATTTTGGGTCAGATACCCCGGGCCGGTCTTCACGATGCGGCCGCTCAGCACCTCCCCCTGCTGCGACACCGACGCGGGAAGCACGAGGCCAGTTTCGGTCTTGTCCTCGCCAGTCTGTGGCTGAATGAGAACTCGGTCGCCAACGACAATCAGGTCCGCCATAAACGGGGCGCAAACTCGTAGAGGGAACGGGTGAGGGGTCGAAAAAGACGACAGTCCAAACGAGGCCGTCGGGCGCAGGTTCATGCTCCGTCGAGGTTTGCACAAAAACCATACGCCCCCTTGGTCCCGGAACGATCGAGCCGCAGGACAGGACGTCCTCAGACGAATTGAAAGACAACGTACACGAGAATGCTCACAATGCCCGCAACAACGGCCATCAGCCGGATCGTGCGGTCGACCGGATTCTCCATGGTGGGGGACGGGGGACCGAAGGTCGACAAATACATTCCACGGACACTTATCCAGTGGTAAGGCCCCGGACTGTTCCGGTCAAGCGGGCGGGCCCGAGGCGATGGAGACTTTTCGGGATGACTGCAAGGACCTGACAGGACCCTCCAGGGGGGATGAGAGAAGAGGTCGTTAGAACGCCGTTGGGCCGATGGGACTTGTCCCTACGACGCCGGAGGCCGGGCCGCCGTGTCGACGTACCAGAGCAGGGCGTCGCGGGGACGAATCTGTGCGGCCGGGAGAGACACGTCGTCGTGGTCAAGCACGCGGCGGAGGGCGTCCCGCTTGCGCTCACCGGCCACGAGGAAAACGGCCCGCCGGGCCCCGTTCAGCACGGGAATTGTGCAGGTCAGGCGTGCGGACACGTCGTGGCGGGGCGGTGCCGTCACGGATCGGACCCAGGCCGCGTCGGTGCGTCGCTGCTCGGGGGTGCCGGTTTCGGGGAAGAGAGACGCCGTGTGGCCGTCGGCCCCGAGGCCGAGAAGGACGGTGTCGAACGTCGCGGAGCGGTCGGGAAAGTGCGCCCGGAGCGTGTCCGCGTACGCGTTGGCCGCCGCCTCGGGCGTCTCGATCTGTGTTGGCATCGGGTGCACCTGCTCTGCGGGAACGGGCACGGAGTCAAGGAGGGCCTCCGTGGCCATTCGGGCGTTGCTCTTCGGATGGTCGGGCGGGACAAACCGCTCGTCGCCCCAAAACAGGTGAATCTGCGACCAGGGAAGGTGCTCGCCCCCGTCGGTGGCCAGCAGTTCGTAGAGGGGCCGCGGCGTACTCCCCCCCGCCAGCGCCAGGGTGTAGCGGTCCTGCGTGCGCAGGGTCTCCCGGATGTCGGCGGCCAGATCCTGGGCGGCCGCCCGGCTCAGGGCCTCCAGGTCGGAGAAGGGCTTCACGGATGAGGACATGGGCGGGGAGGGGAGAAGACACATGATCGAGAGATCCACCCGGTCGAGGCGGGATCGGGGACACCACAGCGTTGGTCGGTCCCAGCGAACAGGAGTTACGGGGAGGTGTGCGCCGGCTCCAGTGTGGGGTGGGGCGAGGTGGGCAGGGTGAAGCGGAACGTGGAGCCCTCCCCGGGGGTGCTCTCGACGTGCAGTTCGCGGTCGTGGGCCCCCAGGATGTGCTTCACGATGGCGAGCCCGAGCCCGGTGCCGCCCTGGTTTCGCGATCGGCTCTTGTCGACGCGGTAGAAGCGCTCGGTGAGGCGGGGGAGGTGATCCGAGGAGATGCCGATGCCGTCGTCGACGACGCGCAGTTCCACCTCGTCGCCCCGCGCATCCGCTTCCAGGCGCACCGTCCCCCCCTCTTCGTTGTACTTGATGGCATTATCGACCAGGTTGACGAGCACGCGTCGGAGGCGGTCGAAGTCGCCGTACACTCGGGGAAGGTCCGGTGCGAGGTCTTGCTGAGGCGAAATGCCCTTCTCCTCGGCCCGGATTTCGACCGACTCGATGGCGGCGTCGAACAGCTCGGCAACCTCGAACGCCTCGCTCGACATGTCCAGCTCGTCGGTCTCAATCTTGGTGATGGTCGAGAGGTCACGAGCCAGGTTGTCGAGCCGATTGGCGTGGTGGAGAATTTTCTCCAGGAAGGTACGGTTCACCGACTCGTCGTTGAGGGCCCCGTCGAGCAGGGTTTCGGCGAAGCCCTGAACGGAGAAGATCGGCGTCTTTAGCTCGTGGGAGACGTTCCCGATGAACTCGCGCCGGTAGCTCTCCATCGCTCGGAGCTCCTGGATCTCCGTCTCCAGGCTCTGGCCGGTGCGGTACACCTCCCACAGGAGCGTGCTCAGCTCGTCGCCGTGCGGCCTTCCCGGAGGCGTCTCGACGTCGAACTCGTGGGTGCGAATTTGCCGCAGGATCGATTGGAGGTGGCGGAGGCGCCGGTGGAGCCAGAAGTGTACGGCGGCGTAGACGGCCCCGGCGACGCTCGCCCCGAGGAGGACGGCGGGCCCAGCCGTCCCCCCTGGAAGCATCCCCGCCCCCAGCCCTGCGATTCCGCCCGCCAGGGCGCCCACCTTGAGGCCCAGGCGACTGACGAATACAGGGAGTTCGGGAACGAGGGACACGGTGTGTGCAGGACCATCCGGAGTGCAAACCCGAGGGTGTTCGTGTCATACTTCCCCGCCCCATCTGTCCGTTCCTCCACGTCGAAAAGAGCGGCGTTAACAAATCGAAAACCGGTGTGGTGCGCCTACGACGCCTGGGGAAGGCCGGCCGAGTCGTCCACGGCGGGCAGACGGTCCAGGAGCGACGACAGAGGCGGGTCGTGCGCCTCCGCAAAGAGCTCGAAGGAGAGGTGGTCGCCGATGGAGTCGAGGGGGCGGTGCTCCTCAATGACGGGCCGGTACGTCTCGTAACAGGTGAGGGCCTCGCGTCCGGTGGCCAGATCCTCATCCCGGAGCGGGAGCCGACAGTCGATGAGGTCCGGGGGCGAGTGCGAAAGGTGGGCGGGGCGATCGGTGTCGTCCGGGGCGGGAGGAAGCGTGTAGAAGGCGAGCCGGCGGGGACAGGCGGCCCCATCCCGCCGGAGCGCGCACGCCGCGCGCTTCACGACGGCATGGGTGACGAGGTGGTCGGGGTGTCCGCTGACGCCGTGCACGGGGTAGGTGACGACGACGTCCGGCTCAACGGCGTGGATGCGAGTGGTCACCTCATCTTCCAGCACCAGCGGGTTGAGCTCTGCGAGGTGTCCGTCCGGGTACTCCAGGACGGTCAGGGAGTTGAGATCCAGGACGCTCGCGACGTCCTGCATCTCCTGGTAGCGGACCTCAGCCATCTCGGCCTTCGAGTAGCCCAGGCGCTCCCGCTGTGAGGTCGCCTCCCCTCGCGTGAGGGTGAGCAGGTGCACGTCATGCCCCTCTCGGCGCTGGCGCGCAATGCCGGGCACCGGCCCGAAGCATTCGTCGTCGGGGTGCGGAAAAATGTACAGGTAGGTGGCCATCGATCGAGGGAGGGTGGGGAGAAGGCCGCGCCGTGCTGAGCCTCGCGGGCCTACGTCGAGGAGGGATCGTCGGACTCCAGGACCTCGTGGAAGACGGTCTGACCCGTGTCGAGCATGCGGCGTACGTACGGGTGGCAGAGCTGACAGTTTTCGCCGAACGTGACGTGCGCTTGCAGGGCCTCAATCGAGTCGGCCCCGGTCTCGTCGGCCACCGTTTTCAGGTCCGCGAATGTCTGGTCGTAGCAGTAGCAGCGATCGATGGTCATGGCGAAAGGAGGGATGGGGAGAATGCGGGGCCCGCGGCCGACGAGGCACTACTGAGGGTCGCGGAGAAAGGCGACGTGTGCCGGGGCGTTGCCGGTCTCGAAGCGAGTCACCACGTTTCCCTGTCGATCGAGGACGAGGGCCGTACCGTCTGCCGAGTAGAGTGGGCCGCCGGAGTCATTCACGGGGAGTCGGGTAACGTACAGGTCCTGGTTGACAAAATCGTATCCGACCGCGGAGAGGCCAATCAAGCCGTCGTTCTGCGGCACCTCCAAGGTCGCGCTGAGGGCGTTGGCGTCGGTGTTGACCCGAAAGATCTCTCCGGTTCCGCCCCCGCCGAACGCCGAGTTTCCGCTGATGGCGTAGAGCTCCTCGGCGGCCTCCGAATAGTACGCCGACTGCGTCGCGTTGATGGACCCGATGGGAGCATCAAGGGCCACGCGGTCCACAATCTCCTCGGTGGTCGGGTCCAGGAACAGAACCGCGGGGGACTGCTCCGCCGCGCCCCGGCAGACCACCACCACCTCATTCTCGCCGTCCACGAACACGCTCTTGGGGCTGGCGCAGTTGGCGGGGGACAGGGTGGTGCGCACCGTGTCGGCGGTCGCATCGAGGACTGAGAGGGAGCCGTCCGCGGCGTTGGCCACGAACGCCTTTCCGGCCGCAACGCCAATGCCGCGCGGGGAGCGCCCCACGTCGACCCGCGTGGTCACCGAGTTGTCCGCCAGGTCGACCACCGAAACGGTGCTCGGTTGCGGATCGAAGTTCTCGTCGAAGCGGCTCAGGTTCGTCACGTACCCCTTGTCCTCGCCCGGAAACGCGATGTACCGTGGCGGACGCGGGTTTGAAATCTGGTCGATGGGCTCCAGCTGATCGGTGTCGAAGGTCGTAATCCGACCGGCATTGTCTGCCTGTGTGTTGTCGACCACGAAGAGGCGGTCGTCACGGAGGGCCAGGCTGTTGATGAAGGCCACGTCGATATCGCGCAGCGAAGCCGTGGAGTCGTCGGGACTGTAGAGGGTGAGGGAGCCGTCTTGCGCGCTGAAGTTGCCCGAATTGCCGATCACCACGTCCGTCGTCACGCGGCGCTCATTGTCGTTCGAGCCGAACAGGTCACAGCCCGTCACGAAAAGCGGAGCGACGATCAGAAGAGCAATCCAGCGGGAGGAAAAGAGCAGGCGCATGTCGAAAAGGTGCTCAGAAACAGACCGTGAGGAAAACGGGGAATGCATTGTCGGTTGGGGTCAGGGGGAGGGGAGCGAAAATCGAAGTCGAAGGGTGGCGTGACGGGGTGGCATGGGGTAGAGGCGCACGATTTCGTAGCGGCGGTCGAGCACGTTTTCGACCTGGGCCTCCACGGCAAGCCGGCCCGCCCCGACCGACCACTCGTAGGCCGCCCGCAGATCGAGGGCCTGGTACGGCGCCAGCGACTTGGATTCGTCGGCAGCGTAGAACCGCGTGCCCACGAGCCGCCCCGTCGCGGAGACGGAGAGTCCCTCCCACGCCACGCGGGCCCAGAGCGTCCAGGTTTGCTGGGGGACGTAGGGCAACTGGGCGCCGTAGGCCGGGGACGCAGGGTTGGCCCGATTCTCGGCCCGCGTGTGGGTGAAGTGGCTGCCGCCGGAGACGGTGAGGCCATCGCGAAACTGTCGCTGGCCGCGCAGGCTCAGCTCCAGGCCCCGGCTGTAGACGCGGGCCACGTTGGAGGGACTCCAGACCTGCACGCCGTTCGTGACGTAGCTGGGCTGCCACACGATCTTGTCCGTGAGACGCGTGGCAAACGCCGTGGCCTCCGCCCTGAGGAGGGCGTCGGCGCGGGCGAGGCGGAGCGACACGCCGCCTTCCGTGGTCCATCCGTCTTCGGGTTGGAGCCCAGGTGTGCCCCCGGGGTCGTAGTACCGCTCGTTGAAGGTGGGGGAGCGGAAGGCCCGGGCCACGAGGCCGCGGAGCGTGAGGCCGGCGCCGTCGAAGGGACGCAGACGGATGCCGAGGCGGGGGCTTGGCACGACCGTAGAGCCACCGTTGCCCCCGAGGGCGTCGAGCCGCACTGCCGGCTGAAGCTCGAACGGCGACAGGGAGAGGGTGGCGTCCACGAAGGCGGCCCCCGACCGGCGGCTCACACCGTCCTGCAGGGAGGCCTGATCGTAGCCGACCGTGGTCCCTGTCGTAATGGCGCCGAGGCGAGGAAGCGGGTAGCGCAGCTCTGCACTCGCCTCCGTAGACGTCGTGAGGGTGGTGCGGTCGGTGCGGGTCGGGGGATTTTGGTAGCGGAGGCGAGAGCGCTGGCCCTGGGCCGAGAGGGTGAGGGTGCCGTTTCCGAGGGGGAGCACGCCCTTCGTCCAGATGCGGCCCAGCTGGTCCCACTGGCGCGCGCCGCCGCTGCGGGCACTGGCCGGGCCCGGAAGGCCGCGCCGCGCCCGCGTCCACCAGCCGGACAGGCTCCACGTTTGCGCGTCGCCCCGCCAGGTGCCCCGCCCGTAGAGGGTGGTGGTGCGGGCCCCCGCCCCGCGCCGCCGCAGCGTTTGGGAGGGCACCAGGAACGAGTTGCGGTACCGAAAGTCGCCGTCCGTGCGGTAGTAGCGCCCCGCCACGAGCCCGGACCACGCGCCCTTCCCGCCCGACGCGAGGGCCGAGACGTGTCGCTCGCCGTACGCCCCGCCGCCGCCCGCCACACGGACCAGGGGGTCGGGCTGTGGCCGAAGCGTCCGGAGGTGCACAGTGCCGCCCAGGCTGCCGGAGCCGTGCCGGGCCGATCCGGCCCCGTGCTGCACCTCCACCGACTCAATCAGCAGGGTAGGGAGCAGCGACAGGTCCAGTTGGCCGGTCTGCGGGTTTGCGACGCGCAGGCCGTCGAGCAACACCTGCGTCTGCGTGCCGCCCATGCCCCGCATCGACAGACTGGCGAGGCCCGTGCTCCCGTATCGCTTTACGAACGCCCCCGAGCGCATGGAGAGCAGATCGGCCACCGACCGTGCGCCGCTCTGTGCCACGGCGGCCGAGTCGAACGCGGTCGTGTGGGCGGCGGCCGGGATGGCGGAGGACCGGGGCCGGGTCCCGCGCACGGTCACTTCCGGGAGGGTCACCGACATCGCGACGGACGAGTCCGGCACCTCCGAGACGACCGGCAGGGGCCGGACCGTATCGGGACGGGCAGGCTCTTGGCCCCATGCGACCGAGGGGCCGAGCAGAGCGGCAACAAGAAATAGAATCAGAGCAGCCATACAGACAGAAGGCCCTCACCCCTGACGAGGCTTGGGCGGCTGCTCCGGACCCGAGACGATGGTCCCCCAACAAAAATCCAAGTTGGGGACGAACGGGGTGCGCTCCCGCAAGCGGGAGAAAAGGGAGCCAGGCACGCCACAAACCTCTGGTCCCGGAGGTTCTTGGCGGTGAACCGAGTCCGCACACGGCGGCTCGGCGGCACGCACACAGGCAGGTCTCCTGGCTCATCGAACCCGGGCCGCAATGGGAGCGACCTCGTGGCTGATGTCCGCGCTCGGCGGTTCCCCTTCCCGCTCCGACGAGCCGTCCCGACACAAACGGTCGGGGTCACTCGATCGGGCAGTGGCGAACCGCCTCCAGCACGCGTCCATCGTTCGATTCACAGTTGCGGGGACAGCCCCAGACTGACCAACGTCAGGGGCGCAAGGTGAGTGTCGAATCGGGCCTCATTCGACACGCACGGCGCGCCCGCCATCGGTGGCGACACTGGCGTTCCCTTTTCATCTCGCCCGGCGGTCTGCTAGGCGAGAACCTGTGACGTGTGTAAAAGAACGATGCTCAAAGCATTATCCAAGGTAGACGCTTGCCGCGCAAAGCCCAATTCCTTCACGCGATCTTTCGGGACATTGCCCGGAACGCGACGGGCCCTCACTCCCCGCGCAGGCGCCGGGCCAACTCCGCCGTGTGGTCGGCATCGTCTTGGGACGCGTCCTCCGTCTCCGGAAGCTCCAAGGGCGCCTCCTCGTCGAGGGCGGAGGCGCCGGCGGTCTCGTCGTGCTCGGCGATCCATGCCTCGCTGGTGACGATCGTCTCGAGGTTCTGCACGCGCTCTCGCAGGGCGTCGCGCTCTTCTTCGAGGTCGGCGAGCCGATCCTGCAGGGCGTCGATCCGTGCTTCGACCTCCCGGGTAGAGGTGCCCAGCTCCTGGTGCTTGGACTTGAACTTGAGCCACTCCTTGTACCCGGCGAGGGCGATGCCCAGGATGGGAATGGCGAAGACCATCACAACCGCAACGAGCGAAACCAGGGACATGGGCATGGGAACGGCAACAATCTGGGCACTAATGCACCCACGTATATGCCGGCTCAGCCGCTCCTGTTGCACCGTCCGTCGGAGAAGAGTGGGCGCGGCCGGGGGCATGAAACGACGTTGGGGAGGAGAAGCGAAGGGAACGCGAATTTTGGCCGCCAGCGGTCCAGGGGTAACGCGAGACCGGTGTTGGACACTTGAATTCGGTGGATGCTCGTATCATCTTTACACCGTCGAATACCAACCTGGGCTCATCTCCCCCACCAACTGTGCCCGTCTTCGTGTCCCGCCCGCTCACCTGGTGCCTTCTGCTTCTTGCGGTGGGGCACCCGTGGGGGGTTGTCCCGGTGGACGGGGCAGCTCCTCCCGTCGCCGACAGTCTCCAGCTGGGACCGCCAGAGCCCCTGGCCGATGTCCGAATTGATGCCGACGGGGACCGCGTTCCAGATCGCATGGGGGACACCGTGGCCGTGGCGGGCCGGGTGACGGTGTCGCAGGGGCGCCTTGCGGTGCCGGTGCCGGATCTGACCGCCCTTCAGGACAGCACGGCAGGCATCCATCTGCTCCTGCCCAATGAGACGTCCGTGGCGCGGGGCGACAGTCTTCGGGTGCGTGGCGTCGTGGACCAGGCGTACGGCCTGACGCGGCTCGATGCCCTCGACGTTCGGGTCGTGGACACCAGGGCCCGGACGCCCACCCCGCGTCCACTCACGGTAAATACGGCGGCCGGGGAGCAGCACGAGGGACGGCTCGCGCGGATTCGCGGCCGCGTGGCCAGCAAGGGGGTGAATCGGGGCGGCGAGTATCTCCGCCTCCAGGACCGCGGGGCCTCAGCCCCGGCTCAGATTACCGTGTTCGTCGCGAACCGGCACGGGGAGCGGTTTCGGCTCGACCGGTTCGACGAGGGCGACGCGATCGAGGTAACCGGGGTGGTGGGGCAGTACGACTACGAGGCGCCGTACACCGATTACTACCAGATCGAGCCGCGTGCCTCCGAAGATCTCGCCCAAATCGGGGGAGTGTCCACCTACCTCTGGGCCGCCCTCATGGTCATTGGTGGGGGCGGGCTGATCGCCGGAATCGTCGCGATCGTGCTCCGGACTGCCGTGCGGCGCCGCACCCAGGAGTTGACGGAGAGTCGGGCCCGCTTCCGACGGCTGGCCGAGGCGACATTCGAAGGAATCGCCCTCCACGACTCCGACGGGACGATTCTCGACGCGAATGCCGCCCTGGCCGAGATGGTGGGGAGCGAGCGAGAGGCCCTGATCGGGCGGGATCTCACCGAGGTGCTCACGTCTGCCTCGACCGCCGACCCCAGCCAGTTCCGAGAAGAGTCCGGGGCGACGGTCGAGGCGGAGCTGTCGCGGGCGGACGGAACGATCCCAGTGCAACTGGAGCGCCGGGAGGTCACCGTGGGGACGGACACCGTGCATGTGTGCGCCGTCCGGGACATTTCGAAGCGGAAGGAGTGGGAGAACGAGATTCTGCGGGCGAAGCGGGAGGCCGAGGAGGTGGCGCAGCTCAAGTCGAACCTCCTCAACAACATGCGCCACGAGCTCCGCACCCCCATCACCAACATCACGGGCTACGCGGAGGTGATTATGGAGGAGGTAGATGCGCCGCACGACTCGTTCGCCGAGCAAATTCGCCAGAGCGGGCGGCGGCTGTCGGACACGCTCCAGGCGGTGCTGGACATGGCCCAGGTCGAGTCCGGCACCCTCGACGTCGACGCGCAGCGGGTGGCGGTGCCGGACGTGGTGCGCGACGTGGTCGACCGGCACGCGCAGACGATCGACGAGAAAGGACTGACCGTCGACCGCACCGTCCCCGACGACTGCATACTCCGCACCGACCGTACCCTCCTGTACCGCATCCTGAATAACCTTCTGGAGAACGCGGTCAAGTTTACGGAGACCGGTCAGGTCTGGGTGACGGTGGAGCCGATGCCGTCCGGGGTTCGGATGCGCATTCGGGACACGGGGGTAGGCATCGACCCGTCGTTCCGGCCGCACCTGTTTGAGCCGTTCAAGCAGGAGTCGGAGGGCGTGGCGCGGGAGTACGAGGGGACGGGGCTCGGCCTCGCCCTCACGAAGCGGATGGTCGACTTGCTCGGCGGGGGCATCGAGGTGGACAGCACCAAGGGGGAGGGAAGCGTGTTCACGGTTGAGCTTCCCTCACTTTTGAGGGCGGAGGAGTCCCCCGTGGCATCCGACGCCGACGAGCCCGTGGCTCAGACGCCGTGATGGTGCGAGATCGCCCTGGCATCAGGCAGAGGCGGAAAGAAACTGCCGCACGAGAGGCGTGAGGCGGGCGCCCATCTCTTCCGGTACGTAGTGGCCGACCGTGGACAGCCGGTGCGTGGTCGCGGTGGGGAAGAGGGTCTGCCAGCGCCGCACACACGCCTCGGTGCCGAACGCTGGGTCGGCCATGCCCCAGCATAGCAGGGCCGTGCACTCTTCGAGCCGGTGCCGATGGGTCCACAGGGTCCGGAGCCAGTGCGACTCGGCGTGGAGGGCCCGCGCGAAGGCCCAGCAGGCGTGCCGTCGGGGTGGTGAGTCGAGGGCAGCGGCGTAGTCCGCGATCCATCCGCTGTGGTGCCCGGCCCCGCTGACTGCGGGCATGACGAGCCGGGCAAACGCATTGAGACGCTCCACCGCGAAGCGCCCCGGTGGCGTGGCGAGGAGGCGACTCATCGACCACAGGAGGGGCCGGCCCTCAAGCGGCCACGCCCAGGTGTTCATCAGAACGAGCCGCCGTACCGTGTTGGGGTGACGGAGGGCGTACGCCAGTCCAATGGGGCCGCCCCAGTCGTGCAGCACCAGGGTCATCCCGGAGAGGTCCAGCGAGCAGAGAAGCCGCTCAATCAGGACCGCGTGGGCGGGCGGACGGTATGAGAAGTCGGTCGGGGCGTCCGATCGCCCGAATCCGAGGTAGTCGGGAGCAACGCAGCGGTAGTCCGGCGCCAGGTCGCGGAGCAGATGGCGGTAGAGACGGGCGCTCGTGGGGTTGCCGTGCAAAAAGACCAGGGGCGGCCCGCTCCCCACGTCGGTGTACGCGAGGGAGCCGGCGGGCGTGCGAACGGTCTGCGTGGCCGACGCGGTGGGGGCGGAGGGCATGAGGCGACCCGGAGCGACCCGGAAGCGACGAGGCTAATCGAGCAGCGTGGGCGTCGACTCGTACTGGTCGGCCACGGCGTGGGCCTCTGCGGCCATCCGTTCCCGGAGCGCCCGCGGCTCTAGCACCCGGGCGTGGGCGCCCCAGCTTAGCAGCCACGGCATCACCTCGAGCGCGTGGTCCACGTTCAGGGTCAGCAGCAGGCGGCCGTCGGAGAGGTGCTCCCGCGCCTCCACGTCGATGGAGGGGACCACCTGTACGTCCGCAGCCGCCTCCGCGGCAAAGACGACCCGGACCTGCCGCCGCGGTTCGGGGGCGGGCGTCTGGACGTGCGACCCATATCCGGCCGGTCGGCTGAAGGTGGCGTCCGTCATTTCGAGCCCGCGAATGCGCTGCAGGCGCACATGCACGACCCGGTCGCGGTCGTGCCCGTACCCCACGAGGTGCCACCCGGCCCCCTGTCGCACGAGGCCGTATGGATCAATGCGCCGGGTGGTGGGGGCGTCGGAGGAGGCGAGGGTGGCGACCAGGGTGCGCTCTTCGACGAGGGCGTGGCGCGCCTGGCGCAGGAGTCCCTCCTCGGCGGAGTCGCCGAAGACACGGGGGGGCACCAGGGACACGCTTCCGCGCAGCGAGAGGGCACGTTCCCGGTCGTCGGGGGACAGCACGTCCTCGATTTTATGCTGGGCCGCCCGCGCCGCGGCCTGGTAGCGTCCGCTAAAGTTTTGGGCGGCGTAGGTACTCCCCAGGACGAGCATCACCGCCTCGTCGCGCGTCAGCCGCACCGGGGCGAGCAGGTAGTCGTCCGGGAGGCGGTAGCCCTTGCCCGGCACGCCCTGCAGCGGCACGCCCGCCTCCACCATCGACTGCACGTCGCGGTACACGGTGCGCTCGCTGACGCCGAGGGCCCGGGCCAGGTCCGTCGCGCGGGTCCAGGTGTCGGGCTCCAGTTGCAGGAGGATGGCGGGCCAGCGTTCCGACGGCGTCATGACGGGCCGGGAGGGGTTGGGCG
>Ga0207753_1000469_pt1 | contig 15834 bp, 19 predicted proteins | sample PonA233FremontCA_2_FD_187273 | JGI IMG/M metagenome (GOLD analysis project Ga0207753, IMG submission 187273) | Salt pond sediment microbial community from Fremont, CA, USA - Pond A23 Sediment 3 (SPAdes) | ecosystem: Environmental > Aquatic > Non-marine Saline and Alkaline > Saline | place: USA... | reverse complement strand
GTTTCACCCACCCTTCGAGCTGTGGGGTGACCTGCACGGTACCGAGTGGGAAGACATCCTCTACATCGCCCGCGAGGAAGGGCTCACGCCCGCCTTCGAAATCCCCGGGATCCGCGCCGAGACGGAGTTTCTCGAACTCATCGATGAGGGTGCGGCGGACTTTTGTAACATAAACGAGTTCGAGATGAGCCAGGGCAACTTCCGGCGGATGCAGGAAGCGGGGTACGAACTGAAGAAGGGTCACATGAGCGCCGTCGAGGGGAGCCACGAGATCCTGGAGCGGATGGGCGACCACGAGAAGGTCTATTTCTGTACCTCGGTGTTCAAAGACGCCGCCCAGCACCGCAACCGGCTCAAGCGGATGGCGAAAAACGTCCGCCGTCCTTTCGACGAGATCACCGACGACGGCACGCTCGTCTACGGGAAGACCTGGACCGAACCCGACTACCTCGACGACCTCGGCGTCCCGGCGGAGTACTACAGCGTCAAAAGCGAACACGTCGAACTCGCGTGGTGGCTCCTCGAAGAGATGGTCGAGGAAGGCGACCTCCCCGAGGGCGAGATCGTCGAACAGTACCCGACCGTCGACGGGACCGTCGTCGAACGGACTCCGCTTGCCTGATGTACCTTTCACACCCGGTCCGCCGGATGCGCGAGGATCCAGTCGAGGGGGAGCGTGTCACGCTCGTCGTGACTGCGGCGTCCGAACGGTCGGTCGAGGACCTCGAAACGGCGATCGAAGACACCGGCGTGCGTGTCACGAAACGGTTCCAGTTCGGGGCGCTCCGGGTCGAACTCGTACAGGAGCGGATCGACGACCTCTGTGCACTCGGCGGGATCGAGTCGGTTGAGACGGCGAACACGGTCGGCGTGGGCGGTGATGCCGGCGAGGATGTGTAGATATCCTCCTTGACAGGATCGCTACTGTGTTTACCCGACGACGGGTTCGAACCGGACACCGACTCTTTCCGTCTCGTCCGGAACGAGCGCCTCTTTGTTCGCTTTACTCAGTGATTTGATCTCGTACTCGCGGCGCTGTGCCGCGCTCCGGGAGGGGTGATACTCCACGTACCGCAGTTCGACCGGCCGCCGGCCAGCGGTGTAGGAGGCACCGGTCCCGGCGTTGTGTTCGGCCACCCGGCGGTCGACGTCCGTCGTGTAGCCGGTGTACAGCGATCCATCCGCACACTCGACGATGTAGACGTAGTCGGTCACTGGTATGGACTGGGGCGGACAGGCTCACTCTCTGGACTGGAAGTACGCGGTCAACTGGCGGACGGCTTCTGTCGCAGCGGCGGCGCGCTCGTCGTAGCTCAACTCTCCCTCGGCGTCTCCACGGCTGGGGGTCACTCCGTTGTGCGGGGATGCTCCGGTTTGTTCAGTCATCTCGGCTGTTTCCCCGTTCGCGTTCCGTATAAAAACCACCTCCGGCCTTGAAACTGTCTTCGTGCGATTTCATCCGACGCAGCCCTCTCAACCCATTTTATTTCATAGACAAGTAAAATAGAGAATACTTCTACACGCGTTAGGCCTTTTACAAGGCTTTCTAAAGCAGTACCGGCCCGAACAGCAGCAACATCACCGCGAACACCATCCCGACGGTTACGCCCCCGGTTATGAGTGTCACGATCGTCCGCCGCTGGGGGAGTGGTAGTCTGGAAATGATCGACTCGGTACTTGCCCGGAGTATGTGTCCCCCGTCCAGCGGGAACGCCGGGATGCAGTTGAATATTGCGAGGTTGAAGTTGATCCACCAGCTCCAGAAGAGGAGATTGACGAACAGGAAGACGCCACCGCCGAGGAACGAGAGTGGTCCCTCGATTACGAAAAACCCGGTCACGTTACTGGTGAAGCCCGCGAAATTATAACTGAACGAGGGATCGATAAGCGTCGCGAACGGCAACACGAGCAGGTTCGCCATGTAGATCAGAATCGAGGTAATCGCCGGGAACGTTGCAGCGTTGCTCCCCGAGAGCAACGAGAGGAAGCGATCGGCCGGGTACGGATCGACGCCGAAGTCGTCGAAGACGAAGCCGCTGTACCCGTCCGCGAGCACCGTGTCGGGGATACCCAGCCCCCCGTCGTCGTCGACAGTCGTGGTGAACGTCCGCCGCTCACCCTCGACGTAGGCCTCGACCGAGACGGTCTCGCCGGCTTCGAGTCCATCGCGGACCGACTCGTAAGCCGAGGCGTTCGAGACACGCTGGTCGGCGAGCCGTGTGACGGTGACCGCGGTTCCGTCGCTGGGCACACGGTCGGCGCCGGCGAGAGCGCTGTCGTCGGGCACCTCGGCGATGTAGGCGCCGATCGGCAGCGTCGCGTTCCCGCGCTCGCCGGTTTCGAGCGTACTGACTGATCGGTCCTCGACGGCCGCCGCGAACGCTCGCTCCGTGTTCACCGCCGTCTCGTCGACTGCCGTCACACGGGTGAGCGGATCGGTCTGGACGATGTCGTCGGCGACGCCCTCTACGCTCCCGAGAATGAGCAGCCGCCGGTCGACCCGTACGCTGTCAGCGTCTTTCCGCTCGACCTGCACCTCCTCGTTCGGGTTGTTCTCGAGTGTCGTCTCCAGCTGTGAGCCGTTGTCGATCGTGACGCCGTCGATTCCAGTGATGACGTCACCGTTCTCGATCCCCGCCTCGCTCGCGCCCGACCCCGGGATCGTATCACCGACCGGTGCGCCGGCTACGACGGCGATCGAACTCGCGATCGGCACCAGCAAGAGGAGTGCAATCGCACAGACGGCGAAGTTGTTGGTGATCCCGGCGGCGAACATCCGGCTCTGTGCTCCGCGGTTCGCCTCGCGCTGGTCCTCGGCGTCGGGTTCGACGAACGCGCCGATCGGGATGAGCGCGAACGTCGCGACGCCCATCGATTCGATCTCGATGTCCTCGACCCGACACAGCAGGCCGTGGCCACCCTCGTGGACGACCAGTCCCACGAGCAGCCCGAAGATGATCTCCGGTGCGGCCGACAGCGGGAGGAAGTCGTTGACGCCGGGGATGACGAGCACGTTCTGTGGACTCTCGAGTGTCCCCGCCTCCGGCTGTGCGAGGATCGCGGGCACCGATAGCAGTACCGTGAACCCGGTGAGCACCATCACCATGAGCGCGATCCCGACGCCCAGGTTCCCCCAGGCACGCCAGAAGCGCCTGTGCTGTGCGAGCCTGTTGAGCAGTTTTCGTCCGCGCTTCGTGTGGATCGTCGTCAGTGGCCCCGACACTTTCACCGATTCCGGCAGGTACCCCCGCACCCGGAGTGCCATCGCGAGCGCCGTGTAGAGAACGATTCCGAAGAGGACCCACGTCAGCAGGCCAGCCATTAGCAGTACCGTAGGGAGGTCCAGCAAAGAGGTTTTGGTCTCGGTTTCGCAAAGAGATACGGTGATGGCGGTCGTCAGGTGCGGTATGCCGGAGATCCCGACCGCGTTCCACGACCTGTTCGAGAAACGAACGTTCGCCCACGTCGTGACGATGTTTCCGAACGGGCTGCCCCACGTCACGCCCGTCTGGATCGATTACGACGCCGGGGACGACCGCCTGCTGATCAACACCGAGAGCCACCGGTGCAAGGCCCGCAACGTCTCGCAGAACCCCGCCGTGGCCGCGAGCATGCTCGATCCGGACGATCCCTACCGGTATCTCTCCGTCACCGGCGAGGTCGAGGAGATGCGGACCGAGGGTGCCCGCGAACACATCGACCGGCTCTCACAGCGGTACTTCGGCGAGCCGTATCCGGTCGAAATCGAGAGCGAGCGAGTCGTACTCCGGATCCGTCCGGACCGCGTCTTCACGGCCGATCCCGACTCGTGATACTGGTGGCTGTAGAACGCAGAAGCATTTCGCCACCCCGGGTGGCACATATCTGTACGAATCTATAGCCACCAGCATGAGCTACCGTTCCCGGCGGAGCCGTCCGACGACGAACTCCGCGTCGAGTTTCGCGAGGAAGGGACCGAGTTTCGGGCCCTCGGTGTCGTCGAAAAGCAGCCGGTAGCCGGCACCGAAAAAGTCGCCGACATCGATACCGTACTCCTCGGCGATTTCGAAGATCCGGCTCTGGATCTCGTCACCGTCGTGGCCCGCTTCGACGAACGCCGCCAGCTCGTCGAGGGCCCTCCCGGTCGCCTCGTCGAAATCCGTCTCGGGAATCTCCGCGCGCTTGAGTTCGTAGTTGAACGCGTTGTCGGTCCGCCGGGCCCACTCGCTCGCCCGTTCGACGCGTTCGAGGGCGTCTGCCACCGCCCACGCGGACGCATTGTCGGGGATGTGGCCCTCACGTCTGGCGATCGCTTCGCGTTGCTCGGGGTCGTCCGTCATCCCGAGCACCGCGGCGAAGGTGTACGGAATGCGGATCCGTTCCTCGCGGATCTCGTCGACGACGGTCGGGTAGGCCCGTTCCGCGAGTTCGCGCTGGTGGTCGTCGGCGTCGGTCTCCCCGAAGTAGCGACGCTCGAACGCGTCGAACTCGTCGACGAGCTGGTCGACGGTCTCGATGCTGAAATCACGCTGTTTGAGCGGCGCTTTGCTGAAGAAGTACCGGACTACCTCCGGCTCCAGGATCTCGAGTACCTCCCCGACGGTGACGATGTTCCCCGCAGAGGAGGAGAGGGCGTCGCCGTCGAGCGTGAACCACTCGTAGACCATCCCGACCGGTGGCTCGACGTCGACGACGGTCTCCGCGATGTCGACCCCGCTGGGCCAGGACCCCTCGGCGTGGTCCTTGCCGAACGGCTCGAAGTCCACGTCCAGCACCTTCCACTGGGCCGGCCACTCGAACCGCCAGGGCAGCTTCCCGTCCCGCAGGCCGGTCGTCCCCTCGTGGCCACAGCCCTCGATCGTGTCGTCGCCTGCCTCGGCATCCGTACAGCGGTACGAGACCGTGCCGGCGTCTATATCTACGTCAGTGATCGTCTCCGTGAGCTGTCCACAAGACTCACAGCGTGCGAAGAAGGGGACGTACTCGTCGTCGATCTTCTCCTGGTAAGCTGTGAGTACCTCCCGTGCCTGCGCGCGGTTTGCGAGTACGTGGCGGGTCACGTCCTCGAAGCTGCCGTCCTCGTAGAGGGCGGTGTTCGAGACGAACTCCACGTCGACGCCGAGTTTTTCGGTCTCCTGTTTGAGGAGCCGGGTGAAATGTTCCCCGTAGGAGTCACAGCAACCGAACGGATCGGGGATGTCCGTGTACGGTTTGCCGAGGTTACGGCCGAGCGCGCCCGCGTCGACCTCACCCAGTCCGACCAGGTTCCCGTCCAGATCCGCCAGTGTCCGGGGAATGCTGCGCAGCCGATCCCTGTCGTCGGCGGTGAAAACCTGCCTAACCTCGTGGCCGCGGTCCCTGAGTACCGCCGCGACGATGGCGCCGCGGAGAATCTCGTTCGCGTGGCCGATGTGGGGGACGCCGGACGGCGAGACACCGCCTTTGATCACGATCGGTTCGCTCCCGGCCCGACTCTCCACCGCGTCCGCGACCGCGTCCGCCCAGAAGGCGCGCTCGTCGCTATCGAGGACCGCGTACGGGTCCGGCCGCTCGCTCATCGTTCCTCCGGGACGACCTCGGTCCCGTCGTGGTCGCCGTCGACTGCACCAGCGACGTTTTCGGGTTCGGTCCCGTCGAGGACGATCGCCCGCAGCCCGGACCGCTGGAGGAGTTTCGTCGCCAGCAGATCGACCGGCGCGTTGCTCCCGGCCTTGATCTCGATCTCGCCGACGACGTCGACCAGTTCGGCCGGGGAGAGCCGGTCGAACTTCGTCGCCTCGCTGTCGGTTTTCGGGTCGGCGCTGTAGACGCCGTCGATACTCGTCGCGTAGACGAGCAGATCGGCGTCGGTGTACTCTGCGAGCGCCGTCGCGACGGCGTCGGTGGTGTGTCCGGCGGCGGTGCCACCCATCACCGGGATATCGCCGCGACGGATCGCTTCGCGCGCCCTGTCGTGGGCCTCGAGCGGCGTCGGTGCTGCCCGGTCGTCGAGTGCGGCGATCAGTAGCCTGGCGTTCAGCCGCGTGACTGCGATCCCGAGCTGATCGAGTTCGATCTCGTTGGCCCCGAGCTCCCGTGCTGTCCCGATGTACTCGCGTGCCGTCGGGCCGCCGCCGACGACGATACCGACCTCGTGGCCGGCGTCGTCGACGCTCTCGATGACGCCCGCGTACTCCGCGACGCGGTCGGCCTCGACCGTCGGTACGAGTACGCTCCCGCCGATAGAGACGATCACTTTCATTGCCTCGCCGTAACCCCGATTCCATCTTAAGGGTTGTCACCCACGCCGCGAACGGACCGCTCTGTGGCCGGTAGTCGGACACCGATCGGCGCGATACAGGGCAAAAATAGGAAACAATTCCCGCATTTTACGACCGTATGACAATTATATCATGCAAATTATATTTGAAATTAACTCGACGGCAGAACAACTTTCACAGCTTCTAAAAACTTCATAAAAGGTCTCCGAAGCTCTCAACAGTTCGTAAAATGCCGTTTTGCTTCTCTTTACGTTGAATGCAGTCAAAGCAGCCCGAAGCTTCCACCCTTTATATACCCTTGTGGGGCATACGGCTCCACGAGGAGACCCAGAATGAGCACGACACAGAGTTCCGATGACGGTCGATCGAAAGAAGAGCGACTCCGTAGCTATCTGAAACGGAAGGCCGCAGACGGTGAGATGTACTTCAAAAGCAAGTTCATCGCGGACGAGGTCGGTCTCTCGCCCAAGGAGATCGGTGCGTTGATGGTCAAGCTGAAAGACTCCGCGACGGAGATCGAGGTCGAGAAGTGGTCGTACACGAGCGCGACGACCTGGCGGGTCGAACCGTCGACCTGATGCCCTGGTGTGTCGTGTACAGTCCCCGCAACCACTCCCCTCTTTCCCGTTCGGCAGCCGGAAACCAGCTGTTCGAGGTTTTTATGCCGTCCGAACCGCTAGTAGTGGTTGATGGATGGTAGCCACGGGGCCCCTCCCCCCGATGCCGACGAAATCTCATCACTGTTCGAGGCCTACGACGTCAGGACGGACGGGGAGACCGTCCTCTACGTCGGCGAACCGCGCACTTCCGGGAAACAACTCGAGAAGGAGCTGTGGCCGCTGTTTCGTGAACACGGCTACGAACTCTCGGTCCAGCGTGGGTACCAGACCACGGAGGGTGTTCCGATCTCCAGCGGTGAGTACGTCCTCGTCGCGGAGCCGTGGTCGGTCGAACTCGAGGGGATCCCCTGGACGAACGTGATCCTGTTCGGGCTCACGGTCCTCTCGACGCTTTTCGCCGGCGCCGTCTACTGGTACCAGGTCGATATCACGTCCGAACCCTGGCGGGCGCTGGAGGCCTGGCCCTTTGTCGTCGCGATCCTCGGCGTGCTCGGGATCCACGAACTCGGCCACTACGTGATGAGCCGGTACCACGACGTCCAGGCCTCGCTGCCGTACTTCATCCCGCTACCGACGTACATCGGCTCGATGGGCGCCGTGATCCGGATGAAAGGGCAGATCCCCGACCGGAAGGCGCTTTTCGACATCGGTGCCGCGGGACCGCTCGCGGGGCTGGTCGCGACGGTCGTCGTAACGGCGATCGGGCTCCAGCTCGATCCGCTGCCGGCCCAGGAGGCCGCGACCGCCCAGGCCCAGGCCGGCGAGACCTTCCTCGAGTTCAACGACTTCCCGCTGCTCGAGATCGTCGCGTGGGCGACCGGAACCTCGGCCAAACTCGACGGCGGACCGGTCCATCCCGTCGTCTTCGGCGGCTGGGTCGGTATGCTGGTGACGCTTCTGAACATGCTTCCGGTGGGACAACTCGACGGTGGACACATCCTCCGGGCGATGATCGGGGACCAGCAGGAGCGGATCGCGTCGCTCGTCCCGGTCGGGCTGTTCGGGCTCGCGGGGTATCTCTTCCTCGTCGTCGACGGGATCGACTCCGTCGGCATCTGGACGATGTGGGGCCTGTTCTCGATGCTCCTCGCGTACGCCGGCCCGGCCGATCCGATCGACGACGAACCGCTCGGCAGATGGCGGATCGCGCTCGGTCTCTTCACCTTCGTGCTCGCCGCGCTCTGTTTCACGCCGATCCCCATCGAAATTGTCGAGGTAGCGTGATACTGTTTGTTGCGGTAATTTTCGTGCCCACGTCACACAGATCGGTGTTTCACGCCGTGTAACCGACGTCTTGTTGCACCAACGCGTCAACGGGCGATGGCCGTTTGCCTGGGAGACTGGTCTCCTGCTGGTACAGACTCGCAACAAACAGTATGACCGATCACCCGTGCGTGTACCCCCGGTCCGGGAGTGGCTCCCCGTCGAGTGTGATCCCCGATTCGGTGACAGTCCCGATCCGCGTGAGCGGGATCGAAAGCGCCGGGCGGATCTCGCCGAGAGCGGCCTCCGGGACCGTACAGACCAGTTCGAAGTCCTCGCCGAAAAACAGTCCCATCTCCCGTCGCCGTTCCTCGCTGGCTGCGGTCTCCGTCACGGCGTCGTCGATCGGCAACGGCGACTCGAGCGCGAAGCCGCACTCACTCGCCGCAGCGACCTGGTGCAGTGAGCGTGCGAGCCCGTCACTGGAGTCGATCATCGACGTCGCCCGGCCGGCCAGCACCCGTCCGGCAGCTACCCGCGGCTCGAACCGGAACAGCTCGTTGGCCCGATCGGAGTCGCCGTTCCGGAACAGCCGGAGCGCCGCCGCGGAACGGCCGAGTGTCCCGGTGACACAGACCGCCTCCCCGGCCGTCGCACCCGACCGGTAGACGGGGTCGTCGGCCCGGCCGACCGCCGTCGACGCGACGGTAAACTCCTCGTGGCCGTCCAGGTCGCCACCGACGTACGTCCCCCCGACGGCCTCGCAGACGTCCCGTGCCCCCTCGACGAAGGACTCGATGGCGTCGCCTTCGAAAGTCGGTGCGCCGTAGACGGCCACTGCGGCGACAGCCTCCCCACCCATGGCCGCCACGTCCGACAGCGAGGCACCGACTGCACGCCAGCCGGACGTGTACCGCGTCGTCCCGGCCGGGAAATCGGTCGACTGGTGGAGCATGTCGGTCGTCACGACCAGTCCGTCGACGACTGCCGCGTCGTCCCCGGCCTCGGGCAGGAGTGTCGCCAGCCGGGCCAGCGCGTCGCGTTCGTGCATACTGCCGGTACAGCACCCGCGGTAAAAAGTCCACTCTGTTCTATCTCCTATCACAACAACACCCACCGTAGTTAAGTAGCCGGTAGCCCAAGCTCCTGACAGGACCCCCATGGGAGACGATCGCACATTCACCGAGGGAGCCGAGGATCAGTCGGGGGTAACCGACTACGAACATCTCGTCAAGGAGGCCGAAGACGGACTGTACATGCTCGACTCCGCCGGCTACTTCGAGCTGGTAAACAGTGCTTTCGTCGAACTCACGGGGTACGAGCGGTCGGAACTCGTCGGCTCCGATCCGCTGCTGGTGTTCGAGGAGTCGGAGTTCCAGCGGTTCAACCGCCAGGTCCAGGCGACGATGGAGGCCGAGGATGAGTCGGGATCGATGCTGACGACGATCACCACGAAAGCCGGCAAGCGCAAACCCGTCGAGATCCGGTTCAGCCTGCTCCCGACCGAGGACGGCACGTACAACGGCCTGACCGGCGTCGCTCGGGACGTCCGCGCCCGGCGACACCGTGAGCAGAAACTCGACGTGTTGAGCCGTGTCCTCCGGCACAACGTCCGCAACCGGCTGAACCTCATCTTCGGCCACGCGTCGATACTGAAAGACGCCGAGGAGGAGCGGTACCGGACGGCGGCGGAGAAAATCGAGAACGCGGCCGACGAACTGATGGAACTGAGCGAGAAAGCGCGGACCGCACAGACCGAGGTGGGGTTCAACCCTTCCGAGAACAACCAGACCGACATCACGGAACTGATCGAGCACCTCGCCGTCCAGTTCCGGCGCAACGACCCCGCCGCGGAGATCAAACTGGATCTGCCGGCGGAACTGATCGTCAACACGCCGAAATCCTACCGGATCGCACTCGGCGAACTCGTCGAGAACGCGATCGAACACAACCCCGCCGACAGCCCGGTCGTCTGGATCCGCGTCGAACGTCGCGGGGACGCGGTGCTGACGATCGTCGACGACGAGTGCCCGCCGATCCCGGACAGTGACCGACAGGCGATCAACGAGGGCAAGGAGACGCCGCTGGTTCACTCGCTCGGGATCGGACTCTGGCTCGCCAACTGGGTCGCGGACACGGTCGGCGGCGATCTGGAACTCGGCCGCCGGGACGACGGCTCGGGCAACCGGGCCGTGATCCGTCTTCCCGCAGCCTGAGAGTGTGACGTGTTCGCACTGGCTTCCGCCGTTCACAAGGGTTAAATGACGCCAAAAGGAAGGTTTTGCCAATGACGACAGTATACGACGTGCCGGCTGATGCACTCATCGAGGCACTCGTCGAGGAGTTCGAATCGGAAGCCGAGATCGAGGCCCCGGAGTGGATGGCGTACACGAAATCCGGCGCTGACCGGGAACTGCCGCCCGAACAGGACGACTTCTGGCCGCGGCGGGCGGCGAGCCTGCTCCGGAAGGTCGCCGTCGACGGGCCTGTCGGCGTCGGCGCGTTGAAAACGGAGTACGGCGGCGGCAAGCAGGGATCGACCCGGTACCGGGTCCGACCACGGAAAAGCGCCGACGGCTCCGGCAACGTGATCCGGACCGCCCTCCAGCAACTCGAGGCGGCCGGCTACGTCGAGACTGCCGAGGGTGAAGGACGGAAAGTGACCGGCGAGGGACAGAGCCTGCTCGACGAGACGGCCGCGGCGGTCCTCGACGACCTCGACGATCCGGCACTCGAACGGTACGCGTAGCTGTTTCTCCCTCTGGAGCCCCCTCGACTACCCAGCGGACTCACACGACAGTTATGAACCAGCGTCCGTCAGTCAGCCACATCCTGCAGCTCCTCCGCGTGGAGCTGCTGGCTGCCTGGCGGGCACACCGCCGGTACGTTTTCCTCTCTGTGCTGCTCCTCGGTGGGTCGATGCCGGTCGGTGCGTGGTTCTGGCAACGCAGGCGCGGGATCGTCGACCTGCCGTTTTCCGGGCTCGTTCCGAACCCCCTCGCACAGCAGTTTCCCGCCCTGTCGCATCTCGGTGACAACACGGAACTGTTCTCACTGCTCGTCGTCGGGGCGGTCTCCGTCGGCGTTCTGACGGCGGCCGGACTCGTAGTCCAGGGGATCGTGGCCGGCTACTTTCTCGCCCTCTCCGTCGGCGAGTACAGCACCGGGCTCCTGTTTCTCGCGGTCGTCCCACACGGCGTGTTGCTGTTTTTCTCCTTCGTCCTCGCCTCCGCGATCAGTTTCCGCCTGGTCGCCCGGACACTCGGCCGCCTCGTCGGGACACAGCCACCCCTCGACGGCGTCGAGTGGCGCCGCGCCGGACTGTTGCTTGTCTGTGCGTGGCTGGGGCTTCTGGCCTCGGCGCTGGTCGAGGCCCACGTCACCTTCTGGCTCACTGATCTCTTGCTGTGACCGTCAGGACGGGCACCTGGGCGCGTCTCACCACTGTCTCCGTGACGCTGCCGATCATCTCCCTGGCGGAGCCGGTGCGGCCAGCGGTCGCCAGCACGATGATGTCGAGGTCGTTTCGCTCCGCGTACTCGGTGATCTCCTCGGCTGGAAGTCCGCGGACGACAGCCGACTCGATCTCCGACTGCCCGGCTTCGCGGGCCCGCTTGACGACGGTGTCGACGGCCTCCTCGCCCGCGTGTTCGAGCGCCGCGATCGCCCGCTCGGAGCCGTCGGTCGGGAGGAGTACGCTGTCGTACATACCGCCGTGTAGGCGCGTCCGTCCGAAAGTGTTGTCGGCTACAGTCCCTCGAAATCCTGGGATTTCACCGCGTACAGCACGTCACTGGCGCTGTCAGAGACCTCGTCGTCCGGCTCGATCGGCCGGTAGCCGTCGAACACCTCGTGGACTTTCCTGACGCTGTCCGACAGCGTATCCAGGCCGTACCCACCTTCGAGGACGAACGCGAGTGCAGCGTCGATCTCGTCGGCGATCTCGCGGACCGACTGTGTCAGACAGCCGTACCCCTCCGTCGAGACGTGCATCCGGGAGATCGGGTCGTGTTCGTGGGCGTCGAAGCCGGCGCTTACGAGAAACAGATCCGGATCGAAGGCCGCGAGCGCGGGTGCGAGCACCGCCTCGAGCGCTTCGAGATAGGCCGCCGTCGTGGTCCCCGGCTGGAAGGGGATGTTCATCGTCGTCCCCTCGCCGTCACCGCTTCCCGTCTCGACCAGCTCCCCCGTGCCCGGGAAGAGGCCGTCCTCGTGGATCGAGGCGTAGAAGACGTTCTCCTGTTCGTAGAAGATGTCCTGCGTGCCGTTGCCGTGATGGACGTCCCAGTCGAAGATGGCGACCCGCTCGGCGTCGCCGCTGTCGATGACCGCCTGTGCGGCCACGGCGGCGTTGTTGAAAAAACAAAACCCCATCGCGTCGTCTTCGACCGCGTGGTGGCCGGGCGGCCGCCCGAGCGCGAACGGCGTCTGCCGTCCGTCCGCCCCGTCGAGTGCGTCCCTGGCCGCCTGTGTCGCGAGACCGGCGCTGGTCAGCGCGGCCTCCCAGGTGCCGTCGCTGACGACCGTATCCGCGTCCCAGTTGCCCCCGCCGGCGTCACAGAACGTCTGCAGGGAGTCGACGTACTCCTCCTCGTGGACCGCGTGTATCCGGTTCAGTCCGATCGGCTCCCCATCGACGTACCTGACACTGTGTCCGTCGGTGAGACCGCGCCTGATCGCCCGGAGCCTGTCCGGGCTCTCCGGATGGCGCTCGCCGGTCTCGTGGTCGAGACACGTATCGCTGTATCCGAATTTCATTCAAAGTACTGCTGGAGTTCGAAGTACGCTTCGACGTCCTCGGCCTTGATAGTTCGCCTGCCGGCGTGTCGGGCCAGGAACGCGGCGGCGGCCGCGACTGTCTCGGCGTACGCTTCCAGCTGTGCCGCGAGAACGATCCGGGCGTCCATCGACACCCGGTACCGGTCGTCGATATCCAGCCGCGCGACGCGGTCGACCGGTGCGATCGGGAGATCGAGCGTATCCTTGTCGGGGACGGTCTCACCGCCGAAATCCCCGATCATCAGTGTCTTGCGCCCCCTGCTGTCGGCCCGCTGTGCGGCTGTCTGTGCCCGGCTTGCCCCACGCTGCTGGATCCGCCGGGCCAGTTCCTCTGCGGCCCCCGCACTCACGCGCAACCCGTCCGCGTTCCGGCGGATCACGTCGTCGACCGGTGCCACCGGTAGCTCGACACTCATACGCCACATCGGGGCTGTTGCCCTCTTAAACGTTCCGAACGGCTTCGTCGCCGGCGCACAGCTTACAGAATCTCGTCGGCATCGAGGCGGTCACCGTCGACCTGGCCACGGGCTGTTATCTCCTCGCCGAGCTGGAGGTGGCTGTCGGTCTCGACTTTCATCGTCTCCGTCCCGTCGTCGAGTACGACCGGCTCGCCGGTCTGGACGACTGTCCCGGTAAACGCCGTCCGCTCGGCGTCCGAGTCTCCTGTCTCCGTGGCTCCCGTCTCCGGCTTTTCTCCGTCGGCGAAGGCGGAGAGACCGGCGTTGTCGCCGCCGTCGGCTGCTGTCGTCTCCGACGCTGTCGATTCCGTCCCGGTCGCCGCGTCCGCCAGCACGACGACTGTCGATCCCCACCCTGCCGACGCCTCGAGGTCGTCCTGCCAGCCGTCCTCTATCTCCACGTCGGCGGCGAGGACCTCGTCGCCGGGCCCGATGTCGAGGTCCGCCTTCTCGCCCCACAGCGCGACGCGGATATCGCCGGTGTCGTCCTGGATGCGGACGTTACGGACCTGCCCCTCGGAGCCGTCGTCCCGGTCGAAGGTCCGTTTCGGGTCCGTCGACCGGACGACGCCCGCGATGTCGATCGTCGTGTCCAGCTCCGCCGCCTCGATCGGCGTCGCGTCGGGTTCGAACGCGACTGACTCCTCGATCTCGTCGACTGCGCCCCTGTCGCCGACGTGTAACTCCAGAGAGCCGTCGCGCTCGCGGACGTAGCCGTCGACGATCTCGACGGCGGTGCCGGCGCCGAACTCCTCGGCTCGCTGTGCCCGGTTGTCCCACAGTGTCACGCGGATGCGGCCGGTCTCGTCGCCGATCGTCAGGTTCGCGACCCGCCCCTCGGAGCCGTCGTCCCGGTCGAAGCTCCGGACGCCCTCGGTCCCGAGGACGAGTCCGCGAACGGTGACGTCCGACTGGCCGAGCGTGAGTCCGTCGATCGCCGCGTCGTCGCCCGGATCGACGTCGATCTCGAGCTCGTCGTCGTGTTCGGCCTCGTCGACGCTCACCTCCAGGCCGTTGTAGCCGTCTTTCGGGCGTCCCTTGATGCGCAGTACGTCGCCCGCTTCGAGTCCCCCTTCAGCGATCGCTGCCGCCTGTTCGTCCCAGAAGGCGAGCCGTACCGTGTCGGTCTCGTCTGCTGCCTCGACGTTTATCACGCGCCCGTCCTCGTCCTCCCCGTCGCGTTCGAACGTCCGCAGCTCTCCCACAGAGAGCACTTTCGCGAGGAACTTCACCTCGTCCATCGCTGCCTCGATGTCCGCGATCGTCTCCACTTCGCTGTCCGCAATCTCGTGAGCGATGATCATCGCGGCCGTTTCCTCGTCCGCGAGCCCCTCCATCTGCTCGACTTTCTCCTGGACGGCTTCGCGGAACCGTTCCTCCGACACGTCGGCTTCCAGATCGCCGTAGATGTCCTCGATCGCGCCCATTACTGTGCGAAAGACACGGCTGGTTGCTGCTTAAGCGTTGTCGTTGCGTGCCGGCGCGGACGCTGTTCGCTCTGTGGTCGTGGTGTCTGCATCGTGTCTTCTGGGCCGCCTTTCAGGTTTAAACTCTCGCCTGCCTTCGTCGCCGGTGCTGTCAGTAGTTGTCTGGTTCGTTCCGGCACGCCGACAGAAATCCGACTTTCACTTCTGGATCGTCAGACTGCCGTCCTCTTCGAGCTGGATGACGGCGTCGAACAGCCCCTTCAGGGTCGCGACGGTCTGGCGGTCGTGTGCCTCGGGGTCGAGGTGGAAATGTCCCGTCCCGCCGACGGTCTTGATGCGACCGGTGACGACGTGGAGAAACCGGAACGCACGCTGGAGGTCCGCGTACTGGAGCAGGGAGGTAATCCCGTCGAAGCAGACGGCGATGTGTTCGTCGTCGCCGGCGGCGGTCGCCATCCCGGAGAGCAGTTCGCTCAGTTCGATCCCCACGCCGGTCAGATCGGAGGGGTTCTCGACGGTTTTGACCGCCCAGGAAGGGTCGTCGACGCTCGCATCCGCCTGGCCGATCGCGACGACCCCGCCCCGGACGGGCGAGACACCGACGTGGTCGATCCAGCCGTCGATCCACTCCTGTGGCGTGTCCGTGTAGGTGATCGTGAGAACGTTGGTCTCGCTCGGTTTCGTCCGAGAGATCACGTCGAGACAGAGATCGGCCCCCTGGCCGCCGAGTGACGGCGCCAGCAACAGGACGTTAGAGACGTCTGCGAGTTCCGACAGATCGTCCTTCTGTGAGCCGGCCCGCTCGGACATACTCTACGTTCAGTGTCGGTGGATTAAAAGAATGCTGGTTGGCGTACCGCTTTTTCTGTCAGCTACGGCCGATTCCGTCCGCTGGACCGACAATCGGTGAACCGTAACCCCTATGAGTGGTTCCCCACTACGGAAGAGTGAGTCCTGATAGGGTAGTGGACTATCCTCTTGGCTTGCGGAGCCAGGGACCGGAGTTCAAATCTCCGTCAGGACGCTTTTGCAAACACAACGACGACGAGCGCAGCGAGTCGTCTGTGTTTGGAAAGCGGATCCCGGAGATTTGAGCAGACACGTTGCA
>Ga0207753_1000467_pt1 | contig 15847 bp, 18 predicted proteins | sample PonA233FremontCA_2_FD_187273 | JGI IMG/M metagenome (GOLD analysis project Ga0207753, IMG submission 187273) | Salt pond sediment microbial community from Fremont, CA, USA - Pond A23 Sediment 3 (SPAdes) | ecosystem: Environmental > Aquatic > Non-marine Saline and Alkaline > Saline | place: USA... | reverse complement strand
GCGGCAGCCGCCGAGGCAGGACTGGATACCGCACTCGTCGAACCAGGACCACTCGGTGGAACCTGCCTGAACCGCGGCTGTAATCCCTCGAAGATGCTGATTCAGGCCGCCAACGCAGCCAACCATATCAGGGAAGCAGAACGATTCCACGTAGACGCAAAACTCGATGGGATCGACACCGCAGCCGTCGTCGACGAGATGGACGATCTCCTCGGCGGGCTCGCTGAAAACATGGAGACGAACTACCGCGAGAAAGCGAATCTTACCCTCTTTGATGAGTACACCGAGTTCGTCGACGACCGAACCCTCGATCTCGGCGGCCAGTCGGTCACCGCCGAGAAGGTCGTCGTCGCCACCGGGAGCCAGCCGATTGTGCCACCCATCGACGGACTCGACGCGGTCGACTACCTGACGAGCCAAGATGCCCTCTATCTCCGAGACCCACCAGAGAACCTCGTGATCCTCGGCGGCGGCTACATCGCCGTCGAATTGGGCTACTATTTCGAATCGATGGGCACTGACGTGACGATCATTGAGATGATGGACTCGCTGGTACCTCGGGAGGACGGCGAGGTTGCTGCCACGTTCACCGAGATCGCCGCCGAACGCCACACTGTGTACACCGGTCATCGCGTGACGGCGGTCGAAAAGCAGGGTGAAGCCCACGCGGTCCGCGCCGAAACCGAAGACGGCGAGGAACTGACAGTGGAGGGACGTGAGATCTTGGTCGCACTCGGCCGTCGACCCACCAGTGATGGCCTTGGCTTGGAGACGGCAGGAATCACGGTCGACGACCGAGGGTTCATCGAGACCAACGAATATCTGGAGACCAGCGCCGACAACGTCTGGGCGCAGGGCGACGTCGCTGGCAACGCCCTGTTCAAACACTCCGGGGACTACGAAACCCGGTTTACGATTGCGAACGCAGTCCACGACGAGCACAGAGCGGTCGACTTCTCGGCGATGCCGCACACCATCTTCACCGAGCCACAGATCGCTGGCGTAGGGGCAACCGAGGAGGAACTCCAAGAGACAGGGACCGACTACCGCGTCGGCCGGGCGGCCTTCAACGACTCGGCGATGGGTCGGGCGAAGAAGCTCGACGAGGGGTTCGTCAAGGTGCTGGCAGCTCCTGACGGTGAGATCTTGGGCACGCATGTGATCGGGTACGAAGCCTCGACGCTACTCCATGAGGCCGTCGTGGCGATGCGCCACGGCCTCGGTGTCGACGCCGTTGCCGACACGATCCACGCCCACCCGACACTGAGCAAGGTGGTCGAGGCTGCCTTCCGGGACGTGTCGACACAATTGGCGTAACCGACCAACAAGGCCAACCGAAAATCGGCTGCCGTTGGGTATTCGCAGCACACAGCGGCCACGCGTATATACACCTATCCGGCGTTGCCCCACGTATCATGCTCGTCGTTCATGCCGCGTTCCCCATCGATTCTGACCAGCGCGAAACGGCTCTCAACCATGTCCAAACGCTCGCCGAGAAGTCCCGTGACGAGGACGGTATCACCGACTATCGCGTCGCCACCGACGTCGACGACGGGACTCTGTTTCGATTCTTCGAACAGTACGCCGACGAGGCTGCCTTCGAAGCCCACGCAGACTCCGAGCACTTTGCACAGTTCGCCGACGTTCTGCCGGAGTTGCTCGCTGGTGAGCCCGAAGTTACGCGGTTCGAGGTCGACACTGCGACAGCCGTCGAACTCTGATCATATGATGCGAGAGCCGAGGATCGCAGACATACTGCTCCGTGTCCGTCACGTGAGAGGTATCAATGAGTGACCTCGTGACAACGGTGAGCGGGGTGCTGGTCGTTCTCGGTATCGCGCTGGCGGTCAGATTACTCGTTCGGAACCGGGATCGGATCGCCTATGCGAGCGTCCTCGTCGCAGTCGGTCTGGGAGCCGCGGTCGTCGGCCCAAATATCGGTCTCGAACTAACGAACGATATTATTTTCTTCCTGTTGCTACCGACAATCATTTTTCAGGGGACACTGACTATCGAGGTTCCGGAGCTCCGACACAATGGCCCGCTCATCGTTGTGCTCACACTCGTCGGACTTCCGCTTGCAGTCGTGCTGTTAGGAGTCATCGGCACGGTCGCCTTCGGCTTCGAATTAGCGATTTCCCTCCTGTTCGCGGCGATAATTTTACCGACTGATCCGGCAGCGGTGTTGTCGCTGTTTGAGGAGTTCGACGTGGCCGAACGACTCGCGGTCACTATCGAGGGCGAGAGCCTGCTGAACGACGGCGTCGCTATCGTGATTTTTTCATCGTTGCTGGCGACGATCCAGGCCGGGCAGGCAGTGACTGATCTCGCCACGCTCTCCGGACTCGCTGGCTTCCTCGCCGACGTGGCGGTCATCGGGGGTGGCGGCCTCGGTTTGGGCGTGGCATTCGGCTACGCGGCTCATCAGCTGGTCCACCGACTCGACGATACGATGGCGATCCTCCTGACGACTATCGTCGTCGCCTATGGCTCCTTTCTCGTCGCCGAACACTACCTTCACCTCAGCGGGGTGTTGGCGACGGTCGGAGCCGGGTTGGCAATGGGGGCCCACGAGAAGACCCACGCCCGGATGAGCGACCCCGAAGAGACGGTCCAGGAAGTCTGGAGCACCCTCGGCTTTCTCGTGACGACCGTGCTCTACGTGCTGATCGGCTCGGCGACGAGCCCGTCGCAGTTCGTCGACCACGCTGGGCTCATCCTGATGGCCGCCGTGTTGGTCGTCCTCGTCCGGGCGCTGACGATCTACCCGCTCGTGTCGACGACCAATCGCCTTACGACCGAGCCGGTACCGCTTCGGTGCCAGCATATCATGGTCTGGGGTGGGCTGCATACGGTGGTTCCGGTCGCACTGGTACTCGCGGTTCCGGCGAGTATCGGCGGTAGCTACCCGCTCGAAACGATGGTCTTCGGTGTCGCCGTAATCAGTCTGGTCATCCAGGGATTACTCATGCCGACGGTGATCGATCTCACTGGGCTCGGAGCCGACTCCGTCGACGCCTGATCTGATCTCTCGGTGATGTAGTCGGATCCGTCAGTCGATAGCGGATGCTATCGATCCGGATTATTGCCCGCAGAAGGGGAATGCCGCAGGATGTGTGGTGGGGTGCCTCTGAGCCCCGTCGGTTTAGAACGTGATGACTTCGTAGCCGTCAGCGACGAAGTCCCGAACGCTCGGATGGCCCTCATACTCGTTGACGAGGGTGAGACCGGCCTCGTCGACGGCCTCCTCGACACCGAAGGCGCTGGCACAGTAGTCACAGACAATTGCTTCGTCTTTGATAGCCAGATACAGTTCGTGGTAGTCGCTCTCGGCGTCGACCAGATCAGCGATCCACTGTGTACCACCGCCGTCGAAAACGACTGTAACCTCGTCGCCCTCGGTTTCGGCAAACTCTTTGGCGGCTTCGAGCCCGTTGGCCAACCGCCCGTGGTCGGCGTGCGTTTCGTTTCCGGTCAGGATGAAGATTGCTGCTTTTGCCACACTCGTACCTGGGTCCCAGACGGTCTTGTACCGACGGCTGTTGTGTGTTTTCGTCACCAAGGCGAACCCTTAGCAGCCACAGGATTACGCTAGCGTGAGTCACAAAATCAATAATTGTACCACTCTAGAGAGACCGCTCCGAGAATACTGCTCAACCACTTATATTTGCACCCGTCGACTCGCCACAAACAACGACCCGACCAGCAAGACGACCGCCACCGGCAACAACCACTGAAAAACAGCCAGCAGGCCCGCCGTCGCCTGCACGCCGACGACAAGCAGGATTGCCGGGCCACAACAGACGGTCCCCGATAGCAGCGCAGGGAGTCCGGCGAGCAACCCTGTCACACCTTCGGCTCCGCCCGATTCGGGGAGGCCGCAGGCGGCTGGCCGCCGCCACGCGCCGTAGGCGACCGCGAGATTGAGACCAACGAGCACCGCAAGGCCGAGCCCGATGGCAGCGTTCAGCGGCGCGAATAGGTAGTCGACCACGCCAAGCTGGACGAACGCGATCGGCTCGTACTGGAACGGCCCCATCGACTCGAAAAGCCGGGAGAACGGCCGGTCGACGACCGAGACACCGACCGCACCCCGCGTCACCGCCCGCGCCAAATCACCGACCGCAACCGAGTACAGCAGCAGGTAGCCGACGACTGTGATTATAAAAACGACCTGTCCATCTCGGCGAGAGACCACACCACCCACGGCACGACTTACCCGGCGTACTGGCCGACCGAGCATCCGTTTTATTTGGTTTTCAGTCGACATAGCTCATTTTCGGGTAGAACCCGTACCACGCGAAGAACATCGCGTCGAAGGCGACCACGCCATCAAGCGGTAACTCGGCTGCGGCGACGGACTGGCCGTCGACGGTGTACTGTCCCGACCCGCTTTCTCCGGTCGGCTCTACGGTCGACCCCTCGTCGTTTCGGTAGACATAGCCTGTTTCGAGTACCGGATCGGCGACCGCAACGAAGTCGACGCCACCGGCCTCGCCAGACAATACGTTCTCGGCGAGTAGTGTCTCTTTATTAAATGCAATCGCACCGTCGGGGGTCCGAGCACCGAGGATTACCGTTTTAGCGGTCTCAGTGTCGGTAGACGCCAACGGCTCGAACATCGTCCGGTCCTGGGAATAGTAGCCGCTCGGCGGGTTGTAGCCGCCGTAGGGGTCGCTCCCGTAGCGGCGCTGGAATCCCGTGTTCGTTGTCATGAGCTGGGTCTCAGGGTGGGCCGCTCGCCAGTTGCCCCACGTCGACCAGATCACGCGGAACTCCGCCAGGGACCGATCCGCAAGCGGGCCTCGGATTCCGGTGGCGGGGATTTGTGGCCACCGAGTGCCGGTCCCGCGGTCGTACATCAGGAGGTTGCTGTTGACCAGCAGCCCCGAGACGGCGAAGGTGGTCTCGCCACGCTCGAAACCCTGTGCGGTTCCAGTGAGCGGGCAGTAGGTCACAGCGACTGGTTCGCCGCCGATCTCGTCGTTGACGATCTCGTGCCAGACGAGTACTGACTGCGGGTAGGCCTTCGCCACCCCGTTTCTGACCACGCCGAAAACAGGGTCGCCGTCGTCGAGGTCGGCCTCGGCAGCAGGCTGGAACTCCGGGTCGTCGACCGACGGAATCCCGTCGACCCCTGGACCGCCACTCAGGGCTGCTGACTCCATCGCGTCGAGCGAGTGTCCGAGGTGGAGTCGCTCGTTGGCGAGGACGGGCCGGAGGCCGTCGGGATCATCCTGGATGCCACCCGAGCCCTCGCGTGCGGTTTCGCGGATGTCGATCCGATCAGGGGCGTTGTCAAGACAGCCCGCAACACTCCCGATTGTGGCGACTCCGAGCGCGCCACCGACGGCTCTGAGTACGGTTCGTCGGGTCGGGTGTCGGTTGCGGTCCATACTTAATCTGGGCTGGCTGCGCTCAAAAGGCTCTGCGAAGAGTGTGCGACCACTACACAGCCGACATCAGCGAACTACGTGTCTCGCAAATCACCCAGTTCTGCGAGCAACTCCTCGATGTCGGGGCGGTCGAACGTCGACCGTCCCTGGTGGACGTAAGCGATCTCCGGCTCGGAGCCGCGGCGGTCGACGATGACGACCTCGGCCTCGGGGTCCGCCAGCAGGGGATACGGCAGGTCGTAGCTGGCTTGCCAGGATTCGACCCGCTCGACCGGCTCGGGGATCAAGCAGGCGGGGTTTGACATCGAAAGCGTCCGTGATCACCGAAAAGAACTACTGGCGATGCGAGACGAGGTTGCAAGCAAGGTCAATTACGAGGGGCTGTTGGGTCTGATGGGTGACCGTTGACGGACGGTCCTGGAGGGCATTCACGATATGGAGGACGCCGTCGACGACGGTCGGATTAGTTACGTGTCAATCGTTGCACGACGAGAGAGCCAAGAGCCGACGCGGTGATGGTGCGTAACTCGCGGGGGGTACTCTCTATGAGCTGAAATAGAGTTACAACTTTGCCACACGACTGGATGATGTGACCCGACTCAGACGACTCGACCGAGACGAGATCCCCGAGGCGTACCAATATCTGTTCAGTGACGACTACCTTGGCGACCGCTACATTTTCCGGGTGTGGGCCCACAACCCCGAAGTGCTGGAAGCCACGCTCGAATATCTCAACACTCTTTACGACCAGTTGACTCCCCGAACGAAGGAACTCGTTATCCTCACCGTCGCCGCGACAAAGCGGGCAAAATACGAGTGGCACCAACACGTCGACATCGCTCGTGACAAAGGAGTGTCGACCGAAGAAATGCGATCCATCGGTGGAGGTGATTTTTCGCCGTTCGAGGACAGGGAGTTCGTGCTGCTCCAGTACGCGGAGGCCGTCGCCACCGGTACGGTGACAGACCAGATCCACGCAGCCCTCGAATCGGCTTACTCACCCGACGAGATCGTCGCTGTTGGACTGATTGTCGACTTCTACGTCGGCCTCTGCAACTACGTTGCCGCGGTCGACCTGCCGTTTGAGGGCGGCGAATTCGTCGGCTGGACACCCGATGATGAGACGGTCGACGCGTTGTTCGAGGAGACGTAGTCTCACCGAGTCAGGAATTGCCCATCACGGTGTTCGACTAACCGACCGCTGTTCGTAACTAATTACTCGTTTGTCGAAGATCTAGATTGTTTAGATTAAGATCGGACAATTTTGATCCAATTTCCATTCTGAATTTTAATATTTGAACGAGTATATGCCTGAGGAGGCCGAATACGACTATTATGCGTGGAAAACACCGACCGAACCTGTACTACTGTGAGGATTGTAGACACGTTTACGCTGGCCATCACAATCCTGATGCCGATGATCCGGAAGTTCACTTTACACCGCCGACCGAGTGTCGGGACTGTGGTTCCGAAACGTTCGTCGAAATGTCGATCAAGTATTCGGATGTCGACTGACCGAATCCGATCCCGGTCGCTGCATCGTATAAGAGTCGACAAAGTAGCACCAAGTACCAATTGACCTCGCTTTTTGTCGAGAGCAACAAACCTCATTAGTTTATCCTCTCGGTCCTGCTTCCGCTGAGAACTCGAAGACAAGCGGATATGATTGTGCCTTCGGTAAACAGTGAGTATACGGTTGTAACTGGCAAGTACAGTTACGCATTGTAAAATAAGTGCACTCCAAACGTGAAAATCAGTTAACACTCGTGCAGCCGTCATACAACCTGTGATATCCCAATGACAGACTCCGAGATGGATCTCAGTACGCCCGAACCGACACCGGACGATATACTCCGACTCGACGACCCGTATTTTACTGCCGAGACCGTTGCTATCGTCACCGGCGCAGCCTCCGGGATCGGCCGGGCGACAGCTCTCGGCTTGGCGACCAACGGCCTCACGGTTGTCGGAGCCGACATCGACACAGAGGGGCTCGACGAGACAGCCGGACGGATCGAGGAGTTCGATGTCGACGGTACCTTCCACGGCGTCGAAACCGATCTGACCGACGATACCGATGTCGAGGCTGTCGTGGAGGCCGCGGCGGACGAAGGTGAGCTGCGCTTTGTCGCTAACATCGCCGGGATGCAACACATTGCGTCTATTTCCGAGTTCCCGATGGAGCGCTACGACCTGCTGACCGACATCATGCTGCGGTCGCCATTCAAGATGGCCCAAGCGGCGATCCCCCACATCCAGTCGACCGACGACGGCGTCGGCGCAATCGGCAACATGTCCTCAGTCCATGGCCACTACGCGACCAAGGACAAACCGGCCTACATCATTGCCAAACACGGCCTGACCGGGCTAACCCGGGCAATCGCAGCCGAAGGCGAGGGCTCGTTGCGTGGCTTTTCGGTCAGTGTCGGCTACGTGCTGACGCCGCTGATGGTCGACCAGATCGAAGATACGGCTACCGAGCGAGGTATCTCGAAGCGTGAGGTCGTAGAGGATGTTATGTTGGGTCAGGCCCGAACAAAGGAGATGATGACCCCAGTGGAAGTCGCCAATCTGTTCGTCTTCGGCTTTTCGAGCCACGCGAGCCACCTCAATGGCGGCGACCTGCTGTTCGATGGTGGCTACACCACGACGTATGAGTGAACCGACTGCGACGGACGCGGGGGCCACCGAGGCGTCGACCGACGAAGCCCCTGCCGACGACGAGCCGACACGTGTCGCCATCGCCTGTCAGGGTGGCGGCAGCCACACCGCCTTCACTGCTGGCGTCCTTCGGACGCTGCTCGACAACTGGGACGACGAGGCCTACGAACTGGTCGGCATCAGCGGTACCTCCGGCGGCGCGTTCAACGCCCTCGCAACGTGGTACGGCCTCGTCACGGGCGATGCCGAAACGGCCAGCGATCTGGTGGGCGCGCTGTGGGAGGACCTCGCAGTCGACGACCCGGTCGACTGGTGGGCCAACGCGTGGGTCACCGGCCGCTCGCGGCTGGAGAGTGCTGGCGTCCCGCTGCCGGTGGTGAGTCCGTATCAGATCCCTGGCTCGGAGGTCGGCAAGGAGCGGATTCGGTCGATCTTGGAGCGACACATCGACTTCGAGGCGGTTCCTGGGCTCTGCCAGCAGAACGCTCCGGAACTCGTCGTCGGCACAGTCAATGTCAACGCCGGGGTCTTCGAGACATTCACCAACGAAGCGGTCACCGTCGAGGCCGTCCTGGCCTCGGCAGCCATCCCGGAACTGTTCGAGGCTGTCGAGATACACGGCCACCTCCACTGGGACGGCCTGTTCTCACAGAACCCGCCCGTCGACGATTTGTTAAGCCTCCCGGAGCAGAAACCCGAAGAGCTGTGGGTGATTCAGATCAATCCCCAAGAATTCAGTGGCGAACCGAAAACGGTAGAGGTCATCGCTGACCGCCGAAACGAACTGGCGGGCAACATCTCGCTGAATCAGGAACTCCGGTTCATCGAACAGGTCAACGAGTGGATCGAGACCGGCAAGCTCCCGGCCGAGGAGTTCTCCAAAACCGAGATCCACCGGATCCAGATGGGCCAACGGTTCCACTGCTCGACCAAAGTCGACCGGAGTCCCGGGTTCATTGAGGACCTCCAGCAGTTGGGCGCGAAACAGGCCCACGAGTTCCTCAGCGAGCGGGAACCACGTCATTCGTCCTAACGATTTGCCGTGACTACTCGCCGTAAGTGTGGAAGTCGACGGCCTGTTCGAGCAGCTCGTCGGGGATCCCCGGCACCTCGTCGTCTCGGACCGGACCCTGTTCGTCCAGGAGGTCGGGATCGCGGGGGAAATCACGCAGTCGGAAGTGGACATCGATGCCCGCTTTGGCCCCTTGGCCGAGGGCGACCGGGACCTGATTGTGGCCCGGTGTACAGTCGCCGACGGCGTATACGTCGTCGACCGACGTTTTGCCGTGGTCGCCGACCTCGATGGTGCCGTCGTCGTTGATTTCACAGCCCAGTTCCCTGGCGAGGCCGTTGTTGTACTCCGCGCCATACATGGCGAAGCCACCGCGGTATTCTCGAACCGTGCCGTCTTCGAATTCGAGGGCTTCGAGCCAACCGTCTTCACCGTTCTGGACGCCGGTGACGTCCTCGTGGATGACCTCAATGGGGTGGCGATCAAGCATCCCGGTAGTCTCGTCGCTCCACTCGGGATCGTTGCCGCGGGTCAGCACGTCGACCTCGTCGGTGAAATTGAGCATGATCCCCGCGACGTGGGCGGCACTCTCGTTGTGACCCATCACGTAGACGGACTTGTCGACGAACATGTGGGCATCACAGTGGAGACAGTAGTGGAGCCCGCGGCCGGTTCGGGGCAGCGGTGGCTCGGGGCGAACATCATTGAACCCGGTGGCAAGGACAACGTTCTCAGCGGCGTACTCGCCGCTGTTGCCCGCGAGGTGGATTCGGTCCTCGTCAGTTCGGTGGCACGACGAGACCATATCCCGGTGGATCTCACAGCCGTAGCCCTCCAGCTGCTCGGTGCCGACCTGGAGGAACTCCATTCCGCTGGTCTCCTCGGTGACGCCCAAAACGTTGTGGACCTCTTTCATCATCGCACCACGGCCGCCGCCGCGGGTGACGACCGCGGTCTGGTGGCCGAGGCGGGTGCTGTAGAGGGCGGCCGTCATTCCGGCTGGCCCGCCGCCAACGACGACGACATCGTACTCGTGAACGTCCGTGTCGGTGCTCATATTGGAGAGACACTCCGTGTGGCATCAAATACGTATGGCCCGCGGAAGTCGGGTTACGAGCTTGTTACCACTGTTTTATATTCGGATACCCATCGGTGGTCGCGGCATAGCTAGTGCGTCGGTAATGCACAACGAACGAATCTATAATATCATCACCGGCCACAGGTTGTGATACGGTAACACACATGAACCAGAAGAACATGGCACAACTACGGAAGGCCTGCGTCGACGGGAACAGCCGGGCGTGTGACACGCTTGAACAGCTCTGTGAGTCGGGACAAGAGGAAGTCTGCCACTACGTACCGTGACCACTGACGAGGACGAGCGGCGGAGCTGTTGAGAGGGGAAAGACGATTGCTTGGCGACGACTCGGCTGTATATCCGTCCGAGTAGCCGCTCAGTTCTACGGGCACCGATCAATCACCCAGTGAGCAACAGGTAACTCTTGAAATCAAGGCCGACCGGACTGTTCGGACAGTATGGTCGACGCCGGGGGCAAGTGGCGGGCGCTGGGGATCGTAGCCGTTGCCGAACTGCTGGGGATGGCACTGTGGTTCGGCGCATCGGCGGTCGGTTGCTGTGAGTACACGACCGAGTGACGTTGATTAGCCACTACTCTATATCAGCACAAATCAGACTGTTGCGTACCACTACTGTAACACTCGGTGTGTCGACAGTAGTCACTTTGTTAATCGGTGCAGGTGTGGTTTCGGCAGCGGATATCGGTCCAGTTGTCGGGCAGACGACCGCCTTTCCGGTCGACCAGTTCCTCGCCCACTGGTGGGTGTTCCCGGCCGCAATCGCCTTTTCGACGGTTGCCCTCTCGTCGGGCGTCTCGGGGGCGCTGTTCTTCAGTCCGTTTTTATGTTGGTCGTCGGCCTCGCCCCGGCGCAGGCCATCGGGGCGGGGCTGCTGACCGAGGTCTTCGGGATGGGCAACGGCCTGCGGTCCTACGTCAAACAGGGTGTGGTCGACTACGCGACCGCAAAATACCTGCTCGTCGGGGCGATACCGGCCATCGTCGTGGGTGCGTTCGCAGCCCATTACGCCGATCCAGAACTCCTGAAACTCGTCTTCGGGGGCGGACTCCTGCTGCTCGGTGGCTTTCTCCTCTACAACGATTCACCAGAGGAGTGCGTTCCGGGGGAGTGCGAGGGTGAGTTTTTGAAACCAAAAAACACCGGTCGGGGGACGACCACCGTCGAGGCCAGCGACGGCGAAACGTTCGTTTTTGACACGTGTTGGCGACCGCCGGGAATGGCGCTGTCGACCGTCGGGGCGTTTATAACCGGCCTCATTAGCGCAGGATTGCCGGAGATCGTGACGACCCAGCTGATCATCCGGTGTCGACTGCCGCCCCGGGTATCGGAACACGGGTCGGCAAACACCTGCCGAGCGAGCTGATGGAGTCGGGGCTTGGCGTCGTGTTTGGTCTCGTTGGTGCACTTGTCGTCGGGCTCGAACTCCTCGCCTAATTTTTAGCTCTTTCAGGCCTGAAGCTGGAGGCCGAGGTTATTCAGTCCTGGACCGAACCCGGCGACGAACGCGACGCCCAACAGGAGCCACTGCTCGCCGCGGCTAGCATCTTCAGTTCGGGCGACCATCGTCACAATGCCGACGACCAACACAGATTTGACAACGACGAACAGCCACGTCGTGCCGAGGAAATCGGTGAGTGGGAGTTGGGCCGTCGACTCGATGATCAGCCGCGAGAGAAACACCTCTTCGGTGAACCCGAGTAGATCGATGCCGACCAGTGTCGTGATCGCATCCAAGACCTGAGCAAAAATCACCAGTCCACCAAACACGCCCGTTTGCTCGGTGACATCGCGAGTTGGAACCGCATGGTGAAGTACCTCGGGGACAAGCCCCGAGGCACTCGCCTTGCTTCTCTGTAGAACAGTTTCTTCGGGGACTGCGAGACCGTGATGATGTCGCCTTCGAGTTCTCACGGTTCGATATCCCGTCGACGGACCGTTTCGATCGATTGCGACTCACGGGTTTCATTATCATCGCTGCCGAATCTCTCGTAATGGGAACGCTTCGAACGCTCGTGATCCTCGTATTCTGTGCTGTTGTTCTCTACGGTGGGATTTTCGCGCTGGTATGGCGAGAAGAACTCTTCGGTAGTGCCCTCCCCGGTGTTGGTTTGATTCTAATCGGTCTCAGCATCTTCATCGGGTTTCTCCGCGCTCGGTATCGGGCTGCGAAGACCCGGCAATCGACTGTTGAGAGGCGCTCCTGAGAACGCAGCTGCTGTGGACTCATATGCTCCAGAGATTCTATCTGGAGCGGTCGACAGTTGTGGGTGAGTTACTGTTTCGACACGGTGCCACTGTAACGTACACTTCCGTCAGCAACAACTGCAAGCACGGTTGCACGTGCCAACTGAGGGTTTGAAGCGATATGCTGTGTAGGAATCAGCGGTGCTGGAATCGGCTGGATTCCATCGGCACGCATTGCAGACACCCCAGCGTATGTGCCGACAGACTCAGTGCCACTGTAGACGACGAACTGACCGTCCTCGTTTCGGCGGTACCGGTATTGGAATTGATCTCGGTGTGGAGCAGGGCAAGCGATTGCTTCGGCAGACTCAATGGTCGCGATCGGCTCATCGTTCGCCGCGAGCTGTAGGTGTCGCGGCCCTGCAGACTCACTCTCAGGGCCTTCAGTCCACGAGAGAGGGCCACGTGTAGGAGTACAGGCATAGCTGCCGTCGGCGAGTCGAATCCTCCCTTCGGTGGCGTAAAACTGCTTTGTGCCGTTCTGAGATCCAGCGAGCCCAAATGGAGGCGAGAGGAACTCGCCGACGGTATGCTCACAGTCTTGATCGACGGCCAGTATCGGGACACGGCCACTGTCGACAGCAGTCGAAATAGCTGAGATAATCGTCAGCGGTCGATCGTTGGCGAGCGGAACAACCTCAAAGGGTGCGTCGACGCCAACGAACGCAGTGGCCTCACCCCGAACGACTGCTGGGTTGTCATCACTGATGGTGAAGTCACGATCCTGGAGGTCCCGTATGATGGGCTGAGTATCGGCCGAAAACGATTGTTTCATTGATTCTATCTACTGTCTGGAGTGCAATAGCAGTTGTTGATAGACACCGCCCGACCTTATATCAGCAAAATAATTGTAGCTCTCGGTTGGGTCGACAATTCAGAACGTTTCGCGTTCTGATGTGCGAACGAGACCTTCGTTCTCGTTACCGTTACTCGCTTCGCTGCGTTGCTCCTTGAGGAAGGGCGCTTATCGCCCACAATCAGCTAACGATTGGGGCCCACGATGATAGATCGTACTACCCTTCTTTCCAGTCGCCGATCGTTACGGTGAATCCAACATCCCGAAGTCGGTCTGCGAGTGGATCGCCGATGCCAGATGCAGGGGTTAGGATGCCACCATCCAATGGTGACTCGGTTGTTCCTCGCAGCAGGCACATCGCAGATTCGCCGAGCATCTGGGAGGTCGCCCCGTATCCAGGATCGCGAGATGTACCAATCCGACTCCTAACGGTAAATGGACCGTCCGTTGCGGTGCCACGACCGACAATAGTAACAAGGAACCGGCCAGCTTCGATCTCCGACTGTGATGGACCGGTTCCCGGATCTGGAAACACGAACCGTTGTATTCCACGTCGAAGGAAACCGCTGCTCATGGCTGCTCGTCCAATACCGAGCCCGACTGTTATTCCACCGGCGGCAGCAGCACCACCAATACCGGGACCTGTTGGAATGACCTCTGTACAGCGGAACTCACGGCCCCACGGATACTCCAAGAGCGCATTCGATCGTCTGATCACTCGTTCGTTGACTACTGCCATGGGAGACGGGGCCGTCCATATCGAGCGGATGGCATCTCGCGTTGGTCGTCGTTGTTCGCCCGTATCCACACCCTGTCGTTCCCCCGATGGAGCCAACGAGTACGGGTTGGAAACTGCTTCGCGGGCGATCGGGTCGTTTTCGACAGCCTCGAATAATTTGATGAAGCTTGCCAAGGTCCCACCGCTCACCCCGCCTTTTCCATCATCCAAGTAGATGCGAACGAACTCACAGGGCTCGCCATACTCCTCTTGAGCAAACGATTGGAGCAGCTTCGTCCCGAGATCTGCCGGGATCGAATCGAACCCGCAGCCGTGGATGATCTTTGTCTCGGCAGCCACCGCCGCCTCGTGGTAGCGGTCGATCATCTCCCGCACCCAGTTGATCTCACCGGTCAGATCACAGTAGTCGGTTCCAGTTTCGATACAGGCTTCGACGAGTGGAGTCCCATACTCGGTGTAGGGACCCACAGTCGTACAGACGACCGGCGTTTGCGATACTATTTCACGAAGAGTCTCTGGTTTCGTGGCGTCACCGATGACAGTTGGAATCTCATCGCTGCGATCTGTCTCACGTGCGAGGTCTGTGGCGAGTGTTTCGAGTTTAGTTTGGTTTCGACCACCGAGGGCCACTGTAAGCTCATCAGCAGGATACTGGCTGACCAGATGTTCGGCGACGAGTTGACCGACGAAGCCGGTCGCCCCCCAAACGACGATATCATACTGCGTGGTTCCGGGTGACACAAGCAAAAACACGTACTGATGCTCAAAGAAACCCGTCTGTCAGGTATCGTTGACTTCTTACGCTCGGGATGAACGGCAGGCATGCAGGCTGGAATACTGTATGATGCCCTCTGGAATCGATCGTTAAACTTCGGGAGTAGAATCGTCGCCTCGAGCGAACAGGATACCGGCGATGATGAAAATTGCTCCGAGGAGCAACAACCCTACCGTGAGTTCCCTGCCCGAAACGAACACGCCAGCTCCGATAGCACCCGTCCCAAGGATATGAAGGATCGCAGTTTGTTTCACAAAGACCGTACGGAGAGAACGAATTTAATGCCATTGGAAGGCGCGAATGTATATTGAATAATGGTAGCCCGACGCCAGGTCGGGATTGAGTCCGTATCGTATGAAGATAACATAACCCTTCTCACCCGAGAGCTCTTGTGGGTACGTATGCAGTTGCATTGGCACCGTCGTAATCTTCAGCCGAGTCCTAATCCGGCGCTGTCGACTGCCCTCACCACTGCTAAACGGAACAATAGCTGCGTGGTGCCGGTATTCGTGCTGGATACTGCTATTTTGTCACGTGCCGACGCCTTGGGAGTTGCATTCATGCTCGGTTCTCTTCGCACGCTTCGAGACTGGTACCGTGACCATGGCAGTGACATCGTGATACAGCGGGGAGATCCGACCGAGGTCGTGGCTCGCATTGCTGAGGCTATCGGAGCCGAACAGGTGGTGTGGAACAGAGATCACTCACGACTCGCCCGTGAGCGAGACCACGCGGTTCAGGGCGCTCTTACCCGCGCTTCGGTGGCCTACACATCCGTTGAGAGCCGACAGCCACCCAGGATGAGATCATCCACAACATCGGTCTCGGATCCAGAGGCTTGGTTGGCTAACCCAAAGGCATTGGGAGTCAAGACTCGGACGGTGCCACGACTCTCAGATCTCGATGACGGCACATACGATTCAGCGCCCCTTATCGCTGGCACCGAGTCTGCTCGAAAGCGATTACGAGCCTTGTCGAACGGAACTACATATCGTCGATGTGACGACAGGGACTATATCAGTCAGCATGATACGGCACTCAACTGGATCTGATTGCTGTCGCACCAGTCGTGTCGTATCCTGATCAGGGCGGTTTTTGTTGTCGGAACCCTGACACAGCCATGAGA
>Ga0207753_1000463_pt1 | contig 15909 bp, 7 predicted proteins | sample PonA233FremontCA_2_FD_187273 | JGI IMG/M metagenome (GOLD analysis project Ga0207753, IMG submission 187273) | Salt pond sediment microbial community from Fremont, CA, USA - Pond A23 Sediment 3 (SPAdes) | ecosystem: Environmental > Aquatic > Non-marine Saline and Alkaline > Saline | place: USA... | reverse complement strand
TCGTCGCTGGCTGCCCGACAGTAATCATTGGTTGACGATGGAATACAACGACACGACACAGGACGAACTCCCCGGCGGCGGCTGGAGCTTTCCGGTCGACACCGACCACAAGGGCGACATCTCGCTCTCGAAGGGCCAACTCAGTATCGAGGACTCGATCAAGATCATCCTCGGCACTGCCAAGGGCGAGCGCGTGATGCGGCCGGAGTTCGGCTGCGACATCCACGAGCACGTCTTCGATAGTATCAACGAGACCACGATCACGCTGGTCACCACCGCCGTCGAGGAGGCGCTAATCAAGTGGGAGCCCCGCATCGACATCGGTGCGGTCACCGCCCAGCGCGACCCCGACACCCCGAGCCGACTCGTGATCGACATCCGGTATATCGTCCGGTCGACCAACTCGGAGGCCAACATGGTGTACCCGTTTTACATAAGGAAATGATAGCAGCTACGCAGCGGGGTGCCCGGTGACGGACGAACCGGTTCTCGACGGCCGGAGCCGCGAGGACATCCTGGAGCGCCAGCGGGCGATCGCCCCCTACTACCTCGACGATTGGAACCCTGAGAACGCCGACGCTGGAACCGTGCTCTTCGAGATCTTTTCTGATCTCGCCGAGGACGTCATCGAGCGGCTGGACCGGGTTCCGGAAAAACACCAGACGGCGTTTTTCGACTCGCTGAATTTCAGTACCTACTCGCCCCAGCCCTCGAAGGTCCCGGTCACCTTCGAGGTCGACGACAACACTCCTACCAATATCCGGATCGACCCCCGAACGCAACTTACTGCGCCGGAGGCCGACGGCCGACCCAAACAGCTCTTCGAGACGCTGCCCGACGAGCACTTCGAGGCGACGCCCGCGGCGCTCACCGATCTCGTCAGCGTCGACCCCGGCACCGACCGACTCGTCGATCACAGCGACGCGCTGGCGTCGACCGGACCGGTCGAGTTGTTCACCGGCGCGAACCTCCAGGACCACTGTCTGTATCTGGCCCACGACGAACTGCTCGTCCTCAATCCGGGCGCGACCATTGAGCTAGAACTGACGACCAACGCCTCAGTAACGGCGTTCCGTGAGTACCTCGACTGGGAGTACTACGGCACCGACGCCGACGGCGAGGAGGGGTGGCACCCCCTCGACGTGCACTACCAGCAAGACCTGCTCGTAGCTCCCCTCTCGGAGTACCAGCAGGCGGTCACGTTCATCGAACAGCTCACACCATTGCTCGACTCCCACGGCTACGAACGGCTCGACGACGACGCGGTCGATGTCTTCGTCCGGTCGGTGATCGACGACAGCAAAAAGGACCAGTTCGGCCCGACCGAGACCGACGACAACGCGGCGGAAGTTCCGGCGAACCTCTTTGCCTCGCGGAACGTCGACCGGGGGCTCAAGGAGACGCTCCAGCGCTACCTGCGGGCGCTTCGCGATCAGCTCCACTCCGGCAACAGGTCGAACGAGTTCACCGAGGCCCAGCACACCATCGGCCTCGAACTGGGGATTCCGGGCGAGATCACCGAGGCCGAACACAACGGGATCGAAAGCCGGTGGCTCCGGTGTCGGATCCCCGACGCGGAGCTATCGTCGGTGCTGTTCAGCATTCTCGTCGACGATGTCCGCCTCTCGGTCGGCTCCGAGAGCGCCACGCTCCCGCTGGATGCGGCAGTCACTAACGACGTCGAGATCGACCTCAACGAGCGCCATGTCTATCCCCTCGGTCGGAACCCCTCGACGGCGTCGGTCTGGTCGTTCGCCTGCAAGGAGGCCCTGACCAAACCCGGAGCCGACATCACGCTCGAATTCGAGGGACTGGTCGACGCGGCCGACGCTCCGGACGACGCCGACGCTGCCGAGACGGCTGCCGACGCCGATCCCGACCCCGAACTCGTCTGGGAGTACTGGAACGGGATCGGCTGGCAACGGCTCGCAGTCGACGACACCACCGACCGGCTCCAAACCGACGGGACGGTCTCGTTTACGGTGCCGATGGATCTCGCGCCGACGATTATCCTCGGCCAGGAACGCCGGTGGATCCGGACCCGACTCGTCGGCGGCAACTACGGCGAGCCCCGAATGGAGGAGACCGGCGAGAACAGTTGGGAGCGGGTCACCGACCATATCGCTCCCCCGAAGTACGCCTCGATCAGCGTCCAGTACGTCCAGTCGTCGGTTCCGTTCGACCAGCTGATGACCTACAACAACAGCGCGTTCCGTGACGTCCGGGCGAGTCGGAGAGCCTTCCAACCGTTCGTTGCGCTGCCAAGCGAAACGCAGTCGCTCTACTTGGGATTCGACCGGCCGCTCAACGGCGGGCCGCTCCACCTCTATCTCCCGATCGCGGAGACCGATGTACCACACTGGTTTTCGCCGTGGATCGAGATGGAGTACTGCTCGGACCCAGCGCGTGCGGAGTGGTCGCGGCTGGATCTGGCCGACGGCACCGCCGACCTCTCGGTGCGCGGGATTCTGGCCGTCTCGTTCCCCGAGGAGACGACCGCCTTCTCACTGTTCGGCCGCGAGCGCCACTGGATCCGCCTCCGGCTCACCGGCGACGAGTTCTCCCGCGGCGAGGGTGGCCTGTTCGCTCCGACGGCCGACCGTGCCTCGGCCTCCTCGCGGAGCGAACTCTACTCCGTGTCGGTCACCGAGCGCGAGCGCGCCGCCCGAACCCGGTCACCGCCGGTGCTTGACGGCGTCTTCCTCAACACCCAGTGGGCGACCAACGTCCGGACGGTCACCGACGAAGTGCTCGGCTCGAGCACCGGGACGGCCGACCAGCGGCTGCCGTTCGCCGCGCACCCGGTGCTCTCGGCCGAACTCTGGGTCGACGAACTGTCGGTGTTGTCGGCCAACAAGCGGGCCGCCCTCCTGGAGGCCGACCCAGACCGTGTCATCGAGGAACACGACGCTGACGGCGAGCTGGCGCGGTTCTGGGTGCGGTGGGACCACGTCGACGATTTCCTCGACTCCGGCGGCGAGGCGCGGCACTACACCCTCGACGAGGTGGGCGGTGCGGTCGAGTTCGGCGACGGCAGACACGGGGCGATCCCGCCCGCGGGCGAGAACAACGTTCGCGCCGACTACACCACCGGCGGCGGCGACGACGGGGATATCGAGGCCCACGAACTGACGGGGCTCAAAGACGAGATGTCGGGGATCGCTGGCGTTTACAATCCCGCGCCGGGGAAGACTGGCGAGGACAGCGAGCCGACCACTGAACTGCTCTCGCGAGCCCCCAAACAGCTCCGGGACCGCGACCGGCCGGTCACCCGCGACGGCTTCGAGCGGATCGCCCAGTCGGCGGCCCGCGAGATCGGCCGGGTTCGGTGCAAGGCCGGGGCGTCCGAAACCGGTGAACCCGGCCACGTCACCCTGCTGGTCGTCCCCGATGCCGACGACCGCAAGCCGGTCCCTTCCGAGGAACTCATAGATCAGATAACCGAAACCATGCAAGCGAAAGCCCCGGTTGCGGTCGTCGGCGACGACTCGAAGCTCTCGGTACGCGGCCCACACTACATCGAGGTCTCGATCACAGCGACCGTAACGACCACCGGTAGTCACAGTATCACTGAAACACAGGAGCGGGCGACCGAGACGCTGGTCGAGTTCCTGCATCCACTCACTGGCGGGCCGGACGGTACCGGCTGGGAGATCGGCCGTGGGCCGCCGCCAGCGCTGTTCGTCTCGCGGCTCGAACAGCTCCCTGATATCAGCGCGGTCGCCAGCGTCGCTGTCACCTTCGACGACGGCGACGAGCACATCACGCTCGCGGGGGCCGAAGACGCCCCGAAGGTCGCCCCCGACACGTTGGTCTACAGCGGTCGACACACCGTGACAGTCGACGTCAGGAGGGACGACTGATGGGACTCGATATCCCTGATCTCGACGACCGCACCTTCGAAGAAGTCTTCGAGGAGGCCCGCCGTCAGATCCCCGTCTACTCCGACGAGTGGAGCGACCACAACGCCCACGACACCGGGATTGCGCTGCTCGAACTGTTGGCGTGGGTCTCCGAGACCTACACCTACCAGATCAACCGGATCACTGACGACCACCGCGAAAAGTACCTCCAACTGCTTGGGGTCCGCCGCCGACCACCCAAGCCGTCGACCGCAGAAGTCGTCATCGACCCGCCCGCGGGGACCGACGGTGTCGTGATCCATACGGGAACGCAGTTCACCGTCGACGACCACTCGACGGTGCCGAAACGGTTCGAAGTCGACCGCGACAGCCGGCTGGTCGGCCCCGATCTCGAACAGATCATCACCCAGTCTGGCGGCGATCTGGTCGACAACACGACCGAAAACGAGACGGGAAAAACCCAGTTCTACGCCTTCGGCGAGGAGCCAGCCCACGGCGACGCTGTCTACTTCGGGTTCGCCGCCGACCCCTTCGCCGCGGCCGACCGGCTCCGACTTACCGTCGACTTCTACGACGCCGACATCCCCGCACCGGTCACCCACGACATCCGCGAGGAGACTTTCGAGCCCTCGGTGTCGGTTCGGTGGCAGCACTGTACCTCGTATCCCCACTGGGAGGACCCTGGGGCGTGGGCCGACCTGCCGGTTCTCGACGATGAGACCAAGTGTTTCTACCGGGGTGGGGCGGTCACCCTGGGCAAACCTGTCGGCTGGGCGGTCGACCAAGCGGAGGTCGACGAGGTTCCGGTGCTCGACCAGTCAGCCGGGAAGGTCTGGCTCCGGTGTGTCGTCGAGACGCCGGGCTACGAGGTCCCGCCACGCCTCGATGCCGTCCGGCTCAACGTCCTGCGGCTCCAGCACCGCCGGACCGTCACCGACGAACTCCTCCGGCGGGACGACGAGACGCTGGAGACGACCGTCGAGGCCGACCAGGAGTTCGTCTTCAGGCAGAGTCCCGTGTTGGACTGCGAGATCGAGATCGCAGGCCAGCGGTGGACCGCGGTCGCGGAGTTCGACCGCTCGTCGCCGACCGACCGCCACTACGTCCTGGACCACGACCGCGGGGTGATTAGGTTCGGCAACGGCATCCATGGGGCGATCCCGCCGGTCCAGCGCCACGTCACCGCTACCCGCTACGTTAGCGGCGGGGGCCGGGAGGGTAACATCTCCGAGCGCTCGGAGTGGGAGTTCACTGCCAAGCAAGACGTCCCAGGGCTCGACACAGAGGCGGTCGAACTCACACCCATCGGCCCCGCCCACGGCGGCACCGACATGGAGTCCATCGAGGCGGCGGTCGACCGCTTCAGGCGGGATCTCAAGCGGCCCTACCGCGCGACGACGCTGTCGGACTTCGCGTACCTCGCCAAACACACCCCCGGCTTGCGGTTCGGCCGGACCCACGCGGTCCAGTCGCTCCGCGAGACCGAAAACGGCGTCGCGGTCCCCGAGATCAGCGTCGTTGTCGTGCCCTACAGCACGAACCCCCGCCCGATTGCCAGCGAGGGGTTCTTGGAGGCGGTCCGGACGCAGATCGCTGCCAACAGACTCCTGACCGATCCAGTCGAGGTGATCTGTCCCACCTACGTCGACATCGGGATGACGATCACCGTCTCGGCGCGGACCGGCTACAGCGAGGCTGACCTCACCGAGGCGATCCGCGAGGAGATGGTCGCCTATCTCGATCCCCTCGCGGGGTTCGACGGCGAGGGGTGGCCGTTCGGTCGGCCGCTCTACGTGACTGACGTGGCCAGGGTCGCCGACGCGCTGGCTGGCGTCCAGCAGGTCTCGTCGGTCCAGCTGTCGGCGAACCATGAAAAGGAGATCGACAGCCACGGCAACGTGCTCATCGACGACACCGCGTTGTTGGCCCCCTCGGTCGACGAGATCACCGTCGTCGTCACCTCGCCGCTTGAGACCGCGCCCGGAGGCGGCCAATGACCGCCGAGTTCTCCTTTCTGAGTGCCGGGACACCGGCCGACTGGGACCGCTGGAGCGCCCGCAACGTCGCTGTCGGCGACGAGGGGGTCTCGCTGGCGACCGAGCTGGCCTTCGAGTCGTCCCTCCTCGGCGTGTCGGCGCGGGATGTCGATCTCAATCCGAACGGCAACCTCTGTGTGCTAACGCCCGACGGGGAGATCGCCGTCTACGTCGCGGCGACGCAGCGACTCACCTCGCTGTCGCTCGACGGCTACGCCCGCGCCGACATCACGACGCCGCTGGGTGTCGGCACGACGACCTATGGGATCTACGTGATCGACAGCGACGGCTCGTTGACCGCGTTCGGCCGCCGTCGCCGCGAGTACGAGTGGACGATTCCCTGCGGGACCACCCCGCGGCGGATTACCGGAAGCAACACTCGCGTCTACGTGCTGGATGCTGGCGACAGTGACTCCGACGACGAGGCAGATACCGATGCTGGCGGCTGTATCCACGCCGTCGACGCCTCGGGTCGCCGCGAGACGGTCGTCGAGGGGTTGCGATCGCCCATCGATATTGCCGTGGGAGCCGACGAGGACCTCTACATCCTCGGCCGAACTGCCACCGGGGCGGTCGGGGTACTGCGGGCCGACGAGGACGTGGGGCGGTTCGACCCGCCGGACGTGCTGCCGGTCGAGCTTCCCGAGGGGTTCGAGCCGACCGGCATCGCCGCTCACCACACCGGCGAGATCGTGCTGTCGGCGGTCGACGGCGATGCAACCCGCCTCCTGCGGTACGACCCCGCTACCGAGTCGGCTACCTCGTTGCCCGACATCGAGGGTGCGTTTCGGGCACCGGTGGGCGATACGGGCAGCCACACTCCCAAGCCGGGACGGCTCTATCTCCGCCGAGCCGACGGCGAGCTCCGGCGACTCGAAGAGCGGCCGACAAACCGAAAGGACCCCGCGAGCATGCGGTACGAGGGGGCGGTCATCGGCCGCTTCGACTCCGGGGTCCGGGGGATGGAGTGGCACCGCGCGACGCTGGACCTCGGGGCCCACCCGCCCGGCACGCGCGTCGACATCGCCTACTACGCCTCCGAGTGCGAAACCGAGGGGGTCGACGACCTCTCGAAGTTCTCCCCGAAACAGCAGCGGGCGCTTGCGGCTGCCGGGATCGACGGGCTGTGGGAGTTCATCGAATATACGCCCGCCCAGCTCGCATCGGGCGTCGGCGGCCTGACCGTCTCAGCCGCCGCCGAACTGCTCCAGACGGCCCGCGGCTTCCTCGAAATCGAGTTCGCAACACGGGAGGAAGTGACGACGGTCGCCAGCCCCGAGGACGTGCTGCTCGTCGACGCCGAGGGCCAGTACCTCCACGTCGAGATCCGGTTTATCGGTACCCGACAGTCGGCCCCCGAGCTTCGGGCGTTCCGGGCCTACTGCCCACGGCAGTCGTATCTGCGCTACCTGCCGGAGGTCTACCGCGAACAGGACCGGCGGTCGCCGTTCCTCTCGCGGTTCCTCTCGATCTTCGAATCCGTGTTCGTCGACATCGAGGAGACGCTCCGCGGCGACACGAGCTACCTCGACCCACAAGAGATCCCGGTCGACTACCTCTCGTGGCTCACTGAGTGGCTGGCGGTCGACCTCGGCGAGACGTGGCCGGAGTCGGCCCGGCGAGAACTGCTCGAACGCGCCCCCGAGCTGTACAAGACCCGCGGGACAAAGCGGGGTCTGGAGGCGTTCGCGGAGCTCTACTTCCGGCACGTCGAGACTCCCGAGCGGCCGTGGGAGTCGACGCTCGTCAGGCTGGAACGGCGGCTCGAAACGCTGTTCGAGCAGGGATACCTCACCAGCCGGGAGGCCGCCGAGACGTTCGCGGCCTATCAGGCGATGGCCGACCGGGATCTGCCTACCCAACTGGGGTTCTTCGAGTACGCCGACTTCGACGGGATGACCAACCCCGACCGCCGGGGCCACTACCTCCGGCAAGTTGGCCATCCCCGACAGTTCGTGGTGTTACTCCATCCGGACCTCCCGGCCGAGCACGCCCACGCCGTCGAGGAAATCGTCGAGGCCGAAAAGCCGGTGTACACCGACGCGACGGTCGACCGCCTCGCCAAGCGGTTCCACGTCGAGGAGGGGACGTACCTCGGGATCAATACGGTGCTTCCGAACCGGCAGTTCGATCTCGGGGCGGCGGGACTTGGACAGCAAACAACCATATAGTAGTACTGTGAGGCCTACATAGCAGCGCGCCTCACGTAGTGGCTGAGCGACATATGATGCACGAAGATACACGGACGGATGCAGGAGGGTTCGAGTTACGACACTTCGAAAAGAACCGGTACTTCCAGGGCAAGCTCATCACGGCCCTAGACATGCTGACCGAACAGCAGTATCACAGCGACCGGCTGTCGACGGTGACCAAACTCACCAACGGCTCGGGCATCGTCTCGGGGCTCGACATCTCGGAGTTCGACGAGGAGGGCGACCGGATCCGGCTGACGGTCCAGCCAGGACTCGCTATCGACGCCAAAGGTCGACCCATCGTTGTCCGCAATCCGACGACAGAGTCGCTGTCGATCCCCGATGGGACCGAACTGTTCGTCTACCTCACCTACACCGAGGAGACCAAAGACCCGGTACCCGTTCCAGGAGCGGACCCGCATACGGGCGAGGAATCACAGGAGAGTCGAATCCTCGAAGTCTTCGAGATCGAGGCCCGCGAGACCGCGCCCGGCGAGTACAAGACGACACCGCAGATCGAGTTCCCGGAGTTCGAGCACACCGACAAGAGCTTCGAGGAGTTGGCCGACGAGATCGCCGAGAGCTACCACGAATCGCGGCGGGAGACCGCGGCCGACAACGGCGAGCTGTCGATCTTCCTCGGCTCGTTCCGGAAGACCACCCAAGGCCACTGGGAGCCCGGCGAGGAGACCAAACGGCGGAGGTTCGTCTACGACAACGACATGCTGTTTTCGCTGTTGGTCACCCACCTGACCGACACCGCCAACCCACACAACACACGGGTCGGCGAGCCAACCGAGTACGTCGAAAACGAACTCGGCCAGATCCAAGGCTTCGCCGTCCGGCTCCAGCAACTGCGGTCGGATATGCAGGAGCTGACGGGCGAACTCGACACCCAACACGAGTATATCAAACACAAGTCGCTGAAGACGACCAGCCGGTTTTTCGACGCGCTGTCGGCCGAGTTCGAGACCCACGGCGAGGTGAGTCGGACGGCGCTGCGGATCGTCGACGCCGCCAAGGACGCGATCACGACCGAGGCCTACACCGACACCGACGCCTACATCGGCTTCGTCGAGAGTATCGTCGACGACGCCGAGGGGCTAGCCGAGGCGATCCACGGCGTCGCAACCGAGGACACCTACGAACAGTACACGAAGTCGGTGGACGAACTCATCGGCGTGCTGGCCGACGACCCGGCGATCATGGACGTCGCGATGGCGCTGGACAAACTCGCCGAGAGCGCCGAGATGCTCGACCAGCGCTACGACGTTGTGGCCGACCAGTAGCCCGACAGATGCCCCACACAACCATCATGATACGTACACACTACCCATCCACCCCTGTACTGCGCCCTGATGGCGACACACGCCAGCGCGAGTGGTCGACTCGCCTACCACGGCGCGAGCGGTCGACGCCGGAGGCCATCCGATGAGCGCCAAACGCTTCATGAAGCTCTCGGAGTTCCTGCTGTCGCTACCCAAACTGCTCCTCTCGCTCGGCAAAGCCATCGTCAAGCTCGTTACAAAGGCGCTGTCGAAGGCCATCCTGTTGCCGTTAAATACCGTTTCGGGGAAGCTGCTAGTCGTGACGGTGATCCTACTGGCGATCAACGTCGTCGGCGCGCTGTTGTACGTCCTGGGGGCGTGGCAGAACGTCGACCAGTGGGTCTCGTGGGGGACGACGATCCTCAGATACGGCCTCGTGGCCATCGTCATCCCCGGCACGCTGTTTCTGATCGCCTACCCGCTCGACCGGCTGGGGCTGATCGAGGAGGCCATCGTCAAAAGCGGTGTCCGCCAGCGCAACCGGATGTCTTCCGGGCTGCTGGCAGCACTGTTCGGCTTCTTGACGGCGCTCATCGTGGCGCTGTCGACGGGGTACCTCTACGCGTTCGCCACCGGCGGCGACCTCGCGTTCGCGGCGCTCAACCGCCGAGTGTTGGGTGTCGCCTTCGTCGTGAGCTTCCTCGTCGGGACGCTCCTGCTGTTCTACACCTTCCAAAAGACGAATAAGTCCCACATCCGGACCGACCTCTCCATCATCACGGTAAAAAAGGCCGACAACGGTGAGCGAACGGTCGTGATCCGCAACGACAGCGACTCCTCGCTGGATCTCTGGGAAGCGAAGTTCGAGGATTCGGCGGGTGACTATTACCGACTCGACGTCCACCCCCGGCTGCGGCCCGGCGAGAAGGGTACCTTCGACCTGCCCGCCGAGTTCGACCTCGAAACCGTCGACGACGTGCCACGGGGGATCGGCCCGTTTTACGGCGGCAAGAAGGTAACCTCGATCTACGCCCGCCAGGGCGATACCTACGTGCTTGAATGGCACGACGTGGTCGAGGAACCTGCCCCGAGATAACAACCAATGACTTGTGAAACAACTCGAACAGTCCCTCTCGGTGGCGGTGCGGTACTGGCAGCGTCACCCCACCGTGAGAGCCCGCTGGTCGACTGGTCCCCGCTCGGTAGCCTCTCCAGCATCAGCCATGTCAACCGACCGACCCACACGCACCCCTGACCAGCTCACCGTCGACGAAGCGACCCTCGTCAGCGACCGCACGACCCTCGGTCGCCTCGCGGTCGACAGCCACGTGACTATCGAAACCGTCCGCACCCAGGACCTCGTGCGGCTGCTCCGCAACACCATCGAGGGACGGGGGTACCGACTCGTTACCAACGCGCTGCCACCAGGCGAGGAGGACGGTGCGCTCGCTGGCACGCTGACCGCCGAGGCAGCACGCGAGGACGCGATCACACTCAGAGAGCGGTTCGTTCCCGAGTCGATCCGGCTGCTGGCCGGGCTGCTAGCCGTAACCGCGGGCGGCATCGCACTGATGCTCGCCGTTGTTGATTTCGCCGTCATTGCCCTCGTATTGGCCGGGTTCGCATCTGCCAGTCCCTACGCCGACACGCGAACACCGGCCACCGTCACCTATCCGGTCCAACTCGAACTCTCGGTCACGAGCCAGCCGGTCGACACACCGGCCGACCCCTCGCTGCCGACCGATAGCCGGTTTGCCGGTCGCCCACCCCCCTCGGCGGTCACCGTCGATATCGTCTCGTATGCCCCCTTTGAGGACCTCCCGGAGTTGGGGCTCCACGAGGACGTCGACGCCGTTATCAAGGCGCTCAGGGGGTTCAGTGATGTCTAATCCGGCGGAACTGACAACGGCCGAGTACAAAGGTTTCTATCAGCTGCCCGCAATGGAGTTGGTATGACCGAACCGCCGGTAGGCCGGTGTGGATACACCGAGCGGGGCCTGGACGCCGAGAGTTGTTGTTACCGGTCCCGGTGGGGCGACCGCGAGTACTGTGTGTGGCACACGCTGGTCGACGACGCTGCGACTGCACAGAAACCGGCCGACGCGCTGCTCTACGAGCGCGAGACGGCCGCCAACCGCCGACGAAACGCCCAGGTGGCGGGCGAGCCGACCGCCGTCGGCGAGTACCTCATTGGGATCGACCTCAGAGGCTTCGACGCGTTCACCGACCTTGACCTCAGCAACTGCTCGCTCGACGGGAGCCAACTCGCCGAGATCGGCCTCACTGGGGCTGACCTGACCGGTGTCTCCTGTGTCCGTGCGGACCTTACGGGCGCGAACCTCTCGGGGAGCACGCTTTCGGGCGCGCGGTTCGACCGCACCCGGTTCAGCCGGTCGACGCTTCGGGGGGCGACCCTCAACGGCGGCTCGTTCGTCCGGAGCAAGCTCGCTCTCGCCGACGTTCGCGCGGCGGCCCTCACCGAGGCCGATTTCACTGGCAGCAACGGCCTTCGGGCCGACTTCCGCGGAAGCACCCTCTCGGCGGTGGTGTTTTCGGCCGCCGACCTCACCGAGACACGGTTCGGCGACGCGACCGGTTCGGAAGCCGTGTTCGTCGACGCAACGCTCGTGGGGGCCGACCTCCGCGGGAGCACAATCACCGATGCCGACTACAGCGGCGCGGACCTCACCGACGCCGATCTCACCGACGCCACTCTCTCTGGCGGCGCGTTCGTCGGGGCGCGGCTCTCGGGTACCACCATCCGCCGCACCGACTTCTCGCGAGCCGACCTCTCGGAAGCAGTGTTCGACCCCCCGATCATCGAGTCGGCCGATTTCACCGAGGCGTCGCTCGTCGGGGCAATCCTTCCCGGTGCGACGTTCGACGGGAGCGACCTCGCCAATGCCGACCTCTCGGGAGCCGTTCTGTCGGGGGCGACCTTCGCTGGCTGTGAGCTTTCGGGTGTTGGATTCGCCGAGGCCGCCGCTGTCGCCGCGAGCGTCGTCGAGGCCGACCTCTCAGGGGCCGTTTTCGACGACTCCAGCCTCCGAAACGCCGACGCCCGGCGGTCCACGCTGGCTGGAGCAAGCCTCCGCCGGGCCGACCTCGCGGGGAGCGATCTCACCGATGTGGTGGCGACCGAGGCCGACCTGACCGGGTCGACGCTCGCAGGGGCAACCGGCCATCGAGCCGAGTTTACGGAGGCGACGCTCGCGGGAGCCAGCTTTGCCGAGGCCCGACTCCACGACGCCACGTTCGCCGACGCGGAGCTCTCCGGGGCCGATCTCTCCGGCGTCGACTGCAGCGGTGCGTCGCTCCGCGGGGCGACCCTCGACGGAACCCGGTGGGCCGACGCGCTCGTCTGTGATGCCGACTGCTCGGGAGCCGACCTCACCGACGCCGACTGCTCGGGGGGCGACTTCACCGGCACCGAGTTCTCGGGAGCGGTCCTTCGGGGTGCCGACCTCGCCAACACGCGGCTCAGAGAGACGAACCTCTCGGGGGCCGATCTCACCGACGCCGACCTCTCGGGGGCCGATCTCATCGACGCCAATCTCACGGGTGTGGACCTCTCGGGGGCTGACCTCACCGGCGCGAGGCTCGTGGCGGTCGACCTCACTGACGCCACACTCAACAGCGCGGACCTGACCAACGTCGATCTTACGGCGGCTGACCTCTCGAAGGCGCGGCTGACCGACTACGAACTTCCCCAGGTCGACCTCACCGACGCCGATCTCGCCGCGGGCGATCTGGCCGGGACGAACCTCACGGGGGCGGTGTTGGCCGATTCGAACCTTCAGGAAGCAACGCTGGCGGAGTCGACGCTCACGGATGCGGACCTCTCGGGGGCCGACCTCACCGACGCCGATCTCAGTGGCGCGACCCTCCAGAACGCCGACGTGAGCCACGCCGTTCTTCGCGGCGCGACCCTCCGCGAGGCGGCGCTTTCGGAAGCCACGTTTGCCGACAGCAGCCTCATCGACACCGACTGTGCGGCCGTCACTGGCACCGACCCGGTCTTCTCCGGGGCCGACCTCTCGGGGGCGACGTTCGCCGACGCCCGGCTCACGCGACCGGCGTTCGACGGGGCGGGCGTCGACGGCGCGTCGTTCGCGGCCGCCGACCTCCCGTGGGCGACGTTCGCCGACTGCGATCTCGGCGGGGCGACGCTGTCGGGCGTCGGCCTCCGGCGGGCCGATCTGACGGGGACCGATCTCTCGGGGGCCGACCTTTCGGGGGCCGCACTGCCGAAAGCCACCCTCGAATCGACCACTCTGAGCGGGGCCGACCTCTCGGGGGCCGACCTCTCGGGAGCGCTTCTGGACACGGCGACCCTCACCGGCTGTCGGCTCGACCGGGCGGTATGCTCGCGGGTGACGGTCACCGACACGACCCTCATTGACGCGACGCTGACCATGGCGGATCTCACCGAGGCGGTCGTCCGCCGCACCGACCTCACCGGCGTCGACTGGACCGGGGCCACCGCCGACTTCGCCGACTTCCGGGACGTGCGCATGGCGGGCGGGGAGTTCAGCGATGTCCGGCTCCGCGGGGCGTTCATGCGGGATGTCGACCTGCTGGCGGCGTCGCTCTCGGAGGCGGATCTCACCGGCGCGCAGTTCGTCCGGGCCGACCTCACCAACGTATCGGTGACCGACTGTCGGGCCGACGACACCGAGTTCACCGAGTCGGTGTTCGTGGGGACGGTGCTCCGCGATTGCTCGCTGGCTCGCGCCGACCTCGCTGGGGCGGCCCTCGCCGATGCGACTATCGAGGCTGTCGACTGCTCGGGAGCGAACCTTCAGGAAACACGACTCAACGGGGTCGACCTCGGCGACTGCTCGTTTGCCGAGGCCTGCCTCGACGGAGCGGATCTCTCGGGGGCCGACCTCTCGGGGGGCGTGCTCCGGTACGCCTCGCTGGTCGGTGCCGACCTCTCTGCCGCACGGCTGGTCGACGGCGACCTTCGGGAAATCGACCTCACAGAGGCGGTGGCGGTCGGAGCGGATCTCCGGCGGGCCGCGCTGCCGAAGGGTGTCTGCCGTCGGGGCGATCTCACCGACGCCCGGCTGGACCACGCCACGCTCCGCGAGGCCGACCTCGCCGACGCCGTGCTGACCGACGCGACCGCGCCGAACGCCGAGTTCGTCGCGGCCGACCTCACCGGCTGTCGGCTCGACGGCGCGACCCTGCGGGCAGGCGTCTTCCAAGAGGCGCTGCTGGCTGGCGCACGGCTCTCAGCGGCGGATTTCTCGGGAGCCGACCTCACGGGAGCCGACCTCTACGAGTCGACCGCGACCGGGGCCGACTTCGACCACGCCCGCCTCACCGACGCGGACCTCTCGAATGCGACCTTCGACGGGAGCATCCTCACCGAGGCGGTGCTGACCGGCGCAACGCTCCGGCGGTCGACGTTCGAGGCCGCGGAGTTGACCGCCGCCAGCCTCGGCGGGGCGGATCTCCACGGGGTCGATCTGACCGCCGCCACCGCCGACCGGGCGCTGCTACAGGGGGCGACCCTCCGGGCGGCGACGCTCACCAACGCGGGGTTCCAAGAGGCCGACCTCAGCGGAGCGACGCTCGCGGAGGCGACGCTCGCGGGGGCCGACCTGCGCGAGGCCACGCTGGTCGAGGCCGTCGCCGTTGCGGCCGATTTCACGTCAGCGGTGCTCGATATGGCCGACTGCAGCCGTGCGGATCTCACCGAGGCGATCTGTTGGCAGACCTCCTTCGTCGGGGCGATGCTCGCCGACGCAGTCCTCACTGACGCGGTCATCTGGCGGGCCGACCTCCGTTACAGCGACCTGACGGGGACCGCTCTCGCGGCTGTCGACGCCGAGGACCCAGCGGCGGCGTTCATCTGGAAAGCCGACTTCGACGGCGCGACCGCCCAGCCACCGACCGGGACGCCCGAGACGGGAGCCGCCGACGAGACTCGGCTTCATCCGAGACCCTCTTAAAAACAGGCCGATGCCTCGGCTGCGGTCGCCGTCCCGTTTGAAAACGACCTACTCTCTTAGCTATCGCCTGCAGCCCGCGGCTCGCGGTACATATTTATCAGGTGAGTATAATGAAAGCAAAGCTTTCTATCATAGTAGCATGATAAACGGTCATGATGACGCCGCCAGCAGACCGGTGTGGATACACATATCAGTCCGATTTTCCCGACACAGGGGCTGACTCGACCCACAGTGGGTGTTGCTGTTGTCGACCCAGTTGGGGTGACCACGACCGGTGTGTCTGGCACGTGAAGACCGCGGACCCGAAACCCATCGAGGAACTACGCCGCACCCGTGAGACGCCCGCTAACCGTGAGCGGAACCGCGGCGGTACCATGCCGGGAGCCGCCGAACGGCTTGACGGCGCATGCCTCTCCGGTGACCTCGCAGCTATCGACTTCGACGGCTGCTCGCTCCTCGGCGTCGACTTCTCCGGGGCTACGTTAAATGGCGGGAGCTTCGTCGGCGCGGACCTCCGGGGAGCCGATCTTTCGGTGGCGAGTTTCTATACCGCCGACTTCACCGGCGCGAACCTCACTGACGCCGACCTC
>Ga0207753_1000462_pt1 | contig 15914 bp, 15 predicted proteins | sample PonA233FremontCA_2_FD_187273 | JGI IMG/M metagenome (GOLD analysis project Ga0207753, IMG submission 187273) | Salt pond sediment microbial community from Fremont, CA, USA - Pond A23 Sediment 3 (SPAdes) | ecosystem: Environmental > Aquatic > Non-marine Saline and Alkaline > Saline | place: USA... | reverse complement strand
ACGGTCGCGCGGACCCGCCGTCACCGCACGACCGCGGGTTTTTCACCGCCTCGAACGAGGCTCCGGGTATGGCGAAACAACCCCACCTGCTCGTCGAGCCCGGTGACGTCAACCAGGTCGCGCTCATCCCGGGAGATCCGGGGCGCGTCGACCGGATCGCGGCGCAGTGTGACGGTGCGACGACTGTCGCGGAGAACCGCGAGTACAAGCTCGTGAACGCCACCTACGACGGCGTCGACCTCACCATCTGCTCGACCGGGATCGGGTGTCCCTCCGCCGCGATCGCGGTCGAGGAACTCGCCCGCGTCGGCGTCGACACCGTGATCCGGGTCGGCACGACCGGCGCGCTCCAAGCGGGCATCGAGATCGGGGACATGGTGGTCGCGACCGGCGCGGCCAAGGAGGAAGGGACCTCGAAGCGCTACGAGTCGGGCGTGATCCCGGCGGTCCCCGACTACGACGTGCTCTCGTCGCTGGTCGACGCCGCGGAGGCGAACGGCGAGGCCGTCCACGTCGGGCCGATCGTCTCCGACGACGCGTTCTACAACGAGACCGACGCCTACGTCGAGGAGTGGGAGGCCGCGGGGCTGCTCGCCGTCGAGATGGAGGCGGCGGCGGTGTTCTCGCTGGCCCGCCGGAAGGGCCTGGCGGCGGGCGCGATCTGTACCGTCGACGGCAACCTCGTGGAGGGGACCCAGAAGGGCGCCGACTCCGACGCCGAACTCCCCGAGAAGGCGAAGAACAACGTCGAACGCGCCATCTCGATCACGCTCGACGCCGTCGTCCGGCTGGCGTAGCCGATGTCGCGTCGCCGGCCGCTCGACGCGGTGTTCGAACGCCTGTCGACGGTCCGGCGGCGCATCGGCCGGATCGAGCGGCGCGAGCGCTCGGAGTTCCGCCGGTGGATCCAGAACACCGCCAACCTGCTGCACCTCTCGGTCGTGGTGTTCGTCCCCTTGGTGCTCGCGGCCGTGACGTACCTCTCGAACCAGGTCCAGACCCTGTCGTTCCTGCTGTTCCCGCCGCTCGCCGCGGGAGCGTACACCCTGTTCTCGGACCCCGAGGGCCGGTACGCCGACCCGGTCCGGTTCGTGGCGAGCCTCAGCACCGGCGCGGTCTGCGGGTTGGTGGCGTACACCGCGGCGGTGGCCGCATACGACGGGATCCCGGCCGGGGTCGTCCGCCCGGAGAGCGCGGCGCTCGCGATCTTTCTCACCGGGGTCGTGACGTGGGCCGCGGGGATCGAGTCGCCGTCGGCGTTCTCGACGGCGCTCCTGGCGCTCGTGACCGGCGAGGTCGACCCCGTGGTCTACGTCGTGAGCGTCGTGGCCGCGACCACCTTCGTCGCGGCCGTCTTCACCGTCTGGCGCGGGCGGTTCTACGAGCGCCGGGCGGAGTACCTCTACGAGACGGTCCGCGGCGACGATCACGTCCTGGTTCCGATGCGGGACGAGACCGCGATCCGGGCCGCGTTCTTCGGCGCGCGGCTCGCCGCGGCCCACGAAGCGGGGAAGGTCGTCCTGCTCGACGTCGTCGACGATACGCCCGGGGGCGAGGAGGCGGGTTCCCCGCCGGCCGGCCGCAACGACACCTCGGACGCGGGAGCCGGCGGGACGGCGGCCGACGCCGACGCGTCCGCCCCTGCCGACACCGACGCGTCCGCCCCTGCCGACACGCCTGACGGGGACGGCGCCGGGGCCGCCGAGGGGTCGCTCACGCCGGCGACCGCCGAGACCGTCGCCCGGCTGGAGGAGTGCGCCGCGACCATCCGCACGGAGGTGGGCGTCCCGTGCGAGGTCGCCGTCGTCGCCGGATCCGCAGTCGGCGCGACCATCGGAGCGGCCCGGAACGCGAACTGCGATCTCGTGGTCGTCCCCGACGGGGCCGACGCCGACGCGTCGTCGGCGTACCTCGCCGGGATCTTCGCGGGGCCCACGGACGCGATCGCGTTCCGGTCGCGGTCGGATCGCCGCCGGTGGTCCCGCGTGTTGGTGCTGGTCGCCCGACCGGGCGATACCGCCCACGGTATGATCGACTTCGCGACCCGCGTCGCCGGGAGCGGGACGGTGAGCGTCACCACCTGTATCGACGCGGAGTCGCAGCGGCGGGCGGCGGAATCGCGGCTGGAACGCCTGGTCGAGACCGCCACCGGCGCGATCGAGACGCGGGTGGCTCGCTCGTCGGTCGAGTCGTTCGTGGCCGCCAACGCCGGGAGCTACGACCTGCTCGTGCTCGGCTCCAGCGGCGAGCGATCTCCCGCCTCCCGGCTCGTCTCGCCGCCGACGTACGAACGGCTCCGGGAGACCGACTGCGACGTCGCGGTGTTCAACCGCGGGCCCGGGTGATTGGCCCCGGGGGCTGGTGTCGGCTACCGCCGGGCGGACAGGTCCGTCACCACCGAGAGATCGACCGAGAGCCACGTCTCCATCCGCTCGATCCCGGTCGCCTCGGAAGGGTGGACCGTCGCCCGGTCGGGGCCGCCGTCCCGGCGGACGACCGCGAGGCGAAGCGTCGGGGACCGACGCCGTGGTGACGACGTCGGCGAGCCGGCCGCGGGCGGTCCGTCCGGGTCGGCGGCGTCGGCGGGGGAGTTGGAACCGCTCATCCTGACGGTTCGTGCTCGTGTCAGCCTGATAACCGCTGCTAAGTGTGCTCCGTACCGCTACATAGACCACGTGACATCCTCCTCGCCGTGAACGGCGGGATTCTCGTCTTGAACAAGGAGAGAGTCGGGGCGGGCAATCGTCCCGCAGCCGAGCGGTTGTTGCCCAATCTGGATTCAATTGCCACTCAACCTTTACTCACAATTTGGCACTATATACGCCTCAGTGCGGATATGGAGACGTTTGAGACACCATTCGAAAGTATTACTTGATGGTTTATTCAATGAAGTGGTGATGGCACAGACGGACGATCGGCTCCGACGGTATCTCGCGGACGAACTCGGGGAGTGTTGCGACGAGGACGTCGAGCGGCGGCTCGACGAGCTGGGGACCCTCGAATCAGCCCTCGGGGAGCCACGGGCATCCACCGAACTCGACGTGCTCTCGGCGCTCGCCAACGAGACGCGGTACACGCTGACCCGCGTGCTCGTCGCGGCCGGCGAGGAGCTCTGCGTGTGCGAGCTCAACGCCGTGGTCGACGTGAGCGAGAGCGGCCTCAGCCACGCCCTGTCGGGCCTCGTCGACGCGGGGCTCGTCACGGGGCGGAAGGACGGCCGCTGGAAGAAGTATCGCGCGACCAACCGCGCGGTGGCGCTCGTGACGGTCCTCGACGGGAGCATCGACGGTGAGTAACGTCGAGCACGACCACGGCCCGAACTGCGGCTGCGACGCCTGCGGGGACCCCCGCTCGATGGACTTCCTCGACAAGTACCTCACCGTCTGGATCCTCGGCGCGATGGCGGTCGGCGTCGGGCTCGGGGTCGTGGCGCCGTCGGTGACGGGGCCGATTCAGGAGCTCCACCTCGTCGAGGTCGGGCTGATCGCGATGATGTACCCGCCGCTGGCGAAGGCGGACTACTCGCAGCTCCGCGCGGTGTTCGGCAACTGGCGCGTGCTCGGGTTGAGTCTGGTCCAGAACTGGCTGCTCGGCCCGACGCTCATGTTCGGGCTCGCGGTGGTCTTCTTCGGCGGCGTCGTTCCCGGGCTGCCCGCGCGCCCGGAGTACTTCCTCGGGCTCGTCTTCATCGGGATGGCCCGCTGCATCGCCATGGTACTCGTCTGGAACGAGCTCGCGGAGGGGTCGACCGAGTACGTCACCGGACTGGTGGCGTTCAACAGCCTGTTCCAGATCCTCACCTACGGGGTGTACGTCTGGTTCTTCGCGCTCTTCCTCCCGCCACTCCTCGGGATGGAATCGCTCGTCGCGGGGATCACGACCTTCGACGTCACCCCGATGCAGGTGGTCGAGGCGATCGTCGTCTTCCTGGGGATCCCCTTCGCGGCGGGCTTTCTCAGCCGGTACGTCGGGACCCGAGTGAAAGGAGAGGCGTGGTACGACGACGAGTTCGTGCCGAAGATCGACCCGCTCACCCTGATCGCGCTGCTTTTCACCGTGGTCGTGATGTTCGCCACCCAGGGCGGGCGGATCGTGGCCTCGCCCGGCGACGTCCTCCTGCTCGCCGTCCCGCTGACGGTCTACTTCGTGGTGATGTTCCTCGTGAGCTTCGGGATGGGGCGGGGAATCGGCGCCGACTACTCCACGACGACCGCGATCGGGTTCACCGCGGCGTCGAACAACTTCGAGCTCGCGATCGCGGTCGCGGTCGCGGTCTTCGGCGTCGGGAGCGGCGTTGCGTTCGCGACCGTGGTCGGCCCGCTGATCGAGGTGCCGGTTCTGCTCGCCCTGGTGAACGTCGCGCTGTACTTCCAGCGCCGGTTCGACTGGGGCGGCCGGGGCGACGGGCTCGACGCCTCGACGCCCGAACCCACGACCGACGACTGAGACGACACCACGACAATGACACGAGACACCGACGCCACGACAATGACACGAGACACCGACGCCACCGACCCGATCCGTATCGCATTCGTGTGTGTACAGAACGCCGGCCGCTCCCAGATGTCGACCGCGTTCGCCGAGCGGGAGCGCGAACGCCGCGGGCTCGACTGCGAGATCCTGACCGGCGGCACAGATCCTGCCGACCGCGTCCACGGCGAGGTGATCGCGGTGATGGACGAGATCGGGATCGACCTCGGCGACCGGACGCCGCGGGAGATCACCGAAGCGGAACTCCGGTCGTGCGACTACGTCGCGACGATGGGGTGTTCCACCCTCGACGTGGGGGATGTCGGCGACGAGGTCGACGTCCGCGACTGGGCGCTCACCGATCCGGACGGGACGGATATGGACCGCGTCCGCGAGATCCGCGGCGAGATCGAGGGGCGGGTGGCGGCGCTGTTCGACGAGATCGCCGGGGAGTGAACTACCCGACGGGCGATCCCGTTTCCGACGAGTCGGCCGCGTGATCCGGGCCTCCGTTGGTTTCGGGGCGGTGCCGTTCCAGACACTCGTCGACGGCGCCCCACTCGATCGGCGGGGCGAACGCGGATATCTCGTCGCTGAACCCCGCAAGTTCCTCGCCGAAGCGGTCGCGCCACTCCGGCTCTGCCGGGCGGTCGAGCGCCGACTCGACGTCCGCGACCCGGTCCGTGACCGCGTCGACGTCCTCCACGAGCCCGGCGTCGAAGGGGTCTCCGGTTCGTTTCGCAAACTCGCGGAGATCGTGGTACTCGGCGCGGAGGTCGTCGACGAGCACCGACAGCACCCGCGCTCGCATCGTCGCGTCCGCCCACGTGGCCGCTGGGTCGGCCGTGCCGTCCGGGAGCGTCCCGACGACGGCCGCGAGGTCCTCTGTGGCTTCCGCGACCAGGTCCGTGTCCTCCGATAGGTCGTCGTACCGCCGCGACGGGCGGCCGAGCCACGACTGGAACTGTTCGATGTCGAGCGAGAGGTCGTCGGCCGTTCCGATGATCCCCTGTGCGGTCGTCGCGACGTCCCGGAGTTCGACCGCGAGGCCGTAGACCGACGACGAGTCAGTCGGGGTCGCCCGTGGGGGTTCGGCATCGGCGACCCGGGACTCGACCGCGGACAACCGCCGGGCGAACTCGTCGAGCCGCGTCTCGACGACCGGGAGGTCGGCCACGGGTTCTGCCGCTTCGCGTGCGTCCGCGAGCGCTCCCTCGGCGAGTTCGACGCGCGTCTCCGCGGTCGCGAGGAGTTTCGAGGTGTCGGACACGGCCGCTGCGACCGCTTCGGGCGTCACCCTGTCGCCGTCGGTGACTGGATCGAGCGCCTCGTGTACAGTCCCCGCATCGACCCCTTCGATTGCATCGACGACATCGGTGACTCGGATGGTATCGGACCCGGACTCGGCCATACTGATCGTTCGACTCCTCCCGGTGGTATGTCTTCGGTAAGTGCCATCACGAGCGACGGTGAGGACGCTACATCCATATATTGAGATATATATCACTACTGCGAGTCACATACCCCTCAACTCTCCTCCCGCCCCGGACGTACCCGCCGATAGAAGTATTATAAACCGCTTTAGACGGAATCGCCGTAGAAGCATTCGATGTTAGAGGGCAACGCGGGTGGCACGCGAGTATCGCGGCGAAAATTCCTCGTTACGTCGGGTGCGATCGGAGCCGCCGGACTGGCCGGCTGCTCGTCCGGGGGCGACAGCAGCGGCGGCGACAGCAGCGGCGGCGACAGCAGCGGTGGAGACAGCTCCAGTGGCGACAGCTCCGGCGAGTCGGGGATGAACACCGGCCTTCTCAACGCGGAGGGGTCGTCGACGGTGTACCCCATCTCTAACAGAGGGAGTTCCTACTGGAACGCGAACGCGCCGCCGAGCGACGGCGAGTACTGGGGCTCGAACGACGAGAACACCGTCCCCGGGTGGGACGAACTCGACACGGACATGAATCTCGCGGACTACTTCGCGAGCCTCTACGGGTTCGAGCCGACCGGGCAGCGTTCCGACCCGCCGTTCCCGACGACCGTGAGTCTGAGCCACTCCGGCACCGGGTGCGAGGCGGTCCGCGACGGCCTCGTCGACATCGGCAACTCCTCCGGCCCCATCACCGCCGAGTTGGGGCTCAGCGACTCGGAGGCCGAAGAGCAGTTCGTCGACCACGTGGTCGGCCGCGACGGCCAGCCGGTCGTCGTGAGCAGCGACATCTACGACGCCGGCGTGACCCAGCTCACCGGCGAGCAGGTTCGCGGAATCTACCAGGACGAGATCACGAACTGGTCGGAGGTCGGCGGCCCCGATCAGGAGATCTTCGTCATCGGCCGCGCCGAGGGCTCCGGCACCGACACCGCGTTCCGGCTGAATATGCTCGGTAGCGCCGACGCGTCGATGTCCGGCGTCAACTCGCGGTTCGGCCAGAACCAACAGGTCGCAGAGGCCGTCTCCAACAACGACGGCGCGATCGCGTACATGGCGCTGGCGTTCACGAGCGAGACCGTCCAGCCGATCGCGATCGAGTTCGATGGCACGCTCTACGAGCCGGATCGGGACGCGGAGAACACCATCTTCGACAGCGAGTATCCGCTCAACCGCGACCTCCATATGTACACGCGGATCACCGAGGACACCCCGAGCGGGACCGATGTGCAGGAAGGGGCGTTCCTGAACATGTTCTTGACCTCGTTCGGGCAGCAGGTGTTCGTCGAACAGAACAACTACATCCCGCTTCCAACGGCCGACATCGAGTCCGAGGCGGCGAAGCTACCGGACCAGGCCTAACGCGGGCTGTCACCGCGTTTCACAACCACTATTCCCACCGCACATATGACAAACACACAGGTGAACGCGACGCGCGACGACGTTATGCGGCGGCTGCGGGGCGTCCGTGACTTCCTGACCGATGCGGAACCGGCGGCGCTCGTGACCGTCGGGGCGATGTCGATCGCGCTGATCTCGGCGTTCATCGCGTTCCTGCTGGCGTCACCGCTTGCGATCGTCCCGTTCGCCCTCTTCGTGGTAACCGCAGGCTACGGCTGGCTCCGCCACCAAGGGCTGACCGCCAGGACGCTCACGTTCGCGACGACGGTCTCGACCGTCCTCATCCTGCTTTTGATTACGACGTTCATCGTCGTCGAGTCGATCCCCATCCTCCAGTACGAGAGCGCGACGGTGCTCGGCGTCTCCGTTCCGGGACTCCGAATGTTCACTCAGGCCCGGTGGGACGCGGTCTCCCCGCCGATCCGATACTCGATGGTGCCGATGATCCACGGCACGGTAATGGTGACGGCGATCGCGACCGCGGTCGCCGCGCCGCTCGGCGTGTCCGCGGCGCTGTTCCTCTCCGAGATCGCTCCAGCGACGGTTCGGGAGGTCGTCAAACCCGGCGTCGAGATCCTCGCGGGGATACCCTCGATCGTCTACGGGTTCATCGGGTTCACGATCCTGAGTCCGTGGGCCGCGGATCAGTTCCGAACGACCGGCCAGGGCTCGTATCTGTTCGTCGGGATCGTGGTCGGGCTGATGGCGTTGCCCACGGTCGTCTCGGTTGCTGAGGACGCGTTGAGCAGCGTCCCCGAATCGATGAAGAGCGGCTCGCTCGCGATGGGAACGACCGACTGGCAGACGATGATATCGATCACGATCCCGGCGGCGTTCTCCGGCGTATCGGCGGCCGTGCTCTTGGGTGTCGGGCGTGCGATCGGCGAGACGATGGCGGCCACCGTGATGCTACGGGGCGTACCGAAACTCACGGAGCCGCTGTACAACGCCTTCTACGGCCAGGAGACGCTCACCTCGCTCGTCGCAAACAACTATGGCGAGGCCGACGGGCTCCAGATGGACGCGCTGTTCGCTGCCGGTGTCATCCTCTTCGTCACCGTCCTCTTCATCTCCATCGGCTCACAGTACATCGAGTGGCGGATGCGCCGGAAGCTCGGAGGTGAAGGATGATGGCGGGGGCGACACGGACGCGGCTCGTCAGTCGTGAGACCTCGCGAGCCAACGCAGTTGCGGGCGTTGCGGTGGTGCTCGCGGCGATCCTGTTCGCGATGTCGCTCGCGGCGCTGTTCGAGGTGATACCCATCAGCGACCCGATCGCCGGGATCCCGGTGGTGGCGATCCTGGGCGGCGTACTGATGCTGCTAGGGGGCGCGGTGATCGCCTTCGGGCTCGGGTCATACCTCGGCGCGGTCGAGACACAGCCCAGCCCGAGCGCCGGAGTCGTCGCCGCGGCCGCGTTCGGGATCGTGTGGCTCGTGCTCGTCGGGATCGCCGTGGGCCGGTTCCTGAGCCTGGGTTCGGCGGGGTGGATCGTCGCCCTGTTCGTCGGCGGTGCGGCGTTCGCTGTGACCGCCGTCCCGCGGGAGGACATCGGCTCCACGCTTCCGGCCGGCGCGGCCTGCCTGCTCGTCGGCGCAACCTTCCTCACCGGCGCAATCGGCCCCGAGTGGGTGTGGGAGCTTGACTTCGAACAGACCGCGTCGCTGACCGCGGAGTTCGTGATCCCCGTCGCCACCCTCGGCGCCGCGCTGCTTGCAGGGTGGGCCGCGGCGAAGGCCTACGGTGGCTTCGGTGCCCGCGGCCGGCGGATGGGCGCGTACCTGCTCATCTACCTCAACGCCGGCTCGATCGTCGGCGTGTTGTTCCTCCTGCTCGCGTTCACGACGTTCAGAGGCCTCCCGGGGCTCTTCACGGGGGTCGAGGTCGGCCCCGGCGTCGGGCCGAGCGTGTTCGGGATCGCGCTCCCGGTGTCGTTGCCGTTCGTGATGAACGGCGTCGCACTTTTGAACGACTTCCAGGGCGTGCTTCCGGCGATCGTCGGCACGATCTGGCTGGTGATCGGAGCGGTCCTGTTCGCGGTTCCGCTGGGGGTCGGGGCGGCCATCTTCCTCACGGAATACGCCGAATACGGCCGGATCACCCAGATCGTCGAGGTCGCGACGAACGGACTCTGGAGCACCCCGAGCATCGTCTTCGGCCTCTTCGGCTTCGCGTTCCTGATCCCACGGTTCGGCGGCGGCAAGTCACTGATCTCCGGGATGTTGACGCTCGGATTTATGCTGCTACCGCTGGTCCTGATCACCAGTCGCGAGGCGATGCTTGCCGTCCCCGACGAGTACCGCGACGCGAGCGCCGCGCTCGGGGTCTCGAAGTGGCAGACCATCAGGAGCGTGGTCGTGCCGAGCGCGCTGCCCGGAGTCGTGACCGGCGTCATCCTCGGGGTCGGCCGGATCGCCGGCGAGACGGCACCGATCCTGCTGACGATGACGGGCGGAACGTTCGTTCCGGGCGGTCAAACCGTGGACGTCATCGGCGGCTTCGAGTTCACCGCGGCACCGCCGTTCGTGGCCAACCCCGAACTTCTCCAGGCGACGACCGCGCTGCCGTTCCAGCTGTACGCGCTCATCACCGCCGGGGTTGGGCTGGGCGACAACGTGGCCTCCCCGGAGCAGTTCCAGTGGGCGACCGCGTTCGTCCTGCTTCTGGTCGTCCTGTCGTTCTACGCGATCGGGATCGGGGCGCGGTACTACTTCCGGAGGAAACTGAACCATGAGTAAGACGACAACACAGACGACAGACCGAGGAGGCACCGAGGACACAGTGGAGACGACGACGGGCGAGACGGTCGAGCAGGTACGGGAGGAGTGGCGCGACTACTCCTTCGCCGGCCCCACGAAGATCGGAGTCGAGGATCTCGACGTCTACTACGGCGACGATCACGCTCTGGACGGCGTTTCGATGGAGATCCCCGAGCAGAGCGTCACCGCGCTCATCGGTCCGTCGGGATGCGGCAAATCGACCTTCCTCCGGTGTCTGAACCGTATGAACGACCGCGTGTCGAGTGCGCGGATTGATGGGTCAGTGACACTCGACGGGGAGGAGATCTACCAGGAGGGAGTGAACCTGGTGGAGCTCCGGAAGCGGGTCGGGATGGTGTTCCAGTCGCCGAACCCGTTCCCGAAGTCGATCCGGCAGAACATCGCGTACGGCCCCGAGAAGCACGGCGACATCAACACGGGACTACTGGCGAGGCTGCTTGGCCGCAGTGACGAGGAGGCTCGCGAGGAACTCGTCGAGCGGTGCCTCCGCGACGCCGCGCTGTGGGACGAGGTGAACGACCGGCTCGACGACAACTCGCTCGGGCTCTCGGGCGGGCAACAACAGCGGCTCTGTATCGCGCGGTGTCTGTCGGTCGATCCCGAAGTGATCCTGATGGACGAGCCGGCATCGGCGCTGGACCCGATCGCGACCGCGAAGATCGAGGACCTGATCGAGGGCCTCGCCGAGGACTACACCGTCGTGATCGTCACCCACAACATGCAGCAGGCCGCCCGGATCTCGGATCAGACGGCCGTGTTCCTCACCGGCGGCAAGCTCGTCGAGTACGGCGACACCGACCAGGTCTTCGAGGACCCACGGAGCGAACGGGTCGAGGACTACATCACGGGCAAGTTCGGGTAACCGATGGCGCGCCGCGAGTACCAGGAGTCCTTGGAGACGCTACGGTCCGAGGTCGAAGCGATGGGCGAGTTGGTCGTCGAACGGCTGGACCGCGGCCTCGACGCCCTCGAACGCAAGGACGTCGACGCCGCCGAGGCCGTGATCGAGGGCGACGCCGAGATCAACGAGGCGTACCTCGACCTCGAAGCCGCGTGCATCGACCTCTTCGCGCTCCAGCAGCCGGTCGCGAGCGACCTCCGGTTCGTGGCGGCGTCGTTCAAGATACTGACCGACCTCGAACGCATCGGCGACCTGGCCACGAACTTCGGGCGGTACACCCTCGCGGCGGACCGACAGCGGCTCCCCGAGGACGACGTCTACGACGTCGGGAGCGACGCCCGCGATATGGTCGTCGACGCGATCGACGCCTACGCGGCCGAGGACGCCGCGGCGTGTCGGGAGATCGCCGACCGCGACGACGAGATCGACACGCTTTGTCACACCGCGGGCGACCGAGTCGTCCGGGGACTCATCGAACAGCAGGCCGGCGCGGACGACGCCTGGAGCGCCGAGCGACTCTTAGACGACGTCTCGCGGCTGCTGCTCACGATCCGCGACATCGAACGCGTCGCCGACCACGCGGTCAACGTCGCGGCCCGGACGCTGTATATGATCGACAACGACCCGGAGCTGATCTACTGATGCCGCCCATCCGCGACACCGCAGGCGACGGTACTGCACAGCGCGAACGGACCCCGTCTCGGAGGCACTCGGTGTGAACGATCCCGATCCCACAGACGAGCAGTACTACCTCAATCGCGAGCTCTCCGAACTCGCGCTTCAAGAGCGGGTCCTCCACGAGGGGATGGACGACCGGAACCCGCCCTTAGAGCGGCTTCGCTTTCTCGCGTACTTCACGAAGAACACCGACGAGTTCTTCATGAAGCGGATCGGCGGGCTCAAACAGCAGATCGAGGCGGGCGTCACAGACACCACGCCCGATGGCCAGACGCCCAGGGAACAGTGGCGTGAGGTGCTCGACACCGTCCGACCGCTGTTCGGCAAGCAGTCGGAGTACTGGCAGACGACGCTGAAACCGACGCTCGCCGGTGCAGGCACCCACATCCGCGACCCCAACGAGCTGCCGGCGGAGATCCGGGAGCAACTCCGGGCACGGTTCGAGGAGTCCATCCTCCCGACGCTGACCCCGCTGGCGTTCGATCCCGCCCACCCGTTCCCGTTCATCTCGAACCTCTCGCTGTCGCTCGCGGTGGTGTCGGCCGACGAGAACGGCGAGCGGACGTTCACCCGGATCAAGATCCCGCCGAACCAGCCGCGGCTCGTCGAACTCCCCGACACGTCGGCGTCGGAGGGCGTGGAGTACGTTCTGCTGGAGGACCTGATCGAGGCCAACCTCGACCTCCTGCTCCCCGACATCGACATCGTCGACGTCTCGACGTTCAAAGTCACCCGGAACGCCGAGGTACGTCGGAACGACGAGGTCGCCCTCGCTCGGATCGAGCGTCGCAAGCAACGATTCGAGAGCCGCCCGACTCCCGTGCACGTCGCCGACGACGTAGATGTCCGCGTACGCGGTGCTGTCTATCCGCGTGTGGTTCGCCTCGACCGTCGTGTTGAATTCCGGAGCCGTAGTCATACGTGTCGAGTTCTCCCGACGCCACCCCGCGCTGGATCGCGCCTTGGCATCCGACGATATCGCCCGGTCGCGTTAATCCCTTGCTAAGACCGTCATGTATCACTCTATAGACGCACGGAGATGTCGGGCTCGGTCCGGGCGATGTCGCGGATCCCCCCGGCACCCACCGGCGGGAGCGTCGAGTGACGGACCAACCCCGTAACGCTCAACCCCGCCGGTGTTCGAGTGGAGGTATGGACGCAGTCACCTGGCGGCTGTTCGCGGATCTCGCGGAGGTCGCGGGCGGGCGGGAACACACCGTCGGCGTCGAACCCGACGGGACCGTGGGCGACGCGCTCGACGCCCTGCTCGCCGACGCGGCGGGGCTCCGCGGCCGGGTCTTCGAGGGGGAGGCGCTCGCCGACGACGTGAACCTGATGCGGAACGGGTCGCCGGCCTCGCCCGACGACCCCGTCGACGACGGCGACGAACTCGCCCTGTTCCCGCCCGTGACCGGCGGCGGGTAGTCGAAGCGGGCGCACCGCGACTGTCCGGGGGGTCGCACCCACGACGCCGGGTTACGACAGCCACTCGTCGGGCTTGGTGTCGTAGTCGACCGCCGACGCCTGGATCCGTTCCTCCAGGTCGGGATCGAGGTCGAACTCCGAGAAGGCGTCGCCGTCGTACCGGATCCGGATCCCCTCCTCGGTCGGCTCGGGTTCGCGGTTCCGGCGGCGGGCGACCTCCACGTCGTGTTCGTCGTACTCCTTCCGGATCGTCATGAGGTTCACCGGCCGGCCCCACAGTTCGTGGACCCGCTCCAGGACGTCGCGGGCCTCGTCGATGTCGAGCACGATCCCGTTGTACCGGTGGCCCAACAGGAGCTCCCCGCGGTTCTCGAAGTTGTCGTCGAACACCGCGATGGTTGGCTTCCCGAAGTTGGTGAACTGCAGCAGCAGCTTCTTCTTCACGTCGTCGGGGTCGGTCGACGCCACGCGGAAGTCGCCGGTCGAGCGCGTGAACTCGTAGGTGAAGTAGTCGTTGTTCGCCACGAACTCCCTCGAGAGGAACGCGTCGATGAAGGTCACGTCGTTGTGGCTCTCGCGGATCTCCCGCATCCGGTCCCACCCGGCGGTCCGGTCGACGGCCGCGATCGCGGCCTCGACGTCCGCGTACTTCTCGTCGTCGAACATGTATCTGGAGAGCTCCTCGAGCTCCGACCGCCGGATCTCCCGGAGGAATCCCCTGTTCTGGGGCTTCACCAGGGAGAAGTGCCGCTCGGCCAGCCCCTCGTAGGTCAGCACCTTCCAGGGGTAGCGGTCCACGTCGACGGCGTCGGGATCCGACAGCGCCCTGTCGAGGGCCTCCCAGTCGACCCGCGGGTCGGCGTCCGGGAGCGCCGCGAGCGAATCGAGGGTGTCGCTCCGGATCGTGTCGATCGCCGGCGCCGGCGCCAGGAGCGACTGCACCGCCTCGAAGTCGACGGCGTCGTGGAAGTTCCGCCACGTGATCCCCTCGACGCGGAGGAGCTTGTCCGCGACTTCCCGACGGTTCTCGGTGTTCTCGACGTACTCCCACAGCTCCTTGCCGAGCTTGTAGGGGTTCATCCCCGGCGAGCCGAGCACCCGCGCCTGGTGGTCGGCGTAGGTGAGGAACTCGTCGGTGCCGGCGAAGCGCTCCTCGCCCATCATCAGCGACTCCCAGTACGCGGCGTGCCCTTCGTTCATGGTCTTCGTCATCTTCTGCGGGGCGAAGTAGTACGCCTCCCGCCGGAGCAGATCCAGCACGTCCTTCTGCCACGACTCCATGTCGACGGCCTCGCCCGCGTCCTCGTCGTAGACCATCCCGTGCTCCCGAAGGAACCCCAGCACGTCCGACCGCGGGCGGTCGAGGTCCGCGGCGGCGGCCTCCGACTCGGCGAGTTCGTCGAGCCACTCGTCGTCGAAGACCTCCCCCTGGACGTCCGCCGAGAGGTCCATCCCGTCGAGTCGGTCGCGGAGGTCCTCGGGTTCGACCCGCTCGGTGTCGGGGTCGTCGGAGAGGGGGCGGTGCTGGTCGATGGTGTCTTCCAGACACGTCACCGCGTCGACGAACCGCTCGACGTCCTCGCGATCGATGTCGTTGTCGTCGATGTACCGCTGGATGGTGTCGGCGTGGCGTTCCAACATGCCGGCGGCGTCGAGGTCGTTCTCGCCCGAGAAGCGGCTGAACCACTCGTTGTTCTTGAAGAAGTCCGCGTGGGCCTCGACGTGGGTGATGACGGCCTTCTGGTCGGCCAGGCTGTTGGACTCCTGGAGGAACGCGTGGCTCGGGTCGTCGTTGTTCACGATCTCGAAGGCCTTCCCCATGCCGAACTGGTCCTGCTTCCGCTGGCGGTCGTAGGTCATTCCCCACCGCCAGTGGGGATAGCGGCGCTGGAACCCGCCGTAGGCGATCAGCTGGTTCATCTCGTCGTGGTCGACCACCCAGTAGTTCACCGGGTAGGGGTCGAGCCCGAGCTTCCGGGCCAGAGCGGCGGCCTCCGCGACGGGCTCTTCGAGCCGTTCGGCCTCCGCACGGGCGACCCGCCTGAAGCGTCGTAGTCGTTTGGTCATGGTCTCGGTTGGTCCGTTGGTTCGCTCACGATCGTCCCGCCCCCGGCGCCGCGGTCGCGCGATCCGACGACCGCGACCGCAGGATCTCGTAGATGGCGTCGGTCACGTCGTCGGGCGCGCCGACCGAGGTGACGACCACGTCGTCGCGGTCGCCGAACGCGCGCTCGACCTCCTCGGCGTGCGTCGCGTTGATCGCGGTGCCGCCGGGCTGGGTCTCCACGTACGCGTGGCGGTTGGCGTCGATCTCTTCCATCAGCGGGATCACGTTCTCGGTGGTGTCGTTCGAGGAGTTCTCGGAGTCGCCCGCGGCGAACACGTAGCGGTTCCACTCCGACCACGGGTACTCCTCGTCGAGGATCTCTCTCGCCAGCTCGTAGCCGCTGGAGATGCGGGTTCCGCCCCCGGAGCGGATGCCGAAGAACTCCGTCCGGTCGACCTCCCACGCCTCGGCGTCGTGGGCGATGTAGACGAACGCGGCGTTGTCGTACTTCCCCTGAAGATACCAGTCCAGCGGCGTGAACGTCCGCTCGACCAGCTCGCGCTTGGTCTCCCGCATCGATCCCGAGACGTCGCGGATGTTGACGACGACCACGTTCTTCCGCTTTTCCTCCTCGATCTCGGGGTGGCGGTACCGCTCGTCGTCCGGCCGGAACGGGATCTGCTCGATCCCCTCCCGGCGGATCCGCTGGGCGGCGGTGTCGCGGTCGACCTCGGCCTCCATCTCCGAAAAGGAGTCCCACCGACCCCGCTCGTCGTCGGGGATCGA
>Ga0207753_1000461_pt1 | contig 15957 bp, 10 predicted proteins | sample PonA233FremontCA_2_FD_187273 | JGI IMG/M metagenome (GOLD analysis project Ga0207753, IMG submission 187273) | Salt pond sediment microbial community from Fremont, CA, USA - Pond A23 Sediment 3 (SPAdes) | ecosystem: Environmental > Aquatic > Non-marine Saline and Alkaline > Saline | place: USA... | reverse complement strand
CGATCGCGGACCGCGGCGACGCGATCGCGGACCGCGGCGCGTGGTGGGTCGTCGTCGCGGGACCCGGCGTGGTGTGCCTCTTTTCACTGCTCACGGTGCCCCTGGTCCTCGGGACGCTCGACGCGCGGCTGCACTCGCCGCTCGCCGCGCCGGGATACGCGCTGTTCGTCGCGCTCACGGTCGTCGGGGAGCGCGTCGTCCCCCAGTTCGCGTTCCGGCTCTACTGGCCCCCGTTCCTGTTCTGCAGTTACGGGGTCGCCGTCGCGGGGGCCGGCGTCGGTCGCGCCTGCCTCCGCGGCTCGAACCGGCTCCGCGGCACCGCCCGCGAGTGAGACCGCGGCGTCCGGTCGGATTAGCAAACCGATAAGCGACGGCCGTCACACAGGCGACGTGAGCGGCGGAGCGGGCGGCGGCGGCGACGCGATCGCCGACAACGGCACCGTCACCGGGCGGGCGACCGACGGGCCGGACGCGTACGCCTTCGACGGCGTCCTCACGGACTTCGAGGCGACCGACGACGTGGACGTCGCGATCAACGGGGAGTCGGTTCCCCCCGATCTCATCGGCCCGAACGTCCTGACGGTCGCCGGGAAGGGCGAGACCGTCCGCTACGAGTTCGAGGTGACCGGCGGCGTCGCGAAGTCCACGGCCTACGGGGGGACGATAAACGACTTCGACGAGGTCCGATCGGACGGCACCGTCGCCGGCCGCACGACCGACGAACCGGACTCGTACAGCTGTATCGGCGTGGCGTCCTCGTTCGAGGCGGCCGGGCCGCTGGAGGTGTACGCGGACGGGGAGCTCGTCACTGACGTCTGACCCGCCGAGGCCGATCGATCGAGGGCCGGGTTTACGATCCCGATATAGAAACGTCGGCGCCGCCGACAGACGGACGCTTACGATGGGCAACGGATTTCGTTCGTTCGCCGACCTCGTGCTCGTGCTGCTGCTCGGCGCCGTCGCCGCCGGGGCTATCGCGACCGACGTCGAGTTCGGGCCGCTCCGGACCCTCTTCGGTATCGCGACGGTGCTGTTCCTGCCGGGGTACGTCCTCGCGGCGACGCTGTATCCGGACCGGGCGGCGACGGAGCGCGACGCGGACCGCGGGCGGGCGCTCGACGGTCTCGAACGGGCGGTCCTCTCCGTGTTGTTGAGCGTCTGCGTCGTTCCGCTGCTCGCGTTCGCGGCCGACGTCGCCGGCCTCGGCGTCTCCCGAGAGCCCGTTCTCGGCCTCGTCGTCGCTTGGATCGGCGTGTTCGCCGTGGCCGCCACCGTCGCTCGGCTCCGCCTGCCGGCGGACCGGCGGTTCCGGGTCGAGGGCGGAGGACCCCTCGCCGCCGTCGGCGGCTTCCTCCGCAAGCGGTCCGCGTCGCTGCGCTCCACCTCGCCGTTCGCTCCGCAGAACGACGCCGAACTGCTGTTGAACGCGCTCGTCGCCGCCGGCGTACTGCTGCTCGTCGCGAGCGTCGGCTTCACCGCGGTCGCCGATCCCGGAAACGAGTCGTTCACCGAGCTGTACCTGCTCAGCGAGAACGAGGAGGGGGAGCTCGTCGCCGAGGGGTTCGAGACCGAGTACGCCGCAGACGAGCCCGTCCCCGTCACCGTCGCGGTCGAGAATCACGAAGGGGACCGCGTGGAGTACGCCGGGGTGGTCACGCTTCAGCGGCTGTCCTCGAACGGGACGGCCGTCGAGGCGGAAGACGAGCTCGGGCGCTTCGAGGCGACCGTCCCGGCCGGCGAGACGGAGCGGATCGAACCGGAGTCGACGCCGTCGATGACGGGCGAGAACCTGCGGCTCCGAGTCTTGCTCTACGACGGCGAGGTGCCGGACGAGCCGTCCGCCGACAACGCGTACAGGACGGTTCACCTCGACGTCACCGTCGAGGGGTAGGCGGTCGCACATCACCGATCGGCGGCGGACGCGACCGATCGGCGGCGGACGCGACCGCGGTCCGCCGGCGACCGCACGCCCGCTACCGCGGGCAGAAGTGGAGGTCGCCGTTCGTGTACACCCTGTCTCTGGTCGGCCCGCAGACCGCGTCCTCCGGGAGCTGTCGGACGCGCTGTTCCCCGTCGACGTTGAACACGGGCGCGCCAGACGACTGATACGACCGGTAGATCGCCCTGTCGTCCGATATCGTCCCGTTCTCGCCGACCGTTCCGACGCCGAACCGCACGTCGCCGAGGCGGTTGAGCGTCAGCACGTACGGGTGGTCGGCGTGGATCGGTCCGCCGCCGTCCATCGTCGTGCGCTCGGTGAGCGTCTCCGCGGCGGCGAGCTCGGACTCGGTGTAGCTGTACTTCACGTCGCGCTCGTCGAACGCCGGCGCGTCCGGCGTCGCCTGGGTCGAGAGGATCATCGCCCCCGGATAGACGAGCGCGAACAGGACCGCCACGGCGACGAACGCCGGCGCCGCCAGGTCGCGGCGGAGGTACCCGAACCCGGCGGCCGTGAGCATCGCCATCCCGACGTACAGGAACGGGTACCAGCGACCGGGCAGGAGCGAGTCGATCCCTAACAGCGGCGGGACGAGCGTGGCGACGAGCAGCGCCGCCACCCACCCGACCAGGACCGCGGTCGACTCCCGGAGTCGGTCGGCCCGCGTCGTCACGGCGGTCCCGACCGTGGTTCCGAACAGCAGCAGGAGGAATCCCAGCCTGTCGAGGTAGGTCAGCAGCGACTGATACGGGAGCGCGTCCGGGCCCCCGACGTCCTCGCCGAGCTCGGGGGCCCCTCCGCCCGCCGAGAGCGTCGCGACGTTCTCTCGCATCCTCGTGGCGGCGCCGTTGAGTAGCGTCTCCCCGTAGTACGGGGTCTGGCTCCAGACGAACGAGAGGAGCCCCGTGTTGAAGACGACGTACCCCAAGAGCGTCGCCGTCGCGACGCCGAACGTCGTCGCGGCCCCGGCGGTGACGCCCCGGCCGCCGGAGGCTCTCGCGAGCGGGAACACCGGTGACACGTACGCGACGTGGGCGAGCAGCGCGGCGCCGAGAACGGTCAACACGATGACCGATGACAGCTGGTGGGTCAACGCGAGCGCGAGGAAGAGGAAGACGAGCGCGGCGTCGTCCCGCAGGGAGGCGACTCCTTCCAACCGCCTGACGAACAGGAAGACGATACCGGAGAAGACGGCGATCGACATGCTCGTCGGGATGAGGTGGATGCTCCAGCGGGTGACGTACCCCGCCAGCCCGTAGAGCGCCATCGCGAACAGCGCCCAGCGGACCGTCGTCAGGTACCGCGTCGCGGCGAACACCAGTGCGAAGGAGGCGACCAGCGCCGTCCCGACGGAGAGGTACAGCGCCGCGCGGAGCGGGACGTCGGCGAACAGCGACGTGACGGCGATCAGGAGGTGATACAGCGGTGCGCCGAGGTACTTCGAGTCGCCCATCCCGGCGACGCTGCCCGTCTCCACGAGGCTGCGAGTCATGTCCGGAACGTGGATCCAGACGTCGATGCCGGTGTAGCCGGGGACCGCGTACAGCGCCGGGAACCGGAGCGCGGCGACGAGCAGGACCACTTCCGCCAACAGCGCGGGCGGGTGGAGGAACTCCTCCGGCGTGAAGTAGAGCTGCAGGAGGACGACCGTTCCGAGGAGGCTGGCGACTATATAAAAGGGAACCGACCGGCCGCCGGTCAGCGCCGACAGCGCGACGAGCAGCGCGGCGCCGAAGAGGACGACGGCGAGCCCGACCTGCGGGTAGCCGAACAGCGCCGCCGTCGGTCGGTCGGCGTCGGGCCGCCACCGGGCGAGGAGGTAGACGGAACACGCGGCGATGACCGTCGGCGGGATCGTCTTCGCAAGCGGGTGGGAGACGGCGAGGTTGACCGCCAGCATCGCCACGCCGGCGACGAGGCCGAGGAGGGCGATCGGAACGTCCTGTCTCATGCCGGCTCGTCACCACCGTCTCGGCCGAGCGATCGGCCGGCGTGTCGTCGAGGCGCACCGATGCCACCGAACTGGCCGACGAGACCGACTCCTTCGAGGCGGCCCGGTCGGTCGCGGCGGTAACGCGGAACCACGATACGGTACCGACGGCCACGAGGGGGTTAATTATCGGCCGACTAATGCCGGCCCCGCTCGACGGGCGGGTTCGCGCACCGCTCGCTTCCGGCCGCCGCGGCGCGCCGATCGCTTACCGCGAGGTGAGGGACCCGCTTCCCTAAATGTTAGAAATAATATATGTGTGTCGTTCGGATGGATCCATTCAGAGACAGATGAACTCGGCAATCGGCGAGCGGACGGCGGAACTGCACAGCACGCGGCGGACGGTCCTCAGGGGAATCGGTGCCGCCGCGGCCGCGGTCTGCGGGCTCGGGGCGGCGAGCGGCGCGGCCGCGGCGTCCGATAGAACGAGCTATTCGATCAGGACGGGGACTGAGGAGGAGACGGACGTCTACGTGACGGAGGGCGCGGCCTCGGGGCCGACGGTCCTCGTCGTCGGCGGTCTCCACGGGAACGAGGCGTGCGGCTATCGGGCGGCGGAGCGGATCAAAGACTGGCGGATCGACGCCGGGACGCTGGTCGTCCTCCCCCGAGCGAACGTCACGGCCATCGAGGCGGGCCACCGACCGTGGGGCACCTGGGACCTGAACCGGCATTTCCCGTCGGGCGAACGGCCGAAGAGCAGGTTGGCGCAGGCGATCTGGGACGACGTGGTCGTCGAGCACGACCCGGACTTCGTCTGGGACCTCCACAGCTCTCGGGGGATCCACAGCGAGGACGAGGGCGTCGGACAGGCGGTGTTTCCCACGCGGGCCGGCGACGCCAGGGAGCAGGCCGCGGACGTCCGCGCGTTCCTCAACGACGAGTACGTTCCGGCGTCGATGCCGACGTACGAGTTCACCGGCTCGTCCAGCGTCGACGGGACGGCGGACATGCTCAAACACAAGGTCGGCGCCGACCGGGACACGCCGTCGATCATCTTCGAAACGGTGTACAACGGGTTGTCGATGGCCCGGCAGGTCGCGTGGACGTCGGCCGCCGTGTGGCGCCACCTGCGGAACTACGGCCTGATCACGCGACCCGAGCGGACGATCACGGTCACCGGCCGAGGCGAGACCGCCCGCTACGAGTTCGCCGTCGACGGCGCCGTGACGTCGTCCGCAGCGGGCGGAGCCGAGATCAACGCCTACGACGAGATCGACGGCGGCGTCGTCACGGGTCGGACGACGAACCAGTCCGACTCCTTCCGGTTCACCGGGAGCGTCGTCGACTTCGACGCCGACGCGCCGGTGGACGTGACCGTCGACGGGGACGCGGTCGAGGCGGGGTCGGTCGGCGCCGACGTGCTCACGATCGACGGCGGCGGCTCGACGGCGCGCTACGAGTTCACCGTCGACGGCGACGTCGAGAAGTCGACCGCGCACGGCGCCACGCGCAACGGCTACGACGCGATCGCCGACGACGGTACCGTCACCGGCCGCACGACTAACGAACCCGACTCCTACCGCCTCTCCGGACCCGTTCTCGACTTCGAGGCCGACGGCGACGTCGCCGTCTCGCTGAACGGCGGCCGGATCGAACCGGCGTTCCTCGGGGCGTCCACCGTCACGATCGACGGCGGCGGCGCGACGGCGCACTACGAGTTCACCGTCGACGGCGACGTCGAGAAGTCGACCGCGCACGGCGCCACGCGCAACGGCTACGACGCGATCGCCGACGACGGCACCGTCACCGGCCGCACCACCAACGAGCCCGACTCCTACGCGTTCACGGGAGTCGTCGAGTCCGTCTCGATCGACGGGAGCGCGACCGTCTACGCGGACGGCGAGCCGGTCGACCTCGGATAGCCGGTCGTCCGGGAACGGCAGCTCGGGGACGAGCGACCCCGACGTCGCCGGCCGCCGATCAGGGGCGATCGGGGTCGCGCGTTCCATCGGTGACGCGACGCCCTCCGGCGAGGGGGCGCGGTGCCGAGATCGCGGGTTTATCGCCACGGTAAATTACCGTGTCGCGGGCGACGGGCGTGACATGCCGCAGTACACCCTTTCGTTCAAGCCCGCTATCGGCCTCTACGGTCGGCACGACCCGAGCGCCGCGCTCTTCGAGGACGGTCGACTCCGCTTCGCGATCGAAGAGGAGCGGCTGACGAGACGGAAGCACGCGACGGCCACCTTCCCCTCGCGGTCCATCGAGGCGTGCCTGGAGTTCGGCGGTCTCGACCTGTCGGACGTCGACGAGGTCGTCTTGCCGTACGACCCGGCGCTCCGATCGAACATCTTGGGCTACCACCTCCGGGACTCGATCCGGATCGGGGGGGCGATACAGAAGCTGAACAACCTCTCGAACGCGGTCCGAAAGGAACTCGTCGCGCGGTACTTCCCGAAGGCCGAAGTCACCGACCGCCTCGCGGAGATCGGAACGCCCGTCCCGCCCGTGTCGCTCCGGTCCCACCACGCGTGTCACGCCGCGAGCGCGTTCCATCCCTCGACGTTCGACGAGGCGGCGGTGTTCACCATCGACGCGAAGGGCGAGTACGACTCGACCGTCGTCTGGCACGGGACGCCGGACGGGCTCGAACGGGTGCGGACGTACGACCACCCGAACAGCCTGGGCCTGTTTTACGCCGTCGTCACCGAGTTCCTCGGCTACCGGATGTTCAACGGGGAGGGGAAGGTGATGGGGCTCGCGCCGTACGGGAACGACAACCCGGCGATCGAGTCGGCGCTCCGGAGCGTGATCGACACCGGCGTCGACTACGACGTGACCGGGCTCACGGGGCGGTGGGGGACCGACTACGGGGTCGAGCGGCTCGAGGAGCTGTTCGGACGGTCCGCGAAGGCGGAGCCCACCGACTTCGATCAGTGGGAGAAGGACCTCGCGCACACCGCACAGACGCTGCTCGAGGAGACGGTCGCGGACCTCGTCGACGCGTACTGTCGCCGGATCGGCACTGGCCGGGTCGGGCTGTCGGGCGGCGTCGCGCTAAACTGCAAGCTGAACAAGCGGGTCACGGAGCTGCCGTCGGTGGACGACGTGTTCGTTCAACCGGCCTCGAACGACGCGGGCCTGGCGCTCGGCGCCGGCTGGATCGACCGGGATCCGACCGACGTCGAGCCGATGGAGACGGCGTACTGGGGGCCCGAGTACGACGTCGACGCGATCGAGGAACGGATCGAGACCAACAAGCTCGCGTACGCCAGGCCCGACGACTTAGAACGGACCGTCGCCGAGGCCCTCGCGTCGGGGGCTATCGTGGGGTGGTTCCAGGGTCGGCTCGAGTTCGGCCCGCGGGCGCTCGGAAACCGGAGCATCCTCGCCAGCCCGCGGAGCGAGGCGTCGCGCGACAGGGTGAACCGCTCCGTGAAACACCGCGAGGAGTGGCGGCCGTTCGCCCCCTCGATGGTCGAGGAGGCGGCCGACGACTACCTCGTGGACGCGACCGCGGCGCCGTTCATGATACGGAGCTTCGACGTCGAGCCGGAGAAGCGGGACGAGATACCGGCGGCGCTCCACCCCGCGGACGGGACGACGCGCCCCCAGACCGTGAGCGCGGACGCGAACCCCAGATACCACCGCTTGCTGCGCGAGTTCGAGGAGCTGACGGGGACGCCGGTGCTGCTCAACACCTCGTTCAACGATCACGGCGAGCCGATCGTGACCGAGCCGATCGAAGCCATCAAGGACTTCTTCGGCACGGGACTGGACCTCCTCGTCATCGAGGACCTCGTCGTCGCGAAGTTCGAGTCGACGTTCGAAGGCCGGTGGCGTTCGGACGACGGAGCGACCGACCGGACGACGGCCGATCGACGGGAGGGGGACGCGCCGGCGGACGGGCGGGCGGCGATCCGGTCCGCGATCGCGGACCGGGCACCTTAGCGGCCGGGTAAGAAAGACCCGACGGCGGATAGCACACGACCAGCCGTGAGCACGACACGACGACGCCGGCGTCGTTCCCCCGCGAACGGCGCGACGAGGCCGGGAGCCGCCGCGGAGCCGAGCCGACCGCGCGACGCGATTCCGGACGCCACGCGCGAGTTCGCGGGGAGGCGGGCGAGGCGACGCCGACGGCCGCGGAGCCGGTTCGGTCTCGCCGACGGGGAAGCGAGACGAGGCGAGAGCGCCCCGTGACGCGGACGTTCGCCTCCGCGTTCCTCTCGGTCGTCGGTGGCAAGTTCGTCATCGTCGCGGCGGCGGTGTTCGTCACGCCACTGCTCGTCAGGCTCCTCGGAGAGGCCGCCTACGGACAGTACGCGACGCTGATGGCGGTGTTCGGGCTGCTGATGATACTCGTCAGCTCCGGGGTCAACAGCGGGACGCGGAAGTTCCTCTCCGAGGAGCGCGACGCCGACGGGTGGAGAGATCACGTGTTCGGGTTCTACTTCCGATTCGCGGCCCTGTTCGCGTTCCTCGGATCGGCGCTGCTGGTGGGCGCGGCGCAGCTCGGGCTCGTCGACGCCGCGCTCGGCGAGGAGTTCGCGGGCTACGCCTCCGTGCTCGGTCTCCTCGTGTTCGCCTCGCAGTTCGGCGAGTACGCGCGCCGGGTGTTGATGGGGCTCAAACTGGAGCACGTCTCCGAGCCGATCGGCGTCGTGCACAAGGTGTCGTTCGGCGTGTTCGCGGTCGCCTTCGTCTACTTCGACTACGGCGTGCTCGGGGTGCTGCTCGGGCACCTCGTCGCCCGCGCCATCGAGATCGCGCTGTCGCTGTACTTCATCTCGAAACGGCTCTCGCTCGCGAGCGTGTTCACGCCGACGCCGGCGTCGTTCCCGCGGTCGAGGCTCCTCAGTTTCAACCACCTCTCGGTGGTGTACATCTTCCTCCTCACGTCGCTGTACCACGTCGACGTGTTGATGTTGGAGCGGTTCACCGCGAGCGCACAGGTCGGCCACTACAAGATCGCCCTCGTGATAGTCGAGTTCCTCTGGTTCGTCCCCCGGGCGCTCCAGTCGGTGATCATCCAGTCGACGTCGAACCTGTGGGCGGAGGGGAAGACCGAACGGGTGACTCGGCTGTCGAGCGCGATCACGAGGTACACGCTGGTGCTCACGATGCTCCTCGCCGTCGGGTTAGCGGTTCTCGCGCGGGACGTCGTCCCGCTGTACGCCGGTCCCGCGTACGTCGCGTCCGTCCCGCCGCTGCTCCTGTTGCTGCCCGGCACGATCGGCTTCGCCATCGCCCGCCCGATCCTCGCCGTCAGCCACGCGAAGGGCGACCTCCGCGTGATGATCGCCGCGACGGGGCTCTCGGCGCTGATCAACGTCGCGCTCAACGCGCTCCTGATCCCGACCTACGGTATCGAGGGGGCCGCGATCGCCACGTCGGTCGGCTACGGGTCGCTCCCGCTGTTCCACGTTGTCGGCGCGCGCCGACTCGGCTACCGACCGCTGTCGGATCTCCGGCTCGGGCGCGTGGCCGTCGCGGCCGGCGCGACCGGTGCGGTCATCCACCCGCTCTCGAACGCGGTACCGGGGACCCTCCCGACGCTCGCGCTCGTGCCGCCGACCGGGTTCGTCGTCTACGTCGCGGTCGCGATCGCGACGCGGCTGGTCACCCTCGACGAGGTGAAACGGGGCGTCGCCGGGCTTCCGGACCCCGTCGGCGCCCGGGCCACCTCGCTCGTCGAGCGGGTCGCGGACTGACCGCCCCGACTCCGCGTCGACTCAGGCCCCGTCGCCGGCCGGACGGCGAGAGAGCCCCGGCAGGTCTCCGACGAGACGGCTCACCAGCGCTTCCGCCCTGCGTCGCGACTTGGACGGGGGATCGACGACCGGCCTGTCCTCCGTCTCCTCGAGCAGCTCCCGCGTCCGTTCGATCGCGTCCGGAGTGCGGCGATCGGCCGCGATCCCGGTCCGGAGCTCCAGGGCGGTCTCGACGACGGCGCGGTGCGACTCGTTCCGGATCAGGTTGAGCAGGACGAGCAGTTCGGACTCCCGGCCGTTCGCCTCCCACAACCCCCCTTTCCGCAGGTGATCGCCGGGATTGCACAGCCCCTTCACCGGGTCCCCGCCCCCGATCTCGCGGAGCCAGCCCGCGTACCGCTGGAGGAACACCCGATCGGCGACCTCCTGCCAGTGCGCCTCCAGGTCCTCGGCGGTGAGTCGCCCGAGGCGGTGGACGCGACCGAGCAGCGCGTCCCTGCGCTCGCCCTCCGGTATCTCCCGAACCCGTCCGTCGACGAACTCGACCGGCACGAGGTCGGCCGACACCGGCGTGTCCCCCGCGAACGCGAGTTCGACCGCGAGCCCCTCGCGGGTGCTCGGCCGCCGCCGCTGTTCGAACAGGAAGTTCCCGAGGCTGTAGAACACCGGCGTCCCGTCCGCCTCTTCCCATCCCTGGGGGACGTGGGGGTGGTGGCCGACGACGGCGTCGACGCCGTCGTCGACGAAGCGGCGGAGCCGGCGTCGCCGCTCCACCGGCGGGAACGGGACGTACTCGGTCCCGCCGTGGGAGACGAGCAGCGTCGCGTCGGCCGCGTCCGCCGTCTCCGCCACGCGCCCCCGGGCGTCCGGGTGACCGACCCACGCCGCGCCGGGGTCGTCCGCGCCGGCGACGCCGAACTCCCGCTCGCAGACGCCGAACAGCGCCACGTCGACCGACCCGTTCGCGACGCGTTCCCGGTGGGGCGACAGCGCGTCCTCGGCGTCGGCGCCCGCGCCGCAGACCGCGACGCCGGCGTCGCGAAGCGCCGACGCCGTTTCGAGTACCCCGTCTCGACCGAGGTCCGCGGCGTGGTTGTTCGCGAGCGACACCGCGTCGACGCCGGCCGCCGCCAGCACCGCGGGCGTCCGGCGGGCGGTGCGCTTGATCGCGCCCGACTTCGTCAGCGGATCGCCGGCCCCCTCGATCGCCCCCTCCAAGTTGAGCACGGTCAGGTCGGCGTCCCGCATCCGACGCCGGAGCGAGGGGCCGACGGGGCGGTCCGCGAACCGCTCCTCCACGATGGTGTCGCCGCCGACGAAGAGGGACCAGCGGTCCCCGTCCGAGGGCTCGGCGTCGGCGAGCCGAACCCGGCCGCCCGCGTGTTCCTGAGTAGTCATCAGTCGGGCAGTGGAGGGGGGAGGGACGTTATTATCCGGTGACAAAGCCGACAGCCGCGTCGGCGTCAGGGGCGTGCGTCGCCGCGTCTCGACGCGGTCGAAGCGAGCGAGACGGCGACGGATCGAGTCGGCCCCACCGACCCCCGGGTAAGACGGTCGCTTACTCGGGAGTTATAAAGTATTGATATGTTCGGGAGAGCTCGATCCGCTCGTGTCAGAACCACACGCCACTTCGCGGGACTCCGCGGCAAGCGGTCTGTCGCGGCGCACGTTGATGAAAGTCGCCGGCGGGATCGGAGTCGTCGGATCGGCGGGATGCGCCGCCGCCACGGACGGGGGCGGCACGGGTCCGTCTCAGACGAAGGGCGCGACGGACCCGTCTGGCGACTACGACATCGGCGGCCGGCGTCTCGTCGGCGCGGACGGCTACGGGACGATCGCGGAGGCGTGGGCGGACGCCGACGACGGCGACACCGTCTACGTTCACTCCTCGTACGACGCCGCCGAGGCGGGCGAGTCCTTCCCGATCGAGCTCGACTGCCGCGAGAAGCAGGTCACCCTCTGTGGGGGCCACCCCTCGGCGTCGGTCATCGACGCCGGCGAGACGGACGAGACGGTGCTGGAGGTCGTCGGCGCCGGAAGCGGCGACTACCAGAACAATCCGCTCGTCAAGGACCTCACGATCGTCGGCGGCGGGATCGGTCTGCGGCTCCGCGCCGCGCCGTTCGCCTCGTTCGAGAACCTCACCTTCTACCGGACCGCCGGCCACGCCGTCCTCGTCGAGGGCCACCCGGACTCCGGCACCTTCGGCACGAACTGGTACAACGTGCAAGCGTGGAACTGCGGCGGCGACGGGATCAGGACCGACCGCTCGGCGGCGCCGCACGGGACGACCCTCTGGGGGTGCCGGTTCACCGCGAACCGCGGCGCGGGGGTCCGGTTCCGCGGCGCCGCCTGCAAGATGGTCGGCGGCACGAGCCAGCTCAACTACGACTACGGCGTCGAGACGCGGGGCGGGGACGCGACCCTCGTCTCCGGCGCGTACGTCGAGGGGAACGCCCGCGGCAACGACTTCCCCGTCGAGGTGTACGCCAAGCGGGCCGACGGCCTCACGGTCGAGAACAGTTACTTCCACGGGATCAACCCCCGCGGGGCCGAGCACGATTACGACCGCGTCCAGCGCGCCGTCAACGTCCACGACTCGGAGAAGCTGACGGTCCGGGACTGCGTCGCGCGGCGGTACGGCGACGGCTTCGTCGCGACGTTCGGGTGCGTCGACGCCGACGTGTACGCCGCCTCGCACCACCTCGAGGAGACCGAGCTCTTCGCCCGCGACCCGACGCGAAACGGCAACGCCCGAGCGCGGTCTCACGGCGTCATCTTGCCGACGGACCTCACCGCCGTCGACGGCGCGTGCGAGTACGACCGGGGGTACCACGTCGGCGACGACGGCGTCGAGGGCCACGCGATCTGGCGGAACGGCGGGTGGAAGGTGTCCGAGACGGTCTCGCTCTGAGGCGTTCCCCGCGCCGAAGCGCGAGGAACCCCGCGTCGGAACACCGCGGTGCGCGACGCGACGGTTCAGCCCCCGTACCCCTCGGCGTCGACGGGGCCGCTGAACACGCCGTAGAGGTACTTGAAATACCACAGCACCAGCAGCAGGACGGGGAACCCGAGGACGGTCACGAGGTTCAGCGCCAGCGGCGAGACGACCGCCCCCCTGACGCTCAGCCCGGTCGGCGGGTAGATCGTCGGATACAGCAGGAGCGCGATCAGCGCGCTCAACAGCGCGGGAAGCGTCAGCGCGCTCGCCAGCCAGGCGCGGTACGCGCCGCGTCTGGCCAGACCGATCCCGCCCAGCCCCGCGGCGATCGAGAGGGCGACGACCGCCGCCGCGGGCGGCGAGCGGATCGCCTCGGCGGCGCCGCCCGCGTCGGTCGCGACGACGGACGCCAGCAGCGCGACCGTCCCGCCGAGGTACACCAGCGTCGCGGCGGTTCCGTACCCGCGCAGCTCCGACGCCACGTCCGGGTCGCTTTTCGCCGCGAGGAACGCCGCTCCCGTGACGATCGAGACCGCGACGAGGTCGACGCCGGTGAGCAGAGCCGGAAGCGACAGCGTCGCGACGTCGAACGCCCAGCGGCCCGCGAGCACCCCGAACAGCAGCGGTGCGGCGGCGCTGCCGCCGACGAAGGCGTAGTCGCAGTACCGCTCCCACCGCTCGTCGTCGCGCTGTTCGCGGAGCTCCGGACCGAGTCCCCGGAACAGCAGCGCGAAGACGAACCCGATCGCGAGCAGGTTGTGGTCGGCCAACAGCGCGGAGTACACACGCGGGAACGCCGCCAGCAGCATCGTCGCGAAGGCGATCAGCCACACCTCGTTGGCGTCCCAGACCGGGCCGAACGCCGACAGGAACGCCTCTCGCTCGTGTTCGGTCGTCCGCGTCGCGTACAGCATCCCGATGCCGAAGTCGAACCCGTCGAGGACGACGTACATCCCGAGCGCGAACATGACGGCGGCGAACCAGACCTCCGGCAGCGACGCGACGAGATAGGCGTCGACCGGCAGCAGCGACTCAGTCATCGTCGCTCACCTCCGGGAGCGGACCGCGCCAGCGGTCGCCGCTCGGCTCGTCCGCGCCGAGCGCTCGGAGTTCGTCTTGGATCAGCCACTTCAGGACGTACAGCGCCGTCGCCACCAGCCCGACGTAGACGACGACGAACGCGGCCAGCGTGAGAGTCGCCTCCGCCCCGGTCAGCGTCGAGGAGACCGCCTCGCCGGTTCTGAGCTCGCCCTGAATGACCCAGGGTTGGCGGCCGATCTCGGTGACGTACCAGCCCGTGAGCAGGGCGGCGTATCCGAGCGGCGACGCCGCGACCATCGCCTTCAGGTAGCGGTCGCTGTCGGTGAGTCGGCCGTCGTAGATGAGGTAGCCGCCCCAAAGCGCCAGCGCGATGAACAGGAAGCCGAGTCCGACCATCGCGCGGAACGACCAGAACACGAGGGCGACGGGCGGGTTCTCCTCGTACTCGTTCAACCCGGTCACCTCGGCGCCGAAGTCGCCCCCGCTGGCGAGGAACGACCCGACTCTGGGCAGGCTCACCGTGACGAGGTTCTCGGCGCGGGGGTCTGTGAGCGCGTCGACCTCGCGCGGGAACGCCAGCAGGTGCAAGTCGGCCTCGTCCGTCTCGTAGTGGGCCTCCATGGCCGCGAACTTCTGCGGCTGCGTGTCCTCGACGTGGCGGGCGTAGGCGTCGCCGTGGACGGCCTGCATCGGCGCGGTGACGAGCAGGATCACCACGGCGAGCTTCAGCGCGGTGTTCCACGCCTCCGACTCGCGCGTCTTCCAGACGATGTACGCCGAGACGCCCGCGACCAGCAGCGCGACCGCGATCAGCGACGCGTTGATCATGTGAACGTACATCCACGGCATGCGCGGGGTGAGGAACGCGGCGCTCGGGTCCGTGAGCCTGGCGACCTCCATCCCGTTCCGGGTGACCATTTCGTATCCCCTCGGCGTCTGCATCCACGCGTTGACGATCAGGATCCAGAACCCCGACAGCCACGCGCCGACGCCGACGAGCACCGACGAGAGGACGTACGTCCCGTCCCGGACGCGCTCGCGACCGTACAGCAGCACGCCGAGGAACACGGCCTCGAGGAAGAAGGCCATCTTCGCCTCGAAGGCCAGCGGACCGCCGATGAGTTCGCCGGCCACCGTCGAGAACTGCGGGAAGTTCGTTCCGAACTGAAAGCTCATCGGGATCCCGGTGACCGTCCCCATGACGAAGCCGACGGCGAACACCTGCACCCAGAACGAGCGCAGTCGCGCGAACCGCTCGTCGTCCGTCCGCACGTCCTTCCAGGTGAAATAGATCATAAACGGCGCGAGACCGATCGAGAGAGACGCGAAAATGATGTGAACGGAGATGGTCCAGCCGAACTGTGCGCGGCTCGCGAGCTCCGGGGAGAGGAGCGCCACCCACCCCGGATCGACGCCACTGAATAGCGTGCTCGGCAGCATGCGGCCCGTCTTTGGTTCGAAGGAGTTAAGAAGATTGACCCGGCTCCCCATTTGGAGTACCGTACTCCAACAACTTATCCGTGTCAGGCCGTAGCTCTGAATCGGCACCGCCGCGAGTGAGCGCGGGGAACGAGCCGGTACGGCTCCGAGTACGCGGGCCCGGAACCGGCCGCCTCCCCGGAGATACCGACCGGGTCGAACGTAGCGTCGCTGAGCGAGGGGGGCCGTGCGCGCGCTGTCGCTGTCGTGAATCGCCGCTACACGAAATTGTATCAGATTTATATATTATATTTTCTTTTTATATTTCGTCGAGCGCTCAGTCGGTTACCCGTTCGCGGTCGGTCCCCGAGCGCCGATCGACAGCCCGCGGACCGGACGCGTCGTGAGCGCGTCGCGGCCGGTAGAAGCCGGTGTCGGATCGACGCGCAGCTGGAGCGGTCGAACGCCGCCGTCGATTCGAAATCGACGATATGTCGGTCCGAGCGAGCTTTATACGTCGATTACTCGAGTGGCTGTCAAAACGGTCCGCTCAGAACCCCGCGGGAAACGCCGGGTGGAGGTCGCGGTCAGCCCCGGCGACTGGGTTCCGTGGCCCGGCGTTGCACGTCGCCGTCACGGACTCCGACGCGAAGCGGCGCGGTCGGAACGCCGTCATATGTAGTATATAATATTTAACTAATGAATTAACAGCCTACTTAAATTAGGTTAGCGGCCCCGCACTCGGTGACGCGCGGCTCCGGACCGCGGCCCCCGTCGAGGCCCGGTCGACATGACCGCCGCTCCGGATCCGAGACCCCATCGTTATTGTGGCGCCCGTCGAACCGTCGCGTATGTACGACGATATCCTGGTGCCGACCGACGGCAGCGAGGCGGTCGACCGCGCACTCGATCACGCCCTGCGGCTGGCGAGCGACCACGACGCGACGGTCCACGCGCTGTACGTCGTCGA
>Ga0207753_1000458_pt1 | contig 16025 bp, 16 predicted proteins | sample PonA233FremontCA_2_FD_187273 | JGI IMG/M metagenome (GOLD analysis project Ga0207753, IMG submission 187273) | Salt pond sediment microbial community from Fremont, CA, USA - Pond A23 Sediment 3 (SPAdes) | ecosystem: Environmental > Aquatic > Non-marine Saline and Alkaline > Saline | place: USA... | reverse complement strand
CCGCCGCCTTCAGTGAGCTGGGCGACGAGGAGATCGGCGGGGATGGCGAGTCCGGCACCTTCGAGCTGCTGGCGGACGTGGACCTGGAGGTGCGCGTGGAGCTGGGCCGCCGGGAGCTTCCCCTCGCGGACGTGCTGAAGCTTACGAGTGGCAGCGTGGTGGAGCTGGAGAAGATGGTCGGCGAGCCGCTCTCGGTGTACGCCAACGGGCGCCTGATCGCCGAGGGGGAGGCCGTGGTGATCGATGAACAGTTTGGGGTGCGGATCACGAATCTCGCTTCGGAGGGAAGCCGCGAGAAGGCATTTTTCTAGGCGGACACGGCGGTGGCGGCGAAAGAACGTGAGGGGAGATTTTCGGCTGGCATCGTTTTCGCAGACAGAGGGGACGGCCATCGGTTCCTCTGCTTCTGCCCTGCTCATCGACCCGCCGTCCGCTTCTCATGGTCCCCTCGCCCTCGGACTCGACCGGTGTCTCCACGCGTCGTCTGGCCTGGTATGCGCTGTATGCGCTGGGTGCCCTGGTGGCCCTGTGGGTACTGGTGCAGGCCGCCGCGCTGGTCCCGTCCGCTGAGGGCGCGGACGCGTCCGCGGGAAAGTCCGTCGCGTCGCCCTCGACGGCGTCGGACGCCGGCCCCCACCTCTTCACCTGGGGCAACCTGGCGGCCCTCCTGGTGCTCGTCGGCACCGGCGGGTATGCGCTGTACATGCGGCGCCACGTCTCTTCCGAGGACGGAGCCGCTGCGCTCCATCCGATTGGGCAACTGACCCTGGGGCCGTCGCAGCACCTCCGCCTCGTTGCGTGCGGGGACGAGGTGCTCCTGGTCGGCGCGACCGAGGAGGCAGTTGAGCTTCTGAAGACGTACCCGCGGGAGGCGTTTGAGGCGTCGGTCCTCGACGCGACGGAGGGGGGCGAGGCCCCGCCGGGAGGGAGCCCCGGGTCCACGTCGGCCCACTTCGCCGACGTGCTGAAGCAGTTCGCCCGTCGTAAGTCCCTGTCGTGACGCCGCACGCCGTGTCTGCACGTGTCTCCACCCCGTGCCCCTCGGGCCTCCGGGCGGTCGCGGGCCTCCTCATCCTGGTCGCACTGCTGCTCGCGAGCGGGCCCCTCGTGGGGCCGACCGCCCTCGCGCAGGACGCCGGGGCGACGGCCGCTCAGGTCGACACGTCCGGGTCGGCGCTCGGGGGCTTTCCCCAGGTCGACGTCACCCCCTCGGAGGACGGGTACGAGCTGCCGATCCAGCTCCTCCTGCTGCTGACGGTCCTTACGCTCGCCCCGGCCATCATCATCCTGATGACCAGCTTCACGCGGCTGGTCGTCGTCTTTAGCATCCTGCGCCGGGCGCTGGGGCTGCAGCAGTCGCCGCCCCGGCAAGTCGTCATCGGCCTCTCGCTCTTTCTATCCATCTTCATCATGCAACCGGTGCTGCAGACCGTCCACCAGGACGCGCTGCGGCCGTACCTGGACGACGAGATCACTCAGCAGGAGGCGTTCGACCGGGCCTCCACGCCGATGAAGCGGTTCATGCTCACCCATACGCGGGACAAGGACCTCATGCTCTTTATGGACATGGGGGAGATCGAGAGCTTCGAGGGCCCGGCCGAGGCGCCGCTCTACGTGGTGGTGCCGGCGTTCGTCATCAGCGAGCTCCGGATCGCGTTCCAGATCGGCTTCATGATCTTCCTGCCGTTCCTCATTGTGGACCTCATCGTGGCGAGCATTCTGATGAGCATGGGCATGATGATGCTCCCGCCCGTCATGATTTCGCTCCCCATCAAGCTGCTGCTCTTTGTGCTGACCGACGGCTGGTACCTCATCGTCGAGTCGCTCATGCAGGGCTACGCGATGGGCTAAAGCCCTGCGTCCGCCCCCTTTCGATCCTCGTCCATCAGTCCTCCCCCGTTTCCATGAACGTAGACGTCGCCATCTTCTGGCTCAAAGAATCGCTCCGAACGGGATTCTTCGTGCTCGGGCCCATGCTGGGCATGGCCCTGCTGGCCGGGATCGTCGTGAGCCTCTTCCAGGCCGTCACCTCCATGCAGGAGATGACGCTGAGCTTCATCCCCAAGCTCGTTGCGATCGCCGTCGTCTTGTTCTTCATGATGCCGTGGATGATCGAGATGATGACCGACTTTGCGGTTGAGATCTTCTCCGCCATCCCCAGCGTGTCGAAGTGACCGGCGGGCCTGCTCTCGACCGATTCGTCGTCCCGACCGTGACGCCCGACGCCAAGTCCCACGGCGTGTCCCATGTCGCTGCTTGATTCCGAATACATTCTGCGGGTGCTGCTCGTCTTCGTGCGGGTCAGTGGCCTGCTGCTCGCGGCCCCGGTGTTTCGGCAGCAGACCATTCCCGTACGGGTGCGGGTGCTGGCCGGCGTGGTGCTCGCCTACAGCCTGGCGGGCTTCGCCACAGGGCCGTTGCCCGAGCATGTGACCCACGACGTCGGGTTCATCCTGGTCGTGCTGGTGGAGGCGGGCACGGGGCTGGTCATGGGCTTCACGGCGCGCATCATCTTCTGGGCGATGAGCTTTGCGGGAACCATCATGGGGTACCAGATGGCCCTGAGCCTCGCGCAGACCTACAACCCGATCAGCGGCACGTCGAGCAATCCCCTCGGGCAGATTCTTTCGTACGCGTTTCTGCTGGCGTTTCTCCTGGCCGATGGCCACCACTTCCTCCTGCGGGCCCTTGCGCAGTCGTTCGAGGTGGTGCCGCTGGGCGGGGCCACCCTCGCGGCGGTCGGGCCGCCGCTGCTGGAGTGGATGGGCGACTTCTTTCGGCTCGCCGTCCGGCTGGCGGCGCCGTTTCTGGTGATCCTCTTCCTGACCGACATCGCGCTGGGCATCTTCGCGCGCCTCGTGCCGCAGGCCAACCTGTTTACGCTCAGCCTGCCCGCGAAGCTGCTGGTGGGCATCGGAATCTTCTTCGCCTTTATCCAGGGCGTCTTTCCGTTCTTCCCGTCGCTGTTCGGGCAGATTGAGCAGATGGTGCACGAGGTCCTCCGGGTCATTGCGCCCGGGTAGCCGGCGGCCGGGGCGGGAAAAGTTTTCCGGGGCGCCCCGCGCAGTCCTTTCCCCGCGGCGACGCCGCGACGGTCGATCGTTCGACGCTCCCACGCGCTGCTCATGAGCGAGACGCAAGAAAAACAATACGACCCAACGCCTCGACGCCTGGAGCAGGCGCGCGAGAAGGGGAACGTGCTGCGGGCGACGGAGCCCGTGTCCGTAGGGCTCCTTCTGACGGCGATCGCGGCCTTTTCGGTGGGGGGCGCCTCGGCGTTCCGGGATCTCCAGGACCTGGCGTCCCGCATCTTCCTGCGCTCGGCGCGCATGCCCCTGAACGTGCAGTCGCTGCAGGCCCTCGTCGCAGAGATTGGGACCCAGCTCGCAGAAATGCTGGCCCCGCTCTTCATCGCACTCGTCGTGGTGGCGGTGGGGCTCAACGTGGCCCAGTCCGGGTGGAACGTGTCGTTCACCCCGGTCCAGCCGCAGTTCAGCCGCGTGAACCCCCTGCAGGGCCTGAAGCAGATTTTTTCCTCGGAGGGCGCCTTCGGGTTTGCGAAGACGCTCCTCAAGATTGGGGTGGTGGGGCCGATCGCGTACTTCGCCATGCGGCCGCTGATTCCGGAGATGGTGCAGGTCTACACGCTTCCGCTGCCGGCCCTGCTCGACCAGGCGGCCGACTGGTTCTTTGCGCTGATGTGGCAGATCCTGGCCGGGCTCGTCGTGATCGCGGCCCTCGACTATGCGTTCGAGCGCTGGAAGTACTACGAGGACCTCAAGATGAGCAAAAAAGAAATGGAGGACGAACAGAAAGAAACGGAGGGGGACCCCGAGTTCAACGAGAAGCGTCGAGAGAAGGCGAAGGAGCTGGCCGAGCAGCCGCGCATGGACCACGCCGTGATGAAGTCGGACGCGGTGGTGACGAACCCGACGCACTACGCCATTGCCCTGCGCTACGACCCCGACGAGGCCCCGGCCCCGCGCGTTCTGCTGAAGGGCGTGCGCAAGCGCGCACTGCGCATCAAGGAGTTGGCGGCCGAATTTGACGTCCCCACGTTCGAAAACCGATCCCTGGCACACGCCTTGTACGAGAATGTGCCGGAGGAGGAGGAAATCCCCGAAGACCTCTATCCTGCCGTCGCCGCCATTCTCGCCGAAGTCTACGAGCAGCGCGGCGACGTCTAATCCGCTACGCCCTGTCATCCACCCCCGCAGGTCCCTTGTCCCGCGCCGCTGCTGATTCCCGCACGTCGTCGCCCAACGGGTCGTTGGGGATTGGCGGTTTTGACAGCGAGATTTTCGTGGCCGGCGCCATCGTGGCGATTCTGTTCATGATGGTGGTGCCGCTGCCCAGCTACCTGCTGGACCTCTTCCTGGCCACGGACATCGCCCTCAGCCTCGGGGTGCTTCTGACGTCGTTCTACGCCGAGCGGCCCCTGGAGTTTGCGATCTTCCCGGGCCTGCTGCTCACGACGACCCTCTTTCGGCTCTCGCTGAACGTGGCGTCGACCCGCCTCATCCTGGGCGACGCGCAGGCGGGCGCTCTCATTGACGCGTTTGGGAGCTTCGTGGTGGCGGGCAACTACGTGGTGGGCGGCATCATCTTCCTGGTGCTCGTCATCATTAACTTCGTGGTCATCACGAAGGGCACGGAGCGCATCTCGGAGGTAGCCGCCCGCTTTACGCTCGACGCGATGCCGGGCAAGCAGATGGCCATTGACGCAGACCTCAACTCGGGCCTCATCGATGAGCGAGAGGCGCGCCGACGGCGGGACGAGGTGACGCAGGAGGCGGACTTCTACGGGGCCATGGACGGGGCCACGAAGTTTGTGCGGGGGGAGGCCATTGCGGGCATTCTGATCACGGCCATCAACATCGTCGGGGGATTGGTGATCGGGGTCACCCAGCAGGCGATGGGCATGGGCGAGGCGGCGAGCACCTTTGCCCTGCTCTCGATTGGGGACGGGCTCGTGTCGCAAATTCCCGCACTGATGGTGTCGACGGCGGCCGGCATCATCGTCTCGCGGGCCAGCGGGGAGGAGGGGTCGCTGGCCAGTGAAATGAAGGGCCAGCTCCTCGACAAGCCGCCCCCGCTGCTGATTACGGGAAGTTTTCTGGCCCTCATGGGGCTCGTGCCGGGACTGCCGATTATCCCGTTCTGGTCGCTGAGCGCGGGGGTGCTCCTGCTGTGGTACCTGCGCAGCCAGGAGAAGCAGGCCGAGGACGAGGCGGAGGCCGAGCGCCAACGCGAGGCCGAAGAGAAGCAGGCGGAAGAGGAGGCGGACGACGACCCCTCCGACCTGTTGCTGGTGGACCCGCTCGAGCTGGAGATCGGGTACGGACTCATTTCCCTCGTGGACCCGGATCAGGGCGGGGACCTCCTGGAGCGCGTCAAGATGCTGCGGAAGCAGCTGGCCGAAGAGATGGGGCTCGTCATCCCGCCCGTGCGCATCCGGGACAACGTCGACATGGACTCGAACAAATACGTGATCCGGCTGCGCGGAAACCCCATCGGGGAAGGGGAGGTGATGCCGGGCTACAAGCTCGCCCTGCTGCCCGACGACATCGACGAAGCCCCGTCGGGCATCAAGGTGGAGGACCCGACCTTCGGCCTCCCCGCCGTCTGGGTCGCGGAGCGCAACCTGTCGGAGGCCGAACAGATGGGGCTAACGGTCATCGAGCCGCCGGCCGTGATCTCGACCCACCTGCTGGAAGAGCTGCGGAAGAATGCCTACCGGCTCCTCGACCGGCAGGAGGTCCGCGAGATGCTGGACAAGGTCGAGGAGTCGGCCCCCGCCCTCGTGGACGAGCTGGTGCCGGACCTGCTCTCGCTGGGCAGCATCCGCAAGGTGCTTCAGCGGCTGCTCAAGGAGCGCATTCCGATCCGCGACCTCGTGACGATCCTCGAAACGCTGGCCGACCACGCGTCCCAGACACAGACGGTGGAGGTGCTTACCGAGCACTGCCGGGCGGCCCTCGCCCCCACCATCACGCGCGAGTTCTCGGGGCCCGAGGGGCGCATCAAGGCCGTCGTGATGGATCCCGCCCTGGAGCAGCACCTGCTCGAAAAGGCCGAGGCGGGGGGCCTCGACGCCAACACCCTTGGCCTCCAGCCCGAGCGGGCCGACGCGCTCGTGAAGGCGGTCGACAAGAAGGCCACCCAGCTCATTAGCAACGACCGGGCCCCGATCCTCCTGATTTCTCCGGTCCTGCGGGCGACGGTGCACGAGTTCCTGGACCCGATGGTCTCGGACATCACGGTGCTTTCCTACAACGACCTCACGCCCGACGCCCCGGTCGACATCGTCGACCAGGTGAGCATCCCTCAGGGGTCGTCGTCCGCGCCCGACCTGTCCGCCGCGGCGGATCCGTCGGAGGCGGCCGTCGGGGTGGCCAACGCATAGCCTCATCCGTTCGACGCGCGCACTGCCATGGACGTCAAGACCTTTACCGATTCGAGCATCCAGGCCGCCCTCGAAAAGGCGCGGCACACGCTGGGCGACCAGGTTGTGCTGGTCGAGTCGGAGCCGGCCGCCGACGGGGCGCCCGCCCGGGTCGCCGTCATGGTCGACGAGGCGGCCGAGCAGCCCACCCCGGAGCGCGAGCAGTCGTGGGGACACGTGCCGAAGCCCTCCAAGGCCCCTGCATCGAGCCCGAACACCGTGCCGTCGCCCGACCGCGCCGACGATTCCAGGAATCCGTCCTTCGGGTACGACGAAGGCGACGGGCACGAGTCTGCAGAATCGAAGACGGCATCGCGCTTTCAGTCCGAACTGGAGGCGCAGTCGAAATCCGGGGCCAGCGCATCACAGCAGGGGCCGGGCCGGGGGCGAGTGTTTCCGTCCTCCGGGTCGGAGGCGGCCGAGGCCTCGGCCGCCGGGGATCACGAGGCCTGGGTCGAGTCGCGCCTGGAGGAGCTCCGAACCCGCTCGGAGGGCGGGCGCGACCGGACGGCTCGCCGCGGCGGCGGGAAGGCCGAGGCGTGGAGGGCCCATCCCCTTTACGGCAGGCTGCTGAAGGAGGGCCTCCGCCCCAAGACCGCCAATGCCCTCTTCGGCGATCTGGTGGACCGGGGCGTGGACCCCGACGAAAGCCCTCGCGACGAGTTGCACTGGGCCCTTGCGCAGGTGGTGTGTCGCCGGATTCAGACCGACCCGCCGACCGACGACACGGGCGTGCTTGCCCTGGTGGGCCCCAGCGGGGCGGGGAAGACATCGCTCGCCCTCAAGCTCGCGGTCCACGACCGCATGCTCGCCGCGCAGGACACCGCCGTGATTCACCTGCTCCCGGAGGAGGGCCGCAACGCGTCGTACCAGAACCCGACCGCCCTGTACCGGCGCTTCGGGCTGCCGGTACGAAGCGTGCGCACGGAGGAGGACATGGCGAAGGCGCTTCGGTCCATCGACGGCTTCGAGCAGGTGATCATCGACACGCCGCCGCTTCCCATGCCCCTGTCGGACGCCCGTCCGGTCCTGCGCCGGTTTCGTCGCCTCCTGCGGCCCCTTCCCAGCCCCGCCGTGCACTTCGTGGTCGACGCCACCCGCGCCCTCGGGGGCGCCGACGAGGCAACGTTTGCCCGCCTCCCCCTGCGCCCCACGGCGGCGGCCGTCACCCACCTGGACGAGGTGCACGACTGGGGCCAGGTGGCCGAGTGGATGATCCACGTCGACCTGCCCGTCCAGATCGTGTCGGAGGGGCCCGAGGTGCCGGACGGGGCCCGCGCCTTCTCCCTGCGGTGGTTCGTGGAAGACATCATGGACCTCTGATCGCCTTGCTTCCTCCTGCTGCCCGATCTTTTGACCGATGGAAGTCACCTCCAACGTACTGACCTTTGCCAGCGGCAAGGGGGGCGTCGGGAAGAGCGTCGTGACGGCCAACCTGGCCGAGATGCTCGCCCGCGACGGCCACCGCGTGGCCCTCGTCGACGCGGACCTGGGCCAGAGCGACGCGGCGGTGCTCCTCAACGAGGCGCCGGCCGCGACGGTGCTGGACGCGGTGCAGGAGGACGTCTCGCTCCGCGCCGTCCCCCACGAAACGACGGCCGGCGTGACCCTGGTGCAGGCCGCCGGCCGGCCCGTGCCTGGAGACCCGACGGAGAGCAAGGCCCTGTACGCCGCGCTGGACACCCTGCTGGGGCGCCTCCGCACGAATCACGACTACGTGCTCGTCGACGCCGCGGCCGGCACCGACGCGCCCGTGCAGTGGGCCCTGGACCGGGCCGACCTCGGCGTGCTCGTCGTCGTGGGCGAGCCGACCGCCGTCGCCGACGCGTACCGCCTCGCCAAACAGCTCTGGGCCGCCGATCCGGACTACCCGCTCGGCCTTGTCGTCAACTTTGCCGAGGACGAGGCCGACGCCCGCAGCGTGGCGGAGCGGTTCAAGGCGGTCACCACTCGCTTCCTGGGGCAGGCCCCGAAGACCCTCGGCTGGATTCCGTTCGCGCACGCCGTTCGCCGCTCCGTCTCGGCCCAGGCGCCGGTGGTGCGGAGCGAGGGGCCGGTGCGGGACGCCTTTGCCGACCTGGCCGACACGGCCGCCCAGGGGCAGTACGTCCTCTCGCCCGCCGTTTCTTGAGCGGCCGGCCCTTCTGGTTTCCCTCCTTCCTCAATCGCATTCTGGACCATGCCTTCGTCCTCTACCGCTTCCGTCTCCCCCTCGTACCATACGGTCATCGCCGACGTGAGCGTGCTGTTTGGGACCGCGATTTTTCTGGCGCAAATGTGGGCCGGGGCGCCCCTGGAGCACACCCTGGTGACCGCCGCCGGGGGAGGCGTGGCGAGCTACCTCATCTTGGCGGTTGGCTACGCGGCGGCCCGCCACATCATCCAGCACGGGGTGCCTTTCGAGTTGGACGCGGGGGACGACGCCCCGAGCGACGGGCCCTCCACAGAGTCGGAGCCCGAGCCGTCCGACAACGTTCCGGAGGCCCAGGCAGCCTAAACCCCTGCGACTCGTTGCGACGTCCTAACGCAGTAGTGCCATGTCCCGTGACCTCCAGCCCCTCGTCGAGCAGTACCTCAACGACTCGACCCCGTCGAACCGGGAAGCCGTCGTGATGGCGGGCCTGCCCCTCGTGCGGTCCATCATCGGCAAGATCAGCGTGCCCGATCACCTGCTCGCTTCGCACGAGGACCTGGAAAGTGTGGGCATCGTCGGGCTTCTGGAGGCGCTCGACAACTACGACCCGGAGAAGGCGCGGTTTGCGACCCACGCGTACCGGCGCATCCGGGGCAACATCATTGACTATCTTCGGTCGATCGACGTCCTGTCTCGGGACAAGCGCAAGAAAATGGGGGCCGTGCAGGAGGCGCTCGCGTCCCTCCGGCAGATGCTGGGGGAGGAGCCGTCGGACGAGGACGTGGCCGACTACATGGGCATGTCCGTGGACGACTATCGTCGGCTCCTACGAGACGCGCAGTCCCGGTTCTCGCTCTCGCTGTCACGGCCCAGCGACGACGACGCCCACACGATGCTCGACGTGCTCCCGAGCGAGGACGGCACGAAGGGCTTTGAGCAGCTTGAACAGGCCTCCACCCAGAAGCACCTCGAAACCCTCATTCAGACGCTTCCGGAGCGCCAGCAGACCATTCTGGGGCTGTACTACACGGAGAACCTGACCCTTCAAGAAATTGGCGAGGTGCTCGACCTGAGTGCCGCGCGGATCTCGCAGCTCCTCGGGAAAATTCAGCTCACCCTGCAGTCGAAGTTTGAGGAGCACGCGCACTGACGAGTACCAGAAAGACGAGTGCCAGAAACAGGTGCAGTGCGGGGGCAGGCGGTCGGTCCGATGTTGAGGACCCGGGCTCCACAGGACCGATTGCCCACGGGGGCGCTCAGAAGTGCCCGACGTCCGACGCGTATGTCGATGCGTCCTGGGCGACCGTTGCCAAGAGGTCGTCGACGCTCGATGCGGGGGCGTCGTCGGGGGGGTTGAGCGAGGAGGCGAAGTTCTCCGCAAGGTCACGGCGGGCCAGGTCGCTGCCATTCCGGATAGACACCGCGAGCATCTTGCTGGGCGATTCCGACTCGTCCGTCGGGCTGGCGGCGATCTGGAGCACCGAGCGGACTCGTTCCGGAAGGGTCCAGTGGTCGGCCGCCTGCGGGGCGAGGGTGCGGTAGTTCTCGCCGAACGCCTGGGCCTCGGTCTCGGTGTCGGGGAGGGGCATTGGGCTCGTCTCGGCCAGGGTCGCATACCGCTCCGGCTGGATGTGGAGCAGGACCAGGCGCCCCATCGCGTGGATGAAGCCGGCGGAAAAGGCAAGCCGGATCCAGTCCTGCGACACGTCGAGTGCCTTGGTGAGCTCCTGTGCAAACCGCCCGGTAAACACGGCAGTGTGGGCAATTTGGCGGAGCAAAATGGAATGGGAGTCAAAGTGGCTCCGCAGCTCCTCAACGCCCTCAATCATGATGATGGAGGAGACCTCCACGAATCCCAGGAGGCGAACGGCGCGGTCGATGCTTTCGACCTCTCGCCGGAGGCCGTGGTACGGGGAATTGACGCGCCGGAGCACGTTGAGGGAGACGGACGGGTCCTGCTCCACAATCTCGATCAGCGGCTCGGGATCCGTCCGCCCAGAGGCAATGAAGTCCTCAACCTTCGAGATGGTAGAGGGAAGGGTCGGAAACGTGAGCGTTAGACCCTGCTCTTGCACGGGCGGAGGGCGGGGTTGGTGAGACAGTCCGACGAAGGAAGAGTCCGAAGTGCGCCCGATCCGGTCGCCGGTGCCGATTGGGGGCACCGGGAACGGGGACGAGACGGATACTTCTTCGTACAGGTTATCGGCCCGTGCCGCTTTTTCTTAACCCCTAATCGCTGGTGGACTGCCCCCGACGTTCTGCGTCGCGGGCGCCGGCTATCCCTGAAAGAGGCGTTTCTGCTCGAGGACACGGCGGTTGGCCGTCACATGGTCGCCGTGCTGAGGGCCCGCCTCGCGCAGGTCGTGGGCGTGCTCGTCAAAGTAGGCCTGCAGGGCCTCCCGGTCGCGCACCTGATACTGCACGGTCCAGGTGCGATTCCCTGTCGGCTCGTCCGGGTCCGGGACCGTGTTGCCGTTCTCCGTCGACGTGTACCAGACGGCGGCCTCGAAGCCGTCGAGCTCCAGCATCTCGCGGATGTGCTCGCGCAGCCAGGAGCTGTATCGGGGGGCCACGTCGCCGTCGACGGCCAGGTTGACTTCGTAGATCAGCATCAGAGAAAGCAGTGGATTGGGAGGATGAACGTGCGGCGATCCAACCTAAGAACCAGCAGCGGGAATGGCAGGCGAGGCAATTGGGCCCAGGAGTGTGGGGAAGCGGGAAGAGAGAAGGGAGAAGTGGGCAAGGAGAACGAGGGACGAATCGGGCGCAGCCTTCAAGACTTGTCGTCGAGCGAAATGTGCTGTGGGGAGGGTGGGGTGGGGTGGTGGAGGGTGACGCGGCACCGGTGGCGGTCGCGGTCGAGGGTGATTTCGCGGAACTCGGCACGCACGATTTCGGGGACAGTCTCGTCCTCGTGGGTGAGGTCGACTTTGAGCATGGCCCCCTCGCCGAGGACGGGGAGCTGCTTGCCCGTCACAAAGTTGCCCAGCGAATAGGCCACCAGTTGCCCACTGTTCTGAACCGCGAACGGCTGGGGGAGGTGCGTGTGGTGTCCGGTGGTCAGCGCGTAGCCGTCGGGCGGGGCTTGTTCGGGGCGCGGCCGCCGCTCGTGCTCGTAGCCCCAGTGGGGCAGGGCCACGTGAAGGCCTGGATCGTCGGGTGCGCCCGGGTCGCGACGGACGACGCCCTCGCCGCTCCGGTTGAGCCACCAAGTCCAGGCCGTCACGGTAATGCCGTCTTCGACCTGGAGGCGGGGCCGGCCGGCGGTGCCCACCCAGCGCAGGCCGCGCTCTTCTAAGGTCTGGAGGGTGCGCCGAAGGCCGTCGGGGCCGTAGTCGGTGGCGTGGTTGTTTGCAACCGAGACGACCCATCGGTCCAGCGGACAAAGCGCGGCCAGGGCCGGAAAGATGTCCGGGGCGTGCTTCATGAGGAACGGCCGCCAGGCACGGGCCGAGAAGATGCCCTCGAAGTTGCCCACCACCACGTCGCAGTCTGTCAGAAATTCCCGCACGCCTTCGCCGAACTGCGCTTCACGCCCGAAGAGGGGACAGATGTCGCCGACGAAGCCAATGGTTTGTGTCGGCGACACGTCTCGAAAATGAAGGTCCCGGTCGAGGGAGGCGGGGCGAGGCGACGGGCCGGTGAAGCGCCGCCACACCATTGGAAAAAACTCCTCCCAGGAGTACGGGCCGAAGGGGTTGTGCACGGTGTGGGCAAGTGGGATGGGTGTGTGGAAACGGCGGCTCGGTCGCGGGCTCGCCTTCCTTCAAGACCGGGGGGCGCCTGTAGAAGAGTACGAGGGGCACCATGCCCGCGAGGGTGGCGCCGGGGCAACTAGGTGGGCGTCAGGCAGGAGAACATGGGGGTGTCCGGTAGACGCACGGAACGTGTAGACGTCCGGGCGGGAGGAGTTCTCGTCCTGGCATCCTGCTCTCCGTCGACACGTCCGCATTGACTGCAAACGGTCGTGGAGGGCCCGGTCCCACTCAGGCGGGACGCGGACCTCACTGAGGACCCAGGATGGGTGTAACTGGTGTCTCCCATCGGTTACCAAACAGGCGGCGCCGAGAAGAAACGGGGGCGGCCCCTTCACAATTTTCCCGCGCATCTCAATGCTCGCATGAGTCCTGCCTCGTCCTCGTCGGAGGTCCCTGCCCCTTCGGAGTCCCTCGCCCCCGGTGCCCTGCGTCGCAAGCCGCGCACCCTGGCCCTGCTGGCGATTGCGACCCTCTTTGCAATGGCCCTCTGGTTTTCGGGATCGGCCGTGGTGCCGCAGCTGACGGCGGAGTGGAATCTGACCGGTGGGGAGCAGTCGTGGATGACGATGAGCGTGCAGGTCGGGTTCGTCGCGGGGGCGCTGCTGAGCGCGAGCCTGAACGTGGCCGACCGGATTCCGGGATCGACGTTCTTCGCGGCGTCCGCGCTCGCTGGGGCCGTCGTCAATGCGGCGGTGGTCGTGGCACCAGGGCCCAGCGTCGCCATTGCCTGTCGCTTCCTCACCGGCATGGCGCTGGCGGGCGTCTATCCGCCGGGGATGAAGCTGGTGGCGACCTGGTGCAAGGAGGATCGGGGGGAGGGCATCGGGCTGCTCGTGGGGGCGCTCACCGTCGGGTCGGCCCTGCCCCACTTGCTCAACGCCGTGCCCGTGGCCGGCGGCACGGGCGGACTGCCGCCCTGGCGGAGCGTCGTCCTCATTGCGTCGGGGCTCGCCGTCGGGGCGGCGGGGATTGCGTACGTCTTTGTGGAGGAGGGACCGTATCTGCGGTCGGCCTCCGGCTTTGACTGGCGGCACGCGGGAGAGGGGCTCCGCAACGAGCCGCCCCGCCTGGCCAACATTGGCTATCTGGGGCACATGTGGGAGCTCTACGCGATGTGGACGTGGGTGCCCATCGTTCTCCTGGCGAGCTACGAGGCGGCGGGGTGGAGCGAGCAGTGGGCCCGCGTGGCGGGCTTTAGCGTCATCGCCGTGGGGGGCATTAGCTGCTACCTGGCCGGCACGCTGGCGGACCGGCTCGGCCGCACCCGCATCACGGCCTGGAGCCTCGGCGTGAGCGGCAGCTGTGCCCTCGTGGCGGGATTCTTTTTCGAGATGCCGGGTGTGCTCACCGTCCTCTGCCTCGTGTGGGGCTTTGCCGTGGTGGCCGACAGCGCACAGTTCAGCGCCGCCGTGAGCGAGCTCACCGATCCGCGGTACGTGGGCACGGCGCTCACGGTGCAGACCAGCCTGGGCTTTCTGCTCACCTTGGTCACGCTCCGTGCCGTCCCGCCGCTCGTCGACGCGTGGGGCTGGGCCGGCACCTTTCCGCTCCTCGCGATCGGGCCCGCGGTCGGACTTTGGAGCATGCTGCGCCTCCGCGGGCTGCCCGAGGCCACGCGGATGGCGTCGGGGAATCGGTGACAACCGCAAGGGAGATGGGGTGACGAACTCCGACTACGGCAGTATGTCCGACACCGCTACTGACTGCTCCCGCAGGGAGACGGTCTCATCGGCGTTGTGCACAGTGGTCTCGGCGTACGACTCTCCCGCGGGTCCCCGATGGATCTCCAGTTGTCGATCAACGAGATTGACGATCCAGTATTCTGGAAGATCGTGCCGGGCGTACAGGGTTCGTTTCCGGGTGCGGTCGAACTGGAGGGAGGCTTCGGCTACCTCGACGACAAGGGCGGCCGACGACGGGTGGTCGTCGAGGAAGTCGCGCGGATGGCCCTCGATCACAGACACGTCCGGCTCCGGCTCAGAATCAGGGCCGAGGGCAAGAGGAAGCTGATCGTGCACCAAATACCTGTCCTCTGGGAATACCCGTCGCAGAACGTCATGGACGAGGCGGATGGCGACGGCGTGTGGCGTATTCTGAGGACTCATCTGGATGATTTCCCCTTCGATCAATTCGATCGGATCGCCCTCCCCCAAAAATCCCGCGTCGGCAAGGTCGTGGTACTCCTGGCGCGTCCAGCGGTGGGTTTTGGGGGGAGGAACGGGGGGCATACTGCGTACCGATTAAAAATGTGGTAGCATGTCAACACTGTGAGACGGACCCGTGATTAGATTGGGGATGAATCGGGAAACCATCCGGTCCATCGCTCCTGGTCGTGGCGGTAGATCTGGTGCCACTGAAGCAAATTCTCGGCCCCGGAGCGGGTCCATTGTCCTCCGTTCTCGAACCGGCGATTGAGCTCGCGCATCTCCCGCTCGACAGGGGCTGTCGTCTCGACTGCAAAGCCGGCGGCGGTCGGCGGATCCGAGCGGGCGTACACCGCGATCTGCGGAGCGGCTCGCTCGACGTGACCGGCCGCTTGGGGCGCTTCCTGTCGGCGAACCGCTGCCCACCGGGTAAGGACTACCTGCGCGGCAACGGGATTAGCGTAGTCGGCGTAGGCAAGGCCGCGGACCTCACCCGTGAGCTGTTGGTTTCGGTCTCCGCTCACCTCGTCGTTGTAGAGCAAGTGGCGAACCGAACGGGGCAGGTGCCAGCGGCAGCGTCCGCACCAGTCGGCGACGCCGGAGACGTCCATCTGCCCGTCAGTCACGAGCGTCGAGACGTCTGCACCGCTGAGTGCCTCCCGCAGCCGCGTCTCCGAACCGACCCGCCCGGCGACCGGACGTCGCTCAAGGGCTGGACGCCCACCAGCCCCTCCGGTCTTCTCGGGTTCCGTCCTATCGGGCCCGACCGCGTGAGCAATCGAGAGACTGTGCTGAGCGTCTTCCTCGCGAGCGGGAATGCGCGTCGCATCGGCGACACACGTCCTTTCAGGAGCCTTGAGCGCCTCTGCATCGGCGTCGAGTGGCCCTTCCTCCTCAGAGGTCGGCGGCGGGCCCTCATTGAGGATCCGCCAGAGGGTACGCGCTGACGGGGACTCCGGGTATGCCTCTGCCCCACGTCGGTAACTGGTCTCCATCGTGGCCTCGATCGGGCGCCGAAGCGCCTCTTGCCCGTAGCGACGCCGCTTGGGGACTCCTGCCTCGTACGGGACGTACGACCGGCCGCACACCCGGCACTCCAGATATGGACGCCCGACCTCAACGGCACCAAGACATGGAACCTCCACGGTCCTCGGGCGAGTTCCCTTGCGGTAGGCCGCCCCGGACCCGCATCGCGGACACTCTGGCCCGCAGTCCTCTCCGAAGCAGTTGCCCGCCCTTCCCCGAGGACCAAGCTCCTCGCGCAAGCGATCGGCAAGGCGAGCTTCAGCGACCTTGCCAACAAGCGCCCGGGCCAGCTCCACAAGCTGGTCGGCTAGGCTGTACACGTCGGTCGGGGCCTCGCTTGAGATCTGCATCTGAACATCGAAGCAGTCGTGGTGTAGGGTGACCTGCGGCATCGTCGTCAGCTTGTCGGTTTGCGATTGGTCTCCTCCTCGGCAGGAAACGGCGATGCCGCATTTTGTTTGCGGCAATCCGCATCCTGCCTGAAGGGGCACTTCTCACAGGACCGACATGCTACCAAA
>Ga0207753_1000457_pt1 | contig 16029 bp, 8 predicted proteins | sample PonA233FremontCA_2_FD_187273 | JGI IMG/M metagenome (GOLD analysis project Ga0207753, IMG submission 187273) | Salt pond sediment microbial community from Fremont, CA, USA - Pond A23 Sediment 3 (SPAdes) | ecosystem: Environmental > Aquatic > Non-marine Saline and Alkaline > Saline | place: USA... | reverse complement strand
GGAGCACGCCGACCCCAACGCGGCGTTGTCCGAGGTGGAGGTGACGAAGAATCGCCCGCTGGATACGGAGCTCGCGGAGGTCATTACGAAGGGCCTCTTTGCGCTCGACGAGCCGCCCCGCTACGTCCTCGTGGCGAATGGATCGCAGATCGCGCTCCTCGACCGGAGCAAGTGGTCGGAGAAGCGGCTCCTGCGGTTCGAGTTGGATGAAATCCTGGGCCGAAAGGACACCAGCACGCTCAAGGCCACCGTCTCGCTTCTCCACCGCCAGAGCACCTGCCCCGAGGAGGGGTTCAGCCTGCTCGACACGTTCGACGAGAACGCCCACAAGCACGCCTTTGCCGTCTCGGAGGACCTCAAGTACGCCCTCCGCGAGGCGATCGAGCTGATCGGCAACGAGGCGATCCGCTACATTCAGGACGTGCGGAAGGAAAAGACCTACGACGAGCTGGACGCCGACCAGCTGACCACCGAGTGCCTCCGGTACATGTACCGGCTCCTCTTTCTGCTCTACGTGGAGGCGCGGCCGGAGCTCGGCTACGCGCCGATGGACAGCGACGAGTACCTCAACGGCTACAGCCTCGAGCGCCTGCGGGACCTGGAGCTGGTGGACCTCTCCACCGAGACGGCCAAGAACGGCTACTACCTGCACCACTCCATCGAGCGCCTCTTCTCGCTCATCTACAACGGGTACCCGGCGGTCGAGACGAACGGAGAGGCCCACCGCGGCGACGGGCAGGTGGCCGCGGACTTTGAGGAGGACGGCGAGGCGGGGCCCCAGCACCACACCTTCCGCATCGAGCCGCTGCGCTCCCATCTCTTCGACCCGGAGCGGACCCCGCTTTTAGATGGGGTCAAGTTTCGCAACGAGACGCTGCAGAAGGTCATCCGCCTGATGTCGCTCTCCGACCCCGACCGGCGCTCCAGCCGGGAGCGGGTGAGCTACGCGGCCCTCGGCATCAACCAGCTCGGCGCCGTCTACGAGGCGCTGTTGTCCTACTCCGGCTTCTTTGCGGAGAAGGACCTCTACGAGGTGAAGGAGGCGGGGGAGGACCGCGACCCGCTGGACGTGGCCTACTTCGTCGGCGAAGGCGAGCTGGCGGACTACGCCGAGGACGAGATTGTCTTTGGCGACGACGGCGCGCCGCTCGTCCACGAGAAGGGGACTTTCATCTACCGCCTGGCGGGGCGGGAGCGGGAGGAGTCCGCCTCCTACTACACGCCGGAGGTGCTCACCGAGTGCCTCGTCAAGTACTCGCTGAAGGAGCTGATCGGGGAAGACTCCAGCGACATGCCCGCCGACGACATTCTGGACCTCACCGTCTGCGAGCCCGCGATGGGGAGCGGGGCGTTCCTCAACGAGGCGGTGGACCAGCTCGCGGAGGCCTACCTGCAGCGCAAGCAGGAGGAGACCGGCGAGTACATCTCCCACGAGGAGTACGGCCGCGAGAAGCAGCGAGTGAAGACCTACCTCGCGGACAACAACGTCTTCGGCGTGGACCTGAACCCGGTGGCCACCGAGCTGGCGGAGGTGTCCCTCTGGCTGAACACGATCTACGAGCAAAAAGCAGAAGACCCGGAGCACGAGCAGGGCGGCCTCGCGTTCGTGCCGTGGTTTGGAATGCAGCTCACGACGGGCAACTCGCTCATCGGCGCGCGGCGGCAGGTCTACGAGCCCGAACTCTTAACGGACAGCGGCGGCCGCGGCAAACCGCCGTGGATGGAGACGGTCCCGACAGCTGTCGGGATGGAGCCGGGCGAGGAGCGCCCCGACGCGGAGCGAGGAAGTACTCTTGGGGTGCGACCGAAGGGACACGTCTACCACTTCCTGCTGCCGGACTACGAGATGGCGAACTACTCCACCAGCGGCGGGCCCGGCGAGCTGGCCGAGGAGGAGATCAAGAGTCTGCGCTCCTGGCGGCGGGGCCTCAAAAGCAGCTACGACGCCGAGGACCTGAACACGCTCCAGCGGCTCTCGGGCGCCATCGACGGCCTCTGGGAGAAGCACCGGCGCCAGCAGCGCCAGATCCGCGAGCAGACGACCGACCCCATCAAGGTCTGGGGCCAGCCGGAGCCCGACTCGATGCACCCGCCCACCACCACGCGGTGGAAGGACGAGACCTGGCACACCGAGATGCACTCGGAGGGGGTGCGGCTGTCGAGCCCGTACCGCCGCCTCAAGCTGGTGATGGACTATTGGTGCGCCCTCTGGTTCTGGCCGATCGACGAGCACGACGCCGTCCCAACGCGAGACGAGTGGCTGCTAGACCTGCAGATGATCCTGGAGGGGGACCTCTACGAGACGACGCCGACGTTGGGGGAGCAGCAGGTGCTTTTTGAGACGGCGGACCCCGAGGCGAAGCAGCGGGCCCTCGACCTCAAGGACGAGCACGGCTTCGTGAACGTGGACAAGCTGTGCGATAGAAACCCGCGCCTCGGCCTCGTACAAGAATTGGCGGACCGGTACAAGTTCCACCACTGGGAGCTGGAGTACGCCGATCTCTTTGAACGGCGCGGGGGCTTTGACCTGACAATCGGGAATCCGCCGTGGGTGAAGGCAACTTGGGATGACACAGGAATACTCAGCGATGCGGAGCCGAAAGTCGAAGTCCGCGGCTGGTCGAAGCGGAAGGTATCGAAGAACCGGATGGAGATCATCGAGGAAAACAACTTACGGCGGGAATATCTCGCTGACTACGAAGAGGACGAAGGAAGGCAAGCCTTTCAGAACGCCAAGCAGAATTATCCACGCCTGCAGGGAATGCAGACGAATTCTTACAAGTGTTTCCTGCCTCAGGGATGGATGATTGGCGATGAGAAAGGTGTTACGGCTTTCCTTCATCCTGAGGGTATCTACGACGATCCGAATGGGGGCAATTTCCGGAAATTTGTCTATCCCCGACTTCGCGGGCATTACCAGTTCATCAATGAGCTGAAGCTGTTTGCAGATGTAGGCCACCAGAAAAAGTATTCTCTTAACATCTACCAGAATGAGGTAGGCAAGAGCGTCCGATTTAGAAACATTGTCAATCTATACACGCCGCAAACTATTGATATTTGCTTCGCTCACGATGGCAGCGGGCCAGTCCCGGGTATCAAAGATGAGAACCATGACTGGAACACCGAAGGTCACGCGCAGCGCGTTGTGACGGTGGACGATGAAGCTCTCGAACTTTTCGCTACACTCTATGATGAGAAGGGAACACCTCCTCGAGAGGCGCGGCTTTCGTCCGTCCACTCGGAGCAAATTCTGGAGGTGCTCCGTCGCTTCGGCGAGCAGTCCCGGCGTCTAGGAGATAAAGAGGAGAAGTACTTTACTTTGGAGATGTGGCACGAAACCAATGCACAGGAGGATGGGACGATTAAGCGAGAGACACAGTTCATTGATGATGTAGAAGACTGGGTTCTGTCCGGGCCTCATTTCTTTGTTGCTACACCGCTATACAAAACTCCTCGTAGAAAGTGCACAAGTAAGGGGCAATATGACCCGATTGATTATTTGAATCTACCAGCGGACTACCTCCCGCGCACGAATTACGTCCCCGCCTGCTCCCGCGCTGAATATCGCCGTCGCACACCCGAGGTACCGTGGACGAACGCTGATGGCGAGCACAAACTTGTGACAAAGTTCTACAGGCTGGCTTTTCGGGGAATGATAGGACCGACAGTAATGCGAACAATGATCGGCACGGTGATTCCTCCCCGAGCCGGTCACATAAATGGGGTGCAGTCTACTGTTTACCAGTCTACTGAGCGATTACTTACTACACTTTCCATCTGCCAGTCAGCAGTTGCAGGCTTTTATATCAAAACGACGGGCCGTCAGAATCTTCACTCCACATGGCATAACATTCCGTGGGTAGATGTCGGCTGGAAGGCCAAACTACGGACGCTTCTCCTCAACAGCCTCACCACCCACTACGCCGACCTCTGGGAAGACAGCTGGCAGGACGCCTTCATCGACGACACCTGGACGAAGGACGACCCGCGCCTAAACGCCGACACCGACTTCGCCGATCTGACGGGCACGTGGGACTGGGACACCCCGCTGCGCACCCGCTACGCGCGGCGGCAGGCGCTGGTGGAGCTGGACGTCCTGGCCGCCCAGGCCCTCGGCCTCACCCTCGACGAGCTACAGACGATCTACCGCGTGCAGTTTCCGGTCCTGCGCAAGTACGAGCAGAACACGTGGTACGACCAGAACGGCCGCATCATCTACACCAAGAACCGCGGCCTCCCGGGCGTCGGCTTCAAGAGCAAGAAGTGGAAAGAGGTCAAGGACATGACCTCGGGCACCGTCGAGCAGACGGTCGAGGACGACACCCAGCCGGGCGGCCCCACCCAGCGCACGATCGTCTACGAGGCGCCGTTCACCAAGTGCGATCGGGAGGAAGACTATGAGCGGGCGTGGGGGGTGTTTGAGGGGCGATCGTAATCCAAGAAAGGTCGAGATCCTGGCTAGAATTGCATCTGGAAGGGCTTCTATTCGCTCTCACATCAGTTCACAGATCCCCATCCGAAAGTTATGCGCTACGTTTACGCAACGCAGTTCAATGTTCGTGACGGTTCCTTTCCTCAAGTCCGGGAGCAGATTGAGCAATGGTTCAATGGTTCTTACCAGAATCGGACGGGTCAAGAGCCACCTCTCCAGTACGATGGAGAGGCAAGAAGCCCAATTCCCGGGCACACTATCGAGGCAAGTCATCACGAATTAGGTGAGGATCGCCAACTGCTGCATCTATACTGGAAGCACCCTGACGATGATGGTCAGCTTACGTGGACAACTGAGGTTATGCTTGCTGAGGCTGGTGATGAAGTAGAGTTTGGGACCACCGTTGGCGTGGGAAGTCAGACATTCAAGGTTCGTCCAATTGGGCATCTTAATGTCAGAGCTCCCGGAATTGTCCGGGATGTGCTGGAAAACTACGAGTCCGGTCTCGCCCAGTTTGAGATTCCTACGGATCGGGTTGTGGTCAATAAGGGGGATGTGAAACTGTTGGTTGAGGACGTGCTCGAAAATGAGCAACGGGCCCTTCCCGTAGTTCTCGTCTCAAGAGACCCCAGAAGAGGTGGGCCTCTGGTTAACGTAGAAGAAATGAACGGGCGATTAACTGGGCTGGCACATGTTTACGAGATAAGTCGGGAGGCTAGCTTCAAGCTGACTGCTCTAGTTGGAAAAGTTCGATCTTGCTTCAACGGGGCTGTTCGGCTCTACTGGCCCGGGTTTCATCGTGAGGGTCCATACCGACGTCACACGTTGTATTTAGCAGATGACATCCGTGAGGAGGCTGATAAAGGACGTCTTCTGCGACATCAGCTTTTCCGAACTCTCTCTAACGTTGCATCTGCACGATTCCGTGAAGGGGAGATTTGGAGTGAACTAAACCGTAAAGTAAAGCGAGAGCGGCAAGAGGAGCTTCTTGATCTTCGTGAGCAGGTAAAAAATCAAGAGGCCGACCCTGAAGAGGTCCTTGATGAGTTTGCTGAGGAAATGGAGCAGCTTCGAAAAGAAAAGGATCAGCTTTCAGAACGGGTCAAGCAGTTAGAAGCAGAGAATGCCAATCATGAAGAAAATCTTGAGGTACTCCGACAGCAGCTCGGAGGAAAGCCTGAAGAGGTTATCGAAGAAGTAGAGGAAGAGACAGAGCCCGGAGATTTCGATAATGTACTCGACGCGGTAGAGCAGGCGGAGGAAGACTTCGTGGCCTGGATTCATATCTGGTCTGATGCCTTTGAATCAGCAGGAGATTCTCCATTTTCGAGACCAAACGAGGTGTACGAGGCCCTTGGAGCGATTGCAGAGTTGGCAGAACTGGACTATCAGGAGTCAAGCACTGGTCCCTGGAAAAATTTTTTCGAGCAGCGTGGAATCAAGTACGCTCCCGATGAGAAGCAGGTCACAATGGGAAAGTATGGGGATGAGCGTATCCTTCAGGATCAGGACACAAATCGGCGAAAAGAAATTCAGCGTCATCTGAGATTAGGGGCTGGAAGCCGAGAGGAGTGTGTGCAAATCTACTTTGATCGAGAAGAGGGGACGGATAAATTCGCGGTTGGCTACTGTGGGATGCATCTCCCAACGGAGAGTTGGTCTAGCTGATCAGCTGAGTCCACTAATCTCTATAGGTCTGCACTTCGCCCATGAAAATCACACGCCTTCGGATCCAGAATTTCCGCTGCTACGCCGATGCGACGATTGAGCTGGATCGTTCTCTTCTCCTGATCACAGGCAGCAACGATGGGGGGAAGTCAGCTCTTCTCTGTGCGATCGAGTTCTTTCTGTACTCCCGAGCGAAGCCCGATCAGGCAGACTTCCGATCACTGGATCCTGAGGGTGATAGCGTCTCTGAGGAGATACGCATCGTTGCTGACGTGGTAGACGACGGACAAAGCCGGAAGATACAGAGGCGGTTCTGGTATGAAGACGATGGGCTCCAGTGGGCCTATGAAGAGGAACGAGAAGTCCCGGAAGACGAGCAACTGCGTGAGGAGCTTTCAACCTTCAAAAGAGATCGGTCCGCTGACGAGCAAAGGGAATATCTCGGAAAGTTGGGATACGAAGACTTTGGCAGCAACCAAGAGAAGCGGTACCAACAGCTTGTGGATTACGCTGATGAGGCATCGTCGGTAACCGACTGGGTCGAGATTTCAACGCCGGACTTGCCCGATGTAAATCGGTACATATCGGAGGAAATAGGAGATCCAGTGAAGGATGTGCAGAAATTTCTGAAGGATGCCGTCGAGGATCGAGTCCAAGAGATGAAGCAAGAAGGAGAGGGTTATGCTGAATTCGAGAGCGAGATTGAGAAAACTGGGAACGACGAATTAGAAGTGTTGGAGGATGTGTTCTCACGTTACGACTACGACGAGGACGACACTCGACTTGAAGCGGACCTCGACTTTGATCTTCTAAAGGGCCTTTCCATCAACGCGCTGAATGTCCGCCAGGATGGGAATGTGCGGCCCATCGCCAAATTAGGAGCAGCGCGACGACGAAAACTGCTCCTTGCGCTACACGAATGGCGTCTCGAAAGCCTCCAAAGCTCCGATGAGCCGACGTCTCTCGTCCTTCTCTATGATGAACCAGATACCCACTTCGACTACGAAGCACAACGAAAGCTTTTCGACATCCTTCGCGAGCTCGCCGAGGAGGACGGGGTTCAGGTTATCGTGGCATCGCACTCCCTGAATCTAATCGACAGCGTCGAGGTGGGCGATATCGTCTACCTCGACCAAGACGCTGACGAAAACGATGTCGTTCAGGCACACATTGAGCGTCTGGGTGATTGGAGTGAGATCCACGACATTGCTCGGAAGCTTGGGCTTCGCAATCACATCGTGCTGAATGCCTGCATTCTGTGCACCGAGGGCAAAACGGAAGAGATTCTGATTCCAGCCTTGTATCGAATCGACCGAGGACGCTCCCTTCCATCGATTGGCGTAGAGATGGTTCGAGGTTCAGATCGGGGAGACGACGCGACGTGGCGTCTCTGCAAGCACGTACTGCGGAATAACCGAGACGCCTTTCTTTTTCTCGACTCGGACGCGCAACAGCCCGGATCCGGAAAGACGATCGACTCCGATGCCATCCAGGCATTCAACGAGCAGGAAGGGGAGGATCTGGCCACGACGGACAGGAACGTCGTCTTCCTCGGACAGAAGGAGATCGAGGACCTCTTCGCAGATCAGACGCTTGCCGTTGCGTTCGAGCGCTATCTGGATCAAGACGTTGGCGAGGCCCTCGAAGATGGCAAGGAGGCCGAGGCAATCATTGCACAGGCACGCACGAACACAGACGGATTGTGTGGCGGGCTTCAGAAAGAAGCTTATCAACGTGCGGGTACAGGTCTGAGCAAGGCCTCGTTCTGCGAGCATCTCGTCGATGTGATTCAAGAGGATCCGAATCAGCATCCGATCCCGGACGAGATCCAGGAGGCGTTCGATCTGCTCGAGCAGTACGTAGACCCTGAGCAGTAATCCCGGCCGTCATCAAATATGTGCACTTCAAGGTCTGTCAAGCGTGATCGGTGAATATGGTAAAACGTATCAACTACTTCGGCCGCTTCGAAAACAAGTCGGCAGACGCGGAAGACCGCCTAACCCGCGCATTTCTCGTCGTGCTCCGGCTCGTCCCCCCGGTCCAGGCCGCCTTCGTCGACGCCATCCGCGAGAGACAACGGGAGCAGGGGAACGGCTCAATTGTCCCGTCGCGCACAGCCACCAATAGAGGCGTGAGTGGAGTCTGGAGCCAGGTCGGGGACCTTCACACGGATGAAGGCCGGGTCGTCTCCATTCTCCTTACAAACCGAGAATGTGGCGGAGAGGTAGAGGTCCAGCCGAGCGACCGGAGGCCGGTATACGACGGCGTCGTGCACTACGCAGAGCAATGGGTGTTTGCCATTGAAAACAAACCGTACGGGGACGTGCGGAAAAGCCAACTTCACCCCAATGTCGAGGACGCCGAAGGGCTTGAGGTAGACCCCCGTCTTGTTGTCCTCGTCTGGAAAGACCTCATTCGCCGGCTCCACGCTCTGGGCGAAAGCAACTGGCTGGACTATACACGGCAACAACTCGTCGACGACTTTCTCCGGTATGCCCAGGAGGAGTTTCCGGAGATCAATCCGTACCCCACGCTCACACACTGCGGCGACGACGTGGACAAGCTCAACCGGCGCTGCGAGGACCTCATGAAGGCCCTCGCGCCCGATCGGGTCGACACGCGGCGGTGGGGGCCGTACATCTACGTTCCTGAACTGGAGGCCGCCAAGGTGATCGTCGTCTCTGCTGAGGAAAGCAACGGCACCTGGACAATTGACCTGGCCCTGCATCCCGGCGATACGGTCTCACAGGCGAGGTCCCTGTACTCGCAAGTGGAGGCAGACAAGCTGCTCGCTCTACCCGACGAATGGGATTGCTCGCCGAACCTCCACTTTGCGCACATGAGCCAGAATCTGGTGTATCCCAGTCCGAAGGTCTCATTGAGGAGGTACCTCAAGTTCTGGCAGGAGCACCAGGGGTGGATCCGGCAGGCGAAAGAAGACCAGTTTGAGGAGCTGTTGGACCTGCTGGGGAGCAACGGACTTCTTACGGAGACGGACCGGGCGGAATTCGAGTCCGAATTTATGGAGACCAATCGGTCGACCGTAAACGTCTGCCCTGGCGTCAGCTTGCATTACCGGTGGGATCGCACGGAGGCCCTCGATCTCGACGAGAATGACCGTCTCACGGAAGAGATTGACGAGCGGGTTCGAGAGGCGGTGCGGACGTGGGGAGCGGAGGACGCCTGGGAGTCTGCACTGGAAGGAGGGTAGATCATCTATGTCCTCGCCTCAGTGCATCCTTCACTCCAACACGATCACCGTCTGCTCGGAGGCAGCGCGGGGCAGGGCCTCGCGGAGGCGGTCCATGTGCGTCTTGAGGTGAGCGGGCGTGGTCGGATGAACGGCCAGAACGACGATGCCGAGGTCGTAGGCCTGGGTCTCCTGCTGATGAGGAAGACCCCGGTCGAGCGTCACAACCGCCGCAAACGACGCCTCCACGGCCGCTTCCAGCAACCGATCGTCTTCGTAGTCCGACCATCCCAGGTACTCGGTGGTGTAGACCTCGTGCTCGCCCGAAAGCAGGGGGCGGAGGGAGTGAGGAATGTTGTGGTCGAGGAGGATTTTCATGCCTCCGCTTCCTCCTCCGTCACAAACGTGCCCCGGACCGCGCGCATGAACCCGTGGACGAGCTCAGGGTCAACATCGTATTCGTCAAGAAACTCCTCAACTGTGTATCCCTCCTCGAGGTAATCGAACAGGACGTAGACGGGAATTCGCGTTTCCCGAAAGACCGGCGTCCCGCCTAATTTTCGGGGATTGACTTCAATGTAGTCGTTGATCATGGCGGACGGATCGAGAGCGTGGCGCGAAGAGGAGGGCTCGTCTTCACCGACGAAGGCCCGGCTCTGCGGGTCGACACAAACATCGGGGGTCCCCCTCCGTTCCCCATCCTGTGGCGATGCATCTGGTTGACTGACCGACCCATGGAGTCCCAATCAACGCCTCAAGAGCTGGACACGGTGGTTCTGTTGCACGATGTCGAGGATCACGGCCTGGAGCGCGGCGACATTGGGGCCGTCGTCCACCGGTATGCCAACGGCGATGCGTTTGAGGTGGAATTCGTGACCGGTGACGGAGAGACCATCGCCGTCCTCACCCTGTCCGACGACGAGATCCGCTCCATGGAGCATCGAGAGACCCCGTAGCGATCTCATCAGGTCCGTTCAGCACCCGGAGAAGAGTTCGTTCAGGTCTCCGACGACGTTCGGCAGATACTCATAAAATTCCGCCTCGTACCGCCGATAAACCTCATTTTCCTGAATCCGGAGGATGCCCAGGTCGTCTTCGTCTGCGAAGTGTCGCTGTTGGATGCCGATCGCTGCTTGGAGATAGTCCTCCTCGCACTCCTCCTTGAAGTGCTGCACCGCATCCTGCCAGTCGGACTTCGACATGTCGGTCACGGTCGTGAAAATGTCCATCGCGTGGTGGCGGCCGTGGTCGGCGTCCGCGTCGTCTTTCCGATCGGAAAACGCATGGAGCTTCAGAATGAGGTAGTTGAAGCTGGACGGAATGTAGATCGTTGGATCCTCCAGGTCGAAGCCGTGACGGTCTGCTGCCGCTGAGAGGTCGACGGGAATCGCGTTGCGGTCGATGGACTGGGCTTCCTCGGCCACTCGGCCATGGATGCCTTCGCTTTCACGGGGACGAGCCCGAATGCCGCTCTGTTTTACTGCGTCGGCGTGTTCGTCGGACGGAGGTGCCGTGAGTAGATCGATTTCAACCTGATGTCCGGAGTCTCCAATGTCCCGAGCGAACTGAAAATATTCCGTCGTCGCCTCGTACCCGAGGTCGTCGAGCGCGTCGCGGATTCGGTCCATTTGCGAAGCATCCGCGATTACCTCTGCCGAGAGGATCACGTCGAGGTCCTTCGTCGAGCGGGTCGGTACCGGTCGCTTATAGCGGGGCGACCGATCGCTGTCATGATACTCGGAGCGGAGGTAAATGCCCATTCCGCCCCCGATCAGAAATGGCGTATCAGGAAGCTGTGCCTTCAGCTGAAGGAGTTCTCGGGTTAGTAGATCAAACGTGTCCATTTGTCGTGTCACCGATTCGTGAGAACGTACGTAAACTATTTTCTACGACAGCTGCGAACCGTGCATAGCCGCAAGCAGAGAACGGACAATAGGAACTTGTTCACGAATCGGTAGCGTCGAAGCGGCTGAGGATTCGACTCTCCAGGTCCATGGCAATCTCTCGCTCTCTCTTATCTCCCTGTGTGAGATCCAGATAAGTTTGCACGTCGGAAGCCCAGTGGCCGTCGTGTCCGAAATATAAAAAGTTCTCCCGTGACTCGTGAAGGATGCAGTTGTAGAAGCGATCGTCCCTATACTTCTGAATCCAACCTTCGTCGAGAGGAAGTTCTCGGGTATATGCCCGATCTTCCTGAGAGGGAGTCGTTGTCGCATACCGTTCGGCCGAGGTTTCTCCTCCCCATACCCAAAGCGCACCGCCAAGCAACTCTGACAGAAATTTTTCTCTATCCTCTCTGTCTTCGGGGAGGTCTAAAGGGATCGACTCGACAGTTTCAGGACGGCGATACTGGTCTCGCAGGTTCTTCAGTAGTTTCTCAGGCTGTAGTAGCCGAATGTCCTCACCTTTTTCGACAATCAGCTCGTCGCTAAGAGTGCTGAGAACCTTGGAGACAGTCGAGAGAGATAAGCGCCCGTCGAGTTCCTGTATTCTCTCGTAGATTTGGCTCACGCTCTCGTGTGAGCCTGGCTCGTGGAGAAGGTACCTGCACACGATCGAACTCGTGCCTCGGAATACGTTCTTTATGCCTCCAGATTCCTTGTACCTGTTTTCCTGGTCGAGGCGTATCGCCACGAAGTCATCCGTTTGAAGCACGTAGTTGCCGTTGAGATCGACTCCCGACAGGCCTGTTTTCTCAAGAAGATTGGCGACGGTGGTGGAGATATACGGCAGAGCAAGCAGGGCATTCTCGCCACGATCCCTATCCCAGCGTTCTTCTAAGTCCCGAAGAGCATCTTTCACCTGGCGGGGAGAGGAGCGAGTCTTGATCTCGGCGACGAAAGAAACGTCCCGATCCCGCCACGCAAACGTAATTTCGAAATCAGGTCGGCGTCCCTCGAAGGATCTGGGCTCAAACCGACATTCTTTGGTCTTCAACGGGGCGTACGTATCCTGTTGGTTGATCCGGTCCCTGAGCACGCGCTCAAATCTATTCTGATTAATCTTTGCCATTTTCGTGAAGACAGCAGTTTTCCTACGTAGGAAAATCGGGTTGTTTAAGAAAACTACACAATGTTGACTGTTCCAACCGCGAGGTATCTCCCCTATATTTTCTTGTGGAGAATTCCGTTTGTCTCATTTCAGTACATCTTCCGGCTCTAGCTTAGATGCTCCCCTCCGTCCTTACCTCCCAGCTCCAGACGGGCGTCGAAGACTTTCTGCGCACCACCTTCCCGACCACGACGCCTCACTTCCACGGGATGCTCGGCCGCTTCTTCGAGCGGGACGGGTCGGTCTTCAAGGGGCCCTACGTGAACGTGGACCTGCCCTTTCGACACAGTGGGCACGGGCCGGACTACTTCCCGGACGTGCCTCTCGGCTTCCCGCCGTACGCCCATCAGGCAGGGGCCTTCGAGCGATTGAGCGGTGAGGACCCCCAGTCGACACTCGTCGCGACGGGAACCGGGTCCGGCAAGACGGAGGCCTTCCTGTGGCCCGTGCTGGATTACGTGCGTCAGCACAAGGGCGAGGAGGGCATCAAGGCGATCCTCATCTACCCGATGAACGCCCTGGCCAACGACCAGGCCGGGCGGATCGCGGAGGCTGTGCATGAGATCCACGCTCTGGAGGATGTGCGCGCCGGCCTCTACGTGGGCGATGAGGAGGAGAACCCAACGATCCGGATGGGTGAGGGGCACGTCATTACGAGCCGCCAGACCCTTCGGCTCGACCCGCCGGACGTGCTCCTTACCAACTACAAAATGCTGGACTACCTCCTCACGCGGCCGTCGGACGCGAAGCTCTGGCGCTACAACGACCCGGAGACGCTCCGGTACCTCGTGGTCGACGAGCTCCATACGTTCGACGGCGCGCAGGGCACGGACCTGGCCTGTCTCATCCGCCGCCTCAAGGACCGGCTCGGCGCGGAGGAGGGCGACCTCTGTTGCATCGGCACCTCGGCCACGCTCGGCGGGGCGGAGGACTTCGACGCGCTCCGGGACTACGCCGAGGACGTGTTCGGAGAGCCGTTCGAGGAGGGCTCGGTCATCGGCGAGCGGCGCGTCTCGGCCGACGACTTCCTGCGAGGGGTAGCCCACACGGGAGTCCCCGGTCCAGATCAGATCGACGCACTTCGCCCCGACGCGTATGCGTCGCCGGAAACCTACGTAGAGATGCAGATGGCCCTGTGGTTTGGGGACGACACGGCCATAGACGTGAGCACCGATGAGGGACGGGTCCAGCTCGGCAAAGAGCTCCGCGGCCATGCGTTTCTCCATGGACTACTGGACATTCTTGGCGGGTCACCAGAGCCTGCAGGTGCGGCCAGTGAGGCGCTGGTGGAGCGCGATCTTCTGCCGGAAGGGGGGGCGGAAGAATACCGCCGGGCGGCGCTCGACAGCTTCCTGGCGCTTCTTTCGTGGGCCCGGTCGACGACTGACGAGGAAGAAGACACGGAAGTGACACCCTTCGTGCAGATGCGCAGTCAGCTCTGGCTCCGCGAGCTCCGGCGCATGGTGGTGAGCATCGAGCCCAACCCGGCGCTTACCTACTGGGACGACCTTCCGGAGGAGCAGAGCCGAGAACCGCACCTTCCGGTGGCCCACTGCCTGGAGTGTGGCGCGATGGGGTGGGTCGGCATCCACCGCCAGAACGAAAACCGATTTCGGCCGGACCTGAAAGAAATCTACCGCCGCTACTTCAACGACGAGCCGACCTTTTCCTTCGCGTTTCCGGTCGGCCCCGACGAAGAAATCGAGGCAGAGGGATACCGCCACCAGCTCTGCGGCCACGACCTGCAGTTTAGCGACTCCAGTGCTGAGGCCTGCGCGTCCTGCGGCCAGGGCGATAAGCTCCTGGAGGTTTTCCGCCCGAAAAACCGAAAGACCACGCAGGGCGGCCGGCAGATCGGGAGCAACGACTGCCCCTTCTGCGGCACGCGAGGAGGCCTTACGATCTTAGGCTCGCGGGCGGCGAGCCTGACGAGCGTCCTCATTTCTCAGCTTTACGCTTCGTCTCACAACGACGACAAGAAGCTTCTCACCTTTTCCGACTCGGTGCAGGACGCCGCCCACCGGGCAGGGTTTTTCGAGTCGCGGACGTACCGGTTCAACCTCCGCGGGGCGATCCAGAAGGTCGTGGAGGGGAAAGGCCCGACGCCCCTGAGCGATCTGCAGGACCAGGTCGCCGCTCACTACCGAGAGCAGATGCCCGACGAGGCGTTCGTCTCGACCTTCATTGCGCCGGACATGGAGTGGTTTCGGGAGTTTGAGGCGCTTCAGGAGCAGGGCCGAATTCCCGATGGAGCGACGCTTACCCGAGACGTGAGCCGACGAATCGGCTGGGAGGTGTGGAGCGAGTACGGTTTTCGGGCCCGCATTGGGCGCACGCTTGAAAAGACCGGGTCGTCGGTCGCCACGCCCGACCCCAGTCGCCTGAACGAAGCTATCAGCGACCTTCTGCCGCACGTCCAGAACCTGGGCAATCTCCGAGACGTGACGGAGGAAGAGATTCGAGGCTTCGTCGTGGGGCTCCTGCAGCACCTCAAAAATCAGGGGGCGGTCTTTCACTCGGAGCTGGGGACCTACATTGAGCACGGCGGAAACGACTACATCCTCAACAGGCGGCCCCACCTCCCCAACTACGGGCAGTCCTCCCGCCTGCCGGCCTTTATCTGCGAGCGGAGCACGAGCCGCTTTGATCCGATCCTGACCGCCTCCACGCAGGGGAACAGCTGGCTGGAGGCGTGGGCGCTGAAGTGCTTCGGCAAGCGCGACGACATGCTGGAAGGTGTACTGGACGCGCTGTATCAGCACACGCTCAGCACTCTCGTCGCGACGGATCTCCTGGGTCGACGGTCCACGCAGAACGGCCGCGGCGTGTGGGGCCTGCGGCCCGATGCCCTTCTCGTATCGGATGAGGTGACGCAGGTCCGGTGCCAAACATGTGGCCACAACGCTTCGGTGAGCCGGTCGGCCGCCGAGGCGTGGCAAGGGACGGCCTGCCTCCGGTACCAGTGCACCGGCACGTACGGGCCGGAGGAGACCGGGCGAAACTACTACCGCCGCCTCTACAGCCGGGGCGACCTCCAGCGCATCGTCGCTCGGGAGCACACCGGCCTGCTTGGCCGCCAGCAGCGAGAGGGGCTGGAGGCGTCGTTCCAGAGAGACCCCGGGGGCGAAGGGGCGCCCTGGGACCCGAACCTCCTCTCCTGCACGCCCACCCTGGAGCTGGGCGTCGACGTGGGGCAGCTCTCCAGCGTATTTCTCTGCTCGGTGCCGCCGAGCCCGTCGAACTTCGTCCAGCGCATCGGGCGGGGAGGACGCCGGTCCGGCAACGCGGTCGACGTGACCGTCGCGGGCGGGCGGCCCCACGACCTCTATTTCTTTGAGGACCCGACGGAGATGATCGATGGAGATATTGAGCCGCCCGGCGTTTTTCTGGGGGCCGTAGAGGTGCTTCTTCGCCAGTACGTGGCCTACTGCTTCGACCGTTGGATCGCGGGGGGCGTGTCGGACGAGGCGGTGCCCCCGCGGCTGAGCACCGTCCTCCGCGGCCTGGAGGATGAAAACGTCTTCCCTCACACGTGGCTCTCGTTTGTGGGCGCCCACGAGGAGGACCTGTTTTCGGGCTTCGTCGATCTCTTCGAGGACGTGCTCCGGGAGGAGCGCATTGAGGCCCTGCGGCGAGCACTGGAGAAAGAAGGAGGGATCGAGACCCGCGTGCTGGAGCGGCTCGGGGG
>Ga0207753_1000455_pt1 | contig 16065 bp, 11 predicted proteins | sample PonA233FremontCA_2_FD_187273 | JGI IMG/M metagenome (GOLD analysis project Ga0207753, IMG submission 187273) | Salt pond sediment microbial community from Fremont, CA, USA - Pond A23 Sediment 3 (SPAdes) | ecosystem: Environmental > Aquatic > Non-marine Saline and Alkaline > Saline | place: USA... | reverse complement strand
AACGATCCACGGGTGCAGTCCAACTCGTCGTACATGACGATCATCCTGCTGGCTCGCGTCGTCACGGAGCTGGGCGACCTCGACAGCGTCAACAACGGCGTCATCGAGGATCTGTTCGTCAAGGACCTGGAGTACCTCCAGAACCTCTACGCACGGATCAACCACCAGGGATCGAACACGGTGGGGACTGCCTGTCCCGACTGCGGCCACGAGTTCGAGGTGGACGCGAGCACCGGCGCGGTCCCGGGTACCGAAGACGAGTCCGACTCCGGCGACGTCGCCGCCTCGCCAGCGGCCCTGGAGGACGAGTCGGGAAACCCGATCCAATGATCGAGACCTACCCCACCGACCGGCTCTACGAGGAGGTCGCGTTCATCGCGTACCACTTCAACTGGAGTCGGGAGGAGGTGATGTCGCTGCCACACGAGGAGCGACAGCGCTGGTGTGAAGAGATAAGCGAGATAAACGAGCGAATGAACCGCGACGGGTTCGACGCTGACGACTCCGCGGACGACGGAGTGACTCTGACACAGGAGATCGATTTCGACGACGAGGAGTGACGCGATATGCCTGAAAATATCAAGGGACCGTACCGGAAGTTCAATTTCGAGGTGGAGCTAGTCGACGGGCCGCAAGTGGGTGGCTTCGAGAACATCTCCGGGCTGACGATGCAGATGGAGACCGTCGAGTACCGGGAGGGTGGTGTCAACGACCACGTCCACAGCCTTCCCGGCCAGTACTCACACGAGAACCTGGTACTGGAGAACGGTATCGTCGACGACCGGGTCGTCTTCGACTGGATCAGCGGGATAAAATCCGGCGAACGGCCCACCGAAGAGGCGCGGAGCAACGTCGAGATCCTCGTCCGGTCCGGACACAAGAAGAAAAACCGCTGGGGGTTCGAGGTGTTCGACGCCTACCCCGTGCAGTGGGACGGGCCTGACCTCCGTGCCAGCGAGAAGAAAGGGAACGTCGCGATGCAGACCCTGGAGTTGGCCCACAGCGGGTTCACGAACCTCTCCGGAACGCCGGAGTGAGATACTCACTCGGAGCGCGAGGTTTCCGGCGACTGTCGCTCCTCTCTGGCGCCGTCCTCCGTTTTGTCCTCGTACTCCATCTCCCGGCCCTCGACAGGCGGGATCTCCGCTTCGGCCCGCGAGTCCACCAGCACCGGGCTGACGGTGTAGGCCACCGACAGGTGGTACGGTTTCTCACCGACGGCGTTGAACCAGATATCCATGACCTCCTCCGTCGTGTCGGTCTGCAGCGTGATCGAGACGTCCTTGTCGAACTGGGTGCCCCCGAACTCGCTGCCGTCCACGATGCCGTTGTCGTTCAGCGTCTGGATCGCGAGTCCCAGGAGCCGGTGTTGATCGATCGTCTCCGGAGTGAGGTTGCCGTTGCCACCGGCCGGGTAGGCCGTCAGCAGGTAGTTGAGATCGAGCGCGAGGGGGGGATCACGGGCGGTTTCGGACTCCCGGTCGTACTCGCGTGTCCGGGTGTTCATCACGTCGTTTTTGCCCACGCTGTAGAGGTACAGCGAGAGTCTGACGTTCGCATCCTCATCGATGTTGTTCGGCGAGGTCAGCGCGATCTTGGTTCTGTCGACGTCGATCGCGTCGGTCCGTCGCTGGATGCGGTCCCGCAGCAACTCGACCAGTTCCTCGCTCGTCTCGGCGATGACGGCGTACGAACCCATCTGTCAGCCCCTCCTCGCCGACGGCCCGCTCTCCGCGCTATTCGGTCGCATACCACGTGCAATTACGCCCAGCGTATTGACTTTTGTCACGCGCTACCCCGTCGACACCCGAAGCCGGATGCCGTACTCCGGGTGGACCGGCGCGATCGTCGCGCCATCGGGCAGTGACACACTCGTCGGCGGCTGTTTCGCGTCCGAACTCACCTCCCCGCGTTCCTGCCGGATCCGGTACCCCTCCTCGCCGAGTGCGAACTGCCAGCCGTCCGAATCAGCGACGTACGTACCGTTACGGCTCGTGTCAGTCAGCAGCCACCCGTCTAGGGAGTGCTCGAACTGCGCGTGGTGTGGCGCGACGTGACCCGCCGGATCCGGGAGGACCACCCACGGCACGGGCTCGTCGTCTACCGGACGGCCGACTGTGTCCCTCTCTCTCACCGCAATACGAATACCGGAGGGATGAGCGACGAGCAGGCGCGGATCCCGGCCCGTCGCCTGTGCGACGGCCGCTGCGAGGGCGGTGCCGTCCTCGTACCGCGACTCGTGTGCCGGGCGGGTGGCTCGCGAGACGACCTCGGCGAACTGTGACGAGCACGTGCTGCCGAAAGAGCGCGGATCCAGGCCGTCGGCCGGCACGTTCCCGGTCGGCACCTTCACGCCAGTGAGCAGATAGAAAGCGAGTTTTCCCCAGCTGTAGACGTCGGTCCACGGCCCAGCGGGCCGGTCGTTTTCCCCCAGTAGCTCCGGCGCTTTGAACTGGTCCGCCTCGAAGCGGATTTCGACTGACTCGGACCGGCGGACTGCGGTGTTGAAATCCAGCAGGGCGGGTCGGCCCGATGGCCGGACGATCACGTTCTCGGGTTTGAGGTCGAGGTAGACGATGTCGTTGCGGTGGAGGAAATCCAGCGTCTCCGCCAGATCGGTTGCCAGGCGGCGTCGAACCCCCTCGCCCAGCCCGGAGCTGAACGTCTCGGCGAGTGGATCGCCGTCCAGATACTCCAGGGCGATAAATGGGGGATCGTCCCCGAGATCACCGTCGAGATACCGGACCACCGTGCCGTGAGAGAGGCCCTCGCCGAACGGTTCGAGGAGGCGTCGCTCGCGGTCGAACCGCGAGAGAACCGTCTCCCTGTCGTGGCTCTCGAAGGAGGGGAGTTTGAGGGCGACAGCGCGGTTCTCGTCGGTGTCTTCCGCGCGCCAGACGGTCGCGAACCCACCCGTTCCGAGGTGATCGCGGAGTGTGTACCGACCCCGGATGGTCGCTCCCGGTTTCGCGTCCATTGCCTGGGTGAATGGCCGCGCAGGTCATAGCTCTGGCGGGTACTGATACTGTTTGTTGCGGTAATTTTCGTGACCACGGTACAAATATCGGTGTTTCAAGCGGTGTAATCGAGGTCTTGTTGCACCACGGCGGTAAAGACTCGCAACAAACAGTATGAAACCGAACAGTCTCAGACTGACAGCCACCGAGAGACGAACATAGTCAGTTTGGAGTAACTGTCTGCTGGTAGTTTTGCCGTCTGGCTTCGGGATCGAATCCGGAATTGGGTGTGTAGTTGGCTTTCAGGATTTCCTGGTACCGATCCCAGACTGCGTCATCGCAGACGTACTTGTTGACCGCTGATGGATCCCAGTCCGGATGAGATTTGTACAGCTCTTTCAGTTCGTTCAATTGCTCGCCCCACTCTTCGAAATACCCCTCGCCAGGCAGGATATCTGTTGGGTTGTTGCTCGTGAAAATATCACCGAGACTGTTACGATACTCGTATGCTTTGTTTACTTTCCCTTCGAAGTGGTCGATGTAGTTCTGTATACTCTGTCTCCGCTTGCGTATGGTTCTCCCGATGGCCATTTTTCCGAAGTCCTTCGAGTCCGTCTCCGGATCCCAGGTTTTGATCTGCCAGATGGCCATCTTTTCTTCAGTAACTTTCTCCTGCATATCATCAAGCTCACCCAACAACTTTGCCATGTTCTCACTGTCGGTGAATTTCTCTTGATTCGCCATGACGGACTGGCGGATCGCGGTGATATCGTCACTGATTTTTTCCTCTCTTTCGAGTACGTCGTTCGGAACCTCACCGCCGGCTTGCATACTGTTTCTGGCCTTCTTTGCGGCAGCAACGAAGGCTGGAACTCTGACGTGACGGAGTTTCTCTAACTGTTCTTTGGAGTTGGACATCGCGCCGGGGAACTCGAACGGCAGGCCCACGTCGCCGCCCCGTGCCCAGTTCGAGAGCATACTCTCGATCGACAGCTTGCCAGTTCGGCCCTGTTGCTGAATGAAATCAGCGATTGCGTTTGCTCGAACGCAGTTTTTGAACTCCTGTTCGATCGCTTTTATATCGACTTGTTTTTCTGTTTCGACGGCCTTGGCGGACTGCCGGATAGTTTTTAGTGACTGCTGGAGTCCTTTGGGCAACGTGGAGAGGTCGGGATTGACCAGATTCTGCCGGAGTTGTTCCCACTGATCCAGTGACGTTTCTTCGGCAAATATGCTCATTCCCCGGTTGTAGTCGAATATGACGTGCTGTTTCCACTCTTTTTTGTTCTCGGCCCTGCTGGCGACGGTCGACAGCTCCTTGGGTGAGAGTATCGTCCCCGATAGATGCTCAGTCTGGAATCCTTTGATCTCTTGGACACTGGCTTCGAACCCACCCGGGATTTTCTCGATTTCTGCTGTGTAGGATGTCCCTGCTTTGAACAGATCGTACCCCTTCCCTTCGATCGACACACGGAATTTCTGACCCGCTTCACGACCACTACCTGCTTTGATCCCGCCCTTTCCGATCGACCAGGATCCGGATGACAGCCCACCGTATCGCAGACTGACTTTGGCACCCCCGACCTCGAAACCGGGACCCATCATCTCTTCCATCTCCGACGCCAGCTCTGTCCCGACCCAGTGTTTGGAGTACTCGTCGTGTTGCTGGATTTTGTTCAACTCTTCGGGTGATGAGACGTTGACGAGGGATTTGTACAGCTTGTCGAAATAGTCGAGTGACTGGTAGACTTCGAAAGTCGAAACAATCGATTCTTCTTCTGCCGTCGAAGCGGAAACGCCGCCCGATGCTGCACCAACCGAGATGGTGCCTGACTTTTCGCTCTTCGATGCCTCGGAGAACCCAATCTTGATCCTGATTTTGCCGGAGTGTTCCGGATCGGGTTCAGGCTCCGAGAGCTGCATCTTCACGTCTGCCCGCCGATTGTACCATTTGTCTGTCGTGGGATCGAGACCCGATGGAAACTCCGACCGGGCACCCAGGGAACCGTACGCCTGGATATTCGGCTGTGGCCACGAACTGGTTTCTTGCGTGTAGGTTTGTTTGAGAACCTCTTTGGTCTGCCGCGCACGCTCCGCAGAAAGGGCCTCGTTTTTCGACTGACGCTCTATCGTCCCATCAGCAGCCTTCCAGCGCTGTGAAGCGTGGCCCGCAATATCGAAGACAACTGATTCAGGCGACCCAAACCGATGGAACTCGCTGATCTTGCGAGTAATCTCGTCAATGACGGCCTGGTTTCCGGCCGCTGGCTCACCAGCTAACGGATCACTTTTGCCCGTCTCGAAATACAAACTGTTGTCTACGATCGTCCGGAGTTGCGACCCTCCTCCGCTGTTCTTGTGAATCTCTTGCCCAGCAGTCTGTGAGATCCGCTCGACTTCGATCGTTTTCTCCCACTTGTTTGACTCGGCGAGGCTGCCACCGATCCCAACAGATAGTCCACTGGCCGTTGTTGTCGCTTCACCCTGCACGGACACGTTCCATCCACCATGCGTTTTCAGACTGTAACTCTCGCCTTGTTCGAGAACATCGACGGCTTTTGGATCGCCCATTACACCAGCCATCCCGCCAGCGATCTTCGATGGCTCTGTCTTCATGAGAGCTTTTGTCTTTGCGATGATACCGAACTCCGGCCATCTTGAGGTTTCCAGCAGGTTTTTTGTGGGGGTATTCTCGATGGCGTGGAGATGGCTCTGGTATTTTGCTGCCTCCTCTTTACCGAATACACGGGTCTGTGAGTACGCTACACCACCCGACACACCGGCTTCTCCGCCTCCGGAGACGGTGCCGGACTGGCCCTGAAGCGATTTGTCGCTTTTGTTTATTTCGTACGTCCCGTCGCTGCTGCCTCCGAGGCTACCGCTGAGACCGACCGTGAGTGTGAATTTGTATTTGATTGGATCCGCGTTTTCGACCTCCTCGACACTCCATCCGACCATTCCGTTTAACGCAGCCCGTTCTTCGACTGTTACATTGTAGTTTTCGCCTTCGAGTTTCTCGGTCCGACTGCCCTCCACAGAGCCTTCTGCGTCCTCATGGCCCACGCTACCCCCGATTGTAACCTCGGAGCTACTCGTAACACCTGTTTGGGACCCTCCCTCCCTCTGCCGGTGAACGGTCGAAGCCGCTGTATTCTCGTCTCTCTGGCCGGGTTCGTGCGACTGGTCACCCGATTTCTCGACGACCGACTGTGCGACCTGCTCGGCTTCCTTTTCGGCCGGGTCGTTCGGTGAACTCAGTTCGAGTTTCGGCTGGATGGTCACGTTCGCGCCGAACGCCGACCGTGCGACCTGCGGTGCGATATCTGCCTTCGGCAATAGACTCACCCTCCCCGCAGTTTGCTGGCGGACGTGTGTCAGTTCGTGGGCCAGTACTTTCTTGCCCTCCTGTGAATCCGGATTATACTCCCCTCTGTTGAACGCGATGTGATTGCCGACGGTAAACGCCCGTGCATTGATCGAGTCGGCTGCTGCTGCAGCCTTCGGGCCGGTGTGTAGCTGTACGTCACTGAACTCTCCGCCCATCTTCGATTCCATCTCGCGCTGGACGCTCTCGTCCATCGACGTTCCCGGGGAGGCGACGACGTTCCGGACTGATTCGGGAGCGCCCGTTGATCCGGCCGGTCCGTCGCTGTTGGCATCGCTGTTGCGGTGGCGCGAGGCCCGGTTTTTCCGTTCGATGTCGGTCGGTACCTCGTCGGGCCGTCCCGCCTGGCGCTCGCGAAACGCCGCCATATCCCGTTTTTTCCCCATCGTCCCGACTAGCATTCCTTCCGCTACCCACTGACTGACGCGGGGCTGTCCGAACTCGGATTCGAGTCGCTGGACGCGCTCTGCCTCGTCGCGCCGGCGGATATCTATGCCGTACCGCTTTGCGATTGTCTGAGTATCGGGAGCAGAACTGTAGCCGACATACTGTGCGGCTTTGGAGTCGCCGTTGTCCCTACCCGCTGGTTCGGAACGGTGTGTCGGTCTGCTGGAGACGGACGTCCGGTCCGAACTGTCCAGGTCGTGGTGTTTGACCGCAGACACCTGGTCGTCCGTCGAGCGAGTAGAGTCCTCCTGCCTCGATTTCCGGACTGACTGTTTTCGCATCTTTCTTCCGGGACGCTGATGAGTTACCAAACAACATGTAGTTTCAAAAAGGTACTGGACAGGTACACACCAGTGGTCAGAGGACTGCTACTGTTCGTCGTCGAAGGACCCGCCACGGTGAACCTCGCCGACGTTGTCGTCGTCGCGCAGCCGCTTTGCAACGTCGGCGGCTTCCTCGGCAACCTCGTGAAGATCGCCGCTCAGGTTCTCCTCCAGAAAGAGTAGATACATCGCCGCCATCGTGAGCTGGCGTTCTTTCCGGTTTCTCTCCCCGCCAGCCTGGATCTTGATGTTTGCGCCGTCCCGGGTCAGATACAGCAGGGCAAGCGGCCACTCCTCGTCGACCGAGGCGATAACGTCGATCATCTCCTGCTGTGCTCGTGATCTCGACATGTGGTGGTGTTTGGCACGATATGTAATAAAACTCGGTCAGGGGTGACAGAGAACAAAAGGCATACCCGCGTGCAAGCTGTGCACCCCAGTCAGCAGCCGTTATCTCGGCGGAGCGCGTTCGATAGTCGGCGCGTTTCCGCCGCCCCCACCACGCTGTTGGCTCATAAAGATACGGATATCTTTGATTCGTGCCTCGCGCATTTTCTCGAACTTGTTCAATTTTTGTTCCCCGCTTCGAACTTTCGCTCGAATCACGGGGTGGTAGTCCTGCAGATATTCGAGGAAATCGCGCCGGAGATTGTATCTGAAATTGTTCACAAGCCGCTGTTGCTCTTCGCTTCGGTTCTCCTTGTCGACAGTGAGTGCCTCGGCTTGCTCGGCTCGGAGAATCTGATTGTATATACTCTTCAAACCGTTGAACGACTGCAACACGGCCGAGGCGGTGAGGGCGAGGAACTCGCTTCCGATCGTTTCTTTGATGAGCATGCTTCTCCCGTGAGCGATAAACCGACCTTTAATCAAGTCGAGTGCATCCTTCCCCAGACGTGATTTGAACGTGCTCACGTCAACCGAGTCGTCTACCACTCCCATACCATCGATGACTATCTCGTAGCTGGCGTACTGGATATCCCCGACCATGCTCAACGACTCATCCTCGGGAATACGCAGCGAAGCGTTCTGGACCATGTGTTCGACCGCGAAGTACGTCGCGATCTCCGCATCGGCCATTATTTTGTTGTTCAGCCGGGCCAACTTACGGGCGGCCGAGACCTCGGGAGGAACGACAAGACCCTGCCCCTGGGGAGCCGGATAACACTTGTCGGGATCAGGACCTCCGAGGACGAGGCTGTTGGCCCGCTCCGAATCCATCCCCATCGCAACGAGGATATCCCGGACCTGCTCGTCCGATGGTTCGATTTTGCCACCCCCGGACGAACCCTCCTCATTCTTGATTTCCTTTTCAGTTTCCCCGTCGTCCTGTCTGGCCACCCGGTCACCGTTGTGGCGCTGTGGAGTCGTCCCGGCACCACCTTGCTGCACGACGTGGGTGAGTTCGTGTGCGAGTAGTTTCCGTCCCGGGGTCGAATGTGGACGGTAGTTCCCATCAGCGAACGCGATATCCGATCCGACTGTGTACGCCTTTGCAGCGATCGATCGCGCACCCTCGTCGGCCACGGGGCCGGTATGCACCCGCACGTCCGAGAAGTCGGCAGCCATCTTGCTCTCGAACTCCGCCCGCGTCGCTGCTGGCAGGGGTTTGCCCTCGCCCTGGATACCGCTCCGCACGGTCGATGCAGTTTTCTCCGGGACACCAGTACCGGCCGCACACTGGGCTGGAACCGGCCGAACCTGTTCGGTCTCGCCCTGGTCGCGGTCCGCACCGTCGACCTTTTCATCAGATATCTTCGCGTCGTCATCCATCTCCATCACTTTCTCCGAGACCCGCTCCGCCTCTTTTTCTGCAGGGTCATTTGGCGAACTCACTGCAAGTTTGGGCTGGACTTGCATGCCAGTCTCCGCTGCGCCACCTGTCGCTGTGCTGGACGCGTCCCGAGTCGCACGGAATGCAGTCATATCTCGGGGTTTACCCATCGTTTCGACAGGCATCCCCTGGTCTGCCCAGCGGCGTACCTGACGTTTCCCAAACTCTTCTTCGAGTCGCTGTAATTTCTTCGCCTCTCTGCGCTCGACAGCTATCCCGTACCGGTCCGAAAGTGCTTGTCGGTTGGGACTCGGTGCGTAATCGGTATACTCACTACCTGGACTATCGGTCTCACTGGCCTGTACCGGGACCCTGCCATTCGAAGAGTGTTCTGTCGACGGAGAGTCATCAGTGTCCGACTCTGATTCTTTCTCGGCGACATTTTCTCGTACTGATTTGAATCCCATTGTCAGTAACGCCTGTCGGATGTTCCCAAACAGACAGGCTATGTACATATGTGTTACTCCAGCACACGGTACGCGGGCGATCGGAAATCAAATATCGTCGTAAGCTACATGCAATACCCCTCCGTAGCAGGTGTTCATATACGAGGGAAACCCACCCTCGCCCAGAGACGATGGCGTACGAACACTCTACCGGCCACCTGCTGGCCGAGTTCGACCGGATCGCACGGATACTCGACGGCTACCGGAGTACGCTCGACCAGAGTGGACCCTCGCAGCCGGTCGATCCGGAGACCACGCCGCCGGTGGAGCCAGCACAGCTACCGCTCGGGATTCCCGAAAAAGCCGAGGCTGAAATCGAGAGACGTGCGACAGCGATCGAAAAACAGGTCGAGGAGAGTACCGCCACAGGGACACGGCTCAGACTCGCCCACCTCGTCGAGACGTTCGACCTCTCCGCGAACCACCGCGATGTCCTCCTGCTCGCACTCTTGCCCGTGGCCTACCCACGGTATCAGGAGGTCTTTGCGGAGTTACAGAATGACCTGGCTGCGACACAGCCGACCGTCGGGCTCGTCGCAGACCTGTTTTCAGAAACCGACGGGGAACGGGTCGCCGCCACGGGACTGGTCGGCCCGGACTCACCGCTGCGCGAGCACGGCCTCGTCAGCATCGGCGAACCCGACGACAAGCGACTGAACCGGACCGAGCGACCGGTCTTCGTCGAAGACCGTATCGAGTCGTACCTGCTCGGTCACGAGGGCATCGATCCGGTACTTTCCGACCTGCTGGAGACGGTCACTGCCGAAACAACGCTCGAAGCACTCCGTCTCGACGGAGGGGTAAGCGACCGGCTCCGGACGCTGTCGGACGTGGACGGCGAGGACCGACTGTACTGGCACGGCCCGGACGGCACCGGGAAACACCGGGCTGTCGAGGCAGTGCTGGCGGCCGACACGGTCCTCGAAGCCTCGTTCCCGGCAGTCAGGGCAGCCGGACTGTTCGACCGTCTTCGCAGGGAACTCCGCCTGCTTGACCGGCCGCTACACATACACTCCGTCTCGGCGGTAACGAGCGAAGAACCGGCGGCGGTAGACGACCTGTTCGACGCGTTCGACTCGATCGACCGGCCGCTGATTGTCACCGGGACCGAGGGGTGGACACCGACCCGGTCGAGTACCGCCGTCGACGCCATCGTCGAGTTCCCGCGGCCGTCGTTTGCGGTCCGACGGCAGTTCTGGGCGGACCACGCTGACGCGCTTCCGGAGAGGCTCGATCCGACCGTGCTGGCAGGCACGTTCGAACTCACCCAGCGGGAGCTGGAGACCGCACTCGCATCGGCGCGGTCGCTGGCAGGGGAGGGCGAACTAACGCTGGCCCACGTCTACGAGGGTTGTCGCGCCCAGTCTGCGAGCGGGCTCGACGACCTCGCGGAGAAACTGGAACCGGGCGTCTCCTGGGAGGATATCGAACTCGCAGACGAGACCGAGCGGGAACTCCGGACGGTCACGGCACACGTCACACACAGGGGCCGGATCTACGCGGAGTGGCAGTTCGAGGAGCGGTTCAGCCGCGGCACGGGTGTCGTGGCGCTGTTTTCCGGTCGTTCGGGGACCGGCAAGACGATGGCTGCGGAGGTCATCGCGACGGAAACGGGGATGGAGCTGTACAAGATCGACTTATCGAGTGTCGTGAGCAAATATATCGGGGAGACCGAGGAGAACCTGGAGGAGATTTTCACGGAAGCGGAAAATTCGAATGCGATCTTGCTGTTCGACGAGGCCGACGCCGTCTTCGGGGACCGGGCGGCGGTCTCCGACGCGACGGATCGGTACGCGAACGTCGAGGTGAACTACCTCCTCCAGCGGATCGAGTCCTACGACGGCGTCGTCTTGCTCACGACGAACTACGAGTCGAACATCGACACTGCCTTCATGCGACGGATCGACCACTCGGTTCCCTTCCGGCGGCCACAGGAGGCGATCAGACGGTCGATCTGGGAGGATATCTTCCCGGCGGCGACGCCGGTCGCGGAGCTGGATTACGAGTTTCTCTCGTCGTTCAAGCTGACCGGTGGGGACATCCGGACGATCGCACAGACTGCGGCGATCCTGGCGGCCGCGGACGAGGGCGAGGTCACGATGAAACACGTCGTTCGGGGTCTCCAGCGGGAACTCGAAAAGGCCGGCAAGATGGTCGATCCGCAGGATTTCGGCACGTACCGCGAGTTCTTACACTCGTAGGCAGATACTCGACAACGCAAACACTTTTCGTCAAAGCACGTCTTAGTCGAATACAATGCGGGAAAGAGTCCCGGACGAAGCGACGTGTGCTATCTGTGGCAGACACTTCGATCCATCGGAAACTCGCGGCTGGTGCCCGAACCCGAGCTGTGGTGAGTGGCAACATCCCTCGTTCCCGGTCGGCGAGGAGACCGACGGGAGCGCGGAGTCGACCGACAGCGGAGCGGATTCGTCGCCGGCGACGCCGATGAAGCAGTGTCCGAACTGTCGCAACGAGGTGCGTGCGGACGCGAACTTCTGCAAACACTGTGCGACACAGCTGACAGGCGAGACGCAGCCGGAGACAGGCCACGAAGACGAGGATACAGAGGGCGCTATCGAGAACTGCCCGGACTGTGGCGCTGACCTTTCCGGTATCCCGTCGGATCGGCTCTCGACGTGTCCGATCTGTATGTTCGATCTGACGCCCGTTATCGAGGGCGACGGGGACGCCCACTTGGAGCCGGAACAGAGCACGGGACCACTGACCGACTGTCCGAACTGTGGCGAGGATCTCACGCAGATACCGGCCGGCAGGCGGACCGTCTGCCCCGGCTGCCGTGTCGATCTCGAGGAGGGCCTCGACGCCGGAACTGATGCGGAGAGCCGGTCCGGCCCGGCGACGACAGGTGGCCAGCCGGAACAGACTGGCTCGAATCAGAGCGGTCACAGCACGGCTGGCGACGCCGAATCGACGCCGCTAAAATCGATGGACATCGCGGGCGGATACGTGCAGCGGCTCTCGGAGATCGGTGTGACGACAGCCGGCGAGCTGGTGGCGTCGGAGCCGGACACCGTCTCTGCCAAGACCGGCATCTCCGCGCAGCGGATCAGGGGCTGGATCGACGACGCGCCGGTCGAGCCCGACAGAGACCCCGGGGGCGGCGACGGTGCCGTCGCCGGAATCGGCGACGAACCGGAGAGCGACGACCACGGGCTGTCGGTCGGCTCGGCCGGCAGCGACGGGATCGACTACCAGAGTACACGGATCCAGCGGTCGCCCGACGAACTCGTCTTCGATGTGATGGGCGAAGAGATCACGGTGACCGACGGGACAACCGTCGGACGGGAGGTCCGGAACGCGATGGTCGAGGCGGGCGCACCGGAGGAGGACGCGGTCTACGTACACCGCAAACACGTCCGGATCAACGCCGACGAGGAGGGGTTCTTGCTCACCCGCCTCGGTGAGAACAGCCTGACGGTCAACGGTCGTCCTGTCGAGAAAGGAAGCCAGGTCCGGATCGAGGACGGTGACGAGGTCGGCTTCTCCGACGTCGTCACTGCAACGGTCTCCGTCCGATGACTCTTACACACGACGCGGGCGACCTGATCGCAGACAGATACCAGCTGGACAGCTTTATCGGCGAGGGTGGAATCTCGAAAGCCTGGCAGGGAACCGACACGGAGACCGGCCGCCGGGTCGTCGTCAAACACCCGAACTACGACTCGGAGAACTCGGCGGCGGTCGTCAAGGAGAGCATCGAGCGGGAGATCGAGATTCTGGAGGCCATCCAGGATGCCGGCGGCCATCCGAACCTGATGGGACTGGTCGAACGGACGACGACGCGGGGCCATCCTGCCATGGTCGTCGAACACGCCGATGGGGAGAACCTCTACTCGGAGGTCAAACGTCGCAACGGGTTCACGAACGCGGAGGATGTCCGCCAGGTCGGGATCGCACTCTGTGAGGCGATGTCATTCCTCCACGAAAACGAGATTATCTACCGGGATCTGAAGCCGGACAACGTAATGTTCCAGCCCGACGGGACGCCGGTGCTGATCGATTTCAACACCGCGAAAGGGTTCGTCCCGGACGCCGCCCACGACGGCGACACGCGTTCGGGGACTGTCATCCCGAACCCGACGTACAAGCCACCGGAACTCAACAACGACCCCGACCTCGTGGGGTACCGGCAGGGGCCCTGGTCGGACGTCTACTCCATCGGCAAACTGTTGCTGTTCATGTTCGCCGCGAGTGCCCCGCGCGGTGACGGCGTCGATCCGCGCGAGTTCCCGGGGAGCCGATCGGTTCCCGGCTACCTGGCCGAGAGCATCGAACGCGCGACCCAGGCACACAAAGACGACCGGTACCGGAACGCGACAGTGTTTGCACGGGTGCTCGAAGCCGAGTCCTCGGTCCCTCCGGCCGTCGCATCGATCACCCACCTCGGGCGCTCGGAGTCGTACGATATCTACCCGGGGGACACGATCGGGCGGGACAGTGCTGACGGACCGCGCCCGTCGGTTGCGGTCGAGGATCCTGACAGCTACATCTCGGCGGTCCAGCTCCAGTTCGACAGGGACGGTGAGGAGTGGCTCCTGCGTGACCGGAGCCTGAACGGAACCTGGGTCAACAGCGGTGACGGCTGGCGGCGGATCCTCTCGCAGCGGGGCCGCGAGCGCCTCCAGGAACGGTCAGAACAGTCCGCCCAGGATCTCGAGGAGCTTCCGGCAGAGACGACACTCGAGGAGGGCGACCGGATCGCGCTGGTACACCCGAACTACGACGTCTGGCTCCGGTTCGACGGGGAGGGCACACCGTGATACTGATTATTGCGGTAATTTTCAGCACGGTTACGAAAACTAGCTGTTCAGGCACTCACAGTCTCTCGTCACCCGGCGTCGACGGCCAGTGGCCGTCTGCTCGGGAGACGGAGTCTCCCCCCGGGAAAGACTCGCAATAATCAGTATGAGTATCAACTACGCGACCGGACTGGACATCGGAGAGCGGAAACGGAAAGACGGCCGGATCAACGAGGACAGCATCGCCGTCAACGTCCTGGAGGACGGACACCTCGATACCAACCGCAACGCAGGTGTGTTCGTGCTGGCCGACGGTGCGGGCGGCGAGAACGCCGGTGAGGTCGCCTCGTACATCGCCACTGTCGAGGTGACTCGACGGCTCACGCAGACGCTGTGGGAAAACCAGTTGCTCGACGGTTCGGAAACGCCGCGTCTCCCACTCGACGGGCGGGCCGGCGAACTGCCCGTCCAGAACGACGATCCTGACTGGGTGTTGAACACCATCGAAACGGCGATCAGGAGTACCCACACGCGGATCCTCCAGTTGGTCCGGGAGCTGGAACTGGAAAGTGCGTACACGACGATCGTTGTCGGTGTCAAGATGGGCAACCGGTTCTACTACGGATGGGTCGGCGATAGCCGTATCTACGTCATCAACCGGCATCCCGGCCGCGAGCGGAGTCGGCAACTCACGCTACTGACGCGGGACCATTCGGTCGTCCAGCGCCTCCAGGAACGAGGTGATATCGACGAGGTTGAAGCACACGTTCACCAGCGGGGGAACCAGATTACCCGGGCACTGGGAGGGACAAAGGCCGACGATCCCGCCGACAGTACCGTCCAGATCGAGAGCGACCACGTCCGGTTGTTCGGGGACGACGTCGTACTCCTTACCAGTGACGGGTTGATCGACGCCTACGCCGACGCGGGGACACTGCACGAACAGTACAAACGGGCCGATTCGACGGCCGAAATCGAGGCGAAAATCCTCGATCACGCCGTGACCGACAACGAGATACGCGACGTCGTGCTGGCCGCCGAGACGCTCGACGACGCCGTCGAGCGGTTCCTGTCACTCGCGAACCGGCGCGGTGGCAAGGACAACCTCTCGCTCATTCTGGCAGCGGACCCCTCCCTCGATCAGTCACCGGCGGGGAGCCTGCCCGACCGTGGCTACGGCGCCCGCAACGAACCGCTCGGGGACAGGGGCACGATCATTCGGGATGCAGACGAGTGACGGCGTCGCACACTCACTCCAGTGAGGTCCCACAGACTGCACAGAACGTCGCGTCGGGATCGAACCGCTCCCCACAGTTCGGACAGTTCCGGTTCGACTCCGCTCGGCTGCTTTCCTGCGTCTCGGTACGGGTCGGTTCGGTACCCGCCGGCTGTCCAGCGAGGACGACCGCCTCCCTGGCTGCTCGGCCGAGCGGTTCCGGAGCGGCACCGTCTCCAGCGAGCGCACGGAGCGCCGCGGGTTCCAGATCAGTGCTGGCTGCCGATATGTCGGCTGTCTCGAGTGCATCGGACACCTCGTCCCGGGCAGTTTCGACGGCGTCGGGGAACTCCGCCTCGAGTGTCGCCAGCGCGTCGAAGAGGTTTCGGCGGACCCGCGGGTCCGTATCCACACACTCCCGCGTGAGTCGCACGATGTGGGGTTCGAGGACGGCAGGGTTCTCCCTGGCGACCGACGCGACCACGAAGGCAGCCTGCTGTCTCACCGTCGGATTCCCCGTGCGGAGTTCGTCCAGGAGCGGTTCGATGGCGTCGTCGTCGATACCGTTGGCCGCTGCCACGGCGGTGAGCGCGTACGCAGCAGCCGACCGCACGCCCTGATCCTCGCTGTCGAGCAGGGTACAGAGCGCGGCGAAGGATTCGATCGCTGGAGTCGGGTGTCGGTTCGCGAGCCG
>Ga0207753_1000453_pt1 | contig 16074 bp, 16 predicted proteins | sample PonA233FremontCA_2_FD_187273 | JGI IMG/M metagenome (GOLD analysis project Ga0207753, IMG submission 187273) | Salt pond sediment microbial community from Fremont, CA, USA - Pond A23 Sediment 3 (SPAdes) | ecosystem: Environmental > Aquatic > Non-marine Saline and Alkaline > Saline | place: USA... | reverse complement strand
TCCCAGCTGTCGGTCGAACAACTGGAGGCGATCCGCTGGGTTCTTCGTGATTATGATAGCCAAGTTACTTCCCGAGACGAAGTGAACACGGGCATTGTCTGCGGCGGTGCTCTCGATGGGGGTATTTATGAGGATGTTCCCGCTTCGGCCGATCTCCTCCGATATATGCTTGTTTTGTTCTATATCCGTTGCAGCGTGGCCGTTGAGATGTTGTTTGAAATTCGTGCGGGCCGTGTCCCGCTCGTGTGTTTTTCCAGCCTCATCGCAGTACGGGCACCGCCATTCGAACCGGAAATCCGACTTGCTCACGTTTCCGGACGTATGTCGAAATAGGTGCGTTCCGGCCTTCCGTTTCAACCGCTCGTAGCTATCCGACCAGGCTGAAAACCCACAGCGATCACAGTTCCACTTTTGTACCATATGTACACTGACCGATGAAAAAACAGTACTATGCAGTCTATTTAGTTTCTCGGACAATATCCACCGATGAGAAGTACGCCGCGATTGGAGCTTATCGCTGTCTTTCATGCCCGCCGATATCGTCCTGTGTGGCCCACAGCTATCGATGGCATCCGTACATTAAAATGCATAGCACGAAAGCTTAGAAGCAACGTAGGCATCTGGTGGGTATCGCTTGAGACGAGATAGCAACGATACGACCAGGTGACCGACATCGTATGCCGCACGGGGGCATGGAGTGTAGAGGATGGACTCAGGAGACACTGATCGCGACAGATCCGGAAACTGGCTGGACAGACTAGAGGACGCGGAGTTCTCGGAGACAGACGAACGTTCGCACTTTTCGGTACTTGAACAGCCCATCGACGCGTCCGACGCTGACGAGCTCTGTCGACTGTTGCACACCGGTGAAATTGTAGCCATACGGGCCAGAGCCGCGGCGGCGCTGGGCATGATAGCCGGATCGAAACAGTACACCGCAACCGTTGTGGACGACCTGACAAGGGCGGTAGTCGAAGACGGGTCAACTGAGGTACAAGCGAGGGCTATCGACTCGCTGTATCTCTACGATCAGGATCACATTGACCGGCTGGCCGAAATGTTGATACAGTCGGTTGCACGCGAGAGCAGTAGCGCTGATCCAGCGGAATTTGTCGGCCGCTGGCTTACTGCGGAGTTTCCAGCGTTTCGGCTTATAGGGGCGACGGCCATCGGAGTTCTCGGCCAAGAGCGTATGCGTTCGCAACTCGTCGAGACATTCGATGACGACGACCGTCGGGTACGGTCGCGCGCTATCGAGTCCTACGGACAATCCGGCCCGGAGCCGAACCATCAGCCGGTGGAACGGATGCTTCGGGACGCTAATTCGATGGTTCGGCGCACGGCGGCTTCCACACTCGTCGAAATTGGAACCGATCCCGCGCTTGAAGCGTTGCTGTCCGTCACCGATGCGAGCGACGATCGACTACAGCGGATCGCTGTTTCGGAGCTTCACCGGCTGGATCGTCGCCGGACTGCAAGGGCACTCGTCGACGGAATCAAAACCGGGTCAGAGGCGGTTCGACAGCAAGCGATCATCTCGCTGATGCAACTCTGTACGAGAGGTGAATCGGTGGGCCACGAGGACGCGTGTGAGTACCTAACCGAGCGCTTGGAGTCGTCGACACTCACAGACACTGCGGGGATCGCTTCGAGTATCATCGTTAACGATCTGGAGAGCGACATCGGTCAGGAAACAGAGCGACAGGCCGTCCGGTTACTCGGGGAGATGGCTACCTCCGTAGAGCGTGAGGAAGTCGGGTGTCAGCTCGTTGATCCCCTTCGGAGTCCCGATGAACAAGTCAGGGATCTATCAGCGGAATATCTGCGGCAACTCGAAGGCGAACAGATCGAGGAGGGGCTTCGGAGCCTGAGCCGCGATTCGAGCGCACGCCGCGAAGCCAGACGCCGAGCGGCATCAATACTCGAAGAAATAAAACGGAACATGGCCGACTCGTCGGGAGACCACTCGGTCGAGTACACCTACGTCAAACAGCCAACCGACTACAGCGAAAAACACGGGGGATGAGTTCTCTTGAGTTGGATATATGACTGCCTGGACCCCTCGCGTTCGGGGCCCGACAACGCGACCGTACGGGGGCTCACGTGGAGCTGAGGACCAACAACAACGCAACCCCGGCCATGAGCACAGCGACGACGACAAGTACGACGAGAAGATACTCCTTTTCGGTAAACTGACGGCGTGATTCGGCCATACCGTTGATTAGATGGCCGCCCGCAAAAACGTTTCAAAACGCCGTAGGAGCACGGTGGAAACACAAAGCTCATTCAATCCACGGATCTACTATACGGTGTGACGGAGACAAACGCCGGCATCGAGGGCGAACGCGTCATCGCGGTCCTGTACGTGGTCGTCGTCTCGATCGCGGGCGCCTTGGGCGCCGCCATCGGGAGTATTGGGCTCCGGGATCTCAAGGCCGTGTCGTTTCTCGGCTTGGTGACGTTCCAGCCAACGCCGGTCGGACTGGCGGCTTTCGGCATGACGACCGTCGGCGTCTCACTTGGCGTCGCGTTGCTGTTGGTCGTGTACGTCTCGCGGAACTACGTCGACGCTTGACATCCTCTCCGCCCTAAGCAACGGCGATTCCACGGGGTGGCAATGGCCCGAGCGGTCCACAGCTCTGGCAGTATCAGGAATCCTGCAGCCGCTCCGTCGTCTCGACGAGGGGATGGTGGCCGTAATCAACCTCCTCAATGTCGTCGATCGATTCGAGATTGCTCTTTTTGGCAGTCTCTGCCATCCCCAACTCGACGCGTCTGTCGAGGCTGATCACGTAGGCATCCATCTCCTCGATATCGAGACGGTCGGCCGCCTTGACGCGGTGGTGGCCGTCGGCCAAAAGAAGCGTCCCCGCGTTGTCGATAACGACCAGCGGCTCCGCGAGTCCGTTTTCGAGTTCGTATCGGCGCCCTTCGAGTTCGTCAGTGTACACCTTTGTCTGCGTGGGTGTCAACGCCGCGAGCGAGACGGTGCGTCGCTCTTCGGTCGCCTCAGTGCCGTGGATCGACTCGAGGGTCCGCTTGAGTTTGCCCACCTTCTCGGGGGTCGCGCGTTCGATCTGCGAGCGGATGACGTCGGCGTTCGAGATGATCCCAGCGAGATTGCCGGCGTCGTCCACCACCGGGAGGCGTTCGATTCCGGACCGGAGAATGACGCGCGCCGCGTCGGTGATTCGCATGTCGGGGTGGGCGACGATGATGTCCGAGGTCATCACCTTGAATATCAGGTCGCGTTCATCGGCGAGCAACAGGTCCTGGGCACTGACGAACCCCTCGACCTGGCGGCCATCACACACCGGAAACCCGCTGTGGTTTTCGCTCCCGGCGATCCGTTCGGCGACCGCCTCGACGGAGTCGTCGGGCGAGACCGTCGCGACATCGCGGGTCATGTAGTCCTTCACTCTCGGCTTGCCGTCATAGGCGTCGTCTGAGCCAGCGTCCATTATCGAGTCGACGGCGCCGAACGGCAAAAAGCCCACTTCCTGCCGGCAGATCACCCCCAGCCACCGTGTGCGTCGATCACCCAGCGCTCTTTACTCCGCGAACCCCTGGCTGCCGTCGCCATCAGCGTAGATGAAAGGACCGTAGTCGGGGGTTACCCCAAGCGCCTCGAAGAACCGATCGGTGATCACGTCGGCGATCGCGTCGCACCGCTCGTCGGGGTCCGCGTCTTCGGTTAGGATGCAGGTTGGGATCTGCGCCCCGGCCATGTCGGCGTGCCCGCCAGCATCGCCGATCTGAGCGAACGCCTCACGGAGGATCTCGCCGAGGTCGCGATCGACCCCTCTGGAGCGTGCGGAGACGAACACCGTCCCATCGGTGTATCCGGAGACGAGCGTCGCCGTGATACCCTCCATGTCGAGGAGTTTGTCAGCGGCTTGAGCAAGCGTGTCCCGGTCGGATATTTCGCCCACACAGCTCGTCAGGATGTCGTTGGTCACCTGTCGGGCCGAGATGGCGCTCCCGACCGTCTCGAGGGTGTCAACCGAGACGCTCGGTGATTCGACCTGTCTGAGTCGGTCGGGATCGACCGATTCGACGAGTCTGGCGGCGGTCTCGAAGTCGGTGATAGAGACCCCTCGGCAAAAGTCCCGTGTGTCGGTTCGGATGCCGTACAACAGCCCGCTCGCGAGCGACTCGTTCAATTCGATACCGAGGCAGTTGAAGTACTCCGCGAGGATCGTACAGGTCGCCCCGAAGTCGCTCCGGAGGTCGACGAATCCGGCGTTGACCGGGGTTCGTGGTGGATGGTGGTCGACGACGATGTCGATCGGCGTCTCCGGCGGTAGCCCGTCGTTGACGCCCGGTCGGGAGTGGTCGACGAGGGCGACGGCGTCGAACGATGAGAGATCCGCATCGTCATTGAGATTCCGGAGGTCGAACTCGAAGAGATTCACCAGGGCACGGTTCTCTTGATGACCGATATTGCCGTAATAACACGCCTCCGCCTCAACGCCGAACTCCGAGGCGAGGTGACGGAGTCCGACGGCGGAGGCGATGGCGTCGGGATCGGGGTTATCGTGGGCGAGAACGGCGAGGCGACCGTCGATGCTGTTGAGGGCCGCCCGAAGCTCCCGAGTGTGAATGCCGTCGTCCCCAGCACACTCCAGAACGTCCTGCCCCACCTTCTCCGGAATATCGATGATCCGGTCGGCCTCGGGGACTGCCTCCCGGTCGACCCCGTCAGCGAGACAGGCCATGAGAAACGCGTCGGGGTACGCTGACCGAGCCGTCCGGACCACTCGCGCGAGCGCGTCGGCGGCCGGGGCGGCAACGACCGAATCGACGTCGCCGGCGACGGTCCGGATGTCGTCGACATCTCCGATGTCAACCCGGTTGGCATCGATACCGGCTTCACGGAGAGGTTCGGCGTGGTCGTCCTCGTCCACGAGCACGACGAGCGCCCCCGGTCGCTCCGCCAGCCGCTCGATGAACGACGTCCCGACCGCGCCGTAGCCCAACACCAGCCGATTCATACGCTTGTGTCCGACCCCAACAGTCTAAAACGTGCTGGAGCGCTGTCCGGGATTCAAAACAGCGCCGCCGCCGCGTCGAAGGCCGCGCCGTCGAAGACGGCTATGCCGGGCAACAAGAAGACGGTCGCAACCGCCGCAGTAAGCACTGCAACGTACAGCGCGGTCGGGTAACGCTCGATGGAGCGCTCCTCGACCGGGTCGTCGATCCACATCGCCTTGACCACGCGGCTGTAATAATAGAGGCTCAGCGCGCTGTTTATTGCGCCCACCGCGGCGAGCCACGGCACGCCGGCGCCGACGGCCCCCGCGAAGAGGTAATACTTCGAGATGAAACCGCCGCCGACGGGCAGGCCGGCGAGCGAGAACATGAACACGGTCATCGCCACGCACGCCAGCGGCGCTTGCCGGGCGAGGCCGTTGTAGTCCTCGAACGTACGGCCGATCTCCCAGTATTCGGCTAGCGCAACGAAGAGGAACGCGCCGGTATTCATGAACCCGTAGACGACGAGGTGGAGCATACTCGCCCCGAGAACGGTCGTTCCGGAACTCGCCCCGCCGACGCCGGTCAGCGCGGCCAGCCCGATCAACACGTAGCCCGCGTGGCCGATCGAGGAGTACGCGAGCATCCGCTTGACGTGCTCTTGGGTCGCCGCCGCGAAGTTCCCGATAGTCATTGTCAACACCGCGAGCACCTGAAACAGGAGCACCCAGTCGATCGACCCGACGACCGTCTCGATCGGGAACCCGACGAGCAGGATGCGGAACGCGAGGACGAAGCCGGCCGCTTTCGAGGCCGACGAGAGGAACGCCGAGACCGGGGCGGGCGCGCCCTCGTAGGCGTCCGGCGCCCAGAAGTGGAATGGTACCGAGGCCGTCTTGAACGCGAGGCCGCCGACGATCATGAGCACGCCGACGCCAAGCACGCCCGGGTAGCCGGCGGCCGCACCGCCGACCGCACTGGCGACGTCCGGGAGCAGGAGGCTGCCGGTCGAGGCGTACACGAGTGAGATTCCATAGACGAAGATAGCCGAGGAGAGCGCCCCGATCAGGAAGTACTTGAGCGCGCCTTCGACGGAGCCACGATTGCCCTTTAGATACGCGACAAGCGCATACGAGGGCAGGCTCGCGAGCTCGAGGGCGACGAACGCGACCGCGAGGCTGTTGGCCGAGGCCATCAGCGACATCCCCGTCGCTGCGAGCATGACGAGCATGTAGTACTCGGCTCGGTGGGGTAGTTCACGGATGTAATCGAAGGAAGCGACCGAGACGAGCGCGGTCACGCTGCCGAAAATGAACGTGAACAGCAGGCTCATTCCGTCGACGACCAACTGCCCGCCGAACAGCTCGACGCCCCCGTCGGCTGCTCCCGACAACAGGAGCACGCCGGAGGCGGAAAGCGTAGCGATGGCGCCGAACGCCGAGATGCCGGCGAGGAGGCCGCCGCTCGTTCGTCCCGGCGAGAACGCATCGAGCACGAACAGCGCGAGCGCGGCGAGGACGAACGCCCCGGCCGGCGCGAGCGCGAACCCGCCGGCGATCATCGAGCATCACCCCCGAACGGGAAGTCGACGATGTCTACGGTCGCGTCCCGGATCATCTCGAAGAACAGGTCCGGGGCGACGCCCAACGCGATGATGAGCGCAACGAGCACCACGAGTGGCGCGATATCGTGCAGCGGCGCGCGCCCGAGATCGTAGTCGGTTTCGAGCCGGTAGGGGCCGAACAGCGACCGCTGCATCGCCCACAGCAGATAGCCAGCGACGATCACGATGCCGAACATCGCCGCGGCGGTAAACAGCGGTGCGGCCGGCAACACCGTCGATTCGAACGCACCGAGGAAGACGAACAACTCACCCATGAACCCAGCCATGAGCGGTAGGCCCATGTAGGCGAACGCGCCGGCGAGGAACACCGCGGCGGTCACGGGCATCCGGGTCGCAAGCCCCGACATGTCGTCCACCATCCGGGTGTGGGTCGCGTTGTAGAAGACGCCGACCGTCATAAACAGGAGCCCGGAGATGAGGCCGTGGGCGACCATCTGGAACGTTGCGCCGCCGACGCCGTAGACAGTGTAGGCGACGAGGCCCAAGATGACGTAGCCCATCGAGGAGACCGACGAGTACGCGACGACACGTTTTAGATCCTGTTGGGCCAACGCGAGCAGCGCGCCGTAGATGATCGAGATCACGGCGATGGCGGCGATCGGGGCCGCGAGGGCTGCAGCCTGCTCGGGGAGTATTGTGAAGTTGAACCGCAGCAAAGCGTAGGTCCCCATTTTCAGCAGGACGCCGGCCAAAAGGACCGACACTGGCGTCGGGGCCTCGACGTGAGCGTCCGGCAGCCACGTGTGGAAGGGGACGATCGGGACTTTGACCGCGAAGCCGACGAACATCGCGAGGAAGGCGGCCATCGCGAGGGCGTCGGGGCCGACCCCGAACGCCGGCGTGCCGAGGTAGCCGAGTTGGCCCGCCCGGAGCGCCTCGGCGACTGCGGGCATGCTTGTCGCCGAGACCGCGCCACCCAGGCCAAACAGCAACGCGATGTAACCGATGAACATCACGAGCGAGGCGATGTTCGTATATATGAAGAACTTGATCGCGGCGTACTTACGACGAGGGCCGCCCCAGACGCCGATGAGCAGGTACATTGGGATCAACACAGCCTCCCAGAAGACGAACCAGAGGATGAAATCCAACGCGGCGAAGACGCCGATGAGGCTGCCCTCGAGGAACAACACGAGCCCGTAGAACTCGCTCTCGCGGGCGTCGATCGGCGTCCACGCGCTCAGGATGGCAAGCGTCGTCAACACTGTCGAGAGGACGACAAGCGGCAGGGAGATGCCATCAAGGCCGACGTGGTAGTTGACGGCGTAGGGGCCGAGTTGGAGCCACTCGGCGAACCGTTCGTAAGCGATATCACCACCAAGGAGGGCATTGCCGCTGCCGTCGAAGACGAGATACATGTACAGCGAGACGAGAAGCGGCGCGAGCGAGATGCCGAACGCGAGCCGGCCGGCGTACCGATCCGGAGCGACGAAGACCACAGCAGCGCCCAGCAGACACAACGCGAGGAGCGTCTCGACGAACATTCAGAGCCACCCCCCGAGGATTGCAAAGACGACAAGCAACGCGAGCAGACTCAAGAGCAACAGTGCCGCGTAGTTCGTCACGATACCCGTCTGGATCCGCCGCAGGCGGCTCCCGCTAAAGAGGCTCACGCTTGAGGCCGCGTTGACAGCGCCGTCGATGACGCCTTGGTCGAACGTATCAGCGGCGGCTGATAGCCGCACTGTGGCGCCTTTGGCGAGCCACACCTGGTACTCGTCCTGATAGTAGTTGTTCATGAGAAGCGTCCGTATACCGCCGAGTTTCTCCGTATGTCGTGTCGGCGACGCACCGCGATAGAGTCCGTACGCGAGTCCGGCACCGAGCAACGCCAACCCGAGGCTGAGGCCGGCACCGAGCAGCAGCGTCGTCACCTCGCTTCCGACGTAGGCCGACTGATACCCCGCGTAGTCGTGCAACAGTTCGCTGTAGTGTTCGCCGTGGGTCAGGAGGCCGAGATCCCGTTCGAGGTACCCCTCGAGGAACGCGACGTGGAGGTTCCCACCGGAGAGCTTCTCGACCGGGACGAGGTTGATGCCGCCGGCGATGACGGCCAAAACGCCAAGCACAGACAGCGGGAGCTTGACGTTCCAGCGGACGGCGTGGGGGTCCTCGGCGGTGTCACTTCGAGGCTCACCGTGGAAGGTCAAAAGCACCATCCGGATCGTGTAGAAGCCGGTGAGAAACACGGCGGCCAGCCCCATTGCGTAGGCACCGAATAGGAGCGGACTCCCGCCGAGAGCGTGGATAAGCGTCTCGAAGAGCACCTCGTCCTTGGACCAAAAGCCCGAGAACGGGAAGATCCCCGCCAACGCGAGCGATCCAGCGAGGAACGTGAGGTAGGTGACGCGCATCTCGTTTTTCAGCCCGCCCATCTCCCACATATCCTCATCGTGGTGCATTGCGATGATGACCGAACCGGCACCGAGGAACAGCAGCGCCTTGAATACCGCGTGCGTCGTCAAGTGGAAGAACGCGGCGACGTAGCTGCCCGCGCCAAGCGCAAGCATCATGTATCCGTACTGGCTGATCGTCGAGTACGCGAGCACCTGCTTGATTTCGTTCTTGACCACGGCCATCGTCGCGGCGAACAGCGCGGTGAAGCCGCCAACGAAGGCGATGATCCCGAGTACCGTCGGCAATAGCGCGTAGAACCCGTACATCCGGGCGACGAGATACACCCCGGCGGCGACCATCGTCGCCGCGTGGATCAGCGCTGAAACGGGCGTCGGACCTTCCATCGCGTCAGGCAACCACGTGTGGAACGGGAACTGCGCGGATTTGCCGAGCGCGCCGCCCAACACGAGGAGTCCGAGGACGGAGAACCACGTCTCCGCATCGAATCCGAAGAACGTCTCGCCCGCCGTAATCGCCTCCTCTGCCAGAGCAGGAAAGCCCCCGCTTCCGGCGAAGTTTGCGGTCCCGAACGTGACGAGCACGCCGACGACGCCGACGAGGAAAAAGTAATCGCCGAAGCGGGTGACGAGGAAGGCCTTTTTCGCGGCCGAGGGTGGGGCGTCGTCGGTGAACCAGTGGCCGATAAGGAGGTACGAACAGAGACCAACCAACTCGAAGAAGACGAACGCCATGAGCAGGTTGTCGGCGATCACGAACGCGAGCATACTCGCGCTGAACAGCCCCAAACCGGCGTAGTATCGCGGTAGCCCCGGTTCGTCCTCGTCGTTCATGTAGCCCAGCGAGAACACGTGAACGAGGAATGCGATGAGCGAGACGATGACAAGCATCGCCGCCGAAAGCTGATCGATCAGGATGCCGAACGTGAGATCGAACGTCGCCTCGGCGTCGACGAGCGTGTACCACGTCTGGTTGTGCGGTTCGCCCGTCGCCAGGAGCCACCCGAGAGTGACCAACGAGAGCCCGAGCGTGCCGGCGGTAGCGAGACTCCCGACAACGGCCCCACGCTTAGGAAGCCACTTGCCAAAGAACAGCGCAAGCGCGAACGATGCGAGCGGGAGCAACACGATCGCCGGAGTGAGTTCGTATATCAGCGCCATCTTACCACCTCATAGTTGTTGCGTCGGTCACGTCGACATCGCCGAAGTTTCGGTGCAGTACGAGGATAATCCCGATCCCGACCGCGACCTCGGCTGCCGCGAGCGCGACGACGAACAGCGCGAACGTCTGCCCCGTGATCTCGCCCCAATAAAACGAAAAGACCACGAGGTTGATGTTCGCGGCGTTGAGCAGCAACTCGACGCTCATCAAGAACAAAAGCGCGTTCCGCCGGGTGAGGACGCCGAAGAGCCCGGCACAGAACACTGCCGCCGAGAGCACGAGATAGTACTCCGCCGGGACGGTTTCCAGCACCATCAGGGCTCGTCCTCCTTCTTCGCCAGCAGTATCGCGCCGTCGAGAGCGGCGTCAAGCACGACCGCGATCGCGATGAACGAGACGAGGAAGCCCTCGCCGCCGATGTCGCCGCCCGGCAAATTCAATAGCGCGTAGCCGATTGAGGCGGTGACCGACCCCCCGGGGAACGCTTCGGCGGTGCCGAATCCGGATGTCAGAAACACCGCCGTAAAGAAGGCGAAAAGCCCCACGGCGAGGACGCCGATGACCATCTCGCCCCGGTAGAGCCGCGGCCTCGTCGTCATCCGGCCACCCCCGTCTCGGATTCGGGGTCGCGCCGAACGAGCATCACGGCGAACGTTATGAGGATCAACACGCCCCCGACGTACACGAGTACCTGTATCACCGCGAGGAACTCGGCCCGTAACATCACGTAATGGACCGCGACGGACAGCAGCGCGGCGCCTAAAAGCAGCGCCGAGTGCCACACGTCCCGGGCCAGTACGACCCCCATGCTCGCCCCGACGGTGAGTAGGGCGAACAGGAGGAATGCCAGCGTCTCAAGCGGTACTACAGCCATTATTTCTTCGTGCACCCGCACGCCTTTTGAAGATTTCCGTTCCAGCTTCCACTTTTTGTACGCTCCGACGGTCCGCCGGAGGCGGACACGCCTCCGCGGCAAAAACGTGGGGGAAATGTGCGCGCGTGCTCCTTCCGCGACCCGCCGGGTCGCGTCAGTCCGCGCGTTGCGATGACCCGCTCACTCTGTTCGCTCGCCGCCGGGAATCGCCTCCGGGGCGTCCGACGGTCGCCCCCCTCGGCGGACAGCGTCCTCGGGATATTATCTCATAAACAGCGTGCCGATGAAATACATATTATTTATAACTATCTTGTCGGGGAAACAGACGATATTTATATCGTATTGTTGTCTGGGACTCCCGCCCCCCCGAACTCGTACGCCACCAGCCGTCCGAACTAGTTCCCGATCGGTTGACGGACGAATCTTGAACGAGGCCACATCCGTCCGGTATCACGGCAGACACGCCGTACTTCGGCCGTTTATATACCGGTTCGGCTGAACGCCGACGGCCTCGATATTGGTGAAAAGACGAGCCGGTGTTACTGGTAATCCACTTCGCCGTCGCCCTCGCCGACCCACCCCTCCCGGTCCGGTTCGCGGGAGGCCAGCGGGTCGATGTCCTTGTACCACGGGACGTTTTTCAGTTGTTCTTTGTTGTACGCCAGGTCGTCTTTGGTGTCCCCGGTAAACTCGAAGTTCTGGGTCAACAGGATCGCGTCAACGGGACAGACCTCCTCGCACAGCCGGCAGTAGATGCACTGACCGATGTGGAGGTTGTACTGCTCGCCGTTGCGCATGTCGTCCGTGACGATCTGGATCGTGTCGTTCGGACAGACCTTCTCGCACTGGCGACACCAGATGCAGCGCTCCTGTGAGAACTTGTGGACGCCCCGAAAGCGCGGGGAGACCTCCGGAGTCTCCTCGGGGTACTGGACCGTGAACTTCTCGCCGTCCAGGGCGTGTTTCATCGTCGTTGCCATCGATTTGAGCATTCCGATCATCAGGCGATCACTCCTACGATTACGGCGGTCAATACGAGATTCGCAAGCGACAGTACGAGCATTCCCTTCCAGCCGATCTCGATCAGCTGGTCGATGCGGAGCCGCGGCAGCGCCGACCGAGCCCACTGGGTGAACAGGTAGACAGCCCAGATCTTTGCGATGAACCAGACGATCCCGATGCTCGCGGGGCCGGGACCGGCGGGGCCACCCAAGAACAGCGTCGCGATGACTGCGCCGCCGAGGAAGATGTGCAGGAACTCACCGAGGTAGATCAACACAAAATAGACGCTTGAGTACTCGGTCTGGTAGCCGGCGACGATCTCCGTCGGTGCCTCCGGGATGTCGAAGGGGTTGCGGCCGACCTCCATCAGGTTCGCGATGATGAACAGCACGAACGCGAAGGGGTTGACGAAGGCGTACCACGCCGGGATCGAGACCACGCCGAGATCGAGCAACGGTTCAGCCTGGGCGGCGACGATCTCGCTCATCTGCAGCGACCCGGCGAACAGCACGACCGAGACCGCGATCAGGATAAGCGGGATCTCGTAGGCGAGATTCTGGGCGACAGCCCGGAGCCCGCCGAGCATCGAGAACTTGTTGTTCGAGGCGTAGCCGGCCATCACGAGCCCCAAGGAGGCGATCGACGCGATCGCGAACACGTACACGAGTCCGACTTCGGGGTCTGCGAGGTGGATCCCGCTGCCCATCGGAATTACGGCGAACCCGAGCAGCGCGGAGAACGCGAGGACGATCGGCGCGAGGTCCCACGCCGGGCGGTCGGCCCCCTCTGGCACGATGAGTTCCTTCGAGAGCAGCCGGACCGCGTCGGCCACGATGATCACGAGCCCGAAGGGGCCGAGTCGGTTGACCGCGTAGCGGTCGGTGAACGCGGCGGTCACCTTCCGTTTGGCCCACGGCCCGGCGATCGCGGTCATCGTCATCATCAGCGAGCCGACAATCGTAGCGCCGATGACGGCGGCGATCGCGGTACCGAGTGGCCCCGAACCGAACGGCAACAGCTCGACGATCCGATCGGGCAGCGGCGCGCCCTGCAGCGTGGCGAGCGCCGACGCCATCACCGGTCGACCTCCCCGAGGACGATGTCGAGGCTGCCGAGCGAGGCGACCAGATCGGGGATGTACTCGCCTTCGGCCATCTCCCGCAGGGTGTGGAGGTTACAGAAACACGGGCTGCGGATCTTGAACCGGGCGGGCTTGTCGGTGCCGTCCGAGCGCATGTAGATCCCTAATTCGCCCTTCGCGGCCTCGACACCTCGGTAGACCTCCGTGTCAGGGTCGGGCTTCAGCGTCCGGGGGACGTTCGACTGGATTTCGCGGTCGTCCTCCGGCCAGTCCTCGAGCAGATCGACACACTGTTCGATGATCTTTGCGGACTCTTCGACCTCGCGCATCCGGACGAGGACGCGGCTGTAGTTGTCGCAGCCCTCCTCGGTGATGACGTCCCAATCAAGCTCCTCGTAATAGCCGTAGGGGTCGTCCCGACGGAGGTCGAAGTCGATGCCCGACCCACGGGCGACGGGGCCGGTCGCGCCGTACTGTTTTGCGACCTCGGGCGGAAGTTCGCCGGTGTCAACACAGCGGACCTGGAAGATCTCGTTCGAAGTGATGAGGTTGTGGTACTCGGTCGTCTTCTCAGGCAATCCGTCAAGGAAGTCCCGGATCTTCTCGAAGAACTCCTCGCGGGGTTCGGGGAGGTCCCAGGCGACCCCGCCGAGCCGGAGGTAATTGAACATGAGCCGCTGGCCTGTCAGGTCCTCGAGGATGTTCTGGACGACCTCCCGATCGCGGAAGGCGTACTGGAAAACCGCCGTGAAGTCGCCGAAAACGTCCAGCGCGAACGTGCCGAGGGCCAGCATGTGGCTCGCGATCCGGCACAGCTCGGCGGACATCGTCCGGATGACCTGCGCGTACTCCGGGACGTCGATATCAGCTAGGTCCTCGGCCGCGCGTGCGTACGCCCACTCGTTGAGGATGCCGGCGGAGACGTAGTCCCACCGATCTGGGTACGGCATGATCTGGTGACGGTACGTCGACTGCTGGCACATCTGCTCCTCACAGCGATGGAGGTAGCCGATGTCGGGCTCGACGTCGGCGATCTGCTCGCCGTCGAGGACGGTCTTGACGTGGAGCACGCCGTGGGTCGCCGGGTGGTGGGGGCCGATGTTGATGAACATCGTATCCGACTCCGACCCCTCGCCGCGGGTGTCCGGCTGCAGTGGGTTGGCGTGCTCGCGGAACGGGACGACCTGCGGCTTCTCGGGGTTGTAATCCAGCCCCAGCGGGTGGCCCTGCCACGTCTCGGGCAGCAGGATCCGGCGCATGTCGGGGTGGCCGTCGTACTCGATGCCGACAAGGTCGTAGGCTTCCCGCTCGTGCCACTCGGCGGTCCGGTAGACGGGCTCGCCGGTCTCGCTGACCGGCTCGTCCGTCGGCGTCGGGACGACGACGCCGACCTCCTGTGTCGGATCGTCGTACTTTTTGAGGTGGTAGATCGATTCGAATCGATCCTCGTACTGCTGTGCGGTGACGCTCGAGCAGTAGTCGAAGCCCGCGTCCTCGCGAAGCGTCGAGAGCGCGTCCTGCACCTCGTCGGGGCGGACGACGAACGCCGGCGCGTTGACGTGTTCCTCGCGGTCGAGAGCCGTCTCGCCGAGCAGCGCCTCAAGTTCGGCGTAGTCGACGGTCCCCTCGGCCGTCTCGCCGACATCCGTCGGTCGGGGTTCCTCCAAGCTCATGGCGAATCAGCCCAGTTGTACCGCATGACGAGATCCTCCTCGTCGATCTGGTCGGCCAGATGCTGGACCAACTCGTCGCGTTCGAGGTCGCCGAACTCCTCGAGCTCGTAGGGTTTGACCGTCACCGGCGAGGTCTCGCCGTTTCGGATGCGCTCTTGAAGCTTGGCGATACCGTAGATGAGCGCCTCGGGGCGGGGCGGACAGCCCGGGACGTGGATGTCGACCGGGATGACCTCCTCGGCCCCTTTGATGACGTTGTAGCCCTCTTGGAAGGGGCCACCGGAGATGGTACACGACCCCATCCCGACGACGAACTTCGGTTCGGGCATCTGGTCGTAGACGCGTTTCATCCGAGGGGCGAACTTCGAGACGATGGTCCCGGGGACGATGATCACGTCGGCCTGCCGCGGCGAGGCGCGCGGGACGCCCGCCCCGAAGCGGTCGAGGTCGTGTTTGATCGCGTAGCTGTGGATCATCTCGATGCTGCAGCAGGCGATCCCGAACTGCAGCATGAACATCGAGTTGCCCCGCACCCAGTTCATGAACTGGTCGAACTTGGTGAGAATGAACGGCGTCGAGCCGAATGCCTCCCGGAGCTTCGAATTGAAGCGGCTGTCGACGCCGTCGCCCATCCGGGCGTCCTGCGTCGAGACTGTGTCGTGGAGTTGGTCGCTATCACTGCTCATAGTTGGGTTTTAATCTCCGCACGTTCGCTCTTGACCCAGCGAACGGCACCGGTACGCCACGCCCACCCGAGTCCGATGACGAGGACCGTAAGGAAGACGAGCATCGGTCCCAACACCGGCCCGAGTCCGAACTCGGCGACGGCGTCGCTGTATATCAGCGCCCACGGGAAGATGAGCACCGTCTCGACGTCGAAGACGACGAACAGCAACGCGACCGTGTAGTACTGGATGTTGAACCGGATGCGCGTATCGCCGGTCGGCACCTCGCCGGACTCGTAGATGGCGCGCTTTCCTTGTTCGGGCACGCTGGGTCGAAGCAGGCTCGAAACGACGATCATCCCCACCGGGATGCCGAGCGCTACCAGCGCCAGCGCGCCGACGGCGATCCATGGATCACTCATGCGGTTTGTATCAATATATGGTTTGGAAGACAGGGTATTAAGGGTTGTTGAGTCGGGTGGGGGAACTCGTTCGGGAACTTCGATTCAGACATTGACGGGATGGTTTGATTACTCACTTATATCTTGATGATACACGAATGCTACGAACAGGATGTCGTACCAGTTACGACGACGAAGATATGTCGGTAAACTCGATCTGCTTCGTGCTTCCGTCTCCGAATCTGAGACTTAGAGTAATATCTT
>Ga0207753_1000452_pt1 | contig 16102 bp, 14 predicted proteins | sample PonA233FremontCA_2_FD_187273 | JGI IMG/M metagenome (GOLD analysis project Ga0207753, IMG submission 187273) | Salt pond sediment microbial community from Fremont, CA, USA - Pond A23 Sediment 3 (SPAdes) | ecosystem: Environmental > Aquatic > Non-marine Saline and Alkaline > Saline | place: USA... | reverse complement strand
GGTCGACGGTCTCGACCTCGCGGTCCGTCGGGCCGGCCACGACCGCCACGTCCGGGACGCCCCCGCGGAGCCGGCGCAGCCCCTCCCGGCTCCCCACCGGGAGGAACCGCGGCGACTCCAGCCGGTCGAGCAGCCGCGACAGCGCGGGGTCGTCCTCGCCGACCGCGAGCAGGGTGGGCGGCCGTACGTCCGGCGAGAACAGCCGGACGTCGACCGCCTCGCCCGCGTCGAGGTACTCGGTGTCGGGGTCGACCGCGACCACGCCGTCGGCGTCGACAAGCGAGGTCGTCGCCCCGGAGCCCTTGTCCACGGGGTACACCAGCGTGTCGCCGTCGGCGTCGGTGAGGAGCCCCGCGGGCATGAGCCGGAGTCGGCCCTCGCCGTACCGCTCCCGGACCGCCATACGACCCCGGACGGTCGCGGTTTCGGGCTCCGGAAGCCCCGCCGCCTCGCGGATCGCGGGGGCGACGAAGGTCCGAAAGATGGTGAGCGCCGAGACGGGATACCCCGGGAGGCCCACGTACGCGCCCCCGCCGAGTTCCCCGATCAGCATCGGCTTGCCCGGTTTGACCGCGACGCCGTGGAGCAACAGCTCCCCGCGGTCTTCGATCACCCGGTAGATCACGTCGACCGCCGACGCCGACGTCGACCCCGAGGAGAGCACGAGGTCACACTCCGCGGCGGCCTCGACCAGGAGTCGCTCCATCTCGTCGTAGTCGTCGCCGGCGTGCGGGTAGAGTTTCGCGACCCCGCCGGCCTCCTCGACGCCGGCCGCGATGGTGTAGCTGTTGACGTCGTAGATCTGGCCCGCCTCGCTCCGGAGGTCGCCGCCGGGGCGAACCAGCTCGTCGCCGGTGGAGACGATCCCGACCGTGGGCCGGCCCCGAACCGGGACCGCGTCGACCCCGAGCGCCGACAACAGCCCGATCTCCCGGGGAGTGAGTCGGGTTCCCGGCCCGAGCGCGCGGGCGCCCGCCGCGACGTCGGTGCCGGCGAGCATCACGTTGTCCCCGGGGGCGACCGCGTTGCGCGTGGCGACCGCCCGGACCCCGTCACCGTCCCGGAGCTCCTCGGTCCGCTCGACCATCACGACCGCGTCGGCGCCGTCGGGCAGCACCGCGCCGGTGGAGATCTCCGCGGCCTCGCCGTCGCCGACGACGACATCGGGCTCGGCACCCGCGTGGACGGTGCCGACCAGATCGAGTTCCACGGGGTCGGCCTCGTCGGCGCCGAAGGTGTTGCGGCCGCGGACCGCGTAGCCGTCGACGCTCGCGCGGTCGAAGCCGGGCACGTCGAGGTCGGCGTCGACCCGCTCGGCCAGGACCCGGCCGCGGGCCTCGGCGAGCGGGACGGTCTCGGGCTCCGGCGTGAGGTCAAGCGAGTCGATCGCGTCCCGGGCGACGTCGGGGTCGGCGAGGTCGCGAAACTGTTTCCGATCGCTCACGCCGACCACTCCCAGTGCTCGACCGCGACGGTCTCGCCCGCGTCGTACCCCTCGCGCCCCTCGGGGACCGCGACCCACCCGTCGGCCAAGGCGACCGAGGAGAGCACGCCCGACCCCGAGGCGCGCGTCGGCGTCGCGGCCGGGAGCGACCCGGCGTCGGGGTCGTCGCTCGCCGTGCTTTCCGCGTCGAGTGTCACCCGCGCGAACGTCCGGACGCCCGGCTCGCTCGGGATCTTCCGCGCGAGCCGGGCCTGGGTGGTCGGCAGCGGGTCGTCGGGGAGGTGACCCACGTGCTTCAGAAGCGGGCGGAGGAACTGCACCGCGTTCACGATCGCGGCGACGGGATAGCCCGGGAGCAACACGATCGGCGTCTCCTCGACGACGCCGAGTGCGACCGGGTGGCCGGGCTTGAGCGCGACCCCGTGGACCAGGATCTCCCCCAGCTCCGCCACCACCTCCGGGAGCAGGTCGCGGGCGCCCACCGAGGAGCCGCCGGTGGTCACCACGACGTCCTTGGTGAGATCCCGCTGGATCGCCGCCCGGAGCGCCGCCTCGTCGTCGGTGACCACGTTCCGGTAGGTCGGCACCCCGCCCCACCGGTCGACCAGCTTCGAGACGGTGAGCCCGTTGGTCTCGATCACCTCGCCGGGGCCGGGATCCGACTGAACCAGCTCCTCGCCGGTCGGGATCACGCCGACGGTGGGGCGCTCGTAGGCGGTCACGCGGTCGACGCCGACCGACTTCAGCAGTCCGAGGTCGGAGGGCCGGAGCCGGTGCCCCGGCTCGAACAGCGCCTGGCCCTCGGCGACGTCCTCGCCGACGGGGGCGACGTTCTCGCCTTCGGTGACCGCGTCGAACACTTCCAACTCCGACCCCACCGGCTCGGCGCGCTCGATCATCACGACCGCGTCGGCGCCGTCGGGGAGTTCACTCCCGGTGTGGACGCGAACCGCAGTCCCGTCGTCGACGGGCGTCCCGGGAGACGAGCTGGCCTCGTCGTCGGCGACTCGGAGAACGCCCGGCGACCGGTTCGAGGCGCCGAAGGTGTCGGCGGCGCGGACCGCCCACCCGTCCATTGCCGCCCGGTCGTAGTCGGGGACGGCCCGCGGCGACTCGACGGGCGCCGCGAGCGCGCGGCCGTCCGCCGGGATCAGCGACAGGCGCTCGGTCCGGTCGTGCGGCGTCACGGCGTCGAGGAGGCGCTCGCGGGCGTCGGTGATGCGGGTCCGGTTCTTGAATCCGGCCGACCGTCGGTCGGGTGCAGTCTCGTCGGTGTCCGCGGAGTCCATACCGTGTGATGCGCCTGCGGGTACAAAAAGAGCCGCGACCGGGGCGCCGTCCCGGCGACCGCGGAGTTGCGGGGCAGTGCTGCTGGATTCGCACTCGGAGGGAGGGTGGCGGGGCGGCGTGTGGTGGATCCGCATTCCGAGAGGGCATCGCAGTCATAATCCTTGCGGCCGCGGCAGCGACCGCAACCGCGGCCTTTTTCGACGTTGCCCTCGTACGATCGAATATGTCAGGACTGCGGGACGCGCTTCGGGAGCTCCCCGAGTCGGTGTTCGCCGATCTGTTGGAGTCCGACGACGCGTACCTCATCGTGCTCGACCTCCCTGGGGTGACCGCCGACACTGCGGAGTTCCGCGTCGAGCGCGGCCGGCTCGTCGTCGAGGCACGGCGCGGCAAGGACGTACCGCCGGAGTTCCGCTACGTCTCCGAGGACCGGCCGCTCTTCGTCGACGCCGAGATCCCGCTCCCGCCGGACGCCACCGGCGCGGGGGCCTCGGCGGAGGCCGACGGCGGCGTGTTCGCGGTGGAGATCCCGAAACGGGAGGCCGCCCCACAGGAGACGATCCCGATCTCGTCGGCCGGAGACGACGCGTAATCGCCGGGTGGTCACGCTGGTGAACCTCCGCGCGTACTGGCGGTTTCTCCGCGTCATCCGGCAGTTTTTCCCGCTGATCGTGGCGTACTCCCGGGACCGCCGGAAGTATCTCCTGTTCGGCGGGACGCGACGCGTCGACCCCGAGACGCAGGTCGAGCGGGCCGAGATCCTGCTGGACTCGCTTCTCACCCTGGGGCCGACGTTCATCAAGCTCGGACAGCTGCTGTCGACCCGGCCGGACGTCCTCCCGCCGGCGTACATCGACGTGCTGTCCAGCCTCCAAGACGACGTGCCCCCGGCTCCGTGGGAGGAATCGAGGGAGGTGCTCGAAGCGGAGCTCGGGCCCGTCGACGACGCGTTCGACGATTTCGACCGCGAACCGATCAGCGGCGCCAGCCTCGGGCAGGTCTACACCGCGAGCCACGACGGCGAGCCGGTCGCGGTGAAGGTCCGCCGGCCGGGAATCGAGTCGCTGGTGGAGGCCGATCTGCGGGTGATCAAGTGGTCGCTCCCGTTGGTGAAGCGGTTCATCGGGCAGGGCCGGGCGTTCTCCCTGGAGAACCTCGCCGACGAGTTCTCGAAGACGATCCGTCAGGAGATGGACTACAGCCGCGAGAGGCGGATCCTCGAAGAGATCGGCGGCAACTTCCGGGACAGCCCCGAGATCCGGATCCCGCGGGCGGTCGACGACCGCTCGGGTCCACGGGTGCTCACGATGGAGTATCTCCCGGGGACGAAGATCAACGACGTCGACGCCCTCGACGAGAAGGGGATCGACCGGACCGCGCTGGCGACCACGCTCCAGCGCGTCTACCTCCAGATGATCGTCGACGACGGGGTGTTCCACGCCGACCCCCACCCGGGGAACCTCGCCGTGACCGACGACGGGGAGATCATCTTCTACGACTTCGGCATGTCGGGGACGGTCGACCCGTTCATCCAGGACAAGATCATCGACTTCTACCTCGCGGTCGCGAACCAGGACATCGACGCCATCCTCGACACGCTCATCGAGATGGGGACGCTGTCGCCGGAGGCGGACCGGGAGGTGATGGGAAACGTCATGGAGCTCGCGATCGCGGACGCGAGAGGGGAAGACATCGAGCAGTACCGGGTCCAGCAGATCATCGAGCAGGTGGAGTCGACCATCTACGAGTTCCCGCTCCGGCTGCCGCGCAACCTCGCGTTGATCCTCCGGGTCGCCACCGTCGTCGAGGGGGTGTGCGTCACGCTCGACCCGGAGTTCGACTTCATCTCGGTGGCGACCGACTACCTCCAGGAGGAGGGCTACTACGAGGAGACCGCGAGACAGCTGCTCTCGGAGGGCGGCCAGCAGATCCAGGACACCACCCGGGCGCTGTTCGAGGTCCCGCCCAAGCTGAACCGGACGCTGGACCGCGTCGAGAACGACAACCTGACCGTCAACGTTCGACTCGAGGACGAGAACGACGTGCTCGACCGGCTGGCGCGCCGGATCGTCTACGGGCTCTTCGTGGCGGTCGGCGCGCTGTCGACCGCGATCCTCTTCGCGTTCGACCAGACGAGTGTCCTCCCCGCCGCGGCGGCGGCGGTGCTGTCGGTCCCGCCGCTGATCGCGCTGTACCGGTCGTTTCGCAAGAAGAAGGGGATCCGCGCGAAACCGCAGTTCACCCGCCAGAGCATGCAGGAGCGCCGCGATCGGGAGTAGATCGGCGGCGCGAGCCGACCGTCGGACCGCGCCGCGGCCGTCGGGCGGTCTCGGTGCGATCGTGTCGGTTCGATTATCAGGTGTGAGGCTGCGACGCGTAGTTTTATTTTCGGGGCCGGGAATCGGGGAGGTATGACGCGGTGGCGGTCAGTCGGAGCGGGGTTCGCGCTCGCGGCCTGCAGCGAGGCGCTCGTGTTGGGGCTGACCGGTCGCGTCACCCTGATCGGCGGGCTCGCGGGGAGCGCACTCGCCGGCTACGTCGCGGGCGGCGACCTCTCCGACGGGGCGTGGCACGGACTGTTGACCGCCATGGCGTGGGGGATCGTGCTCATCCCCGGACTGGTCGCGCTGTCGGTGGTCGCCGACGCGCCGCTGCCGTTCCCGATCGAGTTCCTGTTGCCGTTCCTGGATTCCGCCGGCGAGGCGACCGCGCTCATCCTCCTGTGTGTGAGTCTCCCGAACGTCGCCGCGGGCGCGCTCGGGAGCGTGACGCGGCGGGAGGACGACCGGGCGGGAGGGCGGAACGACCCCGCGGAGCGTGCCGGCCGGTCGCCACACGGCAACGACGCCGAGGAGACGTAGCGGGGCGTCGGCCGAGTTGGCTCGCTGGCGACCACGGAACCGGTGGGAGAGCGCGTTTCCAAACCGTTTATACCGGGCACACGACAATCCCGAGGTATGCCGAAAGAGCAGAAGCAAGTCCGTGATCTGCAGGAGGGCAGTTACGTGATGATGGACAGCACGCCGTGCAAGATCAACGCCTACAGCACCGCAAAGCCCGGCAAACACGGGAGCGCCAAAGCCCGCGTCGAGGGGAAGGGCGTCTTCGACGACCGGAAGCGATCGCTGAGCCAGCCGGTCGACGCGAAGGTGTGGGTGCCGATCATCGAGCGGAAGCAGGGCCAGGTCGTCTCCGTAACCGACGACGACGCCCAGATCATGGACTTGGAGACGTACCAGACGTTCACGATGCGGATCCCGGAGGGCGAGTCGCTCTCGCCCGACGACGAGATCGAGTACCTCGAGTACGAGGGCCAGCGGAAGATCGTCTGAGGCGACGCGGATGTTCCCCGGGGCGACCACGTCGCGCGAGGAGGCCGCCTACGTCGTCGCGGGCGCGCCGCTGGACGTCTCGACGTCGTTCCGCCCCGGCACGCGGTTCGGCCCCGAGCGGATCCGGCGGTTCGCCCGCCCGTTCGACGACTACGACCGGGAGAGCGGGCTGAGCTTCTCGGCGTGTGGCGTCCACGACCGTGGCGACGTCCGTGCGTGGGACGACGCGCCGGCGTATCTGGCGTGGCTGGCGGGTGAACTCCGGGAGGTCGTCGCCGGCGGGGCCGTCCCGCTCCTGCTCGGCGGCGAACACACCGTCTCCGCGGCGGGCGTCGGCGCGGTCGACCCCGACGTGTTCGTCTGTCTCGACGCGCACCTCGACCTCCGGACGGCGTACGACGGCAACCCGCACAGCCACGCCACCGTCACCCGGCGGGTGCTCGACGGCGAGATCGCCGACGGGGAGGACGGCACCGGCGAGATCGCCGACGGGGACGAGATCGGGACGGTCGAGGAGGCGGTCGTCCTCGGCGCCCGGACGGGGTCGCCCGCGGAGTGGGACCGCGCCGAGGGGTCCGACGTCACCGTGGTGGCCCCCGAGGACGTGCCCGGATTCGACCTCGGCGATCACCTCGCCGGCCGGAGTGCGTACCTGAGCGTCGACGTCGACGCCGCCGATCCCGGGTTCGCGCCCGGCACGGGCACGCCCGAACCGTTCGGGCTCGCCCCCCGGGAGATGCGGGACGTGGTTCGGGCCGCCGCGCCGCACGCCGCGGGGTTCGACGTCGTCGAGGTGAACGACAGGGACGACGGCCAGGCGGCGTCGCTGGCGGCGAAACTCCTCCGGGCGTTCGTGTACGCCCACGCCGACGGGTAGCGCGGTCGGCGGCCCCCGGACGGCGTCGACCGGGGAGTACAAGCCGCCGGCGGCGGAAGGCGGGGTATGCACCTCGCTACCGTCGCCGACCGGCTCGACGATCGACTCGACACGGCGGTGTACGCCGACGTCGACGCCAGTGCCAACGGCCTCCAGGTCGGTCCCGACGACACGACGATCGACCGCGTCGCTTTCGCGGTCGACGCTGCCGCCGCGACGATCGAGGCGGCCGCCGACGCGGGCGCGGACCTGCTCGTGACCCACCACGGGCTCGTGTGGGGTGGCTTGGACCGCGTCACCGGCCGCGAGTACGACGCGGTCGCCGCCCTGGTCGAGCACGACCTCGCGCTGTACGTCTCGCACCTCCCCCTCGACGGTCACCCGGAGTTGGGCAACGCCGCGGGGCTGGCGTCGTACCTCGACCTCGGCGACACGCAGGCGTTCGGGACGATCGGCCCGGTCACGATCGGGTGTCGGGGCCGCGCTGCCGACCCGTTCGGAGCCGACGAACTGCGCGCCCGGGTGGCCGGTCTCGACACCGGCGGGCGGGAACCGCAGGTGCTGGATTTCGGTCCCGACGAGATCACCGAGATCGCGATCGTGACCGGGTCCGGCGCCGACTGGCTGGGGGAGGCCGCTGCCGCCGGCGCGGACGCGCTCGTCACCGGGGAGGGCAAGCAGCAGGTGTACCACGAGGCCCGCGAGGCGGGCGTGACCGTCGTGCTCGCGGGCCACTACGCGACCGAGACGTTCGGCGTCGAGCGGCTCGCGGAGTTAGTTGCCGAGTGGGGCGTCGAGACGACGGTCCTGTCGCACCCGACCGGGCTCTGAGCCGGGGTGTCGTGGCCGATTCGGGCGCCTCGACAACGGCGGCCGCATCGTCCGCACACGACACCGTTGCCGCGGACGGCTCCGGTCGGCCCGCGCACGGACCGCGACACCTAAGCGCCCGCCCCGGCCACGGGGAGGTATGAACGACGACGGCCACGACGACGCTACTGACGGCGGCGACGAACCGGGGGGGACCCACGAGCCTGATCGCGAGGAGTTCCACGAGGCACCGATCGGCCACGCACGGGTTCGCGGCGGGATGACGGTCGGCGAGCTCGCCACGGAGTACGGCCACGCCGGGATCGGCGCGGCGACAGTCGACGAGGCGGTCGACGTCTACGCGGAGATGCTGGCCCGGGACGACGTGACGAACCTCTTCGGACTTGCGGGTGCGATGGTCCCGACGGGAATGCGGGCGATCGTCGCCGATCTCGTCCGCGACGGCCACATCGACGCCCTGGTGACCACCGGCGCGAACCTCACCCACGACGCCATCGAGGCGATCGGCGGGAAACACCACCACGGCCGCGCCGAGCCACACGACCGCCATCCGGCCGACGAGGGCGGCGACTCTGCGGCAGGGACGCCTCGCGAGCACGACGAGACGCTTCGGGACGAGGGCGTCGACCGGATCTACAACGTCTACCTGCCACAGGAGCATTTCGCGCTGTTCGAGTCACACCTCAGGGACAACGTGTTCCCCGAGGTCGAACGCCGGGTGACGATCCGGGAGTTCACCACGGCGCTCGGCCGCGCCAACGCCGAGCAGAACGCCGCGCGTGACGTGGACGAGGATCCGGGGATCGCCGCCGCCGCGCACGACAACGACGTGCCGATCTACTGTCCCGCGATCCAAGACTCGGTGCTCGGGATCCAGGCGTGGATCTACTCGCAGACCTCGGAGTTCGGGCTGGATGCGTTGGGCGACATGACCCACCTCTCGGATCTGGCGTTCGACGCCGACCGGGCGGGCGCGATGGTGGTCGGCGGCGGCGTGCCGAAGAACTACGTGCTTCAGACGATGCTCACGATTCCCGACGCGTACGACTACGCGGTCCAGCTCACGATGGATCCCGACCACACCGGGGGGTTGTCGGGCGCGACGCTCGACGAGGCGCGGTCGTGGGGGAAACTGGAGAAGTCGGCGCGGAACGCCACCGTGGTCGGCGACGCGACCATCACGCTCCCCTTGGTCGTCGCCGCCGCACGGGAGCGAGCCGAAGAGCCGGAATGATACACGTCCGGTCGGCGTCCGTGGGTGAACGGCCGTCCCACCGCCTACCGGGTCAGTGCCCGCGGCCGAGGTAGTCGCCGGCGGCATCGACGTCGCGGAATCGTGAGCCGTCGGGACACGCCTCGAGGAGCTGCGTTAGCGCGTCGAGGCGGAGTGGTCTGAAGTTGAGAAGCTCGCTGCTCACGTTGACGTGTCTCCGGTCGTGGGCGACGAACGGGTACGTCTCGGTGTCGTTGTTGTGGTGGTGGCCGTGGAGTACCCATCCGTCCCACCTCTCCGGGACGTCCGCCGGGCGGTGGGTGCAGTAGAACTCGTACCCGTCGTGGGACAGCGTACACTGATCCACAACCGGGAACGGTGCATCTTCGGGATCGAGTCCGACGTCGTGGTTGCCGCGCACCAGAAGGTCGGCGTCGAGCTGTCGGAAGTACTCGACCGTCTCCTCGCCGGAGGACATGTCCATCGCGACGTCGCCGAGGTGGACGAGTAGGTCGTCGGCGTCGACGGTCTCGTAATGTCTGTTGAGCAGGGTGGTATCCATCTCTCCGACCGAGCTGAACGGCCGGTCGCAGTACGTGATGATGTTTGCGTGCCCGAAGTGGTGATCGGAGATCAAATACCGGGCCATACGTCGGTCTGCTCCGAGTCGGGTAAATATGTTGTGCGCGAATCCACCCACGATCAGGTGGGCCGTGCGTTCACCGCGGGTGAGCGGTGCACACGCGTCACACGGAACGGATTTAGGCCCACACCTACTCTGAGCGGTATGAACTACGCAGATTCTCTCGATCGAGCGCTCGACGCACTCCCCGAACGCAACACCGAGGAGTCGCGGCTGGACGTTCCCGATCCGGCGGGCGAGACCGACGGCGCGTTCACCCGCCTGACGAATCTCGGCGACATCGCCGACGCGCTCGGCCGCGAGGTCGAACACGTCCACCGGAACATCCAGGGCGAACTCGGGACCAACGGCCAGCTCGAAGACGAGCGCGCGCGGTACAACGGGTCGTTCACCGTCGCGGACTTCGAGGCCGCGATCGACGAATACGTCGCGGAGTACGTGGCGTGTTCGGAGTGTGGCCTCCCCGACACCCGGCTCGTGGCCGAGGACGGCGTGGATATGCTCCGGTGTGAGGCCTGCGGCGCGTTCCGCCCGGTGGCCAAGCGCGCAGCACAAACCCAGGACACCCAGTCCGGGCCCGCCGTCGAGGAGGGCACGACCTACGAGCTGGAGATCACCGGCACCGGTCGGAAGGGCGACGGCGTCGCGGAGAAGGGGAAGTTCACCATCTTCGTCTCCGGCGCCCAGGAGGGCCAGACGGTCCGCGCCATCGTCGAGCGGACCAGCGGGACGCTGGCGTTCGGCCGCGTGGTGTAAGGAACGTTCTTCCGTTCGGTAGTCGTAGGCCGACTCGGCCGATGACGACGGCACCGCTCCGAGCCGGGGTGGCGCTCGGCGATGACGATCCCTATGAGTGCCGAGGCCGGCTTTCGGTCCATACACTTCGGAAGGGACATGAACGAACGTCGGAGAATCGCGCCCGCTCCCGGTCTGAGAGAGGGTAGCTGTGGTCCGAGACCGGACGGGGGAGTTGCAGGCTGCACGGTCGACCTGTCGAGACGGTGATCGGGGCTCCCGCGGGTGAACAGCTCGGAGCGCACGCGTCTCCGGAACCCACCTCAGTCCGAAGCGGGGTCGGTGTCGTTCGAGTCGATCGCGCCGAGTTCGGGAGACGTCGTCTCGCCGGCGGTCATCCACACCTTCCCGACCACGACGGCGAGGACGTAGATGCCGACCGCGAACAGGACGATGACGCCGCCGGCCGTCGCCTCGCCGTAGTAGGCCGCGCCGATTCCCAGCAGGACCGCGAGTTCCGCGAGGACGATGGAGACCAGGATGGACTGGGTGAAACTCTTCGAGATCTGGGTCGCCCCTGCGACGGGGACGACCAGCATGGCCGCAACGAGGATGACGCCCATAATCTGCATCGCACCGACGACGACCAACGCGGTGAGCACGACCATGACGCGGTTGTACCACGACACGGAGAGTCCGGAAACCTGGGCGGCCGTCTCGTCGAAGGTGACGTAGAGCAGCTGGTTCCGGGTGAGTCCGACGACCGCAATGATCACCGCGAACAGCACGAGCAGGATGGCGGCGTTCTCGACCGAAACCGTCGCCAGGTTCCCGAACAGATACTGATTGACGCTGACGGAGAGCCCACCGGCGTTGAGACTGATGAGCACCGTCCCGAGTGCGAAGCCCGTCGAGAGGATGATCGCCATCGAGACGTCGTTGTACGCGTCAGTCGTCTCGGAGATGATCTCGATGAACAGCGCCGCGATCATCGCGACGACGACCGCGGTCAGGTACGGCGAGACGCCGAGGTTGAGGACGGCATTGAGAAACAGGCCGACGGCGACGCCGGCAAACGCCGTGTGCGCGAGTGCGTCACCGATGAGGGCGAGTTGGCGGTGAACGAGGAACGTCCCGATGAGCGGCGCCATCACGCCGATACACAGGCCAACGAGGATGGCACGGTGCATGAACTTGAACGTCAGGAGTTCCAGCCCCGTGATCCCTGCCAGGAGGAACAGGAACTCGGACCAGAGTTCGAGGAACACGTACAGCGGACCCAGGAGGACGTCTATCGGGCCCGCCTGGAGGCTCTGGGCCATCGCGAGAATCATTGGCTATCACTCAGGACGCTCGCGGTCGCCCCGAAGGCCCGACTGAGTGCATCACTCTCGGCGAACTCCGTTGTCGGGCCGTCGAAGTAGACCTCGCGGTTGAGACAGACGACGCGTTCCGCGCGGTCGACTACGGCACCGAGATCGTGCTCGATGAGGAGGATGGTGATACCGTCGTGGTTGAGCGTCTCGAGCAGGTCGTAGAAGGCGTCGACCGACTCGGCGTCGACACCGACCGTCGGCTCGTCGAGCACGAGCAGATCGGCCTCGCCCGCGAGGGCACGAGCGATGAACGCTCGCTGGCGCTGGCCACCCGAGAGCCTGGTCACGCGACGGTCGGCGAAGGCGGTCATTCCGACGGCGTCGAGCGAACGGTCGACGATCTCCCAGTCCTCCTCGGAGAGACGGCCGAAGCCGACGTGGGGGAACCGCCCCATCTTGACCACCTCACGGACCGTGATGGGCATGTTCTTGGAGGTGCTGGCGTGCTGGGCGACGTAGCCGATCCGCGAGCCGTCGTCGAAGGCGTGCGATGGCTCGTCGAACAGTCGTGCCTCGCCGGCGTCGGGACGGAGGAGACCCAATATGAGCTTCATCAGCGTCGACTTCCCCGACCCGTTCGGGCCGACGACGGCGACGTACTCGCCGGCGTCGATAGACAGGGAGATGTCCTTGACGACGTTCGCGGCGGTGTACCCGAAGGCGACGTTCGACAGTTCGATGATGGTGTCGCCGGGATTCACGTCGGCCGTGTTCGTGGTGTCGGTTCGCCGGAGGGACCCCATCATTCGAAGTTCCGCCATTCTTCGTGCCAGCCGTCGGGGCCGGCCTCCCGTGGTTCCGTGTTGCCGAGGACGACCTCGAACGTGGGCATATTGATGTTGTACGCGATCTCCTCGTACCCCCAGTCGTTCCGAACCCACTGCGCACGAACGCCGGCGTAAGGGGTGACCGGGAAGTACGCCCGGACTTGGGTTTCGGCGAGAAGCTGTTTCGCGGGCTTGCGGGACTCGAAGACGCCGTTGGCGATGTAGTTGATGTCGTTCTCCCGGATGACTCGCTTTGCCTGCTTGATGTCCGAGGGTTTCACGTCGCCGCTGGCGGCGAGGTTCACGACCAGCGGGCGCATCTCGACTCCGTAGCGGACGCCGACGTACTGAAACGCGTTGTGAGCAGCCAACTGAACCACCTTCCGGTCGGCCCGGTCGAAGATGTCGGCGTAATCCTCGTCGATGCGGTGGAGGACGTCGGAGTTGTACGCCTCGGCGTTGTCGCGGAAGGTCGCTTCGTAGTCCGGAGCCAGTTCGACGAGGCCCTCGGTGATGTTGTCGACGGATTGCTTGGCTCGCAGTGGATCCAGCCAGAAGTGGGGGTCCTCCCCACGTCCCTCGCCGACGCCCTCCTCCTCTTTATCGAGTGTCGCCGCCAGCGACTCCAGCTCGACACCCTCGCGAGCGTTGATGAGGTTGGTGTCGATGTCGTCGTCTTCGAGGGTCCGGATCGCGCGGTCGGCCCACGGTTGGAAGTCCTGTCCGACGTGGATGAACGCGTCCGCCTCGATGATGTCTTTGGTCACGCTCGCATTCGGTTCCCAGCCGTGACCGTGCAGACCCGTCGGGACCAGATTTTTCACCGTCACCGGCGTGTCCGCGGCGACCTCCCGAGCGAAATCGAAGAAGCTGAAGAAGGACGCGACTGCAACGGGACCGTCATCGCCGGACGCGTTCGAGTCCACTCCCTGATCGGCGCTCCCTGTACAGCCTGCCACTCCCGCCGTCAGCATACCCGCTCCCGCGAGAAGCGCCCGTCTGCGTGTTACGCCGGTCCGATCCCGTGTGTCTTCCATCTCAGTTGGAGTTAGAGAGCCCGGAGTATAAGATAGTTCTCCTCTAAATGAATTTTTAGTCTAATCTAATCCGGAGGGGTTCACCGAGGAATCGGGTGTGTGATCGTGCGGCGGCCCGGTCGAGGACACCCTCGACCGGCTATGGGCCCCCGCGGCGTCGGCCACCGACGCTCAGATCTTGGCGTCGATTGCGTGGGTCGCGCGTTCGATCCCCGCCCGTACCTTCGGGTCGATCGCCGCGACCGCGCTGTCGCCGTAGCCACTCTGTCGCTCGCTTGCGAGGCTCTCTCGGACCTCCTCGAGCGACGAAACGACCGAGCGGAGTTGCTCGTCTGCCGCCTCCCTGTCGCCGTTCTCGACGGTGGTGACCGCCCCGGCAGCAGTCCGCGTGGCGCGTCGGAGGCGGTCGAGCACCGGCGTTTCGGTCTCACGAGTTTCGTCCCGATCCGTGGTCTGGGTCCCGCCGGAGCCCGCAAGCGACTCCGCGAGCGTGTACACTTCGTCGAGTTCGTCCCGGAGTGTGGTCGTGAGAGATAGTTTCCCCGCTCGAATCCGATCGAAGAGTACCTCCCCGCCGTCACCGAACGACGCCGGCGTGACCCGATACGCGCCGCGGCGACCGTCACGGTCGGTAACCTCCACCGTGTAGCGGCCCTCGCGGTGGACCGCCACCGCGAAGCGGTCGGTCTCGACCGCCTCGCCGTCGTAGACGACGCCGGCGTAGTCTTCGATCACTCGAACCCGCACGACCCCGTTCGTCTCCCGGGCGTCACCCCGGATCCACCCGGCGTCCTCGTTTGCGACCACGGTGAGGTCGCCGTCGTCGCCGGCTCGGACGAGGCCGCCCTCGTGAGAGAACCGCGCCGCGAGCGGCTCGACCCCCGGCCCGTTGACGACAAGCAGATGCGGTCCGGGCTCGACGTGGAGGTAGCCGAAGACCCCGTTTCGGGTCACGGTCGCAGTTGGGGTCTCGCTCGCAAGTCGAACAGCGAGTTCCACCGGTGGGGCGTAGAACGAGACACCCGCAACCCCGGCGACAGCGTCCTGTACCGCCTCGGAGACTCCGTCGAGCGCGCCGTCGGCACCGGCTCGAAGTTGCCGGACTCGTCCAACGAGCCGGTTCCGCAGGCCCGAGGGCTCCGCACCGTCGATCTCACGCCGGTGAGCCGGGTCAGTCACATCTGCAAGTGGATCGGTGAAGCGCTCCTGTTCCCACGGGATCCCAACCGACGTGATGTGGCTCGCGACCGCGTCCTCGACGACCCCCGGGATCGCGAACTCGAAGCTCAACTGCGGGCCGACGAAGCCGTCGATACTGTCGCGGAGGGGTGCAATCGGTTCGAGTGCGTAGGTCGCGTCGGCCTCCCCGTCCGCGGCCGCGCTGTCCGGGTGTGCGAGCACGAGGCCGGACTCGCGCAGCGGGAGATTCGTCGGCGGCGCCGGGAGGCCGCTCCACGAGCCGACGGTCACCCGCTCGTCGATCAGATCGTCCCGCTCGATCGACAGCGACGGGTGTTCGAAGAGCGGATACCCGTCGAGTTCCGGGAGCACGAACGGGAGCCGGGCACCCTCATCGCGCGGAAGTCCGTAGGCGAACGGGGCACGAAGGGACGCGGAGACGTCGATCCCTCCGTTTGTCACGTCCGAGAGACGGTCGTCGATCGGGAGCCGCTCGAAGCTCGGAACCATCCCGTTGACCTCGCTGGCGCTGGAGTGTGAGCCGACCTCGGCGAGGATCCCGGGGCGGGAGCCGTCGGAGATCGATGGGTCGAGAAACTCGTTGTTCGGACTCGCCCGGGAGTGCGCGCTGGCGGAGAGCAACACCGGCTCGCCGGTCTCCCGGTCGACGAACACCTGTAACAGTTCCCAATCGTGCCAGTGGAAGTTGACCGTGAACTGGTCGAACGCCGAGTAGAGCCAGTACTGCACCGCGTCGATCCCGTCGGCCGCCTCGACGACGTGATAAAAGACGGTCGGCGCGGGCGGCGATCCCGTCTCGCGGAACGCAGCGGCGTACTCGTCGAGCGCCACGAATCCGTCGACGACCGACCCCTCGTCGGTCTCCTCGACGTACGGTCGCGGATCGGTCGGGAACCACTTCTCCAACGCCCCGAAGTATAGATCCGGTGCGAACCGCTCGACGACCGCGGGAACGCCGTCCGGCGCGGCCACGTCGTCGTCGGTGTCCGGCGGCGTCTCCTCGTCGGGATCCAACGGCGTCTCCTCGCCGGTCCCGTCGGTCTCGCCCGGTTGCGACACGTACCACGCACCGAGCACGCCGCTTCCGGCGAGCGTCGTGACCGCCGCGTACCGCAGCATCCGGCGGCGCTCGTCGTCGTCCAGGGTGTCCGTCTCTTCGCCGTCGGATGCTGTCATCTGCGGTATGGATGCTGGGTGGGTGTATATGGATAGCGTTCCGAACGTGGACCACAGCACCCAACGGTTCCGGACGTCATCGCTCCGTGTCTACACGGGATTCCGCCCGACCAGAGCCTCGCCGGGCAGGCAGACACGGGGTCGAAATCGTGGCTCCGGGATCACTGGAACCTGCCGCCGG
>Ga0207753_1000451_pt1 | contig 16115 bp, 16 predicted proteins | sample PonA233FremontCA_2_FD_187273 | JGI IMG/M metagenome (GOLD analysis project Ga0207753, IMG submission 187273) | Salt pond sediment microbial community from Fremont, CA, USA - Pond A23 Sediment 3 (SPAdes) | ecosystem: Environmental > Aquatic > Non-marine Saline and Alkaline > Saline | place: USA... | reverse complement strand
GAAGAAGGCACAGAGATCGAATTCGATATCGAACAGGCCCCCAAAGGCCCCCGCGCGACGAACGTCGTCCGCAACTAATCTGTTTCATCTGTCGCTTCGGCGACACTGAGACGGCACATCATTTTTTGGACTAACTCACATTCCAGCAGCGCCGCTCGTGGCATCTGGCAGCTCGTACTCTCTCACTTCGATCCCCAGTTTTTCGAGTGCCGCCCGCATGTGTTCGGTCTCGGCGTACTCCGCGCCTGCTTCCTCACGGATGCGCTGGGTCGCCGCGAGCACCTCGCCTTTCCGTTCGTCCGGGACGTCGAATTTGTCGGCGGTGAGTTCGATGATGAGCCCGTCGTGGTCGCGGGTGTACAGCGAGAAGAAGATCCCCCGGTCGAAGACGTTGTAGGAGTAGCCGTGGTCGTCGAGTGACTCAGCGACTTCCTCGAATCGCTCGGGATCGATGTTGAAACAGAGGTGGTGTACCCCGCCGACGCCGGTTCGCTGTGGTTGGCGACTCGATGGCCGGTCGTCGCTGACGAAGAAGGTCAGAATCGTCCCGTCACCCGTGTCGAAAAACAGGTGTGTCTGGGAGGGATCGTCGAGATTCGGCTGCCGAAGCACCAGCGACATTCCGAGCACGTCGCGGTAGTACTCGATCGTCTCCTCAGCATTCGACCCCCAGATTGTGATGTGATCGGTTCCCAGCGTGTGAAAGTCGCTCTCGGGCTTTGCTGCCGTGACCGGGATCTCCTCACGTCTCATACGCTACCATACAGACGGACGACAAAAAAGCCGGTCGCAAGCGGCCCGACTCCCGGCAGTAGTGGTCGTACTAATTCGGCCTGCACTTTCCAATGGAAGGATAGCCAGATTTAAATTAACACACTGTAATGTTGTCTGCATGGTAGAACAAACGCCAGTAGTCGTTTCGGCCGTTCGGACACCCCAGGGAAAGGAGGATGGCGTCTACGCGGACGTTCGGAGTGAGGATCTCTCTATTCCGCTCGTCGACGAGATGCTCGCCCAGACCGGATTGAGTGGCGCGGATGTCGAGGATCTGCTCTGGGGCTGTGCCCAGCAACGGGAGGAGCAGGGCAACAACGTCGCCCGCGTGATCGCCTTGCTCTCCGAACTCGGCGAGTCAGTCCCCGCGACGACGATCAACCGGTGGTGTGCCTCCTCGGCAGAGTCGGTCATGCGTGGTGCCGACGCGATCGCCGCGGGTCAGCGGGAGTGTGTCATCGCCGGCGGGATGGAGTCGATGAGTCGGGTCCAGATGGGCGCGAACACCGCCAACGTCCATCCCGGGCTCAACGACCACTACAACGTCGCCGAACTCCAGATGGGGATGACCGCGGAGAAGGTCGCCGAGGAGTACGACATCTCCCGGGAAGCACAGGACGAGTACGCCGCCCGGAGTCAGCAACGCGCCGCCGAGGCGACCGAGTCGGGTCAGTTCGACGACGAGATCGTTCCGATCGAGACCGAGGACGGCACTGTCGAGGAAGACGAGGGGATCCGGCCGGAGACGACGGCCGAGAAACTCGCTGGACTCCCGACGGTATTCAAATCCGACGGGACGATCACGCCGGGCAACGCCTCGCAGGTCTCCGACGGGGCGTCCGGACTCATGCTAACCAGCGAGTCCTTCGCCGAAGAGCACGGTCTTGATATTCTCGCAGAAGTCGGTAACCACAACGTCGCCGGCGTCGACCCGACCGTGATGGGGATCGGTCCGGTCCCTGCTGTCGAAGGACTGCTCGAAAAGGACGACCGCGACACTGACGATTACGATCTGGTCGAACTCAACGAAGCCTTCGCGAGTCAGTGCCTGTACTGCCAGCAGGAACTCGGCTTCGACGACGACATTTACAACGTAAACGGCGGTGCGATCGCCATCGGTCACCCACTGGGCGCGACCGGTGCGCGACTCCCGGTGACGCTCATCCACGAGATGCACAGACGCGACGCCGATCTCGGACTGGCGACGGAGTGTGTCGGCTTCGGGCAGGGGGCGGCGATCGAGTTCCACCGTCGATAATTCACTCCCGGTTGTCGAGATAGTGCAAGACACCGCGGACGTTCATCTCCTCTTCGCCGCGTGCGTGGTCTTCTGACCAGACGGTCGTGGTCTCTGTCCGCTCGACGAAGTACTCGATGACAGCCTCGTCGTCGTCGAGTTCTGCTCGTTTCTCTTCGACCTGGTCGACCCAGGTTTCGATGACCGTCGCGTACTCGTCGAGCAGGTCGCTGGTCTCTCTGTCGCCGAAGTGCCCGTAGTACAGCACCGCGGGGTCGAGATCCTGTATCATCTCCACGTCTTCCAGACAGCCCTCCAGATCGAACCCCGGTGGTGGCGAAGTCTGGCGGACCCCGTCCAGCCCGGGAATGTTGATCCCGGCCGCATCCGCGGTGAAGACGCCGTCGTTCGCCGGGTCGTAGAACACAGCCTGGTGGAAGGCGTGGCCCGGCGCGTGGTGGACGTCCAGGCTGTGATCGCCCAGATCGATCGTCTCGCCGTCAGCGAACGTTTCGATCCTGTCTTCGGGGACTGGTTTCGGCTCTGCGTAGTAGTCGATCCGGTCGCCGACGACCTGTTTGGTCCCCTCCCAGATCTTCGTCGGATCGACGAGAAACTGTGCGCCGGCCTCGTAGACACAGACCTTCGCGTTCGGACAGGCCTCGGCGAGATAACCCACACCGCCGGCGTGATCGAGATGGACGTGCGTCGGCGCAATCACCGCCAGTTCTTCCCGGTCGATGCCCAGTTCCGCGAGCGCGTCGAGGATCCACTCGTAGTTGCGCCCGGTGCCAGTGTCGACGACTGCCGGGCGGTCCGAATCGAGGATGTACACCGAGCCGTAGCCGGTGGAGTCGTACAGTTCCATATCGATGTAGTAGAGATCTTCCGTGCCGGCGCTTTCCGCTTCGATCAGATCCATACTCCGCCTTCGATGGCTTGCAGGTTAACGATTGGCCTCCCTGGCCCGCAGCCGTTGCTTGACATCCTCCCCGTGGTGAAGGACGAGGATTCCCGACCGCCGTTGGGATATTGTGGTTTACGACACGATCTGTTCTTGTGGGGCTACTCTCCCCGTTGATTTATCGAACAGGCGTACCGAAGGCTGTGCCAAACAGCCGTTACTCCTATCTTTTGACGGACTCGGAGTTACCGTGGCTCGCATATTCTCTGCCGCGTTCAAGTCACTGTTCGCAACCAAATCGCACTCGGAGCAAACGTACAGTCCACGCTCAACACGGTTAGAATCCGCTTGTGCGCTACACTCACAACACGTTTTCGAGGTTTTTAGTTCCCCCTCGGAAACGCGCTCTACGTCGATCCCGCGTTCCCCTGCTTTGTACTCAATGTGACTCAGGAGCGTTTCAAACGCCCAATCGTGTAGCCGTTTGTTCCCGTGGCGTCCCCAATCAGAGTCGTCACGAATTTTTTTCGGGTAGCCAACAGCGATCGTTCCGACATTGCGAGTGGCGCATTGCTCTACAATATCTTTCGTCAGTGCGTGCAAGAAGTGGTCTTGCCGCCGAGACTTCTTCTGTCGAAGCCGCTGTGCCTCATTGCTCGGGCCCTTCTCTCCCTTTGTGTCGTATTCTTCGTGACGGAAGTAGTGGGAATCTTCTTTCAGGGCGTTACCTGGATACAACAGCGTTTCGTCGCCAACAGAGACAGCCGCCGTATTGCAGATACCAAGATCAATGCCGGCCGTCTTCTCGCCGGGAGCCTCAGAAGTATCAATCTGCATCTCACAGACGAAGTGCAATTCCCATTGGTCACCAGTCCAGACTGCTCGAACAGTTTGAACGGATTCGACATCAGCAAGCGTCTGGCCGTCTGCTTGGACTGTGTATTCACAGAGAATGTAGTCTTCGGCGTACCGAGATTCCTTCATGTTCGTACCCTTTGAGAGACGAACACGGTTGTACTCGGTATCCAGCTTGAAACCCTGATTCTTCCACGTCACGGTTGAGCGTGGGTGTTCATCACCGCATTTGCGGTAGCCGGGCGGATTGGCGTCGGTGTCGTCCTGTTCGTACCATGAGACGAACGCTTCACCGAGTTCCTGAAGAACTCGTTGACTGGACTGAGAATGTAAGTCCGCATAGCGTTCGTGATTCTTGAGGTACGAGCAGAGTTCGTCGGCATCTGGAATATGCCCGATAGCGTCCCAAACACGCGAAATCGTCCACCGTCCGATATTCCAGAGTTTGCTAGCGGCGAAGCCATGCGAATCGAGGTCATCGTGGACTTGCGAGTGATTGGTAATACTCGCTCTCAGTGTCCGGGTGACGACCTGATTCGACACGCGTAAGCGGAGTATTTTGTATTAAATAACTGTTCGGATTGCATTTTCGCGTAGAATACCCGGCATAGCTCCGAGTATGGTTTGGCGCTAATACTGCCGGCTGTAAATTCATAAAGATATGCGCCACCCCGGGGTGGAGCAATTCTTCGGTTTCTTACAGCCGGCAGTATAAGTTGCCGGATTCCTCCCCGCCGTGAACCGTGGGGCTTTCTCCTTGATTCTTCGTAAGCGTTTAATTCACCGGCAGAGTAGCCGATGGCATGGCCGACTGTCCACTCGCCGACGACTGCCCCAGTTTCAGCGAACACATCGAGGGTATGGGCTGTCAACACTACGGCGACCGTGGCGGGAAAGAGTGGTGCAACCACTACAACCAGCCCATCGAAGATCTGAAATCACAGCCCGTCAAACCCGGCGAGGAGATCGTTATCGAAGTCGAAGATATCCACGAGAGTGGGGCCGGCGTCGGTCGAACTGAAGACGGCTTCATCATCATGGTCGATGGCCTGCTGCCACCGGCCCGTGCCCGTGTTCGAGTGACCAACGTCATGTCCAACCACGCACGCGGCGAGGAAGTGGAACGACTTCCCGACGAACCAGATGGGACTGACGAAGTCGACGCAGACGCAGGGGACGACGAGGAGGAGACGACGACCGACAAAGAGGATCCACGGCTCGGCAGTCGCGACAACTTCTGGGGCAGCTAACCACCGCAGTCGTCGGCTGAGGCTCTCTACCGTTCTACTGTCGGCTCTCGCGAACCTGTTTGTTTGTTGGTAACAACTCTCGAACAAAATTTAATACGAACCGCGAACAATTATCTCGTGTATCGAGGTGAACACCGATGGCACTGCCACGGACAGCACCGAACTCCTGGATTCAGGGTCTCGACTTCCCGAGCCGACTGTTCGAAACAGGAGGTACAGACTACGAACTGTACGAGGAAGACGACGAGTTCGTACTCAGTGTCGAGATGCCGGGCTTCGATCCCGAGGAGATCACTGTCTCGTGGGAAGACGGTGTATTGAACATCGCCGCCGAACACGACGACGAAGCACGCGGCGAGCGCAGAACCTACCACCGTCGGTTCCGGTTCCCGAAAGACGTCGACGACGAGGCGATCACCGCCGAGTACAACAACGGCCTGCTCGAAATCCGGCTCCCGGTGATGACCGGTGCGACGGTCTCCGGCCGGGAGATCGAAGTACAGGGCTAGCGCCTTCGGGTTCCTGACCCATCGGTTGCGGTCGCTCTTTTCAGTCGCGAGTTTCAAGGCCGGTCCCGTCGAAGGCCATCTGTGGAGCGACCAGAGCGCGACGAGAGCCGATCGGACGATAGCGAGGAACACCCGAGTGGGGCACAGCGCCACGACCGCATCACCAGCCACCGGCGACCGGGGCTGGGGAACTCGATGCACCGGTGGCACGAGATCCGGAACCCGCTCCGTGTTACGATCAACTACATCGTCATACTCCTCTGTCGGATCTCTCCGAGTCTCACCCTCAAGCGGGTTCTACTCCGGAAACTCGGGATGTCGATCGGCAGTGGCGTCGCCTTCGGGCTGGAGTCGACGCCGGACGTCTTCTGGCCGGAACTGATCACGATCGAAGACGACGCCGTGATCGGCTACGATGCCACGATTCTCTGTCACGAGTTCCTCCGCGACGAGTACCGGACCGGTGAGGTGGTCATCGGCGAGGGAGCGATGGTCGGCGCCGGTGCAATCGTTCTCCCCGGCGTCGAAATCGGTGCCGGCGCACAGGTCGCCGCGAACTCGCTTGTCACCGAGGATGTCCCGCCCGAGACGACTGTTGCGGGCGTTCCGGCGACCGAACGTGGCAGCGACGACTCGTGATTATTCCAGCCGGTAGCTGTCGATCCGCCGACTCGCAAACAGGTAGGCGACTGGCACGGCCACGACGACGAGGCCGGTGACGATCTGTGACACCGTTTCGAGTCCACCGGGGGTGACTGTAATTCCGTAAGGAAGGTACGTCGAGAGCAGATCGCTCATTACGATCCGGTAGATCTCGTCGATCAGGACACCGATTGCTGTGATCGAGATGGTTGCAGTCATGGAAAACAGCGTGAAGGCTGTTTTGCTCGGGAGCAACGCCTTCGTCGAACCGGTCAGATCGATACTCTGGAATCGTGGAAACGCTGCTCCGAATCCCGCAGCCAGGACTGCGCCAGCGACGACAGCGACGGGACTGGCCAGGCCGACCGAAAGCAGCGTCGCTGTCGACCGGCCGGCAATCCGCGCTGTGCCGACGGCCGCGACGGCAGTCAGCGGCGCAAAGACGAGCACTGCCGCGAGGACGTAGCCGTGGACGACCTGCCGGCCCCTAATGCGTGCGGTCAGCACTGTCGGCAGCGTCCCACCTTGATCGCCGAGCAGGTTGAGCGGGAACGCCGCGCCAGCGACCCAGCCACCGTACAGCAACACCCCCCAGGGGAGCCACTCCGGAACGAAGCCGCTGGTCACTGCCGTCTCGATCGTCGGCAGTAGCAAAAACAGCGGGACGACGACGTAGACCAGCTGGAGTGGTGACCGGTAGGCACGCAGGAGTACGGTCGTCGTGACGCCACGAGTTCCGGCGCTGACGCCCACCACTCCGAGGGCTGCGTCGAAGCGCTCCCCGAGTGAAGCGCTGTCTCGACCGCTCGATTCGGCCGGTTCGTCGTCACTGGTCGTCTGGCGTTGCTCCGCGTACCAGGCGTACTCGGCAGCCCGGACGACAGCGAACACGCCGACAGGAACCACTGCGGCACTGACTGCCAGTGCTCCGAGGGCGTTCGGCACCGATGCGCCGGCGTTGGGAGTGGTCAGGAAGGTCAGATCGGCGAGCCAGCCAAGCGGCGAGGACCGCAGCAGTTCGCCGGCGTCGATCACGAGCGTGAACAGCCGCCCTGTTGCACTCAGCCAGATGTAGCCGAGGAAGATCGCGATCCCGATCACCGGTTTGAGCTGGGTGAGTCTGGCCGACCGGCGGACGATGCCTTTGGCCGTGAGCCCGCACGCGTAGCCGATCGTCCCGCCGGTGACGAGCACGAGGATCGACCCGGCGAGGATGCCCGCGACCGGTGCGGGCGTGCCGACCCCGACTGCGATGCCGACACCGCCAGCCAGTGCTGGCAGACAGAGCAGCGGCGCGTAACCGACGATCGTTCCCAGGAGGAGGCCACCAGCCACGTCTTTCGGCGGCCGGATCGTCAGAATGGCTGCCTGGTTGTCGACTTCCCCCTCCGAACCGACACCGGCCATGATTCCGAAGGCAACCATCGTGATCCACCCCCCGACGACGATGGTGAATGCGATGTCGGTGGGGGCAGCGCCCGCATTCAGCTCCTCGCCGAAGGTGCTTCCGAAGCTGTACAGGACTGGCAGCGAGACGAGCACGAACAGGATGCCGATCCCGGCCAGGGCTAACCAGAGATCCTGGTCGCGTATCTTCCGCCAGGAGCGTCTTGACTCGACCCGTGCGATGAGGTAGCTGATCGACGGTGACGGCAGCCATCCCTCCCGAGATCGGCTGACAGAGCTGGCTTGCTGCTGGCTTCGGGTTCCGGAACCGGTTCTCCCTGTCTCGCTAGACATGCGACCCCCCCGCAACTGTTTCGGGGTCTGTCTTCTGGGTGGTTTCCTCCCGGCGGGTCACGTTCAGGAACACCGTTTCGAGGTCGGCGTCACCGTCGTCAGCCTCCGCGCGGGCTTTCAGCGCTTCTGGTGTGCCCTCGGCGACGAGTCGGCCGTCGTGGATCACGCCGATCCGGTCTGCCAGCTCGTCGGCGACCGGGAGGATGTGTGTCGAGAGGAAGACGCTCATCTCCCGGTCGGCGAGTTCGGCGATCGTCTCCCGCATCGTCCGGGCTGCCCGGGGATCGAGCCCGCTGGTCGGCTCGTCGAGAAAGAGGACGTCTGGATCGTGCAGTATCGTGCCGATGACGCCCAGCTTCTTTTTCATCCCCGTCGAGTAGCCGTCGATCCGCCGATCCGCGTCGGCGAGATCGAAGCGGTCGAGATATGTCTCCACCCGTCGCTCGACGTCGTCGCCGTCGAGTTCCCGGAGTCGGGCGACGTAGCGGAGATACTCCCGGCCGGTCAGCTCGTCGAACACCGGCGGTTCGGCCGGCAGGTAGCCGATCCGTTCGGTGAGCGCCCCCCGATCTGCCACCGACAGCCCGGCAACCGTCGCTGTTCCCGCAGTAGGTTTCGTCAGCGTCGTCAGCATCCGCATCGTCGTGGTCTTCCCCGCCCCGTTCGGGCCGAGAAAGCCGTAGACCTCGCCCTGCTCGACTGCCAGATCGAGATCGTCGACGGCGAGTACGTCTCCACCGTACCGTTTCGTCAGCCCGTCGGCCGCGATCGCCATCTCTGTCATTGTCCCGTGTTTCGAGCAACCGGCCATAGAGGTACTGTCCTGTTTCACCGAGAGAAACGGTGTTTGTGTGCCGATTCATGCATCTGACAGCTGAGCGAACACTCGTGCATAATAGTGTCGAGCCCGTAATCTGCGATCCTGATGGTCGTCGACGTCCCCGAACTGCTCGTTCAGCTTCTCGTTGCGGTGGCGACGGGTGCCCTGATCGGTCTCGAACGCGAGCGGCGGGAGACACGGAAATTCGCCGGGCTGCGAACGATGGCGCTGCTCTGTGGGGCGGGCCCGATCACCGTCGAAATCGCGCGGATCGAAGGCCAGCCAGTCATTCTCGGCTTCTATTTCCTACTCGCACTCGGTCTCGCCTTCGGAACGACGGTGGTCCGTGCGCTGTACAACGGCGAGGATCTCGGCTTCACGACGTCGGTGACGGTGTTCGTCGTCGCCTTGCTCGGCATCCTCATCGGCTACGGCCGGTTTTTCGAGGCAACCTCGATCGCTATCGTGACCGTGATACTGCTGGCAGAACGCGAGCGACTCCACGGCTACGTCGACAGCCTGACCGACGAGGAACTTCGCGATTCGCTCACGCTCGGGGCACTGGTGTTCATTCTCTTTCCGATCCTGCCCAACGAAGCGGTCGATCCCTACGGGATCGTCGTGCTGCGAGATGTGCTCCTCTTCGCGATTTTCGTCCTGCTCATCGAGTTCAGCTCGTACGTCCTGATGCGCCAGCTCGGCGGGTCGAAGGGACTCGCGGTGACGGGGTTGCTCGCCGGCGGGGCGAACTCGCTCGCAGCGGCGGGCGTGCTCGCCCGACTCACCACCGAATCGGAGGAGGCTGTCACTGCTGCCTCGTTTGCACTCCTGCTCGCGACCCTCTCGATGATCGTCCGGAACGTCGGGATCGCCGTGGTTCTGGCCGTCGAACTCGCCTGGCTCATCTGGCAGCCAACCCTCGCGATGGGTGGGCTGACAGTCGCCGCAGCAGCCGTTCTCTGGCGGACCGGCGAGACGAAAGAGGATCTGGGTATCGACCTCGATTCGCCGTTTTCGCTGCGCTCTGCGGCCAAGTTCGCCCTCGCGTACGTGCTCATCCTGCTGGTCTCCGTCGGCGCGGGGGAACTGTTCGGCGGGGTGGGGCTGCTCGCGACTGCCTTCGCCGGTGGACTCGTCTCCTCGGCTGCGGTCTCCGTGACGGCGGTGACGGTGTTCACCGACGGCACTGTCGGCGGCGAGACCGCCGTCGCGATGGTCATCCTCGGCATCGTTGCGAGCCTCTGCTCGAAGATCGTGCTCGTGGAGTTCGTCAACAGCGAGATGCGCAAAGAGGCAGTCGTGCCGATGGTGCTCGTCGGTGTGGCCGGACTCGTGACGGTGTTGTTAAGCTTGCTCGTCTTCTGATACTGGTGGCTGTAAATTCGTAAAAATATTCCCACCCCCGGGGTGGGAAATTCTTTCGTTTCTTATAGCCACCAGTATGATCACGACGGCGTCAGATCGAACTGCTCGGCTGCCGAGCGCATGTCCTTGTCACCGCGGCCACAGAGATTGATGAGGAGGCTGTCGTGATCGCCCTCTTCGGCGAGTTTGAACGCGAGCGCCAGCGCGTGACTCGGCTCGAAGGCGGGGATGATCCCCTCGCTTTCGCTCAGTTCGCGGAAGGCAGCCAGCGCCTCCTCGTCGGTGATCGCCCGGTACTCCGCGCGGCCCGACTCCTGCATGGCGGCGTGCTCCGGCCCGACAGCCGGGTAATCCAGCCCGGCGCTGACCGAGTGGTTCTCGGTGTCGTCGTCGATGACCTTCGTTTTCATCCCCTGGAAAACTTCTCCGTCACTGTCTTCGTTCGAGGTCAGCGGCGCGGAGTGATGGCCCGAGTCGAGCCCCTTCCCGCCCGGTTCGGCACCGTAGAGAGCTACCTCCTCGTCGTCTCTGAACGCGTGGAACAGTCCGATGGAGTTCGAGCCACCGCCGACGGCGGCGACGCAGGCCTCGGGCAGGTCGCCGTGCATCTCCTGGATCTGTTCGCGTGCCTCCTTGCCGATCACCGACTGGAACTCGCGGACCATCCGCGGGAACGGGTCGGGGCCGACAGCGCTGCCCACGAGGTAGTGCGTGTCGTCGACGTTCTCGATCAGATCCTCGAGCGCGGCGTCGACAGCCTCGGCGAGCCCCTCGTTGCCGCGGGTGACCGACCTGACCTCGGCACCCATCAGGCGCATCCGGAAGACGTTCATCTCCTGGCGCTGGATGTCGTTGCGTCCCATATACACCGTCGTGTCCAGATCGAGCAGGGCGCCGACCATCGCCGTCGCGGTGCCGTGCTGTCCGGCCCCCGTCTCGGCGATGAGCCGGTCTTTCCCGGCCTGCTTCGCGAGCAGTCCCTGTCCGAGCGTGTTGTTGAGTTTGTGCGCGCCGCCGTGGAGCAGATCCTCGTGTTTCAGATAGATCTCCGTATCGTAGCGTTCGCTGAGGCTCTTTGCGTGAAAGACCGGTGTCGGTCGACCTGCATAGTGCTCCAGGAGATACTCGAACTCCGCCCAGAACTCGTCGGAGTCGATCGCCGCTTCGAAGCCGGCAGCCAGTTCGGCGAGCGGTCCCTCCAGCGGTTCTGGGACGTGTCGTCCCCCGAAGCCGTCGAATGTTCCCTCCGATGCCATACCCCCTACTGACGGGAGCGCGTTAATAAAGCTTCTCGGAGGCATCCACTGCTGGTGATCGATTCGTGTAGGAAATGTGAAGATTGGAACAAAATAGCCGTTAAATACCATGGGTTACGACGTAACAGACAGCATGGTTGACCCGACATCGGATCTCAACGAGAACATCTCGGAGGACGAGGCACCGACGTGTGCGACCTGCGAGGCAAAGATCGTTGACAGTCCGAACCACCGAGTCATTACGTGGATCGACGATGGAACAGTCCAGTCCGCTCACTTCTGTGACGACGACTGCCGGATCGACTGGAATGGTGCATAACAGTCCGACTCCGGCCGGAATTATTAATTTACTACCTCGTTCTTACCAATAGTTTCTATTAAAAAAGCGGTATATAATAGCTGAATTAATAACTCTCGATCCCCTACACCCGGATATGAGCGAGGAGTCACACGAGCGGGTCCGGTTTACCGTGCCGGGGATGGACTGTTCGTCCTGTGCCGGCACCGTCGACTCGGCGCTGTCGGGCATCGACGGCGTCAGTTCTGTCGACCCCGCTGCAGCGACCGGTCGCGTCGCCGTGGTGTACGACCCCGAGCGCGTCGCGGAGTCCACGCTGATCGACGCGATCGAGGCCGCCGGCTACGAGGTCACCAGTTCGGGCCGGAACGGGGTCGCGGAGTCACGGAGGATCTGGACCAGCACGCGGGCGCTCAAAACGTGGGCGAGTGGACTCTTCCTGTTCGCGGGGCTGGCACTGGTCGTCGCCGGGATCGACGCTGCTGTCGTGACGGTGCTCGGCGTGGAGCACACGCTGTCGGATCTTGCCTTTCTGCTGGGAACCATCGTCGGCGGTGAGATCATCCTCCGGAACGGAGTCGTCTCCGCTCGCCAGTTCTCGCTGGATATCGACTTCCTGATGAGCGTCGCCATCCTCGGTGCCGTCACCGCGAGTCTCGGCTTCGGTGAGGGGCTGTACTTCGAGGCCGCGACGCTCGCCGTCCTGTTCAACGTCGCCGAACTGCTCGAAGAGTACTCGATGGACAGGGCGCGGGACTCCCTGCGGGAACTGATGGATCTCTCACCCGACGAGGCCCGCGTCCGCCGCGACGGGACGGAACTTGTGGTCCCCGCAGAGACCGTCGAGGTCGGTGAGATCGTCCTCGTCCAGCCCGGCGAGAAGATCCCGGTCGACGGCACCGTACTGGAGGGAGAGAGCGCCGTCGACCAGTCGCCGGTGACCGGCGAGAGCGTTCCGGTCGACAAGACCGCCGGTGACGAGGTGTACGCCGGGACGGTCAACGAGGTCGGCTACCTCGAAATCGAGACGACCGCGGGAGCCGACGAACACACCCTCGCCCGGATCATCGATCTCGTCGAAGACGCCCAGTCGGCGAAGACGGACCGGGAACAGTTCGTCGATCGGTTTTCGGATTACTACACGCCAGTCGTGGTCAGCCTGGCCGTGCTCGCGGTGCTGGTCCCGCCACTTTTCCTCGGCGGCGCCTGGAACAGCTGGTTCGTCCGGGGGCTCACGCTGCTGGTGCTGGCCTGTCCCTGTGCCTTCGTCATCAGCACGCCGGTCTCCGTCGTCTCGGGGATCACGAGCGCCGCGAAAAACGGTGTCCTGATCAAGGGCGGCAACCACCTCGAAGCGATGGGTGAGGTCGACGCCGTCGCGCTGGACAAGACTGGAACGCTGACGAAAGGCGAACTCACCGTCACGGACGTCGTCCCGCTGAACGGCAACTCCGAAGACGACGTGTTGCGCTGTGCCCGCGGGCTGGAGAAACGCAGCGAACACCCGATCGGCGACGCGATCGTCGCCCACGCCGAGCAGGCGGCAGTCACCGACCACGACGTGACCGAGTTCGAGTCGATCACCGGGAAAGGCGTCTCCGCAACGCTCGGGGGCATCTCGCACTACGCCGGCAAACCTGCGCTGTTCAGAGAACTGGGTTTCGATCTCTCCCACGTCCACGCGACGACCGACGGCGGTGTCGTGACGGCCCGGACCCAGCAACTCTGTGAGCGAAACAACTGTCTGGATCTCCTCTCCGAGACGATCCCAGATCTCCAGCGTGCTGGGAAGACTGTCGTCCTCGTCGGGACCGAAGACAAACTGGAGGGTGTCATCGCCGTCTCCGACGAGATCCGACCGGGGGCGGCGGAGATGGTCGAGCGACTCCACGACCTCGGCGTTCAGGAGGTCGTCATGCTGACCGGCGACAACGAGCGAACCGCCCACGCAATCGCCCGGGAGGTCGGTGTCGACGATTTCCGGGCGGAGCTACTGCCCGAAGAGAAGGTGGCGGCGATCCGTGACCTCGAAGCAGAACACGGTTCGGTCGCGATGGTCGGCGACGGCATCAACGACGCCCCGGCACTTGCAACGGCGACTGTCGGCGTGGCGATGGGTGCTGCCGGCACCGACACCGCACTCGAAACAGCCGACATCGCGCTGATGGGCGACGACATCTCGAAGCTCCCCTATCTTCGTGATCTCGCCGGGCAGGCAAACGGCGTCATCAGACAGAACATCTGGGCCAGCCTGAGCGTGAAAGCGCTGCTGGTCGTGCTCGTGCCGTTCGGTCTCGTTCCGATCTGGGTCGCCGTCCTGATCGGTGACGCGGGGATGACCGTCGGTGTGACCGGGAACGCGATGCGGCTGTCGCGCATCAGCGCCGAGTGAGCCAGTTCGGCTCGTGTGAACAAACACCACCTCTTTTGATGTTGGCTGCATATCATGAGCTATGGCGTCAGAACAGTTCGGCAATCCCGCCGCACGCGAACTCGGCTACTGCCCCTGTTGTGGCTATCTCACGCTCTCGGAGGCCCAGCCTGGCTCCTACGAGGTGTGTCCGGTCTGTCACTGGATGGACGACCCGATCCAGTTTTCGGACATCGAGTACGTCAGCGACACGAACCACGTGTCACTCCAGGCTGCGAGGGAAAATTTCGAGAAGGTCGGTGCGGCAAGCGAAGCGGTGCTCGAGGATACGCGCGAACCCGACGAACCCCGCGATCCCAACTGGCCGTACTAGTCGGATTTGATCTCGTCGAGTTTGTCTAGCAGTTCGTCCTGCGAGGCGTCGGACTCGAAGGACACCTCACCCTCGTGCGTGTGCTCGTGCACCGACACGCCGTCGTTCTCGTCGATGTTACCTGTGTCCGCATCTTCTTGCTCGGTCTCATCGTAGCTTCCAAATCCCATACACCCGCACTTTGGGAAGGCAACGGAAAGGTTCTCCGGTTTTTCGGAATCTCTGGGAGTGGTACCGTCACTCACGATATGGCGGCTCAGTCGCCGATATGTACTCGCTCACCGAGGTCGGGTGCGCTCGCCTCGTGGCCAACTGCTCGGAGACGGTCGGCGAACTGTTCGCAGGCGTCGCCGTGGTTGACGAGTATCGGTGTCTCGCGGTACTCGGCGAGAAATTCGCGGAGTCCGTCCCGGTCGGCGTGGGCCGAGAAATCGTACTGTTCGACCTGTGCGCTGACCGGCATCACCCGACCGTCGAACTCGGCACTGCCTGTCTCGACGAGTTCCCTCCCGGGCGTTCCCTCGACCTGGTAGCCAGTCAGCGTGATCTTGTTCGTCGGATTGCTCCGGATCCGTGGGATGTAGGAGACGACAGGCCCCCCGCCGAGCATTCCTGCCGTCGTGAGAATTACCGTGTTTTTCTCCGTGAGACGGGCTCGCTGGCCATCTTTTCCCGTCACGAAGCGAGCGTTCGAGGTGGCCCGACGCAGGGCCGCTGGATCTCGAACGTAGTCGGGGTACTGCTTGAGCGTGCGGGTGATCTCGGTTGCCATCCCGTCGAGATAGCAATCGATATCGTTCGCCTCGCAGACGAGGAGCATCTCCTGCGCGCGGCCGATCGCGAAGACGGGAACGAGGACGGTCCCACCCTGCCAGATCGTCGTTCTGACGCTCTCGACGAACCGCTCTTCGAGCTGTGCCCGGTCCGAGTGCTCGACGTCGCTGTAGGTGCTCTCGGTGATGACTACATCCGCCTCGGGCCGGGCGGTCGTCTCGGGAACGAGTCGCTGGTTGCCGGTGTGGTAATCCCCCGTGTAGAGCAGTCGTGTCTCGTCGTCGTCGACCAGCACGTGTGCGCTGCCGGGGATGTGACCCGCGTTGTAGAAGGTCACCTCGTGGCCAGCCGCCGCGAACGTCTCCCCGTAGCCGTGGGTTTCAGAGACCTGCGTCAGGCGGCGAACGTCCGTCTCGGTGAAGGGACACTGCGGCGTCTGCCCGTGGAGTTTCAGCGTGTCCTCGGCGAGTCGCAGCGCGAGCGCCCGTGTGGGGGGTGTCCAGTGGACCGGCGGCCGGGCACTGCCCGAGAGCAGCGCCGGCACTGCCCCGGCGTGGTCGAGATGGCCGTGGCTGACGACCACTGCGTCGGGATCGACCGCACCGACCGGATACTGTGGGGGGTTCTCCGTCTTGATGCCGTAATCCAGCAACAGCGAGTCGTTTATCAGGATCGCACTCCGACCGACTTCGCCAGCGCCGCCGAGAAATTCGATCTCCATGAACTCAGATCACCATCCACCGAATCTGTGAGAAGACATACTGCAATCGAAATGAGGGGGTCGCAGTGAGGGCGCGGTTCATACCGTCTGTAGGACCGACTGCTGCAAAAGCTACCCGAACTGCGGCCCCCCAGTCTTATCAGAGACAGACCCCTAGCGGTCTCCGTGTCAGAGTCTGCGTTCATGTCCGGCTTTCGCTCGCTCGATACCGAGGTCAGCGATTACG
>Ga0207753_1000450_pt1 | contig 16141 bp, 12 predicted proteins | sample PonA233FremontCA_2_FD_187273 | JGI IMG/M metagenome (GOLD analysis project Ga0207753, IMG submission 187273) | Salt pond sediment microbial community from Fremont, CA, USA - Pond A23 Sediment 3 (SPAdes) | ecosystem: Environmental > Aquatic > Non-marine Saline and Alkaline > Saline | place: USA... | reverse complement strand
CTTAAGGGCTGGCGTCTGCTTCTCACGACCATGCAACCACGGGATCTCTCCGCGACCAGCCCGTACGTGCCGGGCCGGGGGATCGAGGAGGTCGCCCGCGACCTCGGGCTCGACCCCGACGAGCTGATCAAACTCTCTTCGAACGAGAACCCCCACGGCTCCAGTCCGCAGGCCGTCGAAGCGGTCACTGACCGAGCTGAGGAGGGCCTGCACATCTACCCGAAGGCCGCCCACGCCGATCTCACCGAGAAACTGGCCGACAAATGGGACGTGGCCAGCGAGCAGATCTGGGTCTCGCCGGGAGCCGACGGCGCGATCGACTACCTCTCACGAGCCATGCTCGAGCCGGGCCAGTCGGTGTTGGTCCCGGAGCCGGGGTTTTCCTACTACTTGATGAGCGCCCGCCACCACCACGGCGAGGTCTCGACATACGGGCTCTCAAAGGACGACGAGTTCACCCAGACCGCTGACATCGTCCTCGACGCCTACGACGGCGAGCGGATCGTCCACCTCACCTCGCCGCACAACCCGACCGGCAGCGAGTGGGCCCGCGAGGAGATCACGACGCTGCTGGAAGCGGTCGACGACCAGACGCTCGTCGTGGTCGACGAGGCCTACGGCGAGTACTCCGAGCGGCCGACCAGCATCGAACTCGTCGACGACTACGACAACGTGGCGGTGCTCCGCACTTTCTCGAAGGCCTACGGGCTGGCAGGCCTCCGGATCGGTTATGCCGCCGTGCCCGAATCGTGGGCTGGCGCCTACGCCCGCGTCAACACGCCCTTTGCGGCCAACGAACTCGCCTGTCGGGCCGCACTGGCCGCCTTGGACGACGACGACCACGTCGACCAGTCGGTCGAGACCGCAGCGTGGGCCCGGGAGTACCTCCGCGAGAACCTCGACGCGCCGACATTCGAGAGCGCCGGGAACTTCGTGCTGGCCGATGTGGGCGACGCGGGCCATGTCGCCGAGCGAAGCCAAGCCGAGGGCATCATCATCCGCGACTGTAGCAGCTTCGGGCTGCCGGGCTGTGTGCGGATCTCCTGTGGCACCCGCGATGAGACGAAAACGGCCGTCGAGACGCTCAACAGCATTCTGGCCGAGGTGGCCCCGACGTGACCGACGACAGCACTGACCCGCTGCGGATTGCCGTCACCGGTACGCCCGGCACCGGGAAGACGACAACCACGGAGCGTCTAGCCGACCGCGGCGTCGACGTGCCGGTCATCCATCTCAACGACGAGATCAAGGCCCACGACCTGTGGACTGAACGCGACGTCGACCGCGACTCGCTGGTGACCGATCTCGACGCTGTCGAGTCGCATCTCGGCGACTGGAACGGGGTGCTCGAATCACATCTGGCCCACCACTTCGAGGCCGCCCGCGTGGTCGTCCTGCGGTGTGCGCCAGCCGACCTCGAATCCCGGCTCGAAGCGCGTGGCGACCCGCCGGAAAAAGCCCGCGAGAACGCCGAAAGCGAGGCGCTGGATGTCGTCCTCTCGGAGGCCGTCGAGGAGCACGGCCCCGAAGCAGTCTACGAGATCGACACCACCGACCGCGATCCCGAGGCGGTCGCCGACGATATTGCTGCAGTCGTGGCGGGCGAGCGCGAACCGACTGCGGGGGAGGTCGACTTCACGGAGTACCTCCTCGGATGACACTCGACAAGTTCCGCCCGCTGGCCAACCGGATGCTCGCGCCCTTCGTCAGCGCTGCCGACAGCCTCGGCCTGTCGCCCAACAGCGTCAGCGTGCTCTCGCTGGGCGTTGCAGGCGCGGCCGCGGCCGCCTTCATCGCGGGAACGCCACAGTGGTATGCCGTCGGTGGCCTGCTGGTGTTACTGAACGGGTGGTTGGATCTGGTCGACGGCGCGCTCGCCCGCCGGCAGAACGTCGCTTCCGACGGTGGGGACCTCCTGGACCACGTTATTGACCGCTACGCCGATCTGATCATTATCGGGGGACTGGCCGCAGGCGTCGACAGCTTTGGCCTTGGTTTCGTTGCTGTCACTGGCGTTCTGATGACCTCCTATCTCGGCACGCAGATTCAGGCGGTCGGCCTCGGGCGGGCCTACGGCGGGCTCGTCGGCCGAGCCGACCGGCTGGTGTTGATCACGATCGCCGGGCTCGTCGCCGCAGTCGTCACCGGGCCGCTGGTCGCGGGATACGGCGTGATCGAACTCCTCTTAGTGTTTTTCGCGGTCATCGGCCATCTGACCGCACTCCAGCGGTTCTGGGGTGCGTGGTCGGACCTCGACTGAGGGCGGCGAGTCTGGTCGGCGGCGTATGGTTTATACCGGGTGGCACGTTACCGGTGAGTATGCCCCAATGTGAGATGTGTGGTGCCGACGAGACGTCGCTCACCACCACGAAAGTCGAGGGTGCGGAACTGGAGCTCTGCGAGAACTGCCAGGGGTTCGGAACGACCGTCGAAACCCAAGAGCCCTCGTCGAGTACCAGCAAGTATTCCACCTCCTCGAGCAGTGGCACCTCGGGCTCCTCGGGCGGCTCGACCGGGGGCTCGACGGGGTCGGGCGGGTCGACGCGGCGCAAGAAGGACATGTTCGACGACATGGACGAACTCGCCGCCGACTACGACGACCGCATCCGGGAGGCACGCGAGTCCGAGGGCCTCACACAGGAGAAACTCGCCGACAACCTCAACGAGAAGTCGAGCCTGATCCGAAAACTGGAACGCGGCGACATCCTGCCGAGCGACGATGTCCAGACCAAACTCGAAAAGAAACTCGAAATCACGCTCACCGAGGGCGCGGATGTCGACGACACCGAGTGGTCCAGCGGCTCGGGCCAGTCGATGACCCTCGGCGACGTGGTCGAACGGAAGGACTAACCCCGAATCGGGCCCGCAACCGGTTGCCTCGAAACTGAAGCTATTTGTCGGGGGCGACTCGTTATATGGGTATGTTCATCTTAGTGAACCTCAAGGCGTATCCGTGTGATCCAATTGCCGTCGCCGAAGCTGCCCACGAGGTAGCCGAGGAGTCCGGCGCCCGTATCGCCGTCTCGCCGCAGGCCTCACAGATCCAGGCCGTCTCCGAGACCGGTGTCGAGACGTGGGCCCAGCACGTCTCGCCCAACCAGTACGGGAGCTTCACCGGGAGCACGCTCGCCGAGGCCGCCGCCGACGCCGGTGCGGTCGGCACGCTGATCAACCACTCGGAGAACCGTCTCAAGCTCGCCGACATCGACTCCTCGGTGCAGGCAGCCGAGAGGGCCGGGCTCGAAACCTGCGTCTGTGGCAACAACCCACGACAGATCGCCGCGGTCTCCGCGCTCGGCCCCAACTCGGTGGCCGTCGAACCGCCGGAGCTCATCGGCGGCGACGACTCGGTTTCGACCGCCGACCCCGACATCGTCGAAGACGCCGTTGCGGCAGCCGAAGGCGTCGACGAGTCGGTCGACGTCTACTGTGGTGCTGGCGTCTCGACCGGCGAAGACGTGATCGCCGCCGAAGAGCTCGGTGCGGAAGGCATCCTGCTGGCCAGCGGTGTCGCCAAAGCCGACGATCCGAAAGAAGCCCTCGAAGACCTCGTCTCCGGGCTCTAAACCGGTCGAAAACGGTCGACGAACAGCCCACTCAGCTCCCGATATTTTTAAAACCCGAACACGCCCTCGGAGTTGCTGGGCTCCTCGGGGCGTTCGCCGTCCCGTGGGTCGGCGACGGACTCGCGGAAGGCGGCCTCGATCGATTGGACCATCGACGCAACCGCCTCGTCGTCGAGTTGGTAGGCGTAGGCTTCGCGGATCAGCTCCGGCACCGCGTAGGCATAGCGCCCGCGGCCGACGTGGCGGATCAGCTGGGCCTGTCGGAGCGGCCGGTTGCGGCTGTAGGCGAGCTGTTGGTCGTCGTCGCCGCCGGCGGCCTCGTGGGCGGTGCGTGGATCGCTCTCGCCTGCTTCGCGGTAGTGTCTGAGCATCCCCACCGAGTGGTCGGGCAGCTCTTCGATCCGCTCGCGGAGTTCGTCGACGACCGCATCCCGCGTCCCGAGTTCGACCGCCTCGGCGAACTGCATGGCCTCCTCGGCGATCTCCTGACGGGTGACGGTGCCGAACTCCGATTGCTCTGTGGGAGTCGTTCGCTCGGCCTCGCTTGGGCCGCTGACCTGGTTCGGATCGACCGGCCCGGGGTCGACCGGTGCACCCCCGGCCGAGCCGTTGAACGCTGCCTCGTCGTCGAGTGACTCGAACCCTGCCTCGGCGTCCTCGCCAGTCGACGCATCGTCGCTGTCGGCGAACGGCGAGACGTCATCCGGCCCGTCGAACACTCCCGAACGCAGCGCTTCGACCGGATCGGTCGGAATCTTCTCACCGTCGGCCGTTTCGGTCCTCCCGTCGGTCGACGCTGACCCGTCATCCGCTGTTGTCGCCTCGGCCGTGTCGGTGCCGAGCGCCGCCATCGGATCGTCGACCGCTGGCTGGTCGGTTGGTGTTGCTGGCTTGGTCGGTGTGGCCGGAGTATCGGGTGACTCACCCTCCCCGCGGTCGGGTTCGGCCTCGGCGATCAGGGGATCGAAGCCCGGATCGTCGCTTTCGGCCGTCGGCTCGTCGGTCGACTTCTCGGGCGGGTAGTCGTCGATATCTGCCTGCTCGGCCGGGCGGTCGAGATTCCGTCCCTGACCGCCTCGATGAGGGGCCTCCGACCGCTGGAGCAGCGCCTGAGCGAACTGGTCGGCCATCCGGCTCAGATCGCGGGCCTCTTCGAGTTCCTGTTTTAGCTGTTGGATTCTGGCTTCCTTCTTTTCCAACTCCTGTTTGAGGTCCGCGATCTCGCTCTCGCGTCGCTCTTTTGCGTCGGAGATCTCGGTGAGTTCGGAGACTAGATCGCCGCTGACGGATTTGAGTTCGGGGCGCTCGAAGTCTTCGAGGCCGGGAGTTGCCCCTGCGTCGAACGTGCGCTTGCGGTGGAACTGCACCCGCTGGATGTCGCTGGCCCAGTCGGCCACCAGAAACCCCTCACCGTCGCCCATCTCCTCGATGGCGCCGGCATACTCCGAGCCGAGAATCCGGCCGACGACCTTGGTGTCGTTGCGCCACGTCAGGCGGTGCCAGACGAGCCAGTCACACTGTGTGATGAAGTCCTTCTTCACGTCGGCGGGCCGCTGGCTGATGCCGACGATCCCGAGGCCGTGTTTGCGACCCCGCTTGCCGATCTTGATCAGCATCTTGCCCGCTTCGCCCATTCCGCTCTGCTCGGGGATGTACTCGTGGCACTCCTCGATCACGACGAGGAACGGCTTTTTCAGCTTCTTTTCCTTGGCGAACAGGTGGCGTGTCGTTTCGAGGACCAACTCGTCGGCATCGTCGTCGTCAAGATAGCCTGACACGTCGAGAATAATGGGAATGTTCTCTTCGAGGGCCAGCGAAGCGATCTTCTCGGCGTGGTCGGCCGTCACCTGAATATCACACTCGTCGTCCGCGCCGACATGGAGGACTTCGTATTCTTCCTTCAACCCGTAGTACTCGCCGTCGCTGTCGACGATCAGGACGGGGAAGTTGTTGTCAAGCAGGTTCTCCAACATCACCGAGACGGTGTTGGACTTACCGCTGCCGCTTTTGCCGGTCACGAAGCCGCGGCCGGTCAGGATGTCGACCACCGGGAGCTCGACCGGGGTTCCGGCGGCGGTGTCGGAGGCCCCGCCCGGGCCCGAACTGACGTCCGCGACGGTAATCGTCTCTTCGTCACTCATTCAGTTACGTCAATAGATCGGCTACGGCCACATAGTTCCTACCCTCGATTCGGTGGCTACTTGACCTCGACTCGTCGGCCAGCCGAACTGTTCTGCCGAACAGTCGAGCCAACGGCCAATACGAGTTACCCGACGCTGATCGAACCCGGTATTGTGGCTGATCGAGCGAGTCTCAACACGAGTTTTCGACGCGGACTGTCGACAGACGTATCGAGCGACTGGATAGGCTTTGTGGCGCTTGCGGGGCTCTGTCTCGACGCACTGACGACGTGGGTCGTCCTCGTAGCCGCCAGCTACCGAGAGCTCAACCCCGTTATAACGGGACTCTGGAACGGCCACCCGCTGTTGGTTGTGGGCTACTTCGGTGGCTTCGCACTCGCCGTCACGGCATCGACCCGCCGCCGCAGCCGGCTGTCGACGGCAGTGTCTGTCTACGTGGTCGTCGTGATGGGCGTCTTCGGCGGGCTCAACAACCTCTCGCTGTTCGTCTTCGGATCCCCCGTCCCGCTTGGATTCGTGGCCGCCATCGGGGGGCTCTCGGGAGCCGCCGTCATCCAGTCGGTCGTCCCGGCGTGTGGCCTGATCGCTGCTGTCGGAGCGGTCCGCCTCCGCCATGGCCCGCTGCCGTGAGCACAGCCGCTGGCAGAAAGCGGCCCCAGGCGACCGTCGCGTCGACAACGGATCAAAACACGCTTATACCTGTCAATAGCCAAGTATACTGTCGCCCAGCGTCGACGCGCTCCGACGGTTCGTCGTTTCGCCCCGGGCGTTCTTCGCCGAGCGCCCACCGGCCGATGCCGACTGGTAGGCGCGTGAATCGCGGAGTTAGTCGGTTGGTTTACTTTATAAAAGAGTCTGATCTGATAGACGACGACTGCCGGTGCTGTCGTCGAAAGTCAGTCGTCTCGGCGCTCCGACCGGTGGGACTCGGCGTTGGTCGCTCGATCACCGTCTCTCTGGGCCGCGGCATCGTCGGCCTCGCCGCTGTCGATATCCGACCACTGGACGGTGTCGGTCGGCGACGACTCCGCAGTGTCCGCGTTCTCAGTTTCGAGAAGTGCCTGTGTGGCTGCCGTCTCGGCTTCGATCGCTGGCTCGGCACGGGCTGGCAGCTCGCTGGTGGCTGGTGGGGCCGTGGCGTCCGACACTGCGTCGGTGAGGGATGGCTGTGGGTTCTCAGTCGTTTCATCGGCGGCTGCGGCCGTTTCAGCAGCGGCGATTGCTGCCTGTCCTGCGGTCGACGAGTCGCCCACCTCGAAGTCGTCGACGCTGTCGTGGAGTTCTTCGGCCGTCTGGCTGAGTCGTTCGATGGTCATCGTGACCTCCGAGAGCGACGAGGCCTGTTCCTCGGAGGCCGCCGAGACAGTTGTCGCTTCGGCGGCAGTCTGCTGGCTGACGCTGGAGACCTCGTCGACCATCGAGACGACCTCCTCGGAGGAAGCCGCCTGATCGTCGGTCGCCCGGCTGATCTCGGTGATACCCGTCTCGGCCTCCTCGATCGCCGCCGCGATCTCATCGAACATCTCGACGGTGTTCTCGATCGTCTCCGCGCCGCTCTCGACCCGCTGGCTCATCTCCTCGATGTCGTCGACTGTCTCGCCGGTCGTCTCCTGGACCTCCTCGATTCGGGCCTCGATTTTCGTCGTCGCCTCGCCTGCCTCCTCGGCGAGCTGTTTGATCTCTGTGGCGACCACGCTGAACCCCTCTCCCGCTTCGCCCGCGCGGGCGGCCTCGATGGAGGCGTTGAGCGCCAAAAGGTTCGTCTGCTCGGCGATCGACGAGATCAGCTCGACGATCTCGCCGATCTGTTCCATCTGGGTGTCGAGAGCCTCGACCTGCCGGGAGGCGTCTTCGGCCTCGGCCTCGATGGCCTCGATCTCGGCGGTCGCCTCGGCGGCGTACTCCCGACCCTCCTGGCCGCGATCGACCGCGCTCCCAGCAGTCGCCGAGACCTCCTCGGCCGAGGAGGCAATCTCTTCGACGGTCGCCGACATATCGGACATCTCACCAGCGACCGTCTGGAGATCGTCACTCTGTCTGTCCGCCCCGTGGGAGATCTCGACGACCGACTCGGCGACGTCCTCGCTGGCGGCCTCGATCTCCTCGGCGCTAGCGGCGACCTGCTGGCTCGAATCGGCGACCTCGTCGGCGATCGACTGGACCGTCTCGATGCTCTCCCGCAGTTGGTCGACGCCCTCACCGAAGTCCGAAAGCACGCGGCCGTAGTCGCCGGGGTAGTCGGTCTCGACCTCTTGGTCGAGCCGGCCGTGTTTGAGCCCGTCGCTGGCCGCGGATATCTGGCCGAAGCTCGCTGACAGCCGGTCGGTGCCGCGCTGGAAGTCTTCGAGGACCGCTCCGTACTGGCCGGGGCGGTCGGCCTCGACCGTCCGGTCGAGGTCACCTTCGCGCAGCGCGTGGCTGGCGGCTCCGATCTCGTCGAAGCTCCCGGTCAGTTCGTCGACACCTCCGTCGAGTCGCTGCATAATCTCGCCGTAGCTGCCGGGGTAGTTGGTGTCGATCTCCTGGTCGAGTTTCCCGGCCTGCAGGTTCCCGCTGACGGCCGAGAGATCGTCGACCACGCCCCGCAGGTTCCGCTGCATCTCCCCAAAGGTGTCGACCATCTGCCCGATCTCATCGTCCATCCCGCGGCTGTCGATCTCGGTGTCGAGCCGCCCCTCAGTGATGGCGGTTGCGGACGCCGAGAGCTGTTTCAGCGGCGGCGTGATGTGTCTGTTGAGCACGACCCCGATCCCGATGGCCGCGATGAAGGCGATGACAGTGAGTCCCAACAGCTCCATCTGGGTCGTCTGTGTCACGCTATCGGCGATGGCGATCTGCTCGCTCATGCTGGCCTGGGCCGTGGCTTCGAGCGTGTGGGCCTGGCCTTCCATCTCGGAGCGGAGCAAATCCATCTCGGTCAGCGTTGCCGCGGCGACCTCCTCGTTGCCAGCGGCCTTCGCCTCGAAGTACTGCTCGCCGAGGTCGTTGTACTCGTCGTGTGTCGACCGCAGGGTTTCGAGTTGGGCGACGGCCTCGCCGGTCGGCTCCATGGCTGCGGCTTCGGTCTCGAAGTGGTCGTTCGAGGCGTCGTAGGCCTCACGTGCCCCCGGTTCGCCGAGCTGTGCCGAGAGTACTGCGACCTGCTGTTTCTCGATGCCGACGAGCATCTCGGCGGCGTGGCCAGCGTTCTGTCCCTCGGTGCCGATAACGTGGGCCTCGTGGTCAAGTTCGGCGAGGCTTTGGTAGCCCACTGCCCCCGTCGTGGCCACCAGCAACGCCACGATGAGGAACGCCGCGATCAGTTTCGGCCGGAGATTCAACCCGTCGATACCGAGTGTGTTTGTGAGTCCCATATGTGACTCATTACAACAATCCCGGTTCAAACGGCAGGATAACTGGTTAGTGTCATCGTTCGTCCCGATACTAGGTGTTTAGCCCCTCGTTCTCAGCCGTGAGATCCGGCTGTGACTCGAAGATGGCTCCGAGCAGCGTCCGGTGGGCAGCCTGGAGGTGGTTGTAGACGGTTGGGCTCGAAATCCCGAAGCTCTCGGCGAGTGCTTCGCCAGTTACGCCACGGGGCGTCTCGTAGTAGCCGCCGTGGTAGGCCGCAGTGAGGATTTCGTGTTGGCGGTCGGTCAGCAGTTCGGCCGTGGTGGTCGTCTCGATGACATCGGGTTCGGTCGTCTGTCGCTGGGCCAACAGTTTGATTTCCGGATACCGCGACAGCAGCGACGCGATCAGCGGCCGTTTAGCCGTCTGCTCCGGTGCTGCAACGCGAACAGTGGTCCCCGACGGCTCGGAGACCGATCCGACGAGTCGACCCCCGTGTTTGGCGACGACCGATGCGAGAAACGGCTTTGTGACCGTCAGACTCAGTTGTCCGCTGCCAGCCATGCCGAACGGCTCGGCCGCGAGCACGCCCGCGCTGGCGGCCGCCTTGCTCCGAACGGCCTCGCTGTCGTCTTCGGGGACCGTCACGAGGATCCGCATCGTCTTGTCGGTCGTTTCGGCGACCGTGTCGAACCGGATCCGACTGCCGGTCGCCGTCGCCAGTCGCTGGAGGGGGTAGGTCGACCCGCCAAGCCTGAACTCGCGTTCGACGTACGCTGCCCCCGCCTCAGCATACCGGTGGTCGAGGATCCGGGAGTATGTCACCGCCAGCGAGGCGACGTTCTCCAAGAGGTCGGCGTGGAGTTGATCGAAGCCGTCTTCGCGTCGGGAGTAGACCGACAGCACGCCGTACAGCACGTCATCGTAGACCAGCGGGACGCTGTAGGTCGATCCGTAGCCGACCGACAACGCTGCTTTCGCCCACGGCTCGTCGAGGACGCGCGCGGCGATGGCGGGCACGCTGATCGCCGTCCGGTCGGCGGCGGCGCGTCTGGCGGGCAGTCGGCTCGCATCGTCGATCCCGACCGAATCGAGATACTCCTCGCCGTCGCCGGCCCACTCGGCCGGCTCGATGTCGTCGGCCCGCCCGTTCGGCCGCCCGATCCACGCGAAGTCGACGGCCTTGAGCCCGAGGAGCCCCCCACAGACGGCGCGTTCGATAGCCGACTCGCTGTCACTGTCGGCGACCTGCCGGTGGATCGCCCGGAGGGAATCGAGGCTGTCGGTCAGTGTCTCGATGGTCGACTGGTGGGCCGACAGCTCGCTTGTGACCTCGCTGCGCAGCCGGTCGCTCCGGAGCTGCCGGAAGGCCGCTTTGGCGTTGGCGGCTGCCACCTCGATGAGTTCCACGTCGACCCGATCGATCTCGCTGCGCTCGGTGTCGAAGGCGACGACCACGCCAAAATCCCCGATGGGAACCACGAGTGCCTGCTGGATCGGCTCGTCGACCGGCTCCGCGATGTGCGGGAGGTACTGGCCGTCGAAGACGGTTGCCTCGTCCTGTTGGTAGGCCTGCCAGATCGGGTTGGGTCCGGGCGCGACCGATCCCAGCGCAGTGGGGGTGTCGGTGGCCTCCGAGGAGGCGGCTGCAGAGGCAAGCTCGCCGCTGTCTTCGTCGAACTGGTTGACGCTGATGTAGCCGAAGTCGAAGGCTCGGTCGACGAACTCGACGAGGAACTCGGCGATATCGCGTTCCGAATCAGGAGGGTAGAACGCCCGTGTGGATGTGTGAAGCTCGTGGAGCACGCGCTCACGCTTTTCGAGTTCGTGTTTCTGGGTGACGCGGTCGGTGATGTCCTGTTGGAAGCCGATGTAGTTGACGACCGCCCCCGTCTCGTCACGGACGGGCGCGATCTCCAGTTGGTTCCAGAACATCGTCCCGTCGCGGCGGTAGTTGCGGAGTTCGACCGACGCGTCGGTTTCGCTATCGATCGCCGCCCGGAGCGTCGACACCGGCTCCGGCTGGGTTCCTTCTCCTTGGAGGAACCGACAGTTCCGACCGAGAACCTCCTCGGGTGGGTAGCCGGTGAGTTCGAGGAACTGGGGGTTGACGTACACCATCTCGTTGTCCGCCGCGGAGTCGGTGATGGAGATCCCGACCGGCGCTTCGTCGAGCGCCCGACTTTTGGTGAGCAGTTCCTGTTCCCGCTCGGTTCGTTCGGTGATGTCCTGAAACGCGCCGTGAACGCCCAGCAGTTCGCCGCTGTCGTCGCGCCACGGCTTGCCCATTACCCGTACCCACCGGACCTCGTCGGTCGTGGTTACGATGCGGCACTCATGGTCGAACGGCTCGCCGTCGGTCGTGAGACGGTCGACCGCCTCCCGAATCGTCTCGACATCATCGGGATGGTAGAACTCCAATATCTCCTCGACCGACAGTTCGGCTCCAAGCGGCTGTTCGAGAATCCGGTAGACCTCGTCGGTCAGCCGCAACCGCTCGGTCCGGAGGTCGAGTTCCCAGCCGCCGATGTTAGCGACATCCTGAATGTCTTGGAGGATATCATGGTGTCGACGGAGTTCTGCCTCGCGGATCTTCCGCTTGGTGACGGCCCAATCGGCGATCACGTACTCTCGGTTGTTGTCAGCCCTTTCAGTATCGTCCGTATGGTTGGGCCCGTCGGACCGGTCGACTCCGTCGGTCGATCGGCTCTCGCTTCCTGTGGCTTGCCGGCCCCTGACTGCATGCTCGATCCGGTTGGCGAGCAAGGTGTATGCGGTCACCCCGCCCTGCCGGAGACAATCAGTCGCCCCGGCGGCGAGTGCCTCGCTGGCGATCTCGTCGAGGCGTCGTGCGGTGAACAGCACGAACGGGAGATCCGGAGACTGCTCACGGACCGCCGCGAGCAGACCGAGACCGGTCATCCCGTTGAGATCGGCTCCCGCGACAACACAGTCGGGAGGCCGGTCCGCGATCGTTGCAAGCGCGTCCTCGGGGCTCGACGTCGACTCGGTGCAGAACGCGTCATCCCACCGAGTGAGTGCCGCTGCGGCCGGCTCTGTCACTGAGGGCTTGTCGATGTGAAGGACCCGGATTGAGTTATCAGGATTATTGTTCACTCGTATATGAATCTCTGGGATAGTAATAGTTGTTTGCACGATTGTCGGTCAGTGAGAGACATTTGTCCAGTGGTTGGTGGTGTGAACAGCCGCTGTAGCTTCGGCAGCGATAGCTTTGTGCCGATCAACGCCGACCTGCACTCGATGCCAACCGTCCACGTCACGGCCTCCGAATCGGCCGCCACCGAACTCGGCGAATCGGCCGCCGCCGAACTCGCTGAAACGCTCGTCGACGAACGGCTTGCCGCCTGCGTCAACGCCGTCGACTGAGATCGAGGGTGGTTAGGCGAGGTCGACGCGGTCACAAACCGCTTCGACGTCGGCGTTGACGCCGTTGAGCCGACCGGCAAGCCGGAGGTGCTCCCGGCCGGTGAGTCGGTCGACCGGACGACCGACGACGCCGTCGACCGCTTTACCGAACTGTACGAGGGGCTCGGATGACCGCACCTGAACTCTCCGTCGAGGGTGGCTCGGTGACGGCCGTTGCGGTCGGCATCCTGCTGGCGCTCGGTACCATCGCACTCAGTTCGTGGATCGTCCTCGTCGCCTATCGCGGCTACCGGGAGTCCAGCGAGCGGTCGATCCTGTTTCTCGCCGTCGGCATCGCCCTGACGGCGACGGTGCCGACGGTCGCACGGATCGTGGTTCCGACCGTGGGGGGATCGGCACTCCTGTCGACGGCGGTCGCGGTGGCGGTCCAGTTTTCCGGCCTGATCTGGATTCTGTACGCCGTCTACGGCCGACCTGAAAACGGCGGCTCCCGCGCGGTGGGTGTGGCGGCGATCGGCTCGCTGTTCGTCTTTCTCGCGCCGCTGGCGGCCGTCGACAGGGGCGTCGACCAGTCGGTTGCAATAACCGCGGTCAGTGCCGTGACGGCCGTGCTTGGCGGGGTCGTCGCCGTCCAAGCCTACCGGGGGTATCGCCGATACGACCGTCGACCGATGTTGCTGCTGGCGGTCGGCGTCGGGCTGTTGACCGTCGGCTCCTTCGGGACGCTCACCGCCCTTGACCTGCTCGTGTCGACCTCCGACGCAGTGGCGCTGGGTTCGGTGTGGAGCGTCGAACTACGGGGTCTGGTGTCGATCCTTCGCTCGCTGACGACCGAACAGTCGCCGTGATCGAGACGGGGTTACCGGATCTCGATGGCGGTCATCGTCCCGAGTTCCTTGGCAATTCCCTCGTCGAGCCCCTCGCTCGTCACGCGCCACGTCCAGTTGCCGTTGAGCGTCCCCGGCGTATTAAATCGGGCGTGGCTGTCGAGGCCGAGCAAATCTTGCATCGTCGTGAACGCGAGGACGGCGTCGGATCGCCAGACTGCCTCGATCATCGACCAGTTGATCTCGCTGCCGTCGACGCCCAGATTGTAGTGCAAACACTCCCGCTGGCGGTCCGACATCGAGCCGTAGTAGCCCGCGAAGGTGTCGGTGTCGTGGGTTGCGGTGTAGCCAACTGCGTTTTTCGGGTAGTTCATCGGCTGGTGTTCGTTGCCGCCCTGACACCAGTCGGCGTACTGCGGCACACGCATGCCGGGAAACTCGAAGCGGTCCATCAGCGCCTGCAGTTCGGCATCAGGGAAGCCGAGATCCTCCGCGATGAACGGCAGGTCGCCGAGCTGGTCGCGGATGGCCTCAAAGAAGTCCGCGCCGGGACCGTCGCACCACTCGCCGTCGGCCGGCGACTCGGACTCGAAGGGGATCGCCCAGTATTCGAGGAAGCCCTGAAAGTGGTCGAGTCGGGTGACGTCGACCTGCTCGAACAGTCGACCCAGTCGTCGACCCCACCAGTCGTAGTCGTTGTCGGCCAGCCGCTCCCAATCATAGAGGGGGTTGCCCCACCGCTGGCCGTCGTCGCCGGGGTTCGGCGGCACGCCCGCGACGGCGGTCGGTCGGTTCCCCTCGTCGAGCTGGAACGCCTCGGGACTCGACCAGACGTCGGCGCTGTCGAGGCCGACGTAGATCGGCACGTCGCCAACCAGCTTGATACCCGCCTCCTCGGCGTTGTTTTTAAATGCTTGCCACTGCTTGTCGAACCAGTACTGGAGGAGCGTGCGGTACTCGACTTCCTCGCCCAGTTCTTCGCGGGCCGACTCGAGGGCATCGGGATCGCGGGTCCGGATCGGCTCGGGCCAGTCGACCCACGCGACGCCCTCGTGTTTCGTTTTGAGGGCACGGAACAGCGCGTAGTCGTCGACCCATGACTCCTCGGCGCGGAACTCGTCGAGTGCTGCCTGGTCGTCTTCGGTTGCGGTCTCGCCGAACCGTTCGTGGGCAGTGCGGAGTTTGTCGCGTTTGTACTCGCCGACGGCCTCGTAGTCGACCGCGTGCTTGTCGAAGTCGGGCACCGGCTGAAGATCGTCGTCGATCAGCCAGCCGTCGTCGGCCAGTCGGTCGAGACTAATGAGGAGTGGATTGCCTGCGAACGCCGAAAACGACTGGTACGGCGAGTTGCCGTGGGCCGAGGAGGTCGGTCCCAGCGGGCAGAACTGCCAGTAGGCCTGCTCGGCCTCTTGCAGGAACGAGAGGAACTCGCGTGCGCCTGCGCCGAGGTCGCCGATGCCGTGAGGGCCCGGCAGTGAGGTGAGGTGTAGGAAGACACCGCTTGCTCTATCGAATCGCATACTGACCCTCTCGGCATCCGGGCTGTCAAACGTTGCGGTATTCCGCCTGCGAAACCGGTTGGGGGTTGTCGGCGAATCTTACGCCTTAGGCTTCGTCGCTCATCCCGCCGAAAACAGCGTCCGCGTCGGCCGGAACGTCGAAATCGTGGTAGTGTTCGCCTTTCACCTCCGAGAGGATGTTGAGGGCTGCGGCCGCGCCGTCGCCCGAAGAAATAACGGCCTGCCACTCCTCGGCCCGAACCATCGCGCCCGTCGCGTAGACGTTCTCGATGCTGGTCTGCATCGAGAGGTCGACGTCCACCACGCCCTCCTCGTCATCGAACGCACAGCCGAGTTCCTCGGCGATCTCGCGGTTGGCCCCGGTTGCGAGGACGACGTACTCCGAACCGTACTCGCCGTTGTCGGTCTTGATGACGAACCCGTCGCCAGTCTCGTCGATGGACTCGACGGGTTCGCCCTGATGGCGGTCGACGCCGAAGCTGTCGACCTGATTTCTGGCCGTCTGCATAAACGCCGAGCCGTCCTGTGAGCCGACACCGAGATAGTTGAACAGGTGGGCCTTGTGCATCCACGTCGCGTCTCCGTCGAACACACGCGTTTCGAGGCCGTTCTTTTGGGTGAACAGGGCCGCACTGAGTCCGGCTGGACCGCCACCAACAATACTGACCGTCGACGTCTGGGGTTGTTCGCTCATCGTCGTCTTGACTGTTGGATATCCGTCACAATAAGCTACGGTGCTGCTCGGAGTCTACAGCCAGCATCAACTGTCGGTCGTCTGACGAACGCGCTGTTGCCACTCGGAGGGAGTAGAACTGAAACGTCCCCCCGGCCACTAACGGTAGCCGGGCGAACGCAAAACCGAGCCGACCCGGGCAAAGTCGGTCGGTTGAAGCCTGATGATCCGGGCAAGGGTCATCAGGCGGATTGATCGGTCGTCCGGGCAAGGCGACCAATCAGTTGCCGGTTTGTCAGAGGCACCCCGGCGTGTAGACAAGCGGCGGGTTTCATCTTTACCTCATTGCTTGACCAGCCGGGTCACAACCTGACCAATGTTTATATATTTGGCGGTTGTTTATATGACGTATGTCAGACGAAGCCGGGGATACCGCTGGTGGAGAGTGATGGCGCTATGGGTGGGACCACTGCGGATGAACTGATACGGCTGCTCATGCGGCGCGAGGAGATCCTCCGCGGCGTCGGCACGGCCGGGGTCGGCAAGCGCGACCTCGTCGACCGGCTGTCGGTCTCCCGATCGACCGTCGACCGTGGGATTCGAGAGCTCGAATCCGCCGGGCTGTTGGCTCGCTCGGCCGAAGGCTACTGTCGGACCCTGTTCGGCGAGCTACTGCTGACGGAGTACGACAGCTTCG
>Ga0207753_1000449_pt1 | contig 16141 bp, 12 predicted proteins | sample PonA233FremontCA_2_FD_187273 | JGI IMG/M metagenome (GOLD analysis project Ga0207753, IMG submission 187273) | Salt pond sediment microbial community from Fremont, CA, USA - Pond A23 Sediment 3 (SPAdes) | ecosystem: Environmental > Aquatic > Non-marine Saline and Alkaline > Saline | place: USA... | reverse complement strand
TGAGTGCCTATTACTACCTGCGAATCGTCTACGTCTTCTGGATGCAGTCGGCCGACGAGGTCGACGCGACGGATCCGGTGCAACACACGGCCTTTCCGCCGGCCACCGTGGCGGCGACGGGCACGCTCGTCGCCTGCGCGGTCGCGCTGATCGTCCTCGGGGTCTTCTTTGGGGGGGTCCTTGAGACGACCGCGGGCTTTTTTGAGGCCGCGACGATGGCCTCCGCGCCGTAGGTGCGGCAGAGCCCGACCTGCATCAATCCCTCTGTGCCCATGGAGACGCTGCTTCGCGACCGGCTGCCCCACGCGCCCCAAATGGGACTGTTTGTGGCCCCGAACGTGCCGTCGGCCCGGCTCGACAACGCGCGGTCCGACTACGCGGGGGAGGTGGGACGAGACGAGGTGCTGGCCCTCTACGACGCGACCCTAAGTGGCACCGGTGGGGACGGGGCCGTCTTTACGGGCGACCGCTTCGTTTTTCAGAACAACAACCTGCAGGCCACCCAGACGGTGCGCTACGCCGACCTTGTAGGGGTTGAGGTGCAGAGCCGATGGCTTGGGCTGGGGGGCAAGGTGGTCGCCCTGACGGTAAACCGAGGACGGGCCACCTTCGAGCTGTCGATGGACTTTTCGGGGGCGTCGGAGGCAGCCTCGTACGTCGCCGACTTTTTGGACGCAGCGATGGTGGCGGACATTGACTTTACGCCTGCGGCGGACCCGGACGCGACCGATGTGGGCGCGGTGCGGGAGGCCCTTCAGCGCCTGCGCGCCGAGCGGAAGCTGACGGAGGAGGATTATGAACGCTTGACGGCGGCGCTGGACGAGTCCGTTGCCTGACGCCTGCCGGAGGGCTACCCGATGTCATACTCGTCGAGACGGCGGTAGAGGGTGGCGCGGCTGATCCCGAGAAGCTTGGCGGCCTCGGTGCGGTTGCCATTTGTCTGGTCGAGCGCGGCACGGATTCGTTCGGCCTCTTCGGTTGAGGTGTCGGTGTCCGTTGCGGCGGCTCGTACCTCCGCGGGCAGGTCCTCGGCCCGCAGTGTCGTCCCAGGGGCCCGAATTAAAGCGGCCTCCAGGGCATTCTGGAGTTCCCGCACGTTGCCCGGCCAGTTGTAGTCGAGCAGACGACGAAGGGCCTCATCGCTCACCTGCGTCACCTCGGTCCCAATCCGGGCGCCAATCTCGCGCAGAAAGGTTCGAACCAGCAACGGCACGTCGGAACGCCGTTCGCGCAGGGGGGGAAGGGCGACGCGGGCAATCCGAATCCGATAGAGCAGATCCTGACGAAATCGGTCGGCCGCTACCTCCTCGTCGAGGTTGCGGTGCGTGGCGGCGACGATGCGCACGTCCACGGGCCGTGGGTCGGTCTCTCCGAGGCGGGTCACGGCCTCTTCCTCGAGCACACGCAAGAGTTGTCGCTGTACATCGAGGGGAACGTCCCCAATCTCGTCGAGAAACAGGGTGCCCCCGTCCGCCGCCTCGAAGTACCCGGACTGATCCTCCGTGGCGCCGGTGAAGGCCCCTTTCCGATGGCCAAACAGCTGACTGCCCGCGAGGTCGGGGTTCAGGGCGGCACAGTTGACGGCGACGAACGGTCCTTCTGCCCGGGGGCTCTCAGCGTGGATGGCCCGCGCGGCGAGTTCTTTGCCGGTGCCGGTCTCACCCTGGATGAGCACCGTGGTCTTCACATCGGCCACGGAATGGATCTGATCGAATGCATCCCGCATCGGGGCGCTCGTGCCCACCAGGTCGTGAAATCGATTCTGGTCGTCGAGCTGACGACGGAGCGACTGTACGTCGGTCACGTCGTAGATGACGAGGATGCATCGCTCATCGTCCCGAGGGTCGGGACGAACCTCGATCTCGATCTCATAGCGGGGGCCGTCCTCAGGACGGAAGGTCGCGGGCACCGGGTCGTCCTCCGTTGAGGGATCTGCCATCCGGGCCTGCACTGCGTCCTTCGTGGCCTGGTCCAGTGGGAGGACGGCGGTCCAGAGCGCGCCAATCGAATCCTTCGGCGAGACACCGAGCAGGCGGGCGGCCGGGTCATTCAAAAACGTGATTTCCCCATCTGCATTGGTCAGCACAGTCCCCTGCCGGAGCCCGTCCAGCAGCCGCCGGAGATCCTCGTTGGCCCGCTGAACGCGTTCCTGGAGGGCGTGTGTGTGCAAAGCCACTTCGACGGCTGCATACACCTCTCGTCCCTCGAACGGCTTCACGACGTACCCGAACGGGGCCGTGTCGGCGGCACGCTCCAGGGTCTCATCGTCGCTGTAGGCCGTCAAAAACACGACGGGCAGGGACTGCGATGCGCGGATCTGGTCGGCCGCCTCAATGCCATCCATCGGCCCATCGAGGCGCACGTCCATCAAGACCACGTCGAGCTCCAACGCATCGGCACGATCCACCGCCTCGGCTCCCGTCATCACGTGGTCGGCCACCGAGTAGCCCAGGGCGGTGAGCTGGTCCTCGAGCTCCATTGCCACCGCGAACTCGTCCTCGACGATTAGAATTTGTGCAGGGCTCGCCATCGTTACTCGGAGGGGTTGACGGGAAAGGCAACTGTGACACGGACGCCGGCGTGGGTGTTGATCGAGAGGGTGCCGCGGAGCTGTCGCGTTAGGCCCCGGACCAGACGAAGCCCGAGGTTGCCGTCCGATTCGAGGTCCGGCGCGCCTCGGCCGTTGTCTTCAACGATGAGGGTCGCCCTGTCAGCGTCGACCCGGTAGGTGACGGCGACAATGCCGCCGGAGCCGTCGGGAAACGCGTGCTCGAGGGCGTTGGAGACGAGCTCATTGACGATGAGGCCCGCTGGAATGGCCTGGTCGACGGGCAGGGGATGGGCCTCCGTCGTCAGCGAGGGATCGATGTGATCGGTTCTGTGCGAGCGAAAGAGGTCGTCAAGAAGTCCCTCCAGGTACTCCTCAAACTCAACACGGGCCAGGTCGTCCGACCGGTAAAGCTGCTCGTGTATGGCGGCCATGGAGCGGACGCGATCCTGCGTGTCCGCAAACCGCTGCTGGACCTCGGGCGCCGCGATGCTGCGGGCTTGTGTGCTCAGCAGGCTCGAAATGACTTGCAGGTTGTTTTTGACCCGATGGTGAATTTCGCGGAGCAGCACGTCTTTCTCCTCGAGAGACTGTCGAAGCTTCTCTTCAGCGGCTTTGCGGTCCGAAATGTCCTGAGCGACACAGACGAGGGTTCCTTCGGAGGCGTCCGCGCCCTTCAGGCGCGCCCGGGAGACGAGCACTGGACGATCAGGGCCATCGGCCGGTGTGAGGGTGTACTCACCCGGCTCCTCTTCGTGTTCTTCGAGCGGATCGGGGGCAAAGTGATGAGCCAGACGCGTGCCCTGAAGGTCAGCCGCTGACTGCCCAAGGGCGTTGACGGCGGCCTGATTCGCGTGGCGGATTCGACCGTCAGCGCCGACCACGAACAAGAGCTCCGCCATGGAGTCGAGGACGGCGTGCAAATATGAGCGGGACACCGTCCGCTGGCTTAGCGTTGTTGTCATACGATTGAGTGAGCGCGCCAGGCGCCCTAGTTCGTCGTCGGCTGTCACCGACACCTGTGCATCGAGTCCTCGGGTCTGTACCTGTTCGATCGCGTCCTGAAGCGTACGGAGGGCGCCTTGGAAGGATTGGAGCAGCCACCATCCGGCCCCAATGCCGACCCCGAGGAGAACAGCTGTCGTGCCCCCAACAAGCCAAAGGCTGCGGGTGACCAGCCGTGCGGCGGTCGGGGCGTCCTGGAGCAGCGGGCCCACCCCCGAGCGCACGTACTGAAGTGTGAGTCCAGCCACACTACCCGTCACCGCCACCCCGAGGAGAAGCCCCGATACAACCAATAGGAGCTTGCGACGATGAGACATGAGCCCTGGAGCGAAGCGGAGAAAGCAGGATCGCAGTTATCCTAAACCAATTTGTATTGATCCGCAACGTCCCCTGAAAGTGCCCGGAATCCAGAGCGCAGTGTCGCACCAGTGTCTCGGATGAGACACCGTTGAAACAGACGTGAGACACAAAGGGCATCTTGTCCATCAAGCCCGGTCGCGTAAATTCTGGTAGACCCTTCCTTCAGATCCGTCCACGAATGATCTCGTGCCGTTTTTGTGAATGAACATGAAGGAAAAGTGAAGTGGATCAGAGTTTGGATATATGTAGTGTGACGCTCAGAAGTCGAGGTCCAGAGCATCGGGCCATCGTTCGTACCCAATTGAATTTATTCACGAACCTCCTACTCAGCATTATGAGAGCTTTTCGAAGCATTTCGTTTCCCTTAACACTCCTCCTTGGTGTTGCTTTGCTTGCAGTCGTCGGCTGCGATTCGAGCGGTCCGTCCTCCGACGGAGGGACCGTGGAGGTCGGATTCGCAACCGCCACGTCATCAAGTTCTCAGAATACGCTTGCAGCTCAGACCGCTGGTCAGTCGGCGGGCACCGACTCCCTTGTCCTGTCGGGTTCGAACGGCACGCTCAAGATTTCGGACCTCCGCCTCGTCGTGGACAAGGTAAAGTTGGAGCAAAATACGGATAGTACGGGGGCGGACGGTGAGGAGGTCGAGATTGAGAGAGAGGTAGAAGTTGAGCGCCCGAGCTTCATTGATCTTCCCTTGCAAGACGGAGAGGTGTCACCCATCGCGGCGGGAACCGTGCCTTCTGGCACCTACACAGATCTTGAGTTTGAAGTAGACGACCTTGATGACGACGAGGGGGCGAGCCAGGAAGTGCTGTCGGACATCCGCGAGGAATTCCCCAATTGGCCGGAAGATGCGAGCATGATTGTCGTCGGTACCTTCACGCCCACGAACGACACGTCAAGGAGCTTCGCGACCTATTTTGAGGCGGAGATCGAAGTAGAGCGCGGGTTGAACCCTGCCCTAGAGGTTACCGACGGTGAATTTTCCCGCGAACTCATCGTCAAGCTCGACCCGGTCCAGTGGTTCGAAAAGGCGGACGGGACGGTCCAAGACCTCTCGCAGTCCGACTTTGAGGAGACGGGCCAGATCATTGAATTCGAGGCCGAGTTCGAAGAAGGAGTGGCTGAGATTGAGTTCGGTGATTAACGTGGCTCTGCCTCGTACTGGTTGTGTTTACTGCCTTCTATCCAATGGTTTCTCCCAACATCATGATGGCCCCTGGCACCGAGTCAACCTTGTCACGTGATCACTACCACGCCCCGCTCTTCGTCGGGTTACTCCTCGCCATCGGCCTTCTTGCCTGCGACACGGCGGGGCCGACGGCCGGCTCTGGGCCGGAGGCCTCGCCGGTGTCGCTCTCGGTCTCGGCGGGGGGCGGGGACGCTCCGGGGAGCGCGCAGGCAGCCGCTACATCGGGGCTCCCGGAAACTACTGTCACCGACTCGAACGGAAACAGCCTTCGCCTCAATCGAGTGGAGTTGATTCTGCAATCGATTGCGTTCGAGCGGGCGGACGATGACTGTGCGTCCGGTGATGACGACCGCTGCGAAGAGCTTGTCGGCGGTCCGATACGGGTGTCGCTCCCCCTTGGCACGGATTCACCGTCGGTCGTCGTCGATACGACGCTGCCGGTCGGGACCTGGGAAGAGGCAACGTTTGAGGTGGGGGAGACATCCGATTCCTCCATCCTTGCGGAGACGAACTTCCCATCCGACGCGAGCATTCGGGCGGAGGGCACCTTCAGCCCGGCTGGTGGATCGGCGCAGGGTTTCACGTACGTGAGTGACCTCGGGGCGGAGCGGGAGCTTGAGTTTGAGCCGCCCCTGGAGGTGGCGAAAAATGAACCGACGAATGTTACGTTCTCGGTCGACCTCAACGCATGGTTCCGACGCTCCAATGGCACGCTGGTCGATCCGGCCGAGGCCGTCGAGGGACGCCGGTTCGCGGACCTCGTGGAAGAAAATATTGAATCGTCCATCGAAGGCTTTGAGGACGACGATTTTGACGGGGAGAACGATCATGAGCAAGACGAAAACGAGGACGACGAAGACGAGACGGAGATTGAGGTCGGCCTTGAAAACAATGGTCCGGATCCGGACGCGTCCGGCGACGCTGAATATGAACAGGAGTCAGACAAGAGAGAGTTTTCGGTTGAGGTCGAGGATCTCGACGTCGGGACGTATCAGGTGGTCGTCGACGATACCGTGCGGGGGGAAGTAGAAGTCATTAGCGAGGAGGATGGCACGGAAGGAGAGGTCGAGTTTCGCGACCCGTCCGAGCCTGGTCATCCCGCCTTGGAGTTCGACCCCCGTGGCACCCGTGTCGCCATCGTGCAGAACGGCACGACTTTTTTGGCGGCGGACATGCCAACACAGTCGAACGATGATGACGGAGACGACGACGGCGATAAGGATCGCGAGATCGAGATTGAGGTTGACCTCAAGAACACGGGAACGGCCCCAGACGCCTCCGGGGAGGCTGAATTTGAGCAAGAGGGTGATCGACGGACCTTCGAAGTCGAGATTGAAGATGTGAGCCCAGGGATCTATGACGTGGTGGTCGCGGACACCACCCGTGGGCAGATTGAGATTTCTGAGGACGATGATGGGGAGGGAGAGATCGAATTTCGCACCCCCTCAGTGTCCGGCCATCCGCCGCTCACTTTCGATCCACGCGGCTCTCGCGTGGCCGTGGACATGGACGATGTGACGTACCTTGAGGTAAACTTTCCCTCAAAAGGGGATGACTGAGGACGTAGTGACGGGGAGGTCGTCGGGAACTCATGATTGCAGTGTGGCGGGCCAGCAACAACCAAACCGTCCCAGGAACTCCTCGTATAGAATGCTCCGCTCTGCGCGTCCTTCCATGCACGCGGCCCGAGCTCGTGGTATGAAGTGGCTGAATTTGCCGAAGTGTTCTCTGTGGCTCATAATCGCGTTGCTGGTCATGGGGGAGGCTTCGGTGGTTCAGGCACAGACGCCTGCGTCCTGCGCGGAGAGCTACACGCAGGCACAGGAGGCGTACTACGCCGCCAACTTCGACACGGCAGTCGCCCTTCTTCGGCCGTGCGCGCAACGTCCCACCCTGGCCGATACGACGCGCGCCCGAATGTATCGGCTCTTGAGTTTTGTCTACCTAGGGCAAAATGACCGTCCTGCGGCCCGGCAAGCGGTCGAAAGCCTCCTTGATCTGCAACCGGATTACACGCCGAATCCGGCGCAGGATCGTCCCGATTTTGTGTCTCTCGTTCGCACGGCATCGGAGCAGCGAGCGACGGCGGCCCGTGCGGACGAAGAGGATCGGCGGTGGGTGCGGTGGGCCCTAGGGGCTGCGGCCACAACGGCCCTGGGGGCCGCCGTGGTCTTATTGTCCGGCGACGGGGGATCGGGCGAGGAGCCTGATCCGCTGCCCCGCCCGGAACCCCCTCCCGAGTGAAGCAGGACAGTTGTGTTGTTGAGTGTAGATTCGATCGCAGTGACGCATGGTGCTTCGACACGCATTAATCGGTCTGGTCCTGATGCCGTTGGGGGCACTGGCCCAAAGCCCCCAAAATCTGAACGCCACTGCGGGGGATCGAGAAGTGACTCTCGCCTGGGAGGCCCCGAACATCGAACAGGGCGACACGCTTGCGTGCTACCGGGTCTACCGAGACACCACCACAATCCCCGATGACCCGTCGGACCAAACCGCCCTTCGGGTTGCCGAGGTGACCCCCTCGGAGCAGGGCTCCCCTTCGTACACCGACTCAGGACTCTCGAACGGAACGACCTACTTTTTCCGCGTGACCGCCGAAACGGGCGAAACCGGGGACGGCACCGTCTCGTGCGGCGGCCCCAACGCCGACGAGTCGTCCTTTTCCAATGAGGCATCTGCCACACCCTTCGCACCGACGGTCCTCCAAATCACGGACCCCGACGTCCCGGCCTCCCAACCAGTTGATGCGGGCACGGCCGTCGACGTCACCGTGCAGGGGACCAACGTCCCCCCGGAGGAGACCGTTCGGCTTCAGTACCGTCAAGGGGGAGAGGACACCTTTACCACGCTTACCATGGCCCGAGACGGAACCGAGTTCACTGCGTCCGTCCTCGGAGAGGACGTCACAGCTCGTGGGATTGAGTACGTGGTCACGACCCGGAATGAGGGAGGGGAAGTGGTGCGCGAACCCTCGGATGGGGTGGCTTCGGTGCGGGTGACGTCCGAAACGCTCTCCTTTTCACAGCCCGGAGGAACGGCGCAGACCGCGTACCGCATTGTGTCGTACCCGGGAGAATTGAAGGATCCCCGGCTATCAAACTTGTTCGGGAGGTTCGCCCCGTACGATCCGACCGAGTGGCGCCTTTTTGCAATTGGCACGGGGGGCGTTTCTTCCGATGGAGGCTACGCGGAGCAGGACGACCTCGGCCAAGAGTTGGAAGTCGGACAGGGGCTCTGGCTCATCAGTCGGTCGGGAGGGACGCTAGGGCCTGTGAGCGGAACGTCTTTGCGCACGGACGAGCCCTTCGAGATTCCGCTGCGAGAGGGGTGGAATCTGATTGGCAACCCCTTCGCCTTCGAGGTGTCGGTTGCGCAACTCCGCGTCACCAACAGTGCCGGAAGCCTCCGAGGCGGGGACCTTTTTGGCTACGATGGCACGTTTGTCCCGAAGATCGGCGGTCCGGTCTCCGATTCGACCCTCAAGCCCTACCGGGGGTATCTGGTCCGCCTCTCTGACGGCCAGGCGGGGACCCTTGTGATTGATCCCAGCACGAGTGCTGCGTCGCCCTCGTCCCCGGTGGGTCGTGCGCGGGGGCAGTGGCAGGCGATGGTGTCTGCACGGGTGGGCCGGGCACGGGACGCGTTCAATGCCTTCGGGGTGGCCTCCGGAGCCGGGGAGGGAATTGATCCGGTGGATGGCCGAGAGCCTCCCCCCGTGGGCGACTACGTCTCGCTCGCCTTCCAGCCGCCGGCCCGAGAGGAATCCCTGTGGCGAGATTTTCGGGCGCCCGGTCGAGCCCTGCACACGTGGACGGCCGACGTGCGGACGAATGTGGACGGGACGGCCACACTCCGGGTGCGAGGGATCGATGCGGTGCCGGAAGAGCAGGCGGTGTGGCTCGTAGACCCGGCGCTCGACGTCTCCCAAAATCTGCGGGAGGACCCGCACTACCAGTTTCCCTCGTCGCCAGATGAAACGGCCCGGCACATCCAATTTCTGGTAGGGACTCCCGCAGCGGTGCAACAGGCCCTGGACGAGAAGGTCGCGCGTTCCGAGCGCGTGCGGCTCTACCCGAGTGCCCCGAATCCTGTACGGGACCAGGCGACACTGCGCTATGCCGTCCCGTCCCCAGCACGGGTCACACTCGAACTCTACGATCTTCTTGGACGGAAGGTGGCGACGCTGGTGGAGAATCGTGCGGTGGAGGCAGGACCGCACGCATACGTCTGGACACCCGGATCACAGGGGGGAGGGGTTTCCAGCGGCACGTACCTCTTGCGGCTTCGCGCCGGGGACACAACGCGGACCCGTCGGCTTGTGGTGATGCGGTAGACCGGATATCCTCCTTTTACTCCGTCTCAGGAGATAGCTCAAACACGAGAGGGCTATCCATGTCGGGATCGACAAGAACCTCGCGTGTGGCGGACTGGTAGTTTGCTTTTTCAATTTGAAAGGTGTGCAGTCCGACCCGAAGGGTCAGGCGCTGGGGCGTATAGCCGACGGGTTCGCCATCCACCCGCACGGTCGCGTTGGGGAGGGGGCTGGCATCCGAGGAGCGGGCCGTCACAGCCAAGTCGACGTGCTGCGTGAAGTCTACCGTGCGCTGGTAGCGCTCGCCGGCCTCCAGCTGGAGTTCTGTTTCCCACCGACCGAGTGGTGACGTGACGGAAAGACGATGAGATCCGGGGGGAAGAGAGTCGACGACGGCCCCGTCGGGGCCAACTGTACGGGATGTGCCGTTGATGGCGAGTTCCCCCGACGGATTTACCTGCAGACGCACGACGGCGGGGCGGGGCGTGAGGGTTGGCGCCAGGGTGAGAGTGTCCCCGGCCTCTACGGTGATGGAGGTCTCCAAGCGACGGTACTCTCGTCGCTGAAGCGTGATGCGGCGCGGGCCCGGCTCTACGCTGTCAACCATGAGAGGGGTTTGGCCGACCAGTGAGTCGCTGATGCGCACGGCTACACTGTTCGGTTGGGAACGGACGACAAGGACGCCGTGGCGCGGGGGAGAGGGGGCAGGGGAGTTGGATGCCGTTGAAGGAGACGGAGAAGAGGAAGCGGGGAGATCTGAAGGGGCACCGGCGTCTGCCGTTTCGGATGCGGGAGAGGACGTGGAAGACGCTGTGGGATCCGTGTTTGAAGGTGGCGATGGGTCTGCGGCCTGCGATGTGTCTTCCGCTCCGGGATCGATCGGAGGGACGTTTGAGTCGTTCCGAGGCGTTCTCACCGCGCCGGTTTCATCTGAGGGTTGTGCCGACGCTTCTTGTTGGGTCGCTTGCGTAGTTGTCGGCCCCACTCTCATCGTGTCGGGGGGAGCTGGGGGCGCCACCGACAAGATCGGAAGCCCCAGGGTGGCCCGGACGCCCGCGTAGGTCCCCATGAGGGTGAGCACCACGGCCGCGGCGAGGCCCAGCCACTGGGGCATCGTCAAGGTGGACGCGGCGGTGTCGGTGCCCGAGGGGAGGAGAGAGGGGGCCTCGTCCGCCCCTAGCGCAGGCAGCCGGTTTAAAACGGTCTGAGCATCGGGGGGGCGGTCGTTCGGGTCTTTCGCGAGCAGGTTCAGCACCACCTGTTCGACCGACGGAGGCACCTTCGGCTCGAACGTAGACGGTGGGGGGAAAGCCTCTTCCACGAGGGCTCGCTGGATGACGAAGTCGCTCTCGGACCGATCGAAGGGCAGGCGTCCGGTGAATGTCTCGTAGGCAATGAGGCCCACAGAAAACAGATCGCTTGCCGGCGTTACGTTCTGCAGTCCCTGCACCTGCTCCGGCGACATGTAGGCCACGGTGCCCAGTTGTTCGTGCGTCGCCGTCAGCTCGGCGTCGGAGGCCAGAATTTTGGCGAGTCCGAAGTCCGTAATGACCGCCCGTTCGTCACTGTCCAGCAGAATATTGCTCGGCTTCAGGTCGCGGTGCAGTACGCCGGAGGCGTGCGCATGCCCCACGGCCTCCAAGATCTGACGAAGCAGCGACAGGGCTGCGGACGGATTGAGCGCCCCCTGTCGGCGCAGCACAGTTTGGAGAGAGGGCCCCTCTAGGTGCTCCATCACGAAGAAAAGTGCGTCGTCCGTCTCCCGCATCGCGTATACGTCTACGATGCCGTCGGCATCGAGCCGGGCCAAGGCCTTCGCCTCCTCGCGGAAGCGCTGCACGAAGGTCGCGTCGTCGGCCAGGTGAGGCGCAATCACCTTCAGGGCCACGGTTTTTTCGAGAGCCGTGTCTTGGGCGCGGTACACGGTCCCCATGCCGCCACGGCCAATGACCGCGTCCAGGCGGTACCCGTCCAGTACGTCGCCAGCGTCGGGCATGGCGTTGAGCCGTCACTCGGCAAGGTCGTGGGAAGGGGGCTTCGTTGAGCGCGATGGAGAGATCAAAAGAACCGCAGCACCCAGTCCGCCAGGCGGCTCGTAAGGCGGTCGTAGGGGGGGTACAGGGGTTGTAGCAGGTCCGATCCATACGACCGGCGAAGGACGGAGCGCTCGTTCGAGAACTCCCGGAAGGCGCGATGGCCGTGGCCCCGCCCGATGCCACTCTCGCCCTTTCCGCCGAACGGAAGGTTCGGGTGCACGAAGTGAATCAGGGCCTCGTTCACGCAGGTGCTCCCGGCGGTGGTTCGCGCCAGGAGGGTGTCGATGGTTGATTCGCGCTCCGAGAAGACATAGAGGGAAAGGGGGGGCGGCCGGTTGTTGATGATCTGCAGGGCTTCATCGAGCGACCGGTACCGACAGACAGGAAGCAGGGGCCCAAAGATCTCGTTCTGCATAATGTCGGCGTCGAGCGGCACGTCGGTGAGGACCGTCGGGGCCACGAAGCGGGCCTCGGCCTCGTGCGAGCCCCCAATCGGAACCTGCGCGCCGGCCTCTACGGCGTCGGCAAGAAGCGCCTCTACGCTCTCGTAGTGGGCCTGATGGGCGAGCCGGGCGTAGTCGTCACTGGCCCGCTGACGTGCTGCCGTTGATCCGTAGAAGCGATGGATGTGGGCTTGGAGCTGGTCCACGAAGCCATCGTGGACGCGGTCCTCCACCAAAACATAGTCGGGGGCGATGCAGGTCTGCCCGGCGTTGGTGAATTTGGCCCAGGCGATGCGGCCGGCAGCCTGCTCCAGGTCGGCCGTCGCGTCCACGACGGTCGGCGACTTTCCGCCCAGTTCCAGGGTCACGGACGCAAGGTGCTTGGCCGCCGCCTTCATCACGAGGCGCCCCACGGCGGGACTTCCCGTGAAGTAGATGTGATCGAACGGCTGAGCCGTCAGCGCCTGGGCCACGTCCGCGTCGCCCGTGCGCACAGTGACCTCGCGCTCCTCGTACAGGTCTGCGATCAGGTCCTGCAGCGCGGCGGCGGTATGCGGGGCATGCTCGGACGGCTTGAGGACGGCGCAGTTGCCCGCCGCGAGCGCCCCGACGAGCGGACCGAGCGTCAGGTTGACGGGGTAGTTCCAGGGCGCCATGATGAGCACCACCCCTTTCGGCTCGTACTGGATCTCCGAGCGGGTGCCCGCGAACAACAGCGGCGAGTCCACGCGGTCCGGCGCCATCCAGTCGTCGAGTTGGGCAATCGCGTGTTCGGCCTCCTTGGTGACCGCCTTGATCTCCGTCAGGTCCACTTCCACCGGCGCCTTTCGAAAGTCGGCCTGCAAGGCCTCGTAAAATGTCTCCCGTCGGTCCAGAAGCGCGTCGGCCAGGCGCTGTAGCTTGGCCTTCCGCTCTTGGGCCGAGGTCTGCCGCACCGTTGGGGCGTGGTCTTTCTGAGCCGCCACGAGGCGGTCGATATCGTCCTTAGTGGGGGAAGACGGGGGCTCAGACACGGGGGAAGGGGACGAAGAGCTCACGGAGTATCGGGCGGAGAGGTGTGAGACGAGTGTCTTCCCTAAACCCTTGGCACAAGTCCAATGGTCCCGCTCCCCACCCGGCAAACAACCCTGCGCGACGCGCCGTATCTTCCTTGACGGGTTTCTGACGACCGACTCTTTCCCTCGCAAATACTGCCTCTCCCCCAACATGGACGCACTGTTGACTGTTGACCTGCAGAACGATTTTTGTCCCGGAGGCGCCCTGGCGGTGCCGGAGGGCGACACGATTGTGCCGACGGTGAATGAGTTGGCCGACGGCTTCGAGCACGTGGTACAGACCCAGGACTGGCACCCGGCGGGTCACCAGTCGTTTGCCTCGTCCCATCCCGAGCACGACCCCATGGACGTGATTGAGGTGGACTACGGCGAACAGGTCCTGTGGCCGGACCACTGTGTGCAGGGGACGATGGGGGCCGAATTCCATCCGGATCTCGATACCACCCAGTCGGAGATGATCATCCGCAAGGGATTTCGACCCGAGATCGACTCGTACTCGGCGTTCTACGAGAACGACGGCGAGACGCCGACCGGCCTCGCAGGCTACCTGCGCGAACGGGGCATCGACCGGCTCTACCTCTGCGGCCTCGCCACGGACTTCTGCGTGAAGTGGTCAGCCCTGGACGGGCGGACGGAGGGATTTGACGTCTATGTAATCGAGGACGCGACCCGGGGCATCGACCAGGACGGCTCGCTGGCGCAGGCCTGGGACGAGATGAACGAGGCCGGCGTGCAGGTCATCTCGTCGGAGGCGGCGCTGGACCTCGCCGCGGCGTGAGTGGGCGCCAAGCCCTGCGTCTCAGTCGGCGCGGCCAGCTGTCTGCATGCGGCTAAGGATCGCATCCCGCAGTCCAAAAATCAGCGCCGACCCAATCACGTAGGGCGCTCCCCAGTAGAGCAGGGCGCGCGCCCAAGAGGGCCAGCCCGGCGGGCCGTACGCGAAGAGGTGTGACCCTGTCGCCATCACAAGACCGACGTAGGAATAGGTGATCCACATGTAGTGGTGCAACATCCAATGCTCGTGGCGGTCGCGTCGGAGCGGGAAGTAGATGGCCAGCGCAAGCGCGCCCCCGCTTACGAGCGACATGACGTGGAACGGGCCGAATCCGGCGTACACCTCGAAGATGCCGAACGAGGTGGCGATGAGGCCCGCCATGGAGCCGACGTAGATCCACCCGACGGCGCGGTGCCGCCGTGTTCCTTTCATGGCGATCACGTTCCAGGCACCGGTGATCAGGGCAAGGACGCCGAAGACCGTGTGGATTGTAAGGAGCATCCTTACAGGACGTTGGGCCGGTCGCTGCGCGGGTTCTACAGCATAGGGCCTCTTGTTCTCCAGGTCAAGCCCAATGGACTCAAGGAAGTGCGTGTGCCGTTGTCGGCTGTGGTCGAGGACTGGTTCAGCGTCACAGTTGCCGCGAATGGTTGGGGCATGATCAGCGGGGCCAGGGTCTCAGTCCGACAGCCGAATGAGCGTTTCCAGGATTTCGAGTGTCGTCTGTGCCGGGGTGCCGTCCGTGTCAATGTGTACGTGCCGTGAGTCTTCCAGGGCGTCGGGCGCCTCGTACCGCTCCGAGAGCATTTCGAAGTCGGTCGCCCGCGCGTCGGAGGCCGTGGCGGCCTCGGCGGAACGCTCGCGCAGGCGTTTCTTGAGAATGTCGTCGCGGGCCGTCACTTCCACAAAGACGTAGGGCACGTCCGCGGCCCGGAGCGTGGAGCGAAGTCGCTCGCGCTGGGCGCGGCGACTGTAGGTGGCGTCGAGCACCGTGCCCTGCTGCCGGCGCGCCCGCTCCACGGCACGGGTGCGGAGCGTCGCGTAGGTGACCTCCGTCGTGGCGTCGGTGTAAAGGCGCTCACGGGTGTTGGCGTCGGCCCGGTCGTGGAGGGGAACCCCCGCAAGGGTCTTTCGAATGCGGTCGGAGGCGAGGTGGGGCCAGCCGAGACTCCGTGCTACCGCCTCGGCCTGGGTGCTCTTCCCGGTGCCGGGGCGTCCCATTACGACGACCACGAGCGGGGCGTCGCCGGCCACGGCGTAGCGGAGGGCCAGTTGGTAGTAGTGGCGGGCGGTGGCCCGGCTTCGGGCCCGTTCGCCGGGGGACACCTCATCGTCGGCCGCCCGAAGCCCGTGCACTTTGCCGCGCACCTGGGCACGCTGGCTCTTGTAGAAGGGCATCAGCGTCGGCAGGGTCGGATCGTCCAGCCCATCGGCCATTCGGGCGACGAACCGGCGGGACAAATCCGGGTGCCCCTTTCGGTCCAGGTCCATCGCCAGGAAGGCTACATCATTGGCCACGTCCAGATGGCGAAATTCATCGTTGAACTCGATGCAGTCGAAGATGGCCACGCGTTCGTCGGTAAGGTGCACGTGTTCAAGCCGCAGATCGCCATGCCCCTCCACGATGAAGCCCTCGGCCCGGCGGCGCTGCAAAAGGCCCGCGTGCTGGTCGTAAAAGCGATCGGCGTAAAACTGAAGCGCCTCGTGGGCCGGGCGGGACAGAAGAGTCCCCACGTGGGCCTCCGCCTCCGCGAAATTTCCCTCCGTCACGGCACGGAGCGCGGGGAGGCGCCCGGCCTCTGCGACCTCGGGCCTCGACGGGCGCGACTCGTAGAAGTCGCAGAGCGTGCGCACGACGCGGTCGATGTCGGCTGTCCCGGCTTGTCCCCGGGCGAGGCGGGCCTCGAGAAACTGGTCTGGGTGCAAGTACTTCATCCGTACGGCCACCTCCACGACCGGTCCCGCGCCTGAGTCCGCGTCCACGCGCAGGCCGTCCTCGGTTGCTACGATGGGCACCACCCCTTCGTACGTGTCGGGGGCGAGCCGGCGGTTAAGCCGGACCTCTTCCTCACAGAAGTGGCGCCGCCGCTCCAGGGTGGAAAAGTCAAGGTAGGCGAGCGACACCGGCTTTTTGATCTTGTACACCCGCGGCGGGACGAGTGCAATCAGCGAGATGTGGGTCTGCGTGAACGTGATCTCTTCCGGGTCGTGAGGGTAGGCGTCCGGAGTAGAGAGAGCTTCTTTCAGCTCGGCGATCGATGGGGAGGAGGGCATGCGCTGATGGACTTGCGCTGTTGCTTCGACAGTATCGTCGCGCCAGGCTCCGATCCGGAGCCGGTTCGGCTGTATGAATTATGGGCTCCAAGTCAATACTGAATCGAGTTCAGCACAGGGTCTGGAGCGGCGGGG
>Ga0207753_1000447_pt1 | contig 16170 bp, 18 predicted proteins | sample PonA233FremontCA_2_FD_187273 | JGI IMG/M metagenome (GOLD analysis project Ga0207753, IMG submission 187273) | Salt pond sediment microbial community from Fremont, CA, USA - Pond A23 Sediment 3 (SPAdes) | ecosystem: Environmental > Aquatic > Non-marine Saline and Alkaline > Saline | place: USA... | reverse complement strand
ACGACGTGGGTCGTCGACCAGCCGGACGGCGAGGGGACGCCGATCACGATCAAGCCGCTCGACCCCGGTCGCTACCTCCACCACACCGTCTGGGACCGGGGGAACAAGTTCGCGCTCCTCTCCGCAACGATTCTGGACAAGGGCGCCTTCTGTCGCGGCGTCGGCCTCGACCCCTCGAACGTCGCCCTCGTCGACGTGCCCCACACGTTTCCGCTGGAAAATCGCCCGCTCTACGACGTGACACAGGGGAAGATGACCTACGAGCACCGGGACGAGACGTTGCCGAACGTGGCGCGGTTGCTGGTCCGCCTGATGGCGCGCCACGCCGAGGAGAAAGGGATCGTCCACTGTCACTCCTACGCGATTCAGGATCGGCTGACCGACCGCCTCGACGACTTCGGCGTCGGCGGGCGCGTCCGATCACACGACCGCGAGGATCGGGATTCGGCGCTGGAGGAGTGGAAGGCGACCGACAACCCCGACGTGTTCTGCTCGGTGAAGATGGAGGAGGCGCTGGACCTGCGCGGCGACCTCGCGCGCTGGCAGGTGTGCTGTAAGGCGCCGTATCTCAACACGACCGATTCGCGGGTAGCCCGGCGGCTGGAAGAGGGACAGTGGGCGTGGTACTACCGGGTCGCGCTGCGGACGGTGATCCAGGCGGCCGGCCGGGTCGTCCGCGCCCCCGACGACCACGGCGCGACCTACCTCGCGGATTCGAGCCTGCTGGACCTGTTCGACCGCGCCCGGGGCGACATGCCGGACTGGTTCGCCGACGCCGTGGACGCGATGTCGCGGCCGGCGCTCCCCGAATTCGATCCCGCGGCGGCGCTCGCCGGGACGGCGGCGACGCCCGGCACGACCGGCGGGGGCGGGTCGTCGGGACGGAACCGGTCCCGGTCGTCGAGGCGGCGGACCGACGGCTCGGACGATGGCGGCGACGACACGGGCGAGACGGACCATCCCCTCTCCGACGTGTGGGGGGAGTGAGATGCGATACCACTCCGCGTTATAATATGACGTATGGTCTGTTATTCCCCATTGTGTTACTGTTGTAGCGAACTTTTTCCGTAGAAAGATTTAGGTAATAGTACTGTATTGGTCCGAGTGCAGACGAATGAGCAACAAATCGTTCGAGTCGTCGGTCGTCCTGTATCGTAGTGGCACACTCACGCTCTCGCAGGCGGCGCGACACGCCGGCTGTTCCGACGCGGAGATGGCGGCGGCTGTCGGCGCACAGCGGGTCGATTAGGCCGGCAGTAGGTGCAGGCCAGCGCGGGTCTTGACCACGGGCGTCGTCTCCACGTCGGGGTCGAAGAAGTCGGGACGGGGAACGGTCGTGGCCGCGTACGTCTCGGGGTCGAGCACCTGCACGGCGTGGTCGTCCTCCACGGCCACTACCGTCGTCTCGACGGCGTCGTCGCGGGTGGCGAGGCGCCGGGCGTCCGTCCCCTCGAACGGTTCCTCGTACGCCTCGCCCGAGGCGAGTCGGACGCCCTTCAGGTTCCCGCTGACGCTCCGGACGAGCACCGGCCCGTCGCCGTCGTCGGGGTCGATCACGTCGCCGGGCGTGAACTCCGGCAGACGAACGGCGTAGGTGACGCGGTAGACTTCGTTGCCGTCACCGTCCTCCGTGACGAGGGTGGGGTAGCTCTCGACGCTCCCGCCGAGTTCGCGGACGATACGGGTGGCGGCGCCCTGTCCCATCTGGGTCGTCGAAATACGGATGTCGACGCCGTCGTCGACGTCCTCGATTTCGGTGATGAAGGCGTTCCGGTCGCCGGCGGACTCCCGGTCGCCGATGTACGCCTCGGCGATTTCGACCGCTCGGTCCCGTTCCTCGGTCGTCGGCGTCCGGCCGTCGGCGCGCACCTGCACGATGGCGTTGTAGTAGCCGCCGGCGATGCGTCCACAGCGGTCGCAGGTGCCCCGCGATATTTTGACGGGGACGACGACGGACTCCTCCAGGGGCGTCTCGCGGACGACACCGGTGAACTGACAGTGCATGCGGATGGTGTTCTCGTCGACCTGTTCGGGGTCGACCGCCCAGGTGACGTTCCGGGCGTCGACGTGGACGCCGAGTGCCTCGCTCACCTCGTCGACCGCCACGTCGGTGTAGTCGCGAGCGCCGACGTCGACCCAGCGGTTGCCGCGCTGGACGGCGCCACACCCCGAACAGACGAGCACCTCGATGCGGTCGGGGGCGTCGATCATCTCGTAGTCGTCGAAGTAGCAGGCGTCACAGAGGCGGGCGTCGCGGTCGCGGGGCGCGCCGGGGAGCCCCTCCGCTCGCGCCGGCACCGGATCGCCACAGCGGGGACAGAACTCCCGGGACTCGCTATCGCTCATTGCCCCCGGTAGTCGGTTGCGGCGGTTAAGCCCCGCGACATCGAGCGATACTGTTTACCTTCGCGGGCATCTACTTTCGCCCATGGAGTGGAAACCCGACTGGGGACTGCGGGGCCGGATGGTCCTGACCATGTTCCTGCTCTTCGTCCTTTATATCGTCTTCATCGCCATCCTGTCGCGGTACATGGGCCTGTTCGGCGTCGTGATCGTGATGGGACTGTTCTCGCTGGGGCAGTTCTTCTTCAGCGACCGCCTCGCGCTGTACAGCATGGGCGCGTCGGCGGTCGAGGAGAGCGAGTACCCGAAGCTACACGCGATGGTCGGCCGCCTCTCACAGCAGGCCGACCTGCCGAAACCGACGGTTGCCGTCGCGGACACGCGGGTGCCGAACGCCTTCGCGACCGGACGCTCGCCGAAGAGTTCGACCGTCTGTGTCACGCAGGGGCTCCTCAAGAGCCTCGACGAGGAAGAACTCGAAGGCGTCCTCGCTCACGAACTCGCCCACGTCAAGAACCGCGACGTGATGGTGATGACCATCGCCTCCTTCCTCTCGACCATCGCGTTCATGATCGTGCGCTGGGGGTGGCTGTTCGGCGGCGGGCGCAACCGGCAGGGCGGCGGCGGGATGATCGTCGCCATCCTCGTCTCGCTCGTCGTCTGGATCGTCTCCTTCGTCCTGATCCGGACGCTCTCGCGGTACCGCGAGTATTCGGCCGACCGGGGCGGCGCGGCGATCACGGGCAACCCGTCGGCGCTCGCCTCCGCGCTCCTGACGATTTCGGGGCGGCTGGACCGGGTGCCGAAGGAGGACCTCCGCGAGCAGTCGGAGATGAACGCCTTCTTCGTCATCCCGATTCGGAGCGACTTCGTCGGCCGGATCTTCTCGACGCACCCGCCGACCGAGAAGCGCGTCGAACGGCTCCGCGAGATGGCGGGAGAGATGGAGCGGTAATGGGCCTGTTCGACTCCATTCGCTCCGCCTTCGGCCTGAGCGCCGAGGCGGACGCGACACGGGAGGCCGACCCCGAGGACCTGTTCGGGATGTCGACCGCCTACGTGACCATGGAGGCGAACCTGGAGTTCGTCCCGGTCGGCGCCGCGGCGCTCTGCTTTTCCTCCGTGGACAGCACCGATTTCGCCGCGGCGGTCGACGAGGTGGAGGCCATCCTCGACGTGGGCGAGGAGGACACCGGGACCGTCTTCAGTCGCCACGAAGACGACCACGGCTACCACTGGGTCGTCCTCGAGGACAGCGATCCGGAAGACCTCGTGACGAGCGTCCACTTCGCGGCCGACACGTTCGTCGAGGAGGGGTTCGGGTCACGGCTGCTCGCCGCCGTCTTCGGGTTCGAACGCCCCCGCGACGGTGCCCGCACCTACTGGGTCTACTCCTTCCGCCGGGGCGCGTACTACCCCTTCGCGCCGACGGGGCGCCACGAACGCGACAACCGTCTGGAGTTCAAGCTACAGTCGGTCCTCGACGGCGAACTCGACGTCGAAGGGGACGAGTCGTACTGGTATCCGCTGTGGCCGGACGGACGGGACGGCCATCCGTGGGAGTAGGTCCCGTCGGGGCGGCCCCACGTCATCGGTCTTGAACGTCGTCGTCGCTTGTGAACGAACGCCACGCTGCCCGCCGATTTCACTTTCACTACAGTGTTAACGAGGCTTTATGTACGGGCCGGCACAAGCAAGCGTCCATGGCAGAAGACGACCTCGAGACCCTTCCGGGCGTCGGGCCGGCGACGGCGGACAAATTGATCGACGCGGGCTTCGAAAGCTACCAGAGCATCGCGGTCGCCAGTCCGGCGGAACTGTCGAACACCGCCGACATCGGCGAGTCGACGGCGAGCGACATCATCAATGCGGCCCGCGACGCCGCGGACATCGGGGGGTTCGAGAGCGGGGCGGCCGTGCTCGAACGCCGCGAGCAGATCGGCAAGCTCACTTGGAACGTCCCCGAAGTCGACGAACTCCTCGGCGGCGGCGTCGAGACGCAGTCGATCACCGAGGTGTACGGCGAGTTCGGCGCCGGGAAGTCGCAGGTCACCCACCAACTCTCAGTGAACGTCCAACTCCCGAAGGAGTACGGCGGTCTCCGCGGGAGCGCCATCTTCGTCGACAGCGAGGACACCTTCCGGCCCGAACGTATCGACGACATGGTTCGGGGCCTCGACGACGAGATCATCCAGGCCACGATGGACGACCGTGACATCGAGGGCTCGCCCGGCGACGAGGACGCGATGGAGGCGCTCGTCACCGACGTCCTCGATAAGATTCACGTCGCCAAGGCGTTCAACTCCAATCACCAGATCCTGCTGGCGGAGAAGGCGAAGGAACTCGCGAGCGAACACGAGGACTCCGAGTGGCCCGTCCGCCTGCTCTCGGTCGACTCGCTCACCGCCCACTTCCGCGCCGAGTACGTGGGCCGCGGCGAACTCGCCGAGCGCCAGCAGAAGCTCAACAAACACCTCCACGACCTGATGCGGATCGGCGACCTCTACAACACCGCCGTCCTCGTCACGAACCAGGTCGCCTCGAACCCCGACTCCTACTTCGGTGACCCGACCCAGCCCATCGGCGGCAACATCCTCGGCCACACCTCGACGTTCCGGATGTACCTCCGGAAATCCAAGGGCGACAAACGGATCGTCCGCCTCGTCGACGCGCCGAACCTCGCCGATGGCGAGGCCGTGATGCGGGTCCAGGACGCCGGACTAGTCCCCGAGTAGGACGTTCCCACAGTCGTGGGATCGTCGCACAATTTTACATAACAGCGGCGCGTTTCTCCGGCCGGTGATTCAGCAATGACCGCCCGCATCGTCGTCCTCGGCGGGGGAACCGGCGGCACCGTCCTGGCGAACAAACTCGCGTCGAAGCTCGACGACGAGCTCGATCGGGGTGACGCCGAGGTGACGCTGATCGACGAAACCGGCGTCCACGTCTACAAACCCGTCTGGCTCTACGTGGCCTTCGGGGACGCCGACCCGGAGGAGGGACGGCGGCCGCTCGACGACCTGCTCCACCGGGAGGGACGGCTCCGGACGGGCCGGGTGACGGACATCGACACGGACGCGAAACGGCTGACCGTCGACGGAACGTCGGAACTCGACTACGACCACCTGGTCGTCGCGACGGGGGCACGTCTCGTCCCGGATCGGATTCCCGGCCTCGACGAGGGTGCCCACGACTTCTACAGCGAGGCCGGCGCCGAACGACTTCGGGAGGCCCTCGCCGCGTTCGACGGCGGACGGCTCGTCCTGTCGGTCGCCGGAATGCCGCACATGTGTCCGGCCGCGCCGGTGGAGTTCACGCTGATGGTCGAGGACTGGCTTCACGAGCGAGGCTTGCGGGACGCGAGCGAGGTGGTCTACACCGCCCCGACCGAGCGGTCACACAAACTCCCGACGGTCGCGGACTGGACGGACGAGCGGTTCGACGCCCGCGGCGTCGAGAGTTACACCGGCTTCGCAGTAGGGCGGGTCGATCCGGACGGGCAGACGCTCCACGCGACCGACGGGCGGACGCTCGATTACGACCTGCTCGTGTCCATCCCGCCGCACGCGGGTGTCGATCTCGTGGCCGAGGCCGGCCTCGGCGACGACGGCTGGGTCGAGACCGACCCGCGGACGCTCGAAGCGGCCCGCGCCGACGACGTGTACGCCATCGGCGACACGACCGACCTCGAACGCCCGATGGCTGGGAGCGTCGCCCACTATCAAGCGGGCGTCGTCGCCGACCGGATCGCGGCCCGGGTTCGGGGGCACCGCCCGACCGCGACCTACGACGGCAAGGTCCTCTGTTTCCTCGAGGCCGGCATGGACGAGGCGACGTTCGTCTCCTTCGACTACGACTCCTTGCCCGACCTGCGCGAGGAGTCGACACTCGTCCACTGGGCGAAGGGTGCGTACAACGAGTCGTACTGGCTGACTGCACGGGGGTTGATCTGAGATGAGCGACGACGCCGGGGCGACGCCGAGCGGCACCCCCGACGACGGCCTGGCAGCCGCCGTCGCCGAGGACCCCGAAGCGGTGGCGGCGTTCGTCCGTCGGCTCGACGACGTGAACGAACTGCTCGACGTGTTGGCGCTCGCGACCGAGGCGGCGGACGACGAGATGGTGTCGTCGGTGGCCGGCACCGCCGGTTCACTGGGCGAACTGGCCGACGAGGCGGCGGACGCGGAGACGGTCCGAGGCGCGCGAACGCTCCTGCGGGCGCTCGGCGACGCGGGCGACCCCGAGACGACCTCCCGGGAGGTGGGCGCACTCGGCCTCCTGCAGGCGCTCCGCGATCCGGAGGTCAAGCGAGGACTCGCGTTTCTGGTGGCACTCGCGCGGGGAATCGGGCGAGAACTGGAGCGTGGGGAGCGGTGAGGCTACTCTTCGGTCGTCGTCTCGTCTAGTTCGAGTTCCCCCGCGTGAATCTTGGCGCCGTCTTGGACGACCTTTTCGGCGAGGACGGCGCATTTGATCCGCATGGGACTGATGTCGACGCCGAGCATCTCCACCACGTCGTCGGTGTCCATCGCGTCGAGTTCGTCGAGCGTCGTGCCGGGAAGCCGCTCGGTGAGCATACTGGCGCTCGCCTGACTGATCGCACAGCCGTCGCCGGAGAAACTGACGTACTCGATGGTCTCGCCGTCGTCGTCGAGGCGCACGTCGATCTTGATGGTGTCGCCACACGACGGGTTCTCGCCGACGTGGGAGAACGTCGGCTCGTCGAGTTCCCCGTGGTTGCGGGGATTCTTGTAGTGATCGAGAATCTGCTGTCGGTACATATCCGAGCCCATACCCATAGTTGGACTCGTATAGGGAAGTGCCGAGTAAAAGAATTCCGTTACTGTGAATCCAGCAATGGGTTTCTCGGGGGTCGGGACGCTGTGCGGCTCAGGCCGTCGCGGCGCTCGCGTCCTCGTAGGCTGCGAGGAGTTCGCGATAGCGGTTGCGGATAGTCACTTCCGAGATGTCGGCCACCTCGCTCACCTGCCCCTGCGTCACCGACTCGTTGGTGAGGAGGGGCGCGGCGTAGACGGCGGCGGCGGCGAGGCCGACGGGATTCTTGCCGCTGTGGATACCTCGGTCCTTGGCGGCGTCGAGCATCTCGCGGGCGAGGCGTTCGGCCTCGTCCGAGACGTCGAGCTCCGACGCGAACCGGGTGACGTAGCTCACGGGGTCCGCGGGCGCGACTTCGAGGTTGAGTTGGCGCACCACGTAGCGGTAGGTGCGCTTGAACTCCTCCTCGTCGACGCGGCTGACGCGGGCCACCTCGTCGATAGTCCGGGGGACGCCGGCCTGCCGTGCGGCGGCATACAGTGCGCTGGTGGCGACGCCCTCGATGGAGCGGCCGGGCAGGAGGTCCTCCTCCAGCGCCCGGCGGTAGATCACACTCGCCGTCTCGCGGACGGTTTCGGGGAGGCCGAGCGCCGACGCCATCCGGTCGATTTCGCCGAGCGCCTGGCGCAGGTTGCGCTCTTGATGGTCGCTGGTCTGGAACCGGCGGTTCCAGGTGCGCAGACGCTGCATCTTCCGGCGCTGGGCGGCCGAGAGGGTCTTGCCGTAGGCGTCCTTGTTCTGCCAGTCGATGGTGGTCGACAGGCCCTTGTCGTGCATCATCTTCGTCGTCGGCGAGCCGACACGAGACTTACGGTCGCGCTCGCTCGAGTCGAACGCACGCCACTCGGGACCGTGGTCGATGCCGTCCGCTTCGACGATGAGGCCGCAGTCGCCACAGGCGGTCTCGCCGTGTTCCTCGTCGGTCACGAGCGTGCCACCACACTCGGGACAGACGTGTTCCTGCTCCGATTCGCTCGCCGGTCGCTCTCGCTCGCCGACCGCCGAGTCGCTGCTCGTCCAGATGCGTGTTTCAGTCATGATGGGGTGGACGCCACGACCGGCCGGGCGGGGACCGGCCGTCGTGACGGTTCTTAACCTATTGTTAGGCTTCTATATTTATAAATGCTTCGCTAAAATCGCTAATCATGTATATTCTTATCGGGTTTTAGTGCAGTATTCCGATATATTACGGGCCAAATTCTGGTACAAGATATAATAACCTTTGGTAGCAGTCGTCGCGACCGGGTGTGACAATCGTTCGCACAACCGCCCCGCCTTTTTGATGGCGGAATTCATGGAACGCTTGCATGAAAATCGAAGCGAACGCGGACGGGAAGGGAGCAGTCGTAACGGCGGAACGGCTGTGTGCGAACGGAAACGAACAGGCGTGTGAGATGCTCCGGCGGATGTGCGAAGACGGGGAACAAGAGGCCTGTCGGGGCGTTTGAGGCGCCCTACTCTGGGAACAGGGGCAGTCGTGAGCGGGCGCTTGGTCAGTCGCTCTGTATGCGCGGTGCGAGCATGAACGTCACGTTGCCCAAGGCCTCGGCGAACTCGTAGTGAAGCTTCACCGGGAACTCCTCACCGAGTTCGATGGTCACCTCGGCGTCGCCGGGAATCGCCTTGTTCATGTCCTTGAGGTAGTCGAGGGAGAACAGCGAGTCGGCCGGGCCGGCCTCCAAGTCGATGAGGGCGTCGGGCCCCATCTCGAAATCCACGTCGTCGGTGTCGCCCTCGGCCTCGATGTGGAAGGTTTCGGCGTCCTCGTCGACGCGGAGGTTGATGTGATCGGAAACCATGTCGGCGGCCGTGATCCCGCGGTCGAGTTGGTTCCCCTCGACGACGATCCGTGCCGGCAGGTCGAGGTCGGGGATGTCCGGCTCCTGCCGGATCGAGTCGGGGTCGATCAGCGCGAGGGTGTAGGAGAGCCCGTCGATGCGGATGTGGAGCTTGCGGGTCTCCTCGTCGAGTTCGAGGTGAACGAGGTCCCCAGCGTTGCCCATGCCAGCGATGTCCTCGAGACGGGCGAGGTTGACGCCGATGACGCCACCGTCGGCCTCGTAGGATTCGAAGGCCGCCGAGTCGAGCGAGAGATCGACCATCCCCACGTTCGCCGGATCGACCGCACGAATCGACAGGCCGTCCTCGTTGAGCCGTACCTTGCATTCGTCGACCAACACGCTCACCGAGTCGAGGGCGTCCCGGAGCGTCGACGCGCTCACGATGGCCTTGAACATGTACCCAGTGGTACGCCCGGGGCGTTAAAAATACCCGCTGTTCGCCGTGGGCGCACCACATGCCGTCGTCGGTCGCTGCCCGCGGGCCAGCATTTATCAACGGCCTACTGGCGCCGAACGAAACATGGTTAACCAAGCATACCTGCTATCACCCTTCGTCAGCAAGTCCCCAACGGACTATCCATGGGTGTCATTGCAGACGTACGAATACCCGCCCATCGGTTCGAGTTCGGTCAGCGGTTTCCGGTGCGCAACGGCGACGCCACGGAGATCGAACGGATGGGATCGGCGGGGGACACGGGGGCTTCGATCTTCTCGTTCTCGGGGCCTCCGGATGATCGGTCGGATGACGGTGTCGAGGACCCGTTCGCCGACGTGGACGGCGTTCAGCTCGATGTACTCGAAGAGTTCGACGGACAGAAACTCTACGTCATAGCGTGGGAGCCAAGCGTTGATCCGTTCTTCCGGCTCCTCGACGACCACGACGGCGTCGTGCGCCGGGGAAGGGGGACGGGGGACACGTGGACCTTCGAGACCCGATTTCCCTCTCACGACGCGTTCGCGTCGTTCGGGTCGGCCTGCGTGGAGGCGGAACTGGGAACCGAGGTGGAGCGGGTGTACAACCCGACGAGAGGCGGCACCGGTGCCTGGTACGGCCTGACGCCGCGACAGCGCCGGACGCTCGAACTCGCGGTCGAGCGGGGGTACTACGACATCCCGCGCCGGTGTACGACCATCGAACTCGCCGACGAACTCGGCATCTCCGATCAGGCCGTCACCGAACGGCTTCGCCGGGGCATCGTGACGTTCGTCACCAACGCGCTGCTGTTCGAGGGGAGAGAGTGACATCGGACATGACAGTATTTCTATTCAACAAGTTCATGAATCCTCACGGTGAATCACCGACCACGACACGGGGGGGTGTCAATGACAACGTCAAACGTCGACCGAAGCAACGATCCGCAGAACGGCGAATCGGGGGGGAACAAAAACCGTGCGAGCGAGGAACGAGTGGATGCGGTCTTCGGCGTGTTGTCGGACGCGCGCCGACGGCGCACCATCCGCGTTCTGCAGACGCGCGAGGGGACCGTGTCGGTCCCGGCACTCGCCGAGGCGCTGGCGGCACGCGAACCGGGAAATCCCGGTCCGGATCGACTCGTCGTCTCGCTCCAACACGTCCATCTGCCGAAACTCGAGACGACCGGCATCGTCGAGTACACGTCCGACCGGTCGCAGGTGCGGTACGGCGGCGGCCCACTCGTCGAACGACTTCTGAAGCAGGTCTGAAAGGGGCAGCGGAACTGTGAGGCCGTCGACGACGGTCCGTCCGCCGGGTCGATCCGACGTACCTTTCCGGATCGACCACCTGTGAGCGAGTATGACCTCCGATTCGCCAAGCGTCGAGACCCGTCCGGGGGGAGGACCATGACTGGCCGGGACGAGTACTACAACCGCTCGAAACAGGAGGGCTATCGCGCGCGCTCGGCGTACAAGCTCAAGCAACTCGACGCGGCGGCGAACCTGTTCGACGCCGGCGACAGCGTGGTCGACCTCGGCGCCGCGCCGGGCGGCTGGCTCCAAGTCGCCGCCGAAGCAGTCGGCGAGTCGGGAACCGTCGTCGGCGTCGACCGCCAGCGCATCCGCTCGCTGGAGGCCGACACCGTCGAGACCGTCCGCGGTGACATGACCGAGGACGCGACGGCCGACCGCCTCCACGAAACCATCGGCGACGCCGGCGTCGACGCCGTCGTCTCCGACATGGCACCGAACATGACGGGCGAGTACTCTGTCGATCACGCCCGCTCCGTCCACCTCGCCCGACAGGCGTTCGATGTGGCACGTGACTGCCTCGCCCCCGGCGGCGATTTCGCCGTGAAGGTGTTCGACGGCCCGGACCTCGCCGACCTCCGAAGCGACATCGAGGAGTCCTTCGAGTACGTGCGCTCGATCCGCCCGGACGCCTCCCGCGACTCCTCCTCGGAGCTCTACCTCGTCGCCAAGGGGTACCTCACGGCACCCGTCGCCGCCGGCGACGAGTTGGCAGTCGAGATCAGCGACGAGGGGCGCGAGGGCGACGGCATCGCCCGCGTCGACGGCTTCACCGTGTTCGTCCCCGACGCCGCGGTGGGCGAGGAGGTGGCGGTTCGGATCGAGGACGTGAAACCGCGGTTCGCGTTCGCCGAGCGGGTCGATTAGAAGTCGTCGGCTGATTCGGGGTCGCCCGCAGAGGCGGCTGCGGCGGCCTTCGCGGCCGCGTCGGCTCGCGACCGGACGACCCCGACGACGGCGTAGACGAAGGGCGTGTCGACGAGCGCGATGAGCAGTTTCAGCAGGTACTGCCCGAGCATCAGCGTGACGACCACCGACCACGGCGTCTCCATCCCGATCCCCACGTACCGCGGCAGGAGGTAGAACGCGATGCCGACGAAGATGACCGTATCGATGGCCTGACTCGTCGCCGTCGAGACGACGTTCCGAAGCCAGAGGAAGTCCCCGTCGGTCGCCTCGCGGAGGCGGTGAAAGACGAGTACGTCCCAGTTCTGGCTGACGAGGTAGGCGAGCAGGCTCCCGGCGACGATGTTGGTCGCGGGCGCGAGGACGCCCTCGAACTGCGCGGCGAACTCGGGGTTGCGGGCGGGCGCGAAGATGGTCGACCACACCAGCGCGAGGAGGACGAAGTTCATCACGAAGCCGACGTTCACCATCACCTGCGCGTCGCGGCGGCCGTAGAGCTCGCTGTAACAGTCGGAGGCGAAGAAGGTGAGCGCGTACGCGAGCGCCGCCCCCGGGAGAAGAATCGTCCCCCCGATCCGTGGCAGGGTGGTCGGGAGGGGGATGGCGAGTACCTTCGACGCCGTCAACTGCGCGGTCACGAGGGCGGTGACGAACAGCGCCAGGATGGCGACGCGGCCGACCGGCCAGTCGTCGGCGCTCATTCGTCCTCCAGCCGACCGTGGCGAGCGTCGATTTCGTCGAGAATGTCAAGATTCTTTCGGATCGAAGCACGAATCGCGTCGCTCCGATTGACGTACTTGCCGTCGTCGCCGACGTGGTCGTCCAGATCCGCGAGCAGTTCGTCCGGAATCTCGACGCTGATCTTGCTCACGCCGACGCACCTCCGCAGCCGATGACTCCCCGTGATATTCGCATGGTGTTCTTCAGCGCATATTGACCGATGGGCGGTTTAAACGCGACGGGTTCGGTCCGCGTGCCGTGGCCCACGAGCGGTCGGCGACGACTGGATCCCGATGGAGTGATACCGGACGATTCGCCCGACGTCACACCGTCTCCTCGGGATCGTGGCGCTCCGCCATCCGCGTCGCCTCGGCCGCGTACCGTTCCCGCAGGTCGTCGTCGTCGACCGGTTCGAGCGCCTCCGGATCGGCGTCGACCGCCGCCGTGACGCCGCCCGATCGCTCGACGGCGATGGGTGCCCGTTCGATCCGGCGCACGGCGCTCCCGTCGGTCGTCGCGTACACGAGCGAGATGAGTCCCTTGTCGTCGTAGGTGCGTTCGACCAGCCACAGTCGCGTCTCCATGCGCGGTCATCGCCGCCGGCGGCGTTTAACCCTTTACCGCCGGCCGTCCGCCTTGAGTTCCGCGACGCTCCGCTGGAGTTCGTCGACCGCCCCGTCGGCCTCGTCGGCCGCGGCGACGATCCGATCGGCCGCGTCGGCCGTCGCTTCCGCCCGATCCCGGAGGTGTTCGATCGTCGCGGTCAGCTCCTCCGCTGTCGCCGCCTGATCGTCGGCCGTCCGTGACACCTCGGCGACGCCGTCAGCCACTCGATCGATGGTGTCGGCGATGTCCTCGAACGTCTCCAGTACCGCGTCGATCCGGTCGCTCGCCTCCTCGATCCGGTCCAGCGAGTGCGTCGCCGCGTCGACCGTCTCGTCCGTCTGGGCCTGGAGCGCCTGGATGTCGTCGGTGATCGCTTCAGTGTGATCGTGGGTCTGCTCGGCCAGTGACTTCACCTCCTCGGCGACGACGGCGAAGCCGTCGCCGTCCTCGCCCGCTCGGGCCGCCTCGATGTTGGCGTTCAGGGCGAGCAAGTTCGTCCGGTCGGCTACCTCCGAGATGACTTCGACCACCTCCTCGATGTCGTCCATCCGTTCGCCCAGAGCCGTCACGTCCTCGACGAGGTCCTCGCCCACGTCGACGACGCTCTCGGTCGCCTCGCGGGCCTCCTCGCTCGCGTCCTGTCCCGTCGCCGCCGCGTCCCGTGCCTCCTCGGCCGCCGACTCAACCTCGTCGGTCGTGGCCGCGACTTCCTCGATGCTCGCGCTGAACGACTGCATCTCGTCGGCCCCTTCCGAGAGCAGGTCGTTCTGGTCCTCGACGTTCTCGGCGATGGCGGTCGCCGCGGACGCCGTGCGGTCGATGGCGTCCGCTAGGGATTGCGTCTCGCCGTCCACCTCGTCGGCGAGGCTCTCGAACTCCTCGGCCGTCCGGTTCAACTCCTGGACGACCAGTGCGAGGCGGTCGTCGACCTCCCGTTCGTCGGCGTCGAACGTCGCCCGCGCGTCGAGATGTCCCTCCGCGAGGTCGTGGAGAGTCCCCCGGACCTCATCGACGAGGTCCGCGACAGCCTCCCGTCGCTTCACCGCCGCGGTCCGGTCACGGATCGCCTGGATCACCGCCACGAACTCGCCGTCCTCGTACAGGGGCATCGACGTGTGCCGGAGATGTCTCGTCTCCCCCCACCGGTCCGTAATCGTCTCCTCCGTCGCGTACAGCGATAGTTCCGGGTCGTCCAGTTCGACGCCCGGATGCCCGTCCGCGGACTCCGGCTCGTCGAGTACCCGCTGGGCGAGCATCTCGGTTTCGCGCCCGTCGGGGTAAAACACCGTACTCGGCCGTGTCGCCCCGATCGCGGCGTCGTCGCCGTTGCCGGTCAACTGCTCGATGCTGTGGTTCCACGCCGCGATAGCCCCGTCACGGTCGAGGACGAACACCGGCATCCCGACACCGTCGATCAACACGTCGTCGTCGATGTTCAACTCCACTGCGGCGGTGGCGTCCGGTTCCTCGAACGCGACGGCGTCGGCACCGACCCCGCCGTCCGTTTCGACCGCGTCGGACGACGCCTCCGCCGGTCGCTCTCCTGCTTGTGACTCGGGACCGCGATCCATACGCCATCGGTCGACATCCCGCTTTTTAACGGTTTTCGAAGAGTATCACAGTCGAGAATCCGAGCGGACGCGTCAGGCTCATTGGGCCGCGACGGCTACGACGCGTCTAATGAACGCGACGGCGGTCCGAGAACGTGCGGCCGACCTACCGACCGGTTCCGGGGTCTATCTCTTCTACGAGGGCGAGCACGTCCGCTACGTCGGCAAGGCGGTCGATCTCCGGGCGCGCGTCCGCTCGTACGCCGATCCACGAAGCGACCGCATCCGGCGCATGGTCGACCGTGCCGACCGGATCGACGTAGCCGTCACCGACACTGAGACGCAGGCGCTCCTGCTGGAGGCGAACCTCATCAAGCGCCACCAGCCCCGGTACAACGTCCGGCTGAAAGACGACAAATCCTACCCGCTGGTCCAGCTCACCGACCACGACGCGCCGCGGATCGAGGTGACGCGCGACCCCGACGAGGGGGCAACCGTCTTCGGCCCCTTCACCGACAAGGGCCGCGTCGAGACGGCCGTGAAGGCGCTCCGGGAGACGTACGGCCTCCGCGGCTGTTCGGACCACAAGTACCGCGACCGCGACCGCCCCTGTCTCGATTACGAGATGGGGCTGTGTAGCGCCCCCTGTACCGGCGAGATCGACCCCGACTCCTACGCCGAGGACGTCCGCGCTGCCGCCCGATTTTTCGAGGGAGAGACGGGTGTCCTGGCCGACCCGCTCCGTCGGGAGATGGAGGCCGCGGCCCAGGCGCAGTCGTTCGAGCGCGCCGCGAACCTCCGCGACCGGCTGGAGACCGTCGAGTCGTTCCACGGCGCCGGCGGCGACGCCGTCGCCAACCCCACGGACGAGCGGACGGTCGACGTACTCGGCGCCGCCGTTGAGGGCGACCGGGCGACCGTCGCCCGCCTGCACAGCGAGCGCGGGCAACTCGTCGACCGCTCGCGCCATCGACTCGACGCACCCGACGACGAGGACCGGGTCGGCGCCCTCCTCGCCGCCTTCCTGCCCCAGTACTACGCCGACCGCGAGTTGCCGGACGCCGTACTCTGCTCCGAACGACCGGACGACCCCGAGGTGATCGCGTGGCTGGAGGCCGAGGACGTCTCGGTCCGCGTTCCCGGTGCTGGCCGCGAGGCCAAACTCGTCGACCTCGCGCTCAAGAACGCCCGTCGCCGGTCCGGCGGCGACGACGCGGCGGCGCGTCTCGCCGACGAACTCGGCCTCGACGGCCCGATCGAGCGGATCGAGGGGTTCGACGTGAGCCACAGCGGCGGCACGGCGGTCGTCGGCAGCAACGTCTGCTTCGTCGACGGGAACGCCGAGAAGGCCGCCTACCGTCGGAAGAAGCTCACCGAGCGCAACGACGACTACGCGAACATGCGCGAACTGGTCCGCTGGCGGGCGGCCCGCGCCGTCGACGGCACCGACGACCGGCCCGATCCGGACCTCCTCCTGATCGACGGCGGCGACGGCCAACTCGCCGCCGCCCGCGACGCCCTCGCGGAGACGGGCTGGGACGTGCCCGCCGTCGCGCTGGCGAAAGCCGAGGAGCGAATCGTGACGCCCGACGGCGTCCACGACTGGCCAGCCGACGCCCCCCAACTCCACCTCTGCCAGCGGG
>Ga0207753_1000445_pt1 | contig 16187 bp, 12 predicted proteins | sample PonA233FremontCA_2_FD_187273 | JGI IMG/M metagenome (GOLD analysis project Ga0207753, IMG submission 187273) | Salt pond sediment microbial community from Fremont, CA, USA - Pond A23 Sediment 3 (SPAdes) | ecosystem: Environmental > Aquatic > Non-marine Saline and Alkaline > Saline | place: USA... | reverse complement strand
GCGCGTAGAGCTCCGCGGCGCTGTCGGCGGCCTCGAAAACGTAGGAGGTCGTCTGATAGATCGGCGGGGCTCGCGCGCCAGTCGCAGGGTCCGGCTCGGTCCCGGCGTGGAGGCTCCGCGTGTTGAAACCCTCGGTCATGTATGGTGTGCATATCTCTGCATCCTTTTATGCACGTCAGTTACGGCAAAAGTCGCCGCTGTGTGGGGTCGACGAACGGCGGTGTTTATAAACAAACCCGAGCAGCGGCTGTCGGCTCCGAACGGAATTTAAAATGGGTTGGTCAAGGTTCGGTCGAAAGCTCGCCCCTTATTTAATTAATAGCCGATTATTTTTAAGCCCGGGTGTAGTCGGACCGGCGGGAGATTCCGAAGCGTCGTTCGGCCGTCGACCGTGTTGTCTCACGACCGTCGACCGCATCAAACTCACAGCACGACCGTCGACCGCGCTGCCACGCTCACAGCAGGAACGTCGATACCAGCGCCCCGATGATGATGAAGCCGATGAAATACAACAGCCGCATAATCATTGTCACCGTCATGCCGACGTACTGGAGCGTTTTATAAAGAATTCCGCCGACGCCGATCACCACGATCCCGATAGCCAGTGTCAGCCCACCGATCCGCAGGAGGTCGACCACCTCGAAGGCGCTCGTCCCGTTTACTCTGAGTGCGATGAGCCCACTGAGCACCAGCCCCCAGAGGATCGCGCTCACGACCCGCAGTCGGCGCTGCTGTCTCCCTCCTTGCTGCTTGATTTCTACGTCGTCAATATTCACGACTGGAACACGAGTTGCTGTCTGTGAGTCTGCATGATTATTCTTTGGACACTCACAATCGGTCGGCACCGACGCTCGTGTGGCTTGCCAGAACACGGGCGTCTTTTTATCGCCGGGACAGTAGGCTCGCCAATGAGCCGCGTCGACGAGTCGAACCCCTATCTCCACGATCCCCCCACCGAGTTCGAGCCGGTCGAATCGCTCTCGCGCGAAGCGGCCGAACGCCAGACCGAACAGCTACGGGCGGCGATCCGGGAACACGACCACCGCTACTACATCGCGGCCGATCCCGTGATCGCCGACCGGATCTACGACCTCCTGTTTTCCCGCCTCGAAGAACTCGAAGCGGCCTTCGATCTGGTCGAACGCGACAGCCCGACCCAGCGCGTCGGCGGCGAACCGGTCGACGAACTCCAGACGGTCGAACACACCGCCCCAATGCTCTCGATCGACCAGAGCGGCGAGGCCGAGGACGTCAGAGAGTTCGACGCCCGCGTGCGCCGGGAACTCCGCGACGAGGGGTTCGCTGTCGACTCGGTGGGCTACGTCTGCGAACCCAAGTTCGACGGCATCTCCTTGGAGGCCGTCTACGAGGCGGGTCGACTCCAACGCGCAGCGACTCGCGGCGACGGTCGGCAGGGCGACGACGTAACGGCCCAGGCCCGCCGCATCCGGTCGATCCCCCAGCGGCTCCGCGGTGATTACCCCGACACCCTCGCGGTGCGCGGCGAGGTGTTCATGCCGAAAGACGGTTTCCGCGCACTCAACGCCGCCCGCGTCGAACGCGGTGACGACCCCTTCGCCAACCCCCGAAATGCCACCGCAGGCACGATCCGCCAACTCGATCCGTCGGTCGTCGCCGACCGCCCGTTGGACTGCTTTTTCTATGGGGTCATGGCCTACGACGACGCCGACCACAAGCGCCCCGCCACGCAGTGGGCCGAACTCCAAGCCTTCGGGGAGTGGGGGTTCAACGTCGACGACCGCGCCGAACGGCTCTCGGATATCGAGGCGGCCATCGACTACCGCGACGAGCTGCTGGCCGACCGCGAGGACCTCAACTACGAGATCGACGGCGTCGTGATCAAGGTCGACGACGTCGACGCCTGTGAACTCCTCGGTAACACCGCCCGAGCCACTCGGTCGGCCTTCGCCTACAAGTTCCCGGCCCGCACCGAGGTGACGACGATCACCGATATCGTCGTCCAAGTCGGCCGCACCGGCCGCCTCACGCCGGTTGCACTCCTCGAACCGGTGCAGGTCGGCGGCGTCACTGTCTCGCGGGCCACCCTCCACAACCCCGGCGAGATCGAATCCCTGGGCGTCGACGTCGGCGACACGGTCCGCGTGCTCCGGGCCGGCGACGTGATCCCCTACATCGAGGAGGTCGTCGAGGACAACAGCGACTCCGTCTTCGACTTCCCCGAGACCTGTCCGGTCTGCGGGAGCCCGGTCGAACGAGACGGTCCGCTGGCGTTCTGCCCCGGTGGGCTGGCCTGTGAGTCCCAACTCGAACGGGCGATCGAACACTACGTCAGCCGCAGCGGCCTCGACATCGAAGGACTAGGCCCCGAACGCATCGCCCAACTCCGGGAGGCTGGACTGGTCGATTCGCTGGCCGACCTCTACCGGCTCGACACCGACGACCTCGCCGAGTTGGAGGGCTGGGGGGAGAAAAGCGCCCAAAAACTCGTCGACGAAATCGAGGCGGCCCGCAAGCCGCCGCTCGACACCTTTGTAACTGCACTGTCGATCCCGGAGGTCGGCGGCTCGACGGCGACCGAACTCGCCGCCGCCTTCGGCTCGCTCGATTCGCTCATTCATGCCGAACCGGAGGAACTGGAGGCCGTCGACGACGTGGGGCCGATCGTCGCCGAGAAGATCCGGGACTTCTTCGAGACGCCGGAGAACCGTGCGGCGCTCGACGAACTGCTGACTGCTGGCGATGGCGGCGTCCAGCCGCAGCCGGTCGACACCGACGACGCCGCTGACGAACTCGACGGGCTGACGTTCGTCTTCACCGGCTCGCTGTCGACCTCCCGGAGCGACGCCCAAGACCTCGTCGAGGCCCACGGCGCGAACGCGACCGGCAGCGTCTCGGGCAATACCGACTTCCTCGTCATCGGTGAGAATCCCGGCCAGCGAAAGCAGGACGACGCCGAGGCCAACGACGTCGAGGTTTTAGATGAGGCCGCGTTTGCCAACTTTTTACAAAGAGACGGCATCCGGTGGCCACCGGAATCCTGAGCCGTCGACTGCTGTCAGGACGTCCTCGTGGTTCCTTTTTCTCCGCGTAATCTGTCCCACACATATTTATTTATTGCAAATAGGTATATTATATATGAATAAGAACCGACAACAAGAACGGGCAGCGACGCCAGCTGTTGCAGCGATTCTGATCGTCGTCATCACTGTGGTTCTCGGCACGGTCGTGGCTGTTCAGTTTACCGGGTTTACGTCCAAAATCGGTGGGCCGACCTCACAGGCAACCTTCGAGTACGCCGAGTCGCCCGTCGGGATCGAGATGATACCCAAGCAGATCGCCCAAGACGTGGCCGTCGAGATCAACGGTAAGCAGGTCGCCACGTTCGATCGGAGCGACGCTGGCAACGGGAAACTGATTCCGACGTCGCCGGGCGACCAACTCACGGTCGTCGCTGCCGACGGCTCGCGGTCGGTCCTTGTTTCGCGGACGGTCGACGATCGCGAGGAGATCGGGGATTTCATCGCTCACTACACGTTCGAAGCCGGGAGTGGCGATACACTCGTCGACCGCTCCGGTAACGAGAACGACGGCAATATCGATGGCGACCGCAACTGGTTGACAGGAACTGACTCCGGAATGAGATTCGATGGAAGCGGTGATCACATCCACGTGACTAATATCAGCGCGCCAGTTGATGTCGACGAGTTTACTATCGCTGTCGCATACAGACAGCAGTCCGGAAACAATCGCGTCAATCAACTTATCGAACACAGATACGATGACAATAATGAGTGGTTCCTTGAAACCGAAGTGTCTAGCAGTACCTATCAGATAGAGTACGCGGTCGATTACCCCCGACAGTTAGAGACCGGCTATATTTACAGTTCAGGAGAACGTCGCGTCGCTGTCGGGACATATGACGGCGATGATTACGACCTGTATGTCGATGGGAACTACGTCGACAGAAAATCGGTCCCTCGCCTCGTCGGCATGGGAGATATGAATATCGCAGTCGACTCCGATGGGAGCTCCCAGGAATTGAAAGGTGAGATCTACGAGATCAGGCTCTACTACTCCGCGTTCGACGGTGAGTCAGTTGAATCCATCACACGCGCAATGGAGAGATAGCCGAACACAGCCTCCGTGGAGTTGCTCAGAGATCCCGCCGCTGGAACACCACGAGCCCGACCAGCGGGGCCGCAAGCAGCCAGACCAGCAGCATCGAGATCGCCGACACCTGCAACCCCGCGGTCTCGCCGCTGAGGAACTGGCCACTGAGCAACGCCCCGGTCAACCCCTGAACAGCCGAGGCAGGATTGAGAATGAACAGCGCGTTGCTGATGGCCGCAGCACTCAGCGGCACCCACTCGGGCAGCGACCCCAGCGCCAACTGTAACGGAATCCGGATGAAATCCCAGAAGGGAACGAACAGGAAATACAGCCCGATGGCTCCAGCGAGAGCGATCCGCTGGGAGGGGGCGGCCGCCGACCAGCCGACCGCGATGGCGACGAACACCGACACCAGCAGCGCGACCAACAGCGTATACCCCACGTAGGTCACGATGTCGAGCCGAAGCGGGCCGAACGCGAAGATCACCGCCGGCACGATGAACCCGACGATGATCGCCGTCGACAGCGCCGCCGACCGTCCGGCGACTTTCCCGAAGACCACGTCACCCCGCGAGTGCGGCAGCGACAACAGCAGTTTGAGCGAGCCCGACTTCCGCTCGCCGGTGACGGCGTTGTAGGCGATCACCAGCGCGATCAGCGGTGCGAGCGTCCCCGACAGGAGGCTGACGAATCCCCCGCTCAACACGGCGTTCGTGCCGACGGTCTGGCCCTCCGGCGGGAGGCTGAGCGCCGCGATCAGCGAAACGAGCCCGACGAACAGCGCCGTCAGCCCGAGCAGCCACCGCGAGCGGATCGCGTCCTCGAAATCCTTCCGGGCGACGACCAGCCAACTCATCGGCCACCCTCCGGAGCCACAACGTCAGCTGTTTCGGTGCCTCCATCTTCCCGCTCGACGACCCCCTCGCCGTCGGTATGCGAGAGGAACAGCTCTTCGAGCGAGGTCGACTCCGTCTCGATATCCCGGATCTCGATCCCGGCCTCGCCCAGCGTCGAGATCACCTCCGTCTTCGTGCTCGACTCACAGGAGACCGTCACCATCGTCCCGTCGACCGCGGCCCCAGAAACGCCATCGAGCCGCCGGATCGGATCGAGGTCGTCGTCGGTGGCGTCGTCGACGGTCAGGATGAGCGTCGCCTCGTTGTCGCTGGCCTCCCGCAGCCCCTCGATACTGTCCTCGGTAACGAGTTCGCCCTCGTGCAGAATCCCCACCCGGTCGCAGACCGCCTCGACCTGTCCGAGCACGTGGCTCGAAAAGAAGACCGTCGCCCCACGATTCGCCTCTTGGCGGACGATATCCCGCATCTCCTTGGCTCCGCCGGGGTCGAGACCAGTGGAGGGTTCGTCGAGGATCAGCAGATCTGGCTCGCCGACCAGCGCCATCCCCAGCGCGAGCCGCTGGCGCATCCCCTTCGAATAGCCGCCGGCAGGGCGGTCGGCAGCCTCGCCCAGCCCCACGCGGTCGAGGATCGCCTCGGGGTCGTCGTCGGCCCCCTTGGAGTCGACGGCGAATTCGATGTGTTTCCGCCCCGTCAGGCGGTCGTAGACGTCGAACCCCTCGGGCAGCACGCCGATCCGCTCACGGAGCCCCGCGCCTGCCACGTCGACCGGCTCGCCGAGGACCGTGATCGTTCCCGATGTGGGCCGGACGAAGTCGAGCAGCATGTTGATCGTCGTCGACTTGCCTGCGCCGTTGGGCCCGAGAAAGCCGTAGATCTCACCCGCCTCGACGGTGAGATCGAGCTCACGAACGGCTTCGATGTCGCCGAACCGTTTCGTGACGGTGGAGAGCTGAATAGCTGACATCTAACTGGCTATTGCTTCGGTTGCCGATAAAGCGTTGCGGCTCGACCTTTTTCCGCCTCGGGTTCGCCGGAGGCGAACCGCTCGGCGCAAAAACGTCCTCAGAAGTCTTCGACTTCTGATGGGCTGCGGTAGAGCGAAGCTCTACCGAACGTCGATGAAAAAGACTGACGGCTCGGCCTTCGGCCTCGCCGTCCGGGAACCGCGCTCGCTTCGCTCGCGCGGATGCTGGTGACAGACTCGGAGTCTGGGTATCAAATCAGCGCACCTGACGAGAAGTTAGTAGCTGTCAGCAACTGCGCGAGGGTCATTCACTGGTATCACTTTTGCCACCCGAGTCCCCACTCGCCTCGAAGAGTGTCACCGACACCGCGGCGTACCCCTCGTAAAACGGCTGCAGGCTCCCGTCGTTGCCGCCCGCCGCGATCGGTCCGTCCGGCGTGTCGAACACGAGGCTGTTCTCGATGGGGAACTCGTTGGTCGCCTCGCCGACCATATGCTGGCGCACGTCGACGACAGGTACGTCCTCGTACGTCGTCGTCGCCTCGGAGCCGACCCCGCGGATCGTCACGTCGGCACGGAGCGACCGGCCCGCCGCACGGTGGAGCGCTGCGTTCGTCACCGCGGTTCTGACGTGGTCGTAGGTCGCAGGCAGCGGGTCGGGGTCGGCGACGTGTCGAACCTCTCCCATCGGCCAGAAGTTGCTGACAGTGTTGCCGAAAAACGCCCCCGCGATATCGGGCTGCGAAAAGACCAGCGCGTACGCCGAGTCGTGTCGACCCGAGAGGATACTGTGAGCGCCCATCACCCCGGCCCGCTCGTCGGCGACGACCGTCACCGGCGGCGTCGCAGCCCACGTCTTGACGACCGTCCCATAGGCGTCCCAGTCAGTATCGGCCGGCAGTTTGTCGAGCGGGGCCACCAGTTGGAGGTAGATCGTCACGCCGCGGTCGCGGGCCTCGGCCAGCACCGTCCGGAGGTGGGTGAACTCGCTGACCGGGAGCGTCAGCACCACCTCGTCTTCCGCCCGGTCGACCGTTCGGGCGATCCGCTTGCGAACCGTCGACCGCGAGTGGACGAGCTCGACCGCCGGATCGTCGGGGTCGGCCCGACTGTAGAGCCGCTCTAAGTCCTCGCCCAACCGGTCGAGTCGCTCGCTGAACGTCCCGAGTGCCTCCTCGGGCGGCCGTGCTCGCAGCCGGGTCGGCGTCGCCGACTCGTCGAGACTGATGAGTCCCCGGTCGACCAACTCGCCAGCGATCTCGTAGACGTACCCCTGCGAGATATCGGCGACCCGTGCCACCTCGCTCGTGGTCGCCTGTCCCGACTGGAGGACGACGAGATAGGCGTCGACCTCCTTCTCGGAGAGGCCGAACGCCACGAGCTGGTCGCGGAGCGTCTGTTCGGACATGGCCGAGAATTATTTTACTAACTACAAAATACTTTTCCCACAGTGTAGAGTGATCAGTGTATGGGAACAGTCTCGAAAACCGAAACCAAGGGGGAAGTCGACAGCCGTCGGTGGTGGACGCTGACGGTCTTCGCCTTCGTTGCGCTGGAAGGCGCAACCCTGCAGATGCAGGGAGCGATCATCCCCGTGCTCGGTGAGACCTTCGGTACTCCGGAGTGGCAACTCGGGCTGGTCTCACCTGCGGGAACCGTCGGCTTTCTCGTCTTTGTCGCCGCCAGCGGTGTCGTCGCTGGCCGGTTCGATACGCGAAGACTCCTGTTGGTCGGTATCCTCGGCACCGGTCTCGGCGTTTTTCTGATGGGATTGGTCCCCTCGTTCGGGGCTTTTCTGGTCGTCCTCGTCGTCCGCGGCTCGTTCGCCGGGATCGCCCGCGGCAGCGACCGGCCCCTCTTGAGCCACCTCTACCCCCACCGGCGCGGTCGACTGTTCGGCTACTACGACATGATGTGGGCTGTCGGCGCGACCCTCGGCCCGCTCGCCGTGACTGCCGCGCTCTGGGCTGGCGACTGGCGGCTCGCCTACTACGCCCTCGGGGTCTCGTTTCTGCCGGTGATCGCGCTGGTTTGGTATCTCCCGACGCCCGCCGTCGAGGGTGGCGACGAGCCACTGACGCTGGCGGGTGTACGACGGATCATCCGCAGTCCCGCCGTGGTGGTCATGGCGGCCGGGCTACTGTTTTCGACGGGCGTCGAGGGGGGGCTGTTTACATGGGTGACGACCTACGCCGGGGGTCGACTGCCCGACTCGCTGGCGACCGTCTCGCTGAGCGTCCTGTTGGCTGCCTACATTCCGGGGCGCTTCGCCGCAGGGACGCTTTCGGACCGGTTCGGCTACGTCCCGCTGGCGGCCGGGCTCGGGACGCTCTGTCTGCTGTCGGCGGTCTACACGTTCGTCTTCGCATCGGGCTACGCGATCCTCGTCGGCGTCTTCGGGATCGGGCTCGGCCTTTCGGGGCTCTACCCGACCTTTCTGGCCTATGGGACCGGGAGCACACCCGAACACAGCGCCCCGATCAACGCACTGGCGTTGGTCATCTCCTCGGTGGCCATCGCTGGCGTCCCGTTCGTGATGGGATTCGTCATCGACGGCGCTGGCGTCGACGCGGCGATGCAGTTGTTGTTCGTCCCGCTCGTCGGCTTGCTCCTCGTCACCGTGGTGGCGTGGCTCCGGCTCTCCTCCCCAAGCAGCTCTCCCTGATGCCGCCACGGCTCGGTCTACGACTGAACGCTCCCGCCTCGTCGGTATCCAAATGATTAACTGAGCTTAGGATTTAGGCCCACCTAAAATGGGCGGCCATACCGACCAGTTGATCGGCGCACTCTTTCGTGTTCTCCGTGACGAGGGCCATGGAGAGGCCCAGCAGTTGCTGTTGGAGACCTACCAGCGGAAGGCCGTAGCCGACCGCGAGGAGCTGGCACAGAACCTCTTCGTCGACTGTCTCACCGTGCTGAACGAGCGCCTGGACGCCGAAACCGAGGCCGACGTGCTGACGACGGCGATCCAGTACCTGGGCAACCGGCTGACGGCCGTGATCGAGGCGGTCCCCATCGCCATCGTGGTCGTCGACACTGACGGGGCGATCCAGCTGTGGAACGACGGCGCGGCGCGAATGTTCGGCTGGAGCGAGGCCGAGATGCGCCACCAACAGTACCCCGACTGTCTCACGGCCTCGCTGGACGTCACTGACTCCTTCGGCGACCGGCTCCGGAGCGGTGAGTCGCTGGCCGGGATCGAGGCCCAGCACCGTCATCGGAACGGTTCGGTGCTCGACGTGCGCGTCTGGGCCGCACCGCTCCAAGGTTCCGATGCGGGGTTCAGCGGCGCGACGTTTGCGATCAGCGACATTACGGCGCAAAAACAGCGCGAACAGCGGCTCTCGGTGCTCAACCGCGTGCTCCGGCACAACATCCGGACCGACATCAACCTCATCCAGGGCCACCTCTCGATGCTCGCCGACGAGCTACCCGACGACAACAGCCACGTCGACGTGATGGAACAACGGCTTGGAAACATCACCGAGTTGAGTGAGGCCGCACGTCACATCGACCAGTTGGATGGCGACGCCGAGGCTGGCGTCACGACGACCGATCTGGCTACCCTCGTCGACGAGCGTCTCGGTCGCTTGGAAGCTGACCATCCGTCGGCCGTGGTGACCGCGACCGTGCCCGAGACCGCCCCGGCGGTGGCACACGACCTGTTGGCCTACGCCCTCGACAACGTCCTCGAAAACGCCGTCGTTCACAATCTGTCATCGACACCGCACGTCGATGTCACCGTCTCCGAGCCGACACCCGATGACGACTACCGGACGATCCGTATCGCCGACGACGGTCCCGGACTGCCAGCCCTCGAACGGGAGGTGTTGACCTCCGATACCGAGACCCCGCTCAGCCACAGTTCGGGGGTTGGACTCTGGCTCACTCGGTGGATCGTTCGGAGTGCCAACGGCAGAGTCGCCGTCGAATCGAGTTCATCGGGCGGCACCTGTATCGCCTTTCGGCTCTTGACACCGAGCGAATCGAAACCCCCGGTGTCGACCGAAGACACACCACATAGCTGAATGGTAGTAGTAGAGTAAAAGAAACTATATCCGGTTTTATTACTAAATCAACATATATTCATCTGGTTTATATACTCGCAAGATTATATACATTCGGAAATGAAGTTTACACGTATTCCTCTGATGGTTATAGTCGCGGTGCTGCTCGTGGGTGCAATGACTGGCAGCGCAGTCGCCCAGTCCGGCGCTGACGATGCTGGCCTCTACGACTCCCTCGAAGAGATGGTGCCGCTGTACAACGACAACGCCGACAGCGTCGACCTCGGGCCGATCAGCCTCGCCGGAACCAGTAACATCTACATCGAGGACGGGGACTCGGTGGTCACCTACTCGCTGACGATGGACGGAAACAACCGGATCACCGATCTCTCGGATGCACTCAGCGAGGATGCCAAACGGAAGATCACCACGGACCGAGCGACGATCGAAGACCTCGCCACCGCGAACAACCCCGCAGCAGCCTTCCGGGATGCCGTCGCCAACGACGATATCGTGATCACTGGCGAAGACGGCCAGACCGTCGAGCGGATCAAGTGGGCCGTCATCAACGCGTTCAAGGGCTTCTTTATTTAACCCGACCTTTTTGCGCCTCGGGTTCGGCTTCAGCGAACCGCTCGGCGCAAAAATGTCCTCAGAAGTCGAAGACTTCTGATAGACTGCGGTAGAGCTCCGCTCTACCGAGTGTCGATGAAAAAGGGCGGACGGCTCGACCTTCGGCCTCGCCGTCCGGGAACCGCGCTCACTTCGTTCGCGCGGATGCTAGTGCTGACCTCAGCCGCTACCCCCAGCAGACCACAATCGAGTAATAATCTATCGTACCTATACGGTGATCTAAATCGGGAGACAACTGCTCGGCCCTCCTTTTGTGATCCGTCGACCACCGTCGACGGCACTGCGAGGCTGCGGGCGCATACCTCGCAGATAGAGTTTTCAGATTTCAGTAGTCGGCTCGTTCAGTACAGCCGAACCGTTTGGCGATCGGTTTTGACATCCTCCCCGCGGTGAATGGCGAGTTTTACCGTGTTGAAAAACAACCGCATTTGCACTAATACAATCAAACCAGTAGTATTTAGTACTGGCTTCGAGACAGTATATGTTGCAGGGAACTTGTCCCAACCCACACATACAGCAGTGGTTTGGCAAAGGAAGCTGACTGTCGAACACATGAACTGTCCAGACTGCAATAACGACCGCACACGCGTTGTTGATACAGGACCGAATGCAGATGGTGATGCTGTGCGGCGGCGACGTGAATGTCAGCGTTGTTCGTTCCGTTTTACCACATATGAGCGCCCAGAATGGGACTCCCTCCAGGTGAAAAAGCGGGACGAAAATATCGAACCATACGATCAGCAGAAACTCCGCAACGGTATCACTCAAGCCGTAGAGAAACGGCCGATAGCAGACGAACAAGTCACAGAACTACTGGAAACAATCGAGACAGAGCTACGAGCCAGAGACGAACTAATCGTCGCATCAAGCCTGATTGGAGACCTCGTCTCTGAGAACCTCCGCACGCTCGATAAGGTAGCCTACATTCGATTTGTCTCCGTTTACAAAGCATTCTCTGAGCCGCAGGAGTTCCTGCAAGAACTCGATGCAGTCTTGGATGCAGAACTCGACGATTTCGAAGCCCTGAACGGTTCACAATGACACAAACACACACCGATCAGACGGGTGTTCGGTTACTCTTCGACCGGGCGACCACAGACCACGAACAGACGTACAGAAAGCGACATGGGTGTATTCGAGCGCACCGAACCAATGAACGACGGACACGGAAGCCAACCAACAGAGGACGTTTTCTCCGGAGTACATGCCAATGACTGAACACAAAACCACAGGCGGAGACACAGAGACCGACATCTTCTCCGAACGAACACAGCTGAAACCGTATGAGTACACCGATTTCCTTGACTACACTGATGCGATACGGAACAGTTACTGGGTTCACACGGAGTTCAACTTCTCGGGAGACGTCCAAGACTTCAAGGTCAACACAACTCCTGCCGAGAAGACCGTTATCAAAAGAACGATGTTGGCTATCGCACAGATCGAGGTGCAGGTAAAGACGTTCTGGTCAGATATCTACGAAGAGATGCCCAAAGCGGAAGTAGGCAGTGTCGGCATGACCTTCGCAGAAAGCGAAGTGCGACACATGGACGCCTACAGTCACCTACTCGACGTGTTGGGGATTACAGACGATTTCGAGCAGGTGACTGAAGTGCCAGCTATAAAAAACAGAATCGAGTATCTCGACGAATGCCTCAAAAGCGGTCAAAGTGGTGATAAAGAAGAGTATGTGATGAGCATCCTTCTGTTCAGTACGTTCGTCGAACATGTTTCACTGTTTAGTCAGTTCCTGATAATGACCAGCTTCGACAAGTACGAGAAGAAATTCAAGGGTATCTCCAACGCTGTCGAAGCAACCAGCAAAGAAGAACAGATCCACGGGCTGTTCGGAGTCGAGCTGGTAGAGACGATCAGAGAAGAGAACCCAGACCTGTTCGATGATGAGCTCGAAGCGGAAATCCAAGAGGCCTGTCAGCAGGCCTACGAGGCAGAGATGGATATACTGGACTGGATCTTCAGTGAGGGAGAACTCGAATTCCTCCCCAGAGTGTATATTAACGAGTTTTTGAGGGACCGATTCAACCAGAGTCTGGAGAATGTTGGAGTAGAGCCACTGTTCGAGACGGACGATGACCTACTTGACGAGACTCGCTGGTTCGATGAGGATATCATGATGACGAAGGACAACGACTTCTTCAGCAAGCGATCGACCACGTACAACAAACACACGCAGAGCATTACAGCCGAGGAAATGTTCTAACAATGTCACAAACAGAACTCACACAAGTCAGAAAGCAGCATAAAGAACCCTTCTACTGGTTGAACGAGGACAGCAAAGCGTTCCTCAAAGAAGGATACCTGATAGAAGGGGTCGAACCCAAAGAACGGATTAGACAGATCGCAGAGAACGCCGAAGAGATCTTGGACGAAGCGGGCTTCGCAGACCGGTTCTACGACTACATGAGCAGCGGGTTCTACAGTCTCGCAAGCCCGATCTGGGCGAACTTCGGACTGGACAGAGGCCTCCCAATCAGCTGTTTCGGCAGCTACATGGAAGACAACATGGAGAGTATTCTCTACACCCACGCCGAAGTGGGCGAAATGACCAAGTTGGGCGGAGGCACAAGCGGCTACTTCGGTGAAATACGGCCACGAGGCAGCCCAATAACGAACAACGGGAAGAGCAATGGGAGCTATAGCTTCACGGAACTGTTCGACACTGCTATCAATGTGGTGAGTCAGGGTGAAACTCGAAGAGGCCAGTTTGCGGGATATATCGATGTTGAACACGGTGACCTCGAAGAATGGCTCAATATCAAGACAGAGGGTGATCCGATACAGGATATTTTCTACGGTGTCATCATCGGTGATGAGTGGTTCCAGGAGATGGTCGACGGTGATGACGAAAAAAGAGAGACGTGGGCAAAGATCATCGAGACACGGATCAATATCGGCGTCCCCTATATTATTTTCAGAGATAACATGAACGAGGGGAAGCCACAGGTCTACAAGGACAAGGACTACGAAATAAACGCATCCAACCTGTGTACCGAGATCGCACTACCAGCCACACCCGATGAGAGCTTCGTCTGCTGTCTTTCAAGTATGAATGCGCTCCACTACGACGAGTGGAAGGACACGGATGCAGTTGAAACCCTGACACGCTTCCTCGACGCTGTGATGGAGGAATTCATCCAGAAAGCAGACGGGACACAGTTCATCGAACGGGCAGTACGGTTCGCCAAACGACACAGAGCAGTCGGAATCGGCGTCCTCGGTTGGCACAGCTACCTCCAGAGCAACATGATCCCGTTCGACAGCATGGAGGCAATGCAGAAGAACGACGAGATATTCCGGACGATCAGAGAGAAAAGTTACGAGGCGAGCCAAGAGCTTGCCGATGAGTTCGGTGAACCGGAGGTGCTCGAAGGGTATGGCAGACGGAACACGACGACGATGAGTGTGGCTCCGACGAAATCGAGCAGTGTTATTCTGGGCCAAGTCAGTCCGAGCATTGAGCCGCTAAAGTCGAACTACTTCGTGAGAGACGGAGCAAAACTCAAGTCGACTCAAAAGAACAGATTCCTCCAAGCAATACTGGAAGAGCAAGGCAAAGACCAGAGAGAAGTCTGGGACAGTATCGCAAACAGGGATGGTAGCGTACAGCATCTCGACTGTCTGACGGATGATCAAAAGGAGGTGTTCAAAACCTTCGCTGAGATACCACAGATGGCGATTATCAACCAGGCAGCCCAGCGGCAGAAACACATCGATCAGGCACAGAGTCTGAATGTCTCGATCGATCCGAGTGAAGTGAGCGTCAAAGAGATCAATCAACTCTACATAGAGGCGTGGAAGAAAGGGGTGAAGAGTCTCTACTATCAGAACAGCGTCAATGCCGCACAGAAATTCAGCCGAAATATCCTCGAATGCAAGGCCTGTGAAAGTTAATCTCCCACCAGTAGGTGTGAGACAGTGTCGTGTCTGAAAACCGTTCAGACTTCACATCCATTCGCTGCAACGGATACGCTACACCGTAGTTTATGTTCAGTCGACCGTTTGAACAACTCGTCGAAGAACTCACGGTAGTAGTCGAGATTGGCGTATTTCGCAATCTACCGCTCTACATTCGATATGCTCTCTCCCTACCGGCTGATTCGGCACAACTATCCGGAACAACTGAAACCCGGTTGCTGAACTCGGCGTATAAATACGACGGATTCCGCTCACGGCGTCGGTGGCTCGCCATCGTAGGCCTCGTGATCGGTATAAAAATTCAGCATGGCGAACTTCAGTTTCTGTGGGTCGATGTCGACCAACTCCTCGCGCTCTTCGACCGGGAAGCTCCCGCGGACGCTGTACTTGCCCATGTCGGCGCTCGTATACCGCCGATCGGCCAGAATCCGCACCCCGAAATCCTCGGGCGACCGGATCACCCGCCCCAGTGCCTGTCGCGTCTTGCGGATCGTCGGGATCTCGACGGCGTAGGCCCAGCCCGCATCCCGCAGCCGTCGACTGTCGCTGTAGGCCCGATTGTAGGCGTCTTGGACCGCATCCATCCGTTCCGATAACTGGGGATACGACACGCCGACCACCACGACCGTCCGGGCGTCGTCGCCATCGAAACTCACCCCCTCGGCGAGGGTGCCCCACAAGGAGGTAAGAAGGGTGGCGTCGTCGCTGTCGACGAACCGCTGGCGCAGCTCCTCGGTTGGCGTCCCCGACTCGTCGAGCATCAGTGTACCGAGCCCGTGGCTCTCGATGCCGTTCCCGCCGAGGCGGTCGTAGTACCGTTGGGCCTCCGAGTACGAGGGGAAAAACAGCAGGGTGTTGCCCGGGGTAAACCGGATCGCATCCCGCAGTGTCGCCGTAATCGTCTCCTGCGTTTCGGGATCGTCGCGCTCGCTGGCGAACAGCGGCGGCACGTCGACCGCGTAGGTCCGCCTGTAGTCTTCGGGATAGCCGAGTTCGTAGGCCAACCGCGCTGGCGATTCGAGCCCCAGCACGTCCTCGGTTACATCGAAGGGACGCAACGTCGCGCTCATCAGCACACTGGCATACACCTCGTCGAACAGCTCCCGCGTTACTTCACGGGGAATACAGGTGTACAGTTCGGCGCGGCCGTAGACCTCGTCGGTCGCCCCATCTCGGCGGACGCCGACCATCGGATGCTGGCCGAGTTCGGTCCCCTCCGACATCCACGTACTGATAAAGGTCGCCGCCTGAAGCGTCTGGCACTCCGAGCGCGTCGTCGACTCGCCGTTCTTGTAGGCTTGCTCGTACTCCTCGTCGAGCACCTTCCCCAACTGGACGGCGAGTTCGGTCTCGATCTCGATTCCCTTGCCCTCGTAGCGCTGTAAAAACGCCAGCGTCAGGTCGTCGCGGCGGTCGTCGTTGGCGACGGTCACGTCCTCCCAGTTTTCGCCGACCTGCTCGCGGGCGTAGGCCGACCCGAGGGCGTCGTCGTAGGTCGACCGGAGCGCCGCTAAGAACGCCCCAACGACGTTCCGGGCGGGTTCGGCCCGCGAGTCGTCGAGGTCCTCCAGTTCGTCGAGCGCCTGCTGGAGGGTGTTCTCGGTCAGCGTCCGGGTCGCGTGATCCCGCGCTGCGCCCTCGATGTTGTGGGCCTCGTCGAACACCGTGATCACGTCGTCGGGATCTCGATCCAGC
>Ga0207753_1000444_pt1 | contig 16194 bp, 13 predicted proteins | sample PonA233FremontCA_2_FD_187273 | JGI IMG/M metagenome (GOLD analysis project Ga0207753, IMG submission 187273) | Salt pond sediment microbial community from Fremont, CA, USA - Pond A23 Sediment 3 (SPAdes) | ecosystem: Environmental > Aquatic > Non-marine Saline and Alkaline > Saline | place: USA... | reverse complement strand
ACGGGACAGCGCATCCGCGAATCGGTCGACAGGGGCTGGATGCCGCTGTATCCCGAAGAACGCGAGGACGGCAGCAGGCCGGACCCCCGGATGATGTTCGTCTGGCGTGGGAACTACTTCAACCAGGCCAAAGGCAACGTCGCCCTGGAGGAGGTGCTCTGGCCGAAACTGGATCTCGTCGTCGACATCAACTACCGGATGGACTCGACGGCACTGAACAGCGATATCGTCCTGCCGACGGCCAGCCACTACGAGAAATACGACCTCTCGGTGACGGATATGCACACCTACGTCCACCCGTTCACACCCGCCGTGGAGCCCCTCGGTGAGGCGAAAACCGACTGGCAGATCTTCCGGGAACTCTCCGAAAAGATCCAGGAGATCGCCGAGCAACGCGGCCTCGAACCGATCCAGGACCGAAAGTTCGACCGCGAGATAGACCTCCAGAGTCTGCACGACGACTACGTCCGGGACTGGGAGAGCGGCCAGGAAGGTGGACTCGCCGAGGACAAGGCAGCCGCCGAGTTCATCCTCGAACACTCCGAGGAGTCAAACCCCGAGGGAACCAGCGAACAGATCACCTTCGACGACACGGTCGAACAGCCCCAGCGGCTCCTCGAAGCGGGAGACCACTGGACCTCCGACATCGAGGACGGCGAGGCCTACACACCGTGGCAGGATTACGTCCAGGACAAACAGCCCTGGCCCACGTTTACGGGTCGCCAGCAGTACTACATCGACCACGACTGGTATCTGGACCTGGGCGAGGAGCTTCCGACCCACAAGACGGCACCCGACCCGATGACGGATCTGCGCAGCGACGGCGGCGACGGAGACAGCGAGGAGTATCCGCTCGGCTACAACACACCACACAGCCGGTGGGGGATCCACTCGACGTGGCGGGAAAACGAGAAGATGCTCAGACTCCAGCGCGGGGAGCCTCTGGTCTGGCTCAACCCCGAGGACGCCGCAGAGCGGGGCATCGAGGACGGAGATACGGTCAGGGTGTACAACCAGATCGACGAGGTCGAGGCGATGGCCAAAATCTACCCGAGCGGTGAGCCGGGAACGGTTCGTCACTTCTTCGGTTCCGAGCGGTTCCAGTACCCCGACCGGAAGAACTTCAACTCGCTGGTCCCGACCTACATGAAACCGACACAGCTCGTCCAGTACCCCGAGGATACCGGCGAACACCTCTATTTCTTCCCCAACTACTGGGGGCCGACGGGCGTCAACAGCGACGTTCGTGTGGAGGTCGAGCGAATCGGCGACGGCTCCGGGGGTGAGAGTCGATGAGTTCCCAGTCCGACGACGGCGACACGATCGATCTCGCCGAGGGCGTCGACCACCAGGTCGCGATGGTGATGGACCTCAACAAGTGCATCGGCTGTCAGACCTGCACCATCGCCTGCAAGACCAACTGGACCGACAGCGGCGGCCGGGAGTACATGTACTGGAACAACGTCGAGACCAAACCCGGCGCGGGCTACCCCCGTGACTGGGAGGAGATGGGCGGTGGCTGGGACGAGGAGGGCCAGGAGCGCACGCCCGGCGACCTGCCCGACCAGAGTGAGTACGGCGCACCGTGGGATTTCAACTACGAGCAGATCATGTACGAGGGCAGCGACGAACCGTTGCGCCCGATGGACGACGCCGCCGACTGGGGTCCCAACTGGGACGAAGACGAGGGTGCCGGTGAGTATCCCAACTCCTACTACTTTTATCTCCCTCGCATCTGTAACCATTGCACGCACCCCTCCTGTGTCGAGGCCTGTCCCCGGTCAGCACTGTACAAACGCGAGGAAGACGGGATCGTCCTCGTCGATCAGGATCGCTGTCGTGGCTACCGATACTGCGTCGAGGGCTGTCCCTACAAGAAGGTGTACTACAACGCGATGAAGAAAACCTCGGAGAAGTGCATTTTCTGTTATCCACGCATCGAGGGGGAAGGACCCGAGGGCGAGGTCCGCGGGCCGGCGTGTGCGGAAGACTGCCCGCCACAGCTCCGGATGGTCGGATTTCTGGACGACGAGGACGGCCCGATCCACAAACTGGTCAACGAGTACGAGGTCGCGGTCCGACTCCATCCGGAGTTTCGCACCGAACCGAACGTCTACTACATCCCGCCGTTCGCGCCGCCACAGCACTCCGAGCGCGGCGAGTCGCTGGACGCCGAACGCATCCCGCGGACCTACCTCGAAGAGCTGTTCGGCCCGAAGGTCAACGAGGCGCTGAACACGATCAGCCGGGAGCGTGACCGGGTCCGGCGGGGCGAGGAGAGCGAGTTGATGGAGATCCTCAACAGCGATCGCTCCGAGAAGTACCGGCTGGAGGTGTTCGACAGATGAGTGACGGTGATGCAGACGTTCTAGTCCGTAGCGAACTGTTGCTCCTCGGCGCGTTCGCACTCGTCGTGCTCGCGGCCGCTGCCGTCGGGCCGATAATCGCCGACGCACGGCCGGCCTTCGAGATTCCCGTCAGCGACGCCTCCGAAGACGAGAATCTAGACAACGTGAGTGCGCAGGGCTGGGACGCGGTTCCCGCGGCGACGGTCTCGTTGAGCAGTACCGGCTCGTCAGTTCCCAACAGCGGCAGCATCTCCGTCGAGGAGGCCAAACTCGGTGCAGCGCAGACCGACGAACGGCTGTATCTGCGCCTCTCCTGGGCGGACCCGACGGAAGACACCTCGACCGGGTCACTTCGGGCGTTCGCTGACGCCGTCGCGGTGCAGCTACCGAACGATACCGACTCCCGCCCACCGATAGCGATGGGTGGCTCCGATAACCGGGTCAACGTCTGGTACTGGACGGGCGACGGCCGCACCGAAGAGTTGCTCGCCGGCGGTCCCGGGAGTACCACGAATCTCGGCGCGAGTGAGCTAACTGCGGACGCAGGCTACAGTGACGGCCGGTGGCGAGTGGCCTTCTCGCGGCCGCTCGACGGGTCGGGTGAAAACCGGGTTTCGATCCCGGACGATTCGGATCTGGACGTCGCGGTCGCCGTCTGGAACGGGTCGAACATGGAACGCTCCGGCCAGAAATCGGCCAGTAGCTGGCACTATCTCGCGCTCGACTCCGATACTGGGGAGCCACCGTATCAGACGATCCTCTGGGCCATCGCAGGGATCGCAATCGTCGCCTCGGCTCTGATAACGATCGAAGGCGTCCGGCGGACGCGGGGTGAGTGACCGTGGCGACAGATCCCGCCCACGCGGCCGTGGCGAGCGAGGTTACGACCGAGGTCGGCGCACTCGGTGCCCTGTACGCGCTGTCAGCCCGACTGTTTACGGCTCCCGACGACGAGCTGTACCGGGCGCTCGAATCGGGCAGGGTTCAGCGGGAGTCCTGCGAACTGCTCGACAGGATTGCGCTCGACGTCGCAGAGCCGGAGTTGACAGTCGACGAGGAACACCAGATGCTATCGGCGCGGTACAACGACCTCTTCGTGGTCGGCTACTCCGAGGTCGTCGACAAGACGGACGGCACGATCGACAGCCAGGGGCCGCCTGTGTCGCTGTACGAGTCCGACTACCGGCCCGAGGTGTCCTGGAACGACGTCAACCTGGATCTCGCGCGGGCGTACGAGTACTTCGGCTGCCAGGTCGATCAGGACCAGCGGCGCAACCACGACCACATCCGACTCCAGCTCGAGTTCATGGGCTATCTCTGCCGGCGGGAGGCGACCGTCGAACCGGAGACAGCCGCCGCCCGACTCGACTTTCACGACCGCCACCTGCGAGTCGTCACCGACGGTGTCGCCGAGGCACTCGCGTCGGAGCCAGGAACCGGACTCTACGGCCGACTGGCTGCCTTTCTCGACGAACTCACCGCGGCCGACGTCGAGGCGCTGGCTGCCAGACAGGAGGGAGACAATGAGCAGTGAGCACGCCACCGATATCGATCGGGATAGTGCAAACCCCGAGCGGGACCGACGAGAGACGGCGATCCACGGGGTGACAGTCAGCCGCCGAACGGTTGTCGTCGGAACGAGTCTGATCGCGCTGCTGGCCGTCGCTGTCAGATCCCTGCTTCGACTGCTGGCGAACGTCCCCTTCGACCCGGTCGTCGTCTCCCCGGCCGTCCGGACGACGGCGGTCACCGCCGTCCCGGTCAGCGCTGGGGGTGCACTCGCGGGGATCGCACTGACCGACGACCGGCCGACGGTTCGCGTCGGCCTGCTCTTTGCCGGTGTGTTCGGGCTCCTCGGCCTCCTGTCGCCGGCAGCTACGTTCCCGGCCGTGATCGCCGTCACTGGCGGGGCCGCACTCGCACTCGTCGGCACACTCGGCCTGCCCGAGAGCCTGTCGTACCGGCCCCTCCGTCGTCGAGTGATCGCGGCTGCCCTCGTCGGTGCAATCGCGGTCTCACTCGCCGACAGCACGGGGATCGCACAGGGCATGCACGGTGTCGGTTCGTTGCTCGCGCTCACGGCGCTTGCAGCCGTCGGCACGCGTGCCGAGCGGTCACGGCTAGCTGCCGGTGCTGGCGTTTTCAATGCTGCGCTCGTCGTCTACGCGAGTACCGCGAACCCGTTCGTCGTCGGGAGTGCGCTGCTCGTGGTCTTCGCCGTCACTGGCGTCCCACACCTGCTGTTCGCACTGGCAGTCGCGGGCGGAACAGCGGCTGCGACTGCTGGCCTCTCACAGCGTTCCTATCCGCTCGCAATCGGGGCAGTGCTGCTCGTACTCGGTGGCGTGCCGGTGACGCTCCCGCGAGCGATGGTCGTCGTTCTCGGTGCGGCGCTGCTCGTTCTCGACTGGGAGAGAGTCGGGGAGGTGCCAGCATGAGAGATCCAGACGAGGCGACGGACGGGCCGACAGATCCCCGCGTCGATCCCGAGAAGAGCCCGGGATTCGGGGAAGATCCCGACGGACTGGAAGATATCGAGGTGAGCCGCGACGTGACCATCGGTGAGGCGACACCGCGTGAGTTACAGGCCACAGATATCACGCCAGTCGCGGGCGACCCGGCCGAAGAGAAGATTCTGGACCTCCGTGACGGCGACATTGTCGAGCGCCGGCGAGCAGCACTCGCGCTCGGCGAGGAGTGCCCGACCGAGGCGGTCCTCGCCGCACTCGTCGAGTTCGGACTCGGCGACACCGACAGCGACGTCAGGCAGTTCGCCGTCGAAGCACTCGGCCAGGTGGGCGGCGACAGGGCCGGCGAGGCTGCAGTCAGGACCCTCGACGATCCCGATCCCTGGGTGCGGGCGGAGGCGGTCGTCGCGCTGGACCGGATCGACCGCGAGAGATACGAGTCTCACATCGAGGCCGCGATTTCAGACGAGCATCACGCAGTCAAACGGAATGCGGCCGTCTCGCTGTTCAAGTTGCGGGGCGAGGACACGCTCGACATCCTGCTCGAACAGAGCTACGACGACAGCGAACGCCTCCGGGAGTGGGCCGCCCACCTGCTGGCCGGGATCGACGACGAGCGAGCGGAGAGGCGGCTGCACGAAATCGCCGACGACGACTCGGAACCGCAGGTCGTCAGAAGCACAGCGGCCCGGTCACTCGAAGCCGATCCCGGCCCCTTCCGCCGGAAGTTCACCGGAGGAACCGAGAACGACAGCGCGGATCTGCCCGGCGAGAGCCGACTCAACAGGAGGCCCGATCTGTAGTATGTCTTCAGAAAACTCACGACCCGACTCGGTCGAACCGACGACAGACGACGTCGAGGCCGCACTCAGACAGGTCAAAGACCCCGAGGCCGAGATGACGGTGTTCGAGGCCGGACTCGTCGAAGACATTCACATCACCGAGGGGCGAGTCACGATCGATGCCGACCTGAGCGATTTCCCGCCACAGGAAGCCGAATCAGTGACGGCGACGATGATCCGTGCCGTCTCCGGGGTCCCCGGCGTCGAACGCGCCCACGTCGAACACGTCCAGCCGTCACCCGATCCCGAGGATCGGACGGTCGGCATCGACACCGCAGATCGCGTGATCGCAGTGGCGAGCGCGAAGGGTGGCGTGGGGAAATCGACAGTCGCGACAGTGCTGGCCTGTGCGCTGGCAGCGGAGGAGAACGTGGGGCTGTTCGATGCGGATATCCACGGTCCGAACGTCCCCGAACTGCTCTCGGTGAGCGGCCCGGTCCACTCCGACGAGGACGGCAACCCGATCCCGGTCGACGCGGGCGGCATGGACGTGATGAGCGTCGGACTGATGTCGTCGAGCGCACCCCTGGCCTGGCGAGGGGCGATGGCCCACGACGCACTCTCCGAACTGTTCGAGGAGACGGCGTGGGACGATCCCGACACCGTCGTGCTGGATCTCCCGCCCGGCACGGGTGATATCGCGCTGACGACGCTACAGGAGACACGCGTCGATGGCGTCGTCTTCGTCACGACACCGTTCCACGCGGCAGTGTCCGATACACATCGCTCCATTCAACTTTTCGAGGAAAACGACGTGCCAGTCCTCGGAGTCGTCTCGAACATGGGCGAGTTCGTCTGTGAGGACTGTGGCACTGTCCACGATCTCTTCGACGGCTCGGACCCGATCGAGGCACTGAACGTGCCGGTGCTGGCCGAGTTCCCCTTCGATCCCGATCTGCAGGAGTCACCGGCGCCCGGGGACATTCCGGATCGCGCGGCTGAACTCGCCCAGTCGGTCGACAGTCGCTTCGAGTCGATCTGGTCCGTGGACATCCCGGACGGTGCAGTCGATATCCGGGGGCTCGACTCCGAGCAGCGCTACGACGAGGTCGAGGCTGGCTGGGAGGAAACGCCGGCTGGCGAACAGTTCCACCTGGTCAGCGACCGGGATCCGACGCCAGTCCGGAACTTCCTTCTCGAACTCGAAGGCGAGCAGACAGGGGAGCTGGGACCGTTCGAGGTCAAACAGCCCAACCCGGAGACGTGGCTCGTGCGGACCGTCCGTCCCTGAATGGGCCCACCGGAGACCAAACGGTTCTGCGAAGTAATTCTCAGATCGGCCAACTGGGAAGGTGGTATTATGCCAACCGTTTTACTGACGGCCCCGGAACCCATGGACCAATGGGTACCGAAGAGGATTCTGTCTACTACGTCATCAGTGATCTCCACATCGGTGGTGACGAGCAACTCGAACAGGTCGACTTTCTCGACGAGTTGCTGCGGCTGCTCGAACGACTGGAGCAGGCGGAGGAGAATGCGGAGCTGATCATAAACGGCGACGCGTTCGGACTCTGGGAGTTTACGACGATCGAGGGGATCGAGAAATTCGACGTGCTGGAGGAGACGTACACGGAACTGTTCGAGCAGTTCCGGGCGACCGGCGAGAACGTTCCGATCACGCTCCTGCCGGGCAACCACGACCACGAACTGGCTGCCTACGACGAGTACGTCGACAGATTTGCCGAGTACAACGTCACACTCGTCCAGGAGGAGTCGATGACCCGGCCGGTCGGCGGCCGGACGATCCACTTCGAACACGGCCACCAGCGCGATCCCAACAACCGGATCGAGGACTGGGGCAGCCCACACGCATCGCCACTTGGCTACTTCTACAACACGCTGGTGACGAGCCGTGCCGGTCAGCTCTCCGACCGCGGGCGGTACAACTGGCTGAAGGACGTCCAGGCAGTGACACCGACCGAACGGATGCCGGTCTGGCTCATCTCGAAATACTTCTACCGGGAGATGAACCCACTCCTCCGGTACTCGATCATTCCCTTTCTGCTGCTTTTCAACATCAGCGTCGTTCTCGCGGTGTTAGCTGGGCTCGACATCCTGGGAATCTGGTCGGCACCGATCGAGCAGGGGACCGACTTTCTCGGCCAGTTCGGCTCCGCCGGCACAGCGGCCTGGTTCCTGCTCGCGATCAACGTGGTCGTGACGGGACTGCTCCTGTTGGTCGGTATCCCGCTGTATTTCATCCGCCGGGACGTCCGCAAAACCATCAACCGGTTCGGGATCTTCGAGACCGAACTGACGGTCGATCCAGCGACGCCGTACGAGGAGGCAGCGGGCGATATGTTCGAAGAGGAGCCGGAGACAGCGGTCTTCTGTTACGGACACACCCACCGACCGCGGATGACCAGAGTCGGCGACGGCGTGGTCGTCAACACGGGGACCTGGCTGAAACGCCTCCACCGTCGTGACGGCATCATCGGCATCCTTCCGCCAGTGTTCTATCCCTCCTACCAGCTGTTTGTCGTCCGGATCGAAGCAGAGCCGGCGGGGGTCGCCGTCGACTACGAGGAGGTTCAGAAGCCGAGCCCGGCTACCGAGGAACTCACCAGAACCGAGCGATTTCTCACACTCGGTCGCGAGCCAGAGACGGAGTTACCCGAAAAACAGATCGTGGCGGACCGGCCTGCAGACGAGACCGGTTCGTACTGAGTATTGCGGTAAATTTCGGCACGGCAGCAAAAACGAGGCTGTTGCCGCGCGCAGACTGATGCTAACGATACCCGGCGGTAACGACTCACAATAATCACGATCAGAGGGGACTACGCGTCGAGTTCCTCGTACTCTTCGGGTGTGTACGTCGAGAGTTCGATGGCGTGAATATCCCGGGTCATATGCTCGCCGAGTGCGTCGTAGACGACCTCGTGTTGATCGACCAGTGACTTCCCCTCGAAGATAGGCGAGACGATCGTCGCCGCGAGATGGTCTTCGTCGTCGACACCACGGGGGTGGCCAACCTCCGCAGTGGCGTCTGGCAGCTCCGATTCGAGTAGTTCTCTGACGTCTTCGGGTGTCATACCACAACAGAGTGGCGCAAGATAGTAAAACAACTCGAAGGCGAGCGCACGGTCAGTCGACAGTATCACAAACCATCACGCCGATGATCCGGTATGGTATCCGCCCTGGGGATACTCCGGATCGCGGTTCTCGTCGCGATCGGAAGCGGTCTCGCCTATCTCGCCAGAGTCGGAGCCCCCCGGCAGTGGTACGAGCAGCTCTCGGAGCGGTTCGTCTACGGCGTGCCGTGGGGAAGCCTGGTCACTGTCCTCGGTGTCGTGGCCTTCTATCTGTTCGCACAGAGCGGGTTCTCCCACTGGGGGTCACCCGTCGTGCTGGCTTTTCGGAGCTGGTCGTACCTGTATCCGGAAGGCCTGCTCGCAGCCGGCTTCGCTCACGCCTCGTCCGATCATCTGCTCGGAAATATGATCGGCACCGTCGTTCTCGCACCGATCGTCGAGTACGCCTGGAGCCACTATCCGCCACCGCGGGAAAGAGATACGAGCGACTACGAGTATGCGCCACCGGGACACTCCCAGCCCGAGACGACCCGGCCGACACCGACGGGCCTGCGCCACAATCCATGGGTTCGTGCACTCCTCATCTTTCCAGTCGCTGTCATCGTGGTGAGTATCGTAACCTCGGTGCTGGCTGTCGGCTGGTCGATCGGCTTCTCGGGGACGGTCTTCGCCTTCGGTGGCTTCGCCGTGATCTACTTCCCGCTCACGACGATTCTCGCGATGATCGGGTTCACCGGGACCGGTATCCTCGTGCGTACGCTTCAGGAGCCAGTGGTCCGGGCGACGGCAGATGCAGGCACACCGGGCCCACCGAGCTGGTTCGGTGTGAACGTTCAGGCACACCTGCTCGGCTTCCTGATCGGCGTATTGCTCGCGCTGGCACTGCTCGCTCATCGGAACGAACGGCGCGATCCGGTTCGTGTGTTCGGAGCGACACTCGTCTTCGCACTGACCCGCCAGCTCTGGTCGCTCGCCATCTCTGGTGGCGAGGGCGTGTTCATCCGGCATCAGGCGATCGGTGTGATATTCGTCTTCGGCCTCACGATTTTGATTACGGCGATCGCTGGTGCATCCGATCAGCCACTCCCCGCACTGGTTGCCGATTTCCAGATCGTTCGGTCCCGACGGACACTCGCCTATCTCTGGCTCGGTGCTGTCGCCGTCGTGGCGGGGGCCCTGTGGATCCAGCTCGTCCAGTCGGGCATCGATCTGGTCGGTGGGGCACTGTTCGTGTTCTCGCTTGCCATCCTGGCCGTGCCGGCACTCCCGGTCGCGCTGCCGGATGGGATCGTCGCGACACCGATCTCGCACCGACAGGTGCTCATCTTCACGCTGGCCGTAGTCGCTCTCGTGGTGGCACTGCCGAGTTTTGCGAGCAATGCCCCGGGGATGAGCGACGATCCACTGGCGGGCGAGGAGAGCCTCACGGTCGGTGATTACCAGATCACCTACGCGGAGGATCTCCCGCACGGGCGGATCGACGGCAACGAAAGCGGCCTGATCGTCGTCAGTGAACGGCGGGGCGTCTGGACGGCGGTCACGGACAGAAGTCAACTCGCCCGTCAGGGAGCGGCGACCACAGTCGTCGGCGGCTTCGGCTGGCGAGAGACGGTCGAAGCGAACCGGACCGGCTGGGAACTCTTCCAGGGCGATTCGGCGTACGTCGTCGATCTCGAACACGATGGCACTGTCCGACGGTCGTTTACCTCCGACGCCGTGACAGCAGATCTCCTGCTAGCGAATCACTCGATAGCGGTCGTCCCAGGTAGCGAAACGTTCTCGTTGCGGGTAAGCCGGGATGGCGAGTCCATCGGAACCACGCCGATCCCGAGACGAGACGAAACTGGTGTGGTCGGGCCGATTCGGTTCTCGACGCAACTGGACGGCGCGACCCGCTCGGTGTTCGCACACCAGAACGGGACGCGTGTCCTGATCGCAACGCGGGAGAAGTAACCCAGTTATCGCCCGACAGTCGCCTGGTCGGTTATCTGGTCGACGGTCTCTTCGGCTGCCAGAGCCGCCGGATAGACGATGTGGTCGACGTGTTCCAGGTGTGCGTACGCTTCCTGGCCATCCTCACAGATCCTGCAGTGTGTCTCTGCCCCCGGCGCGAGATTCCGTGCCAGTTCACAGACCACCAGATTCGTCTTCACGGTGTTGGTGAGTCCTGCGACGATATCCGCGGTCTCGGGGTTGGCCTTCTTGATAACGTCCATCTCTGTGCCGTCGCCCTGGATCACCCGGCCCGCGAGTGGATTCGGAAACTGTGCCGCCTTTTCCGGGTCCTTCTCGATTACTGTAACCATGTACCCGCTGTCGGTCAACTTGGCTGCGGTGTGCCGACCGACACGGCCACCACCGACGATCAGTATCTGACGGAGCATCGTGTCGCCTAGTCGTAGCACCCCAGTGGACATATTGGCAGTATTTCCGGCCAAAAATTGCCAAGAAGAGCAGTGAAACCTAGAAATCTAGTAGATCCATTTGACAGCCCCGGTTAATACGAAATTAACTCAAAAAAACGAATGAGGAATGTGACAGTCAGACAGATTCTCGCTATTTGCACGGGCCGTCACAACACCGTCCCGTGTTTTTTATCCGGGAGCTCCTTGTCGACCGTCTCGTAGAACGCGAACCGGTTGACGAGTTCGTCCCGTAGCCTGCTCGGTGGGACGATCTCGTCGATGACGACCTCGCTCGCCATCCGGTGGACGTCGATATCTTCGCGGTACTCCTCTCTGAGTTCCTGTTCGCGCTGTTTTCGCGCTTCCGGATCGTCGATCTCGTCGAGTTTGTTCGCGTAGACCGCGTTGATCGCCGCCTCGGGCCCCATGATCGCAATCTCGCCCGATGGGAGCGCGATGGTCGACTCGGGCTGGTAGGCAGGGCCGGCCATCGCGTAGATCCCTGCGCCGTAGGCTTTCCGGACGACCACCGACTGTGTCGGAACGGTCGCCGAGGAGGTAGCGTAGATCATCCGTTTGCCCTGTTCGAGAATCCCCTCCTTTTCGACCTGCGAGCCGGCCATGAAGCCCGGCGTATCGCAGAGATAGAGCAGGGGAACGTTGTACGCGTCTGCCGTCCAGATGAACTGCGCTGCCTTCTCGGCGGCGTCGGGGAAGATCGCTCCTGCCCGCTTTGCCGGCTGGCTGGCGACGATGGCGACCGGCCGACCGTCGATGTGCGCGAAGGCAGTGATGATCTCACTGCCGTACTCGGGCCGGAGTTCCAGCACCGAACCGGCATCGACGACACGCTCGATAATCTCGTGCATGTCGTACCCCTTGTTCGGCTTTTCGGGCACGATCGAGTCGATTCCGCCGGGAGATTTTTCCGGTGCAGTTCCATCCTTCTGTGGTGGTTTGTGATCGCTATTTCTCGGCAGGTAGGTCAGGAGTTTCGCGACCAGTTCGCGGGCGTGTTCCTCGTCTTCGGCGATCAGATCCGCGCTGCCGGAGTGGGTCGCGTGCATCTCCGCGCCGCCGAGATCCTGCATATCGATCGTCTCTCCGGTGACCATCTCGACCATCCGCGGGGAAGCGATCGCCATCGCGCTCACGTCCCGGACCATTATCGTGAAATCCGCAAAGACGGGCGTGTACGCCGCACCGGCGATACAGGGGCCATACAGCACACAGATCTGTGGCACGCGGCCCGAGAGCATCGAGTGGTTGTAGTAGAACTTGCCGATCCCCTCGCGGTTGGCGAAGAAGCCGGTCTGCTGGTCGATCCGCCCGCCGGAGGAGTCCATCAGGTACAGCACTGGTCGACCGGTCTTGAGCGCGCGGTGTTGCATCCTGAGGAACTTCTCGACGCCCTTCTCGGCCATCGACCCCGCCTTGACGGTGAAATCGTTCGCCATGAAGTGCAGATCACGGCCCTCGAACTCCGCCGCGCCGGTGAGCAACCCGTCGGCAGGCAGTCGATCTTCGGCATCGAACTCGGCGAACTTGCCGTCCTCGAACGTGATGCCGTCCTCGCCGAACCAGAGATCCAGGCGGTCGCGGACGAACAGTTTCCCCTGTTCGTCGAGGCGCTCGCGGTACTTTTCCGGGCCGCCCTGCTCTATGTCCTCGATTTCCTCCCAGAGACGTTGCTCGCGGTCTGTGGGACCAGGCTCGTCGTCCGACCGGTCGCTGTCGGTTTCTGGTTCGGTCGCGCTCTCGCCGTTGCTGCTGTAGGTCGCGAGTGGGCTCTCACCGCCGTGGTGGTACACTTCGATCGTGTCCTCGAAATGCTGTGAGAGCGCTTTGGCGATTGCGTTCGCGGCCTCTTCGCTCGTATCCTCCTGGACGCGTATTTTCATCGAGAATCTCCCTCAGTAGGATTTCGGGAAGCCGATCTGCTGGCTGATGTGGTTGTACGCCATCTGCTGGGTGACTGGGGCCAGCCGCGTGAGGTTGATCTCCCGCCACCAGCGCTCGATATCGTACTCCTTCGCGTACCCCCACCCGCCGAAGGCCTGCATCGACTGCCGAACTGCCTCGATCCCCGCCTCGACGGCGGTCGCCTTCGCCACGTTCGTCTCGTAGGCGCAGTCTTCACCCTGATCGAACAGCCAGGCGGCCTTCTCTCGCATCAATCGAGCCGTCTCCATGCGCGCGTACGCCTTCGTTATCGGGAAGGAGACGCCCTGGTGGGTCCCGATCGGCGCGTCGAACACCTCCCGGTCGTTGGCGTATTCGATGGCGCTCGACGCTGCGAGTTCGCCGATACCGGTGCCCGCTGCCGCGAAGCCGATCCGCTCGGGGTTGATCATGTGGACGAGTGGCTCCCACCCTCCGCCTTCCTCGCCGAGGAGATTTGCGGCCGGGACGCGAACGTCGTCGATGAACACCTCGCAGGAGTTCGAGTAGTTGATCCCGTGTTTCGGGATCGGGGAGGTGTCGATCCCGGAGTCGTCCATATCGAGGATGAAAAGAGAGATTCCGTCAGTCGGTCGTGCGACATCGCTTCGCGGCGTCGTTCGGGTCACCAGAATCATGTTGTCGGCGATATCTGAGAACGTAATCCAGGCTTTCTCGCCGTTGAGGACGTACTCGTCGCCGTCTTTCTCCGCACGGGTCTCGACATTGAGGGTGTTCGTTCCGGCCTTCGCCTCGGTGATGCCGATCGAGAAATTCCGGTCACCAGCCGCGATATCCGGGAGGAACCGTTCTTTCTGTTCGTCGGTGCCGTAGTCGCGGATGCCCAGCGCGGCCATCCCGGCAGTCAGGACGAGATACCAGGTGCCGGCCATGCCGCAGCCTTCGGCACAGAGTGTCTCCATGGCGAGGCCCATCTCCTGCATCCCCATCTCTGCGCCGCCATATGCCTCCGGGATCAGGAGCCCGTGAAAGTCCGCCGCAGCGAGTTCGTCCCAGAAGGCCTGTGCGAACTCGCCCTCGGCCTCTTTCTCGCGCCAGTATGCCGGTCCGAACTCCTCGGCGACCGCCGTCGCGGTCGATTCGATCAGCCCGTGTGTCGTGTCGGCGCTAAAATCCATGGTTTGGGTTCTCATAACCTACGGCTGGTCGGCTTTTAGTGTTTGCCGTGGTCTGAGTTACATAGGCTGGGCGCATGTACAGCAAGAGAGCCCCTGGAGTAGCAGTTACTAAAACCGCCTCGAACAGGAAGAAAGCCCCCGGTCGCTCGGTGAGCGAGACGACGTAAGGACCGCAAGGAAGTGAGGACCGCAGCGAGTCGCAGCCACCGAACGGCCGGGGGCTTTCTTGCTGTGTGTGGTGCTGTTCCCAGTCACACATCTCGGGGCCTTCTTGCTGTCGTTATTCTGATCAGCGGAAGTAGCCAATTCGACACCAGACCGCCATTTCGATACGTTTTTGCACGGCAGGAGAGGTGGTCTATTGTATGGCACGGGGGGACCGCGAGAAACTGGCCGAGAAAATCGCCGGTGAAATAACGCTCAGCGACAACCCTGGCGCGACACTTCGGAAGTGGCGAACAGATTTCGAAATCGCGCAGACTGACCTCGCAGAGCGACTCTCTGTCTCCCCATCCGTGGTCTCGGACTACGAAAGTGGTCGCAGAGACAACCCCGGAATCGGGATCGTCCGCCGGGCGGTCGACGCCCTGCTCGATATCGACGAGCGTCGCGGCGGGAGTCACATCCGCCAGTACGCACGTGTCCTCTCGGCGGGCTTCGACAGCGACGCAGTCCACGACCTCAACGAGTATGCCGCGAATATCCCCCTCGAACGGTACTACGAGGCGATCGACGCCACGGAGATCGTCGAAGGAACACGGGATACGATCGCCGGCCACACCATCATCGACAGCATCGAGGCGATCCAGAATCTCTCCAGCGACGAGTTCTACAATCTCTACGGACAGAGTACGAACCGTGCGCTCGTGTTCACGAACGTAACGAGAGGGGAGTCACCGCTGGTCGCACTGCGCGTGTTCAAACCGAGTCCCCACGCGGTCGTACTCCACGGCCTCGATGAGGACGATCTCTGGGATCTCGCGCCTGATCTCGCGCGTCTCGACGGCTTTTCGCTGGCAGTATCGGATCTCTCGCTCGAAGAAATGCTCGAACGACACCGCGAACTACCCTAATTACTCCACGTACGTGTACTTGCGTTCGCCCATCCGGCCCCAGCCGTCGAAGACGAACTCGCCGTCGGGGGAGGTCAGCGGTTCCATCTCCGTGGTCTCGTCGTGGTTGTGAACGTCGTGGATGCTCTCGTACTCCTCGAAAGTGATGTCGTGACGGTTCTCGATCTGCTCGAAGATATTCAGCTGTTCGATCTCCGATTCCCAGCCGTCCTGGATCGTCTCGGCGTGGATCTCGGCCTGCGCACCGCTCCCGTACGAGGAGACGAGCATGTTCCGGCCAGTGAGATCGCGACCGTCTTCGAGCGCTTCCGCGAGTCCTGCGGCACGCGCGAGGTGGACGGAGCCAGTGTACCAGTTGCCGACTTCCCGGGAGATGGCGAAGGTCGGTTCGACCGTCTTCGCGTACCACTCCTCGTATGCAGTCGTCTCGGCCAGTTTGTCGGTGTACTCGGTAATCGCGTCGAGGAAGGCTTCGTGGTCGTCGAACGCCTCCCGGCGCGGTTGCCGGCCGATCTCTTCGGCGAGTTCGTCCTCGATCTCCGTGTCGCGGATGCAGTGTCGGTAGCCGAGCACGGCGGCCTTTCGCACCATACCAGGGAAGGGCGTGTGGAACGGTGCGAGTTCGAAGTTGTCCGGGTGGGTGTCCCCGCCGTTGCGTGCGAAGTCGATCATCGCCTCGCGCATCCGGGCGAGATACACCTGCATCGAGCGCTTGCCGTCGACACTCGGGAACTGCTGGTTCGGTTTGAGGAAGTCCGTCTCGTCGGCGCTGCCGAAGCCCTGCTCGTCACCGAGCGTGACGAGATCCGGATCTTCGTCGATCAACATCGCGACTGCGCCGGCACCCTGGGTCGCCTCGCCGGGGTCGTCACGGGCGTACAGTGCGGTGTCGGTGGCGATCACGAGCGCCTTCCGGCCCTGGTTTCGCCCGGCGCGAATCCAGTTG
>Ga0207753_1000443_pt1 | contig 16215 bp, 12 predicted proteins | sample PonA233FremontCA_2_FD_187273 | JGI IMG/M metagenome (GOLD analysis project Ga0207753, IMG submission 187273) | Salt pond sediment microbial community from Fremont, CA, USA - Pond A23 Sediment 3 (SPAdes) | ecosystem: Environmental > Aquatic > Non-marine Saline and Alkaline > Saline | place: USA... | reverse complement strand
GGGGCGCGGCTGCCTTTTACATCATCGCCTACGGCACGGTGGGCATGGTGCCGTTCTACTTCCTCGGGCCCCGCACGCGGCAGGTGGGCGAGGCGTTTGGGTTCGTGACGCAGGCGGAGATGCTGGCCCACCGGTACGACAGCCGCACGCTCTCGGTCGTCCTGGCCGTGCTCAGCGTCGTCGCGTTCGTGCCCTACCTCACGCTGCAGATGAAGGGCGCGGGCCTGCTCCTCGAAACGGTCTCGGAGGGGGTCGTGCCGCAGTGGCTCGGGGCCCTCGTGGCCTACGGGGTGGTGCTGATCTACGTCTTTGCCAGCGGCATGATGGCAATCGGCTGGACGAACACGGTGCAGGGCCTCTTCATGATGGCCGTGGCGTGGTTCCTGGGCCTCTACCTGCCGGAGGCGCTCCACGGGGGCATCCGGCCCATGTTCGAGGCCATCGCGGCAAGCGGCAAGGAAGCGATGCTCGAAGCCCCAGGCCTCGCCGCGGACGGGTCGGCCTGGAGCTGGGCGGGCTACAGCTCGGCCGTCCTCGTGTCGGCCGTAGGCTTCTCGATGTGGCCCCACCTCTTCATGCGCGCCTTCACGGCCAAGAGCGACCGAACCCTCAAGCTGACGGTGGTCCTGTACCCCACCTTTCAGCTCTTTCTGGTGCCCATCTTGCTGATCGGCTTTGCCGGGGTCCTCGCGTTTCCGAACGTGGCGCCGCCGGACACGATCGTGCCGCACCTGCTTACCCAGATTGAGCTCTCCCCTCTCCTCGTGGGCCTGGTGTGTGCGGGGGCGCTCGCCGCGTCGATGTCGTCGGGCGACGCCATTTTGCACGCCGCCGCCTCCATCGGGCTCCGCGACGGGATCAAGCCCCTGCTCACCGGCACGATGAGCGACACCCGGCAGCGCCAGTGGATTCGGGGCCTCGTCATCGCCACGAGCGCCACGGCGTACTACTTCGCGGTCTTCTCGGAGGTGGGCATCGTGGCGCTTCTGCTCGGAGCCTACGGCGGGGTGGCCCAGATTTTTCCGCTCGTCTTCGCCGCGTTCTACTGGCCCCGTGCGACCGGCCCCGGCGCCCTGGCGGGCCTCCTCGCGGGGATCGGGGGGAACACGCTCTTCCTCGTCGCCCCCCATCTCCGCCCCCTCCCGCTGCACGAAGGCGTGTACGGACTCGTGGCGAACGTGACCGTCTTCGTCGCCGTAAGCCTTCTCACACCTCCGCACGACCGCGAGCACCTCGCGGCGTACGTGCATTCTGACCGCCACTCCTCCACATCGGCGGCCTGAGACACGCCCCCGGCATAGAGCTTGCTTGGTTTTTCTACCAGCGCCTCACCCTCTCTTCTGGATGCCTCTCTCCGACATGCACTCCGCACGGTACAGCCTCCTTCCCTTTCTGCTTGTCCTCGCCGTTCTGACCGCCACTCCAGGCCAGGCCCAGAACGCCGACGAGCTCGGGGATGCCCTGAGCACCATCGGCCAGCAGTACGCCGACAACTACACGCAGCCGGTCACTGACGCGCTCGGGGCCAACCTGAATGCGGGCCTCTTCCGCACCGCGGAGGTGGGGGGCGAGGGCCTCATTCCCGTGGTCGACGTCTACGTCGGCGTGGCGGGAACGGGAGCGCTGACCGCGGGCTCGAAGACGGCCTTCCAGCTCAGCCAAGACCAAATCCAGACGGACGACGGACGCACCCTCACGATCACCTACCCCGAGGGGGACCTGCCAACCATCTTCGGCGAGGAGACCTCTCCTGGGGAGGCGGTTATTTCCGACGACGATCCCCTCACGCCCGACGAAACCGTCGAGCTTCCGCCTGGACTGCTGAACACCCCCATCGCGCCGCTGGCCATTCCTCAGGTCGGCGCCGGCACTGTGTTTGGCACCGACGCGCAGCTCCGCTTCCTGCCCGAGACGAGCATCAGCGACTACGGCTCCGTCTCCCTCTTCGGGCTGTCCGTGCGGCACAGCCTCAGCCAGTACATTCCCCTCTCGCCCGTCAACCTGGCCGTGCAGGGCACGTGGCAGAGCCTCTCCCTCTCCGGCGCCGAGGACAGCAGCAACCCCGGCCAGATCGTGGACGCCTCCGGCTGGGCCCTCAACGCACAGGTGAGCAAGAGCGTCCCCGTGGCCCCCATCACATTCTACGGCGGCCTGCAGTACGAGAGCTTCGGGGTCGACGTCGGCTACACCTTTCAGACCGACGCCGGAACGTCGACCGTCGCGTTCGAGCAGGACGCCTCAAACAGCGTCCGCGCCCTCGCCGGCGTGTCGGTGACGCTGGCCCTCCTCCAGATCAACGTCGACTACGCCCTGAGCAACAACAACACGGTGACGGCGGGCGTCGGCCTTACGCTGTAGGGCCAGCGCGCCCCTTACTCCCCGTTCTGTGGGGCGATCTCGCGCTCGTAGCGCTCTACGGCCTCCTCGACGACCCCCTTGGCCCGCTGCGGCCCAAAGAAGTCCTGCACCTGCACGGTCTTGTCCTCCAGGGCCTTGTAGTCCTGGAAGAAGCGGCGGAGCTCGCGGAGGCGGTGGTCGGGCAGCTCCTTGATGTGCCAGTAGTCGTTGAAGGCGGGGTCGTCCATGTGGATGCAGATAATTTTCGCATCCTCCTCGTCGTCATCGAGCATGTTCATGAGCCCAATGGGCCGGGCCCGCAGGATGCTAAGCGGATCGACCGCCTCCTGGGCCAGCACGAGCACGTCGAGCGGGTCCCCATCGTCCGCGTAGGAGCGCGGGACGAAGCCGTAGTTGGCGGGATAGACGACCGAAGAGTAGAGCATGCGGTCCACTCGGAGCAGGCCGCTCTCCTTATCGAGCTCGTACTTGACCTTACAGCCCTGCGGAATTTCGATGATGCAGCTGAACACGTCGGGGGCCTCGGGCCCTACGTCAATGTCGTGCCAGGGATGACTCATGGACGGAGAGGGGGGTGATGAGCGGGGACGAACAGCGAAGCGCCGCCGACGGGGCGGACACCAGGGCCTCTTCTTCGCAGAGCCGGCCCCGGTGCCGAGGGCCGACCGCGCACCCGTCTGCTACGCGCCGGGCCCCACCGAAGAGTCAGTCTGTGGCGACTCCTTCAGGTGCTGAGACGGATCAAAGGAGCGCTCCGCCCCAAGCCACACCGCAAGGGCGGCACTCGTGATGTGCGTGGCGCCCGGATCGAACGAGAGTCCCTCGGTCTGGGCCGCCCCCAGCGCCTCGATGTCGCCGTCGATCTCGTCGAGTCGCTCCGCGAGCGCCTGCACGTCCCGCGCCAGGCGGGAGGCCGTTTCGGTCGCGTGCCCCTCCAGCAGCAGGCGCTCATCGCGATGAAGGTCCACGAACCGTCGCAGCACGTCGGCGCCCCCAAGGTGCACAGCCGTTTCGTCGGGGGTCCCGGCTGTCGTTTCATTTCGCCCTGTGAGCGTGGTCGCCACCGGATCGAGGCCGCGGGCCTCCAGGGCCTCGACGAGGGCCTGCCCAAAGGCAGCACCTCGGTTGACGATGAGGCCCGTGCGCCCGATGTAGGGCTGGTCGGCCACGAATCCCTGAAGGTCATCGGCCAGCGCGTCGGCCGAGTCAGCGGTCGCGTGGTGCCGGATGTGGTCGAGCCGGTAGGTCGCCGGGTCGCCGGAGGCGGTCTTCGACTTTTCGAACAGGGCGTGCGTAACGGCCGGGTCGCCGTCTTCACCGGCCGGAGCGATGTCTACGCCGAGGAAGAATGCGTGAGCCATGTCGGGCACAGAGCTGATGGATCGAAGCGCGACGAATGGGCCTCATACGGATGAGCCTATCCGTCCGCTCGTTCCCCGGGCGGAATGCACGCTGCCCCGATGCCCCGTAAATTCACGCCGTGGCGGCGGGAAGGGTGCAGTACTGCACGCTAAAGTACGACCGCTCGTCCGTCCACACGGTGTCGACCTCGAAGCCGGCCGCCGCCGCAAGGCTCGCAAATCCGTCGAGCGTGTACTTGTGGGAATCCTCAGTGTGAATGGTCTCCCCCGCCCTGAACGAAAAGGACTCCCCGCCCACGGTTACGGACTGATCGACCTCACTTCGGAGGTGGCTCTCAACGCACCCCCGCTCTTCGTTCCACCGTGCGTGGTGCTCAAAGGTGTCGAGGTCGAAGGTCGCATCCAGCTCCCGGTTCATGCGGCGGAGCAGGTTTTTGTTAAAAGCCGCCGTCACCCCTTCGGCGTCGTTGTAAGCGGCCGTCATCACGTCGACCTCCTTCTTCAGGTCCACGCCGATAAGCAGTCCCCCGTCGGGCCGCACCGTAGTGGCAATCTGTTCGAGGAACGCCCGGGCCTTCTCGCGCCGGAAATTGCCGATCGTGGACCCCGGATAGTACCCCATGGTCCGGCGCGGAGAACGCGGCGGCTCCGGCAGATCGAAGGCCGTCGTGTAGTCGGCACACACCGGCTGAACGGGAAGGGACGGATAGTCGTCGGCGAGGGCCTCGGCACTGTCGAGCAGGTGGCTCTTCGAGATGTCCACCGGCACGTACGTGACCAGGTCCTCCAGGTGGTCCAGCAGAATGCGCGTCTTCAGACTACTGCCACTCCCGTACTCCACGAGCCGCGCCTGCGGGCCAATGACGTCGGTCATGGCCCCGACGTTCTGCCGCATGATGCTGATCTCCGTGCGGGTGGGGTAGTACTCGTCGAGGGTGCAGATCTTGTCGAAGAGCTTCGAGCCGCGCTCGTCGTACAGAAACTTCGACGGAATGCGCTTCTGGTTCTTCCGGAGTCCTGTCAGCACGGCGTCCCGGAACGATTCCGTGGCGGGCGCCTGATCGAGAACGGGGTGAACACGGGTGGAGGTCGGCATGCGCCTGAGGCATCAGTCACAGGAGGAAGCGATCCCCGTAGTTCCGCGCGTGGCTTCGGGACCGGGGACGACGAAGCGCCTTCAACAACAGAGGTACCCGCATGGAAGTCAACCTGACGCGGCGGCGAATAGAGGTGTGCAGGGATTGTTACAGACCGTGTCCTGGCCCGGATCTAGGTTTCTAAATCAGCGAGGGGATCTGGGTGGCGAAATTGATAGCCACACCGCGCTTTTACCTTCTGGTTGTCCACGACCTTGCCCGTGGTGTCGTCCGACGCGTCGAACGTGGGCGGGTCCAGGCCTAGGACCTCCGCCGCCCGCGTGTAGATGGCACGGCGGGTGGGGTGCGCGTCCGCACAGGCATTGAACACCTCGTTCCGGACATCTTGCTCGAGGAGGGTCGTGACCAGCGCCACGCAGTCGTCTCGGTGAATCAGGTTCACCGGCGCCTCCGGACGACTCACGTTCGAGCGCCCCGCGAGGAAGCGGCCGGGATGGCGATCACCGCCATACAGGCCCCCGAACCGCACGATCGTCGTCGCGAAGGCCGGGTCGTCCAGGAGCTGTTTCTCGGCGGCCAGCACGGCTTTCCCAGTCGAGCGGCGCGCGCCCGGGAGAGCGTCGGGCTGCCCTGGAGGCTGATCGGCCTCCGTCACCGTCCGCTCCACGTTCGGGTAGACGCCGGTCGAGCTCGCGAAGAGGATCCACTCCACCGCCCCCTCGGCCGCCGCTTCGCGAACCGCATCAATCTGCCGGCGGTGGTGCGCCTCCACATCGTCGGCGCCCCGAGACGGGGGAACGTTGAGGACGAGAATGGGCGACGCGAACATGGACGCGGCGTTCTCGCCGGAGAGGTGCGGGGCAAGGGACAGGAGAAACGGCTCGATCCCGTCGGCCCGCAGCGCGTCAACTTTTTCGGGGGTGGTCGTGGAGCCCCGCACGTGGACGTCCTGTGCGACGAGGTGCTGTGCGAGCGGCCGACCGAGCCAGCCGCATCCAAGAACACTGACGTCCACGTCGATCATGAGGGGAGGATCGTTCGTCGCGTTCGGGGGGAGCTTTTTTCCGGCATCAACCGGGGGCGTCGGACGGTCGAGCGAGGAGTGCTGTTTCCTCCCCGTCGGCCTCGACACGCTCAGCCTCCCGGGATTCCCCAGGGTCCTCCGGACGCAAATCTATGCACACCCCCCTTCTTCTCCGGAGGCCTCCCTTCATTAGCGACGCTCTCCCCCCTAAAAGTCTTCGAGGACGCGCTTCACGATGTCCTTTTCGAATACCCCCGCCGTCCCCTGGTCGCCTCTGTCGTCGTGGGCCACGGGGTCGCCGTTGGGGGACCTCCGGCGCTCATCTCCGTTCGACGTCCCGTACTTCGTCTCGTCGGCCAGGCCTTCGAGGGCATGTTGCACCACCGGCCGGAGTTGATCGAGCGCGTCGTCCGGCACGTCGCCGTCGTGAATTTGCGCCGCCACGAACTGCACGAAGGGCGCATCGGGGGCGTCCTTCTGCCGCGTGAGGTACTCCTGAACCCGGCGGTCGTACGACCGATCGTCGGGCGTCGCACGAAGCGTGTCCGGATCAAACGCCCGCTTGGTGACCCGCCGGAGCGTCTCGGTGGCCGCGGACTCGGCGTGGAGAAGATCGAACGTGAACACGGCCTCGGGGCGGGCCTCCGGCGCGACGTCCGCGTAGAATTGGTAGTGGAGGCCGTTGGTGAACACGACGAGGTCCGCCGCCTCCGTGTCGAGGTGCCGCAGGAGACCATGCTCCTCGTCCACGTCCAGACCCTCCGTCGCCGCCGAGCACTGAACCAGCATCACCGTCTTCCCCTCTTTCTTGAGGGCGTAATCGACCGTCACCTCGTCTTCGCCCTCGCCAACGCGGACCTCCGGCTCCACGTCTTGGACGTCGAAGGGGTCGTAGCCCAGCGCATCGAAGAAGGGAAGGACGAGCGCCGTCTCTGTTTTCTTCGGGGTGTCGAGCGCGTGATGTTGCCCCTCGGCACTGGCCCGGAGGATGGAGAGTCGGTCGATCAGGTCCATGGAAGAACGAGAAACAGGTGGGAGAACAACGGGAGGGCCGTATGGGGCAAACACGGTGCCAACCCGGCCCGCCCGCCAAGCCGCCCGTCGGCCCCCGATCGTCCATGAACCGTATGCGCGGTCGGTGGCATTTCGAAATGCCGCTTCACCGTCCGGCACGACTGGTGCGCCCGCCGCACGCAGGTCTCGCAAAGATCAGTCCGTCTCCCCGTCGGCCCTGTCACTGGGCGCCTCGACCCCGGCGGGGGCGCGGTCGCAGATGCGTCTGAGTACGGCCTCGACGTCGTCTTCGTGGAGGCGGCCCGCCTCCAGATCCGCACTGACCGCCTCCAGGGCCCGGCGCCAGCACGCCGCCGGGGGGAGCGGCTCACGCGACGTCAGGTACCCTTCCGCCCGGAAGTATGCTCGGAGCTCGTCGACCTTGTCGGACCGAAAGCGCTTGACCGCCCCATTGTCCAAGGCCTCGAGGATCCGCGCGGCCTGCCCATCGACGCGCTTGGCGAGGGCGGCCACGTCGTCGATGAACGTCTCCGAGACCGCCGCCGTCGCCTCCAGCGCCGGCCGCCCAACGGGGGCCCCACGCCCCACCCGCCAGGCCGCGGCCCACTGTTCAACCGCCCGGGCCCGGGCCTCGAGGCCCCGATACGTCGCCGGGGCAAGATCGATGAGCGAGAGGGCGTCCCGCTCGGCGAGGCCCGCGAGCTGGCCCCATCGCCGGTACGAGGCCTCGGCGGCACGGCAGAGCACCCGCACGTCCTCGGTCAGGTACCACAGGGGCAACTGCCCGATTTCGTTTCGGGGCGTCCAGCGCGGCACGTCGAGATGGGGTTCAAGGGCGTCGTGGGTCAGCTCTTCGGGCGACGGCAGGTCGGGGGGAGTCGGCCGTCCCGGACGGAGCGCCCCGTCTCCCCCGGCATCATCGTACGCAACGCCGGTAGCACCGGCCCCGGACAGCTCGTGGACCGTGAGGCCCGTATCCGTCCCCTCCAGCTGCCGCCGCCACTTGGCCACCTCGTCGGACTGGGCCGTCAGGTAGATCACCTGGCGCCCCTCCGCCGCGACCGTGCGGAGTGCCTCGATGATGGCCTCGGCCTTCCCGTCGTCGCTGTTGGCCAGCGCCTCATCGAGCACCAGGGGCGGCTGCACGCCCCGCTCCTGCTCCTCCACGAAGGCCATCCGCACCGCAAGCAGGAGCTGCACCTTGGTGCCGCCGGACAGCTCATGGAGGGCGAGGCCCCGGCCGGCGTCGGTGACCACCCGGAAGGTGCTCGCAGCCCGGTCGAGGTCCAGCCGATACCGGTCGCTCGTGATGTGGCGGAAGAGCTCGTCGGCGCGGTCGAAGACGGCCGGCAGGTCTTGATTGCGGGTCCGTTCGTGGACGACGTCCGCCAGGGCCTGCCCCACGACCCGCTGAAGGTCGCGTCGGCTCCGATCCCGCAGCGCCCGCTGCGCCGACCGGCGTTCTGCGAGGGCCTCCTCCAAGTCGTGGTCCGTCTTGGCGTCCTCAACCTGCTGCTGAATCCGACTGATCTGGTCGGACAGGTCGTCGATGCGCTCGGCCTGACTCGCGGCCTCATCCTTTTGTCGCTCCAGTTCCTGAATCGACATCGTGAGCATGGCGTCCTCAAAGCCCTCCAGGTCGCGGAGGCGTTCGCGCTCCAGTTCAACGGTCTGCTCCGCCTGGCGCAGGGCCTCCTCGGCGGCCTCGTACTCCGCGAACTGCGCACACCACTCCGCCACCGTTTCCTCGTCCTCCACCCCCAGGCGGTCGAAAAGCTCATCGATCGTCGTGTCGAGCGTCTCGATCCGGTCGGCGGCCTGGTCGAGGCGTTGCTGGGCGTTCTCTCGTTCGCTCCGGGCTGTCTCGAGGGCCTGCTGCTCGTCTCGAAGCCGATCTCGAGCCGCCCGGCCATCGCTTAGGTCCGTCCCCGCATCGAGGCCGTACGGCTCCACGAGCGATTGCACCTTGTCCCGCCACCGCTCGCGCTGCTGCTCCGCCGCCCGGCGCTTCTCGTCGGCCCCCTCAACCGCCGCCCTCGCGTCCTGCCACGCCCCCAGCCGCTGGACAAGCCAGAGCAGAGAATGACTCTTCAGTGAGGGGGCCACGTGCAGTTGATCGGCGAGCTTGTCCTCACGCGCCTCCAGGTCGGCCTTCTCGTCCTCAACGGCCTCCGCGTCGGCGGCGTGGCGGGCCCACTCCTGCGCCTTTGCGGCCTTCAGCCGCGCCTCTGTCCAGTCCTGCACGAGCGTGTCAAGGTGCGCGTGGACGGCCTCGACCGACCAGGACGCCGGAGGGGGAAGGTCGAGCCGCCCGAACCGCTGCTCGACGTCCGAGCGCCGCGACTCCGTGGCGGCGTCTGTCGAACGGGTCGCGAGGTACACGGCGACGGCCATGCTCCCTCCGAGGGCGGCGACGACCCAGCCCAGGATCACCCCGCTACTTCCCAGAACGAGACCCAGTCCCATCACGACGACGGCCCCGACAAGGCCGACGTAGCGGGGAATCTGGGTCCCCGCGCCTCCTGCCGCGGTGGGCTCCGGCTCCCGCAGCCACTCCGCCAGTCGCTCAAGGCCCCGGCGCACCTCCTCCGAGTCCGTCTCCGCTTCGACGTCGCCAAACAGCCGCTCCAGGGCCCCGAGCGCCTCCGCCCGTCCCTGCACCTCCAGGCGCGACTCGGCCAACGACTGCACCGCGTCGACGTCTGGGGCGTCAATCTGTGCGGCGGCCTCCTTGTCGTCGCCGGGCAGGCGGTCCCACTCCGTCTCCTCCCGGGTTGCCGCCCGGGCCCGCTCCTGCTCCGCCTGCTCGACGGTGGACTGCGCCCGGGCCCACTCTTCCAGAGCATTCCGGAGCGTGTCGAGGGTGCCGTCGGGAAGACCTTCGTCCGGGAGTTGGGTTGCGTCGATGCGGGCCTCCGCCGCTGCCCGCTGCTCGGTGGCCGCCTCACGCTTCTCCACCGCCTCCGCCCGCTCGGTCCGCAGCCGGTTGAGGCGCTCGTCCTCGTCGCCCTGCAGGGCCTCCATTCCGTCGGGAAACGCGTCGTACGTCCGCTGGGCCTCCGCCCGCTCCTGCTCGGCTCGTTTCAGGGTACAGGCCTGCTCCAGCGCATCGCGCCGCCGTGCCGCCACCTGGGCGTCGGTCCGTTCCTGCTGAAGCCGGTGGAGGGACCGCTCTGTGCGCTCAAGGTCGCGGTAGACCGAGCGGGCCTCGTCCACGCGATCCTGGGCCTCCACCACGTCCCGTGTCTCGCTGAGCCGTCCTTTCGCATACTCGCCAAAGCCGAGCGCCTGGGCGGCGCCCGGCACGTTGTATCCGCCCTGCGCCTCCTGCACGATCGCCGCGGCCAGGTCCCGCTCCGAATCCTCGGTCGCGGCAAGCAGGTCGTGGAGCGACATGTAGTACCGGTCCCGATGGTCGGCGGGCGGCATCGACGGCCGGCTTGCCCCCGCGCCGTCCTTCTGATACTGCACGCGGCTGCCCTCCACGTCGACGCGCCACGGCCCCCCATCGAGCCGGAACGCCCCCTCCACGATGGGGTGCGTCCCGTCGTGGGCCCCCGGCCACAGCAGCACCGCGAGGGATCGGGCGAGCGTCGTCTTGCCCGACCCGTTCGGGCCCGCGATCACGGTCACGTCGGCGTCGAGCGACTCGACCTCCAGCCCAAAGTCCCGGCCGTACATGCGGGACACGGCGAGGCGGTGGACGTGCAGCGCGGCGTCCGGGGCCGCGGACGATGCAGCGGCGGCGTCAGTCATTCGTCGGATCCGGAATTGGTCTCAGAGCGCAATTCATCGAGGAGCAGGAGGCCCTGTCGCTGAACGATCTCGGCGAGCGTCTCGCGGTCCGGGCGGACCTCGCCGGCCTCCCGGAGCGGGGCGTATGCGGGCGAGGTCTCCACGGTCTGGAGCGCCTCGTCGATGGCGGCCCACGCATCCTCGACGAGGGCGCCGTCGTCCTCATTCTGCACGGCAAGGAGGAGCTCGGCGAGCACGGCCGGCGGGTCGCTTCCCTGCGCGATGGCCTGTAGGTCGAGGGCCGGCCGCGTCCGGGCGGTGGCGGCCTCGACAACAGCGGTCGCGTCCTGCAGCGGCACCTCGAGCGCTCCGGGCCACGTGTCGACCAGGTCGCACGCCTCCCGGTGGAGCGGCGTCCGGCCCGTGAGGGTGACCCGACAGACGAGGCGCTGGGGCCCAGCCCCCGTCTCACGGACCTCGCGGAGCCGCGCCCGCATCGCCTCCGTCACCGCCGCCTCAAGATCTCTTTCTTCCTCGGCCTCGCTCACGTCCACCTCGATGGGGTCGTACCGGAGCGTGGCCCGCGGCAGATGGGTGGCCGTGGCGGCCCCGTCCGGCTCCACCTCGATGCGCCAGGGCCCGTGCGCGCCCGTCTCCGAGGGATCGAGCGGCTGAAGGGAGCCCGGGTACAGCACGAGGGGCGAGCGGTCGGCCCACTGCGAGGGCACGTGGATGTGGCCCAGGAGCCACGCCGACACGGACCGGCGCCGTAGCCCATCGAGCGACACCGGGGCGTAGGCGCTTCCGGGCGCGTCCACGTCGGCGTGCAGCAGTCCCACCGTCGGGCCGTCGTCCCGCACAAGATCCTCCGGAAGCGCCGCAAGCGGAGAGTGCTGCGCGTGGGCCTCCCGGAACGACCACCCTACGAACTGGATGGGGGACCGTCCGCTCGGCGCAATCGTGGTCGCCTCCCACTCGCCCCCGCGGCCGAGCAGGTGAAAGTGCTCCGCCTCCACCATGTCGGCCAGGCGGGGCAGCGCGTCGTAGTCGTGGTTTCCGGCCACGGCCACGACAGGGATGTCCGCTTCTTCCAGACGGCGAAGGCCCCGCTGGAGCGGCCCCAGCGCCTCGTACCGCTTGTTGTCCGCGTCCACCACATCGCCGGTCAGGGCCACCACGTCTACGCCCTGCTGCACCGCGTACTCGACCGTGTTCTCCCACACGTGGTCCACCGCCCACTCCCGGCCCCGTGAAAGCACCCGGGACGGGTAGCGTCCAAGATGAAGATCGCCGGTGCACAGAATGCGACAGGGGGCGTCGGCCACGCGGATGTGCGGGATTGTGAGAGCGAGCGGTGCCCGCCCGTTCGGGGAATACGCCCGGGCGGTCAGGTGGACTCGACAAGGTAAGAAACGCGGCGTCTCTTCCCCAATCCGTCCACACAACAACTACGCCTCCTCGCGCAGGCCCGGGCGCACGGCCCGAGGACTGGACCACATTCAGGCTGACGGCAGGTCAACGTGTTCTCCCGCCCCGTCGGAGATCGACCGGGCGTCTACGTCTCGCTGGTGGTGCAGAGCCGGTTCGGGGTCTCCGGGGTCTTCCGGTAGGTGATTGTGGTGTCGGGAAAGGTGACGTCCATTTCGGATTCCCGAATCTCCACGCGCCACCGCCCGACCGTTTTTCCGTCCCACCGCACGCTACGGGGCATCATCGTGCAGTTGCCCTGGTCGTTAATGGACCACACGTTAAGAATTTTGGGACGGATGTCGAGGTATACGGTCCGGCCCTTTTCCTGGAACCGATGCTTCCACATCCCCGCCGCGCCGTCGGGCTGGGCCGCCGCCGAGAGGGGAAAGGCCACGCAGAGGAGTGCCGCTACGAATGTGCGCATGAAACCGTGTTCGGGTGGATGGAAAGACCAATGATCCTCTCTCGTCGCCACCGCTGCGCGCGACGAGTCGTGCTGCCCTAAGCTGCGACGTCTTCCGCCCCCAATGCGGCGCGGGATGCGGAGTACTGGGCCCGAGGCGCTCGAATGTCGTCTCAGTGCGACGGCATGCTCCGGGCGTGCCGTTCACTGAACCGGGGAAACGAGCCCGGAACGGGTTCCTGTCGGCCAACTCGACGCGTTCCTGGGGCCCGCTCAGGAAGACCATGTTCGATTCAGGCATTTCGAGGTCGCAAATGGGGACTGTTTTGCATCCCCCGGTCGGGCGGAGGTTGCACCCGCATTCGTAGAGAGGAATCTGTTTCCATTTCGTTGCGCCTGTGCCTCCACGGCCGCGGCGGGCACGGTGCTTGCTCTGGACAGGGAGCCCATGGTCCCCCAAAACCCCGTGTCCACCGAGGGCGGATGTCCGCGTCCACTACGTTCAAGCGAGAATCATGTCAGGACGACGACGGGGCAGGCGGGGCCGACGGCCTCTCGGTGCCCCTCAACCATGAGGAACGGCAATCCGCCGCCCCGGACGAAAACCGCGAGGGACGAGCGAACCGCCCCCGGTGCCCGGCAGATTAGTACAGGGCTCAGCGATACGACACCATCACGTAACGGCCAGGCATCCTACGTAACGCCGACGGCCGAAAGACCGACTGGGTATTTCCGACATCGCACGTGTATTCAAAACGAGGGTATCCCAGAGACCCTCCGATTTGGCCCACGTAGCTGTGGGCGCCCCGCGTCGGGTGTCCCTTCCAGAGACCAACCCGGCGTGGGGTTTTTTATGCTTTGGGGGGTTTTCAGGGCACTCCACGAAGGACTCGTTGCCGTGGAGAAGCACACAGACTCGAGGCGCACGTCGACGTGTGCGCCTCAGGACACACAGAGAACGGGTGGTCCGGGGGACCTGCCCCCGTCTTCCGCCCGTCTCGGCCGGTCACGGATCGAGACGGGCATTTTCTATGGTCGCCTTCCCACTTCCATCCTCCCTCCCCGCCTACGCATTTTTGGAGCCTTCTGTAAGCAGGCCGTGCAGAGACGAGGCGATCAGCTCCAGCCCCTGATCAAAGATGAGATCCTCCCCGACGGCCGGCACGTAGGGAAGGTCCACGGTGCGGTCGAGCACCTGCCCCGCCCGGTCGATGAATTCGGGCACGGTCACGGTCCCCTGAAGCAGGTCCAGCACCGCGGCGTGAAACTCATCGTCCTTGGTGACCTCATCGAGGGTGCCGGAGCCTCCCGCGAGGAGGCCTTCGAGCGCCGCGCCGACGAGGTCGAACGCCGTCGCGAAGGCGTCCTGTTCGACGGCTTCCTGAACGAAGGGGAGGTCCAGGTGCCGATTGATGGCCCGGGTTGTGAACCATTCCCACTCCACGAACGAGATTGACCCCGCCAGAAGCTTCGCCGTGGCTTTTCGGAACGATACACTGGTCGTCACAGCGTCCACTTTTTCCGGCGTGAGGTCCTTGATCTCCTGATCGAGCGATTCGAGCGGAAGTGCCTCTACCTGTTCTGCCTGAGGGTCCGGTGCGGATTGGTCAGCCATGGCTAGGTCGGTGCGTTGTCGTCGTAGTTGCGACGAGGAGACCTTCATGGGGCAGACACGCACACCGCCGGAATCTAACGTCCCTAGCCGCTCTTCTCCTCCACACGCCGCGGGCCCGGACGCTACGGCGACATGCCCACGCCGGACTGGGACTCCGAGAGGGGGATGTTCTAACGTGACGCACCGATGCGTTTTAACCAAGAGAGTTACGGCTTTCCATGCCCAACGCGGCCTCCTTCCGTTCGGCCACGCTCTGCATCCGGTGTCTAGACGGCCCGTTCACCCGTGGGCCGGGGTGTAGGGAAACGCGACCATGCGGTGAATCTCCGTCAGGCTCGTTTTGTCGTTCCGGTGGGGCAAGATGATGGAGAAATGCACCCGGAGCGCCTCAATGTTATCGTCGTTGGCCACGGGTTTGGAGACGACGGCCGCCGTCCGGTCGAGAAACTGTACGTCGATGTAGCCGAGCATGCTCGGCGTCCGGCCCGCGCTTGCCCCGCCTTTGGTCCGCGACAGCTCGTACAGGGTGCGCTCCTCACCGTCCACAGTGGCCGTCTCGGCAACGGACACGTCGTACTTGACAGTCCGCACCGTCCCGCCGGCGCTGTCTTTGTACTGAAACGACAGGCTCGTCAGCACCGAATCGGTCGGGGATCCCTCATCGCTCACCCTCGTGATGCCCCCGAACACCGTGTCGCTCGGCGTCATGTGCCGCCCCATCGCCTCGAGGTCCTCCTCCATCCAGGTGGCGATCTCTTCCGACTGGGTGAGGGCCGCATCTTGGCTGGAGGCCGCCGTACTGAGCTTCGAGGCCCGCAGTTGAAGACTCGCCAGAATGAGCAGGACCGTCGTGGCCACCACGACCGCCGTCAGGTTGTCGTAGAGAAACGCCATGGCAGAACATTATTCCAACGAGTGAGGAGCGACGGAAGGGACGGCTTTGGGCATCAGGGATAGGCAAAGACCTCCGAGTACCGAATGGGCTCCGGCAGAATGTGGGGCTGTCCGTCCGGAGACGCATCTTGCACGAACACGGTCACCTTTTTCCGGGCGGTTGGCCCACTGCACGGCTCCAGGTCCGCACAGACGTAGTCCACCTCCACCTCCACCTCGAAGTCGACCGAATCCGTCGCCAGGGGAAACGGCACCGTGCCGGTCGTCCCATTGAACTCCTCGATCGTCTTGCAGTCCTGGACATTGCTGTCGTTCTGGCCCGGGTGGAGCCGACAGTCTTCGCTCAGGCTGCCAGGAATGTCCGAGAAGACAGACGGCTCCAGCACCACATCGTCGCCGGTCCCCAGAACCGCGCTGTCGAAGACCCGGGCCCGCACGACCTCGATGGTCTGCATTCCCACCCCAAGCGCCATCTGCTCCATCTCCCCGCGAACAGACTGATCTTGAAACCGCTGGCTCGACTGCATCTGCCCGAAGGACAGAAACACAGCCACCATGAGGGCCAAAATGGCAAGGAGGGTCTGTTGCATTGGAGAGCCGTAGCGTTAGACGTCGAGAGTTTGAAGGGGCTTCTCAGCGGTGGTCGAACGACCTACTCTCCCTCCTGAAGCAACCGACTCCTCCGGTCGGTCACGACGGTCGTCGTTGTCTCAATGGACGGAAGCGTGTCGATGTATTTCAGGAGCTGGTCGGAATTAAACTTGACGGCATTCCCCCCATTCATCGTGAATTCGTCGTCGTCCTTGTTTCCTTGCTCGTAGGTGGCCCAATCCTGCAGCACCAGCCCCCCGTTAATATTCCGCGCATCTCCGCCCCCATTAAATCGGATCTTGCCCCCGTTCGCCACGAATACGAGCCCATTCCACTGACGGTCTCCACTAACCGTAAACTCCCCGTCGGTGACATAGAGGATGCCGTCGTTTTCCGTGTCATCGAAGTTCTTGAGATCACAGCCCGTGCACTCGGTTACGTCGGGGTTGCCCGCCGCGATTGCATCCTGAATCGTGTTGTCGATCTGATCCATCTCGTTCTCCACCCAGTCGTCGTGGGCGGGCGTGCGGACCTGAACGTCGCACCCCCCACTTCTCCCCTCAACGTTCGTCTCCGTACTGCTGTCGTACCCCCCGCTGTGAAACTCGTCGCACACCGTCTCAGCATCTTCCCCGTGCGGCAGCGTGATGCCG